>Ga0190270_10001226_pt1 | contig 11805 bp, 9 predicted proteins | sample Popmic320T_FD_133748 | JGI IMG/M metagenome (GOLD analysis project Ga0190270, IMG submission 133748) | Populus adjacent soil microbial communities from riparian zone of Weber River, Utah, USA - 320 T | ecosystem: Environmental > Terrestrial > Soil > Riparian zone | place: USA: Utah | collected... | reverse complement strand
TTCGAGAACCTCCGGAAGCGGGGCGTCCCGACCAAGATGATCGTCGGGCCGTGGGACCACCTCGAGGCCTCCTCCGGCAAGGAGATCGCGCAAGCCGGCTACGGCACGCTCGGCGAGCTCCAGTTGCGCTGGTTCGACCACTGGCTCAAGGGTGTCGACGACCCTGCACTCGACAGCGACATCCCGAACCTGACCTACTTCGACCAGGGGCCTGACACCTGGCGGACGTCCCCGGACTGGATCACCGATCAGCAGGCCACCAGCTTCCGGCTGTCCGGCTCGGCCACCAACGCCAAGCCGGCGAGCCTCACCGCCGGAACGGCCCAGGACGGCGTTTCGGACGTGCTGCCCATCCCGGTCCAAGGCCTGTGCACCCGGTCGACCAACCAGTGGACCACCGGTCTGCTGAAGCAGCTCGATCCCACGAACCCCTGCCTGAAGAACAACGCGGTGAACGACAGCCTGGGCGTCGTTTTCGAGACCGAGCCGGTCTCCGAGCCGGTCACGATCCACGGCCCGATCAACGCCCGTCTCTTCGCCTCCAGCAACAGCGGGGAGGGCATGCTCTCGGTCGCGGTCGAGGACGTCGCGCCCGACGGCACGGTCAGCAGGCTCACCGGTGGCTGGCAGGTGCTGTCACACCGTGCGCTGGACGAGTCGCGCACCCGCTACCTCGACGGCAAGATCATCCAGCCGTACCACCCGTTCACGCAGGCGACGCAGAAGAAGCTCGCGCGCGGCGAGGTCGCGCCGATCGACGTCGAGGTGTTCCCGACGGCGGCGACGATCCGGCCCGGGCACCGGCTGCGGCTGGCGGTGCAGGCGTTCGACGTCCCGCACCTGCTGCCGTCCGTCAGCACGGCCCTCGGCTACCTGACGGTGATGAAGGTGCACACGTCCGAGAAGTACCCGTCCGAGCTCACCCTGCCGACGGTGCCTTAACGCTTCTGGTCTTCGGGATCCACCGGGCGGATCAGGCCCTCCTGGGCGATGGTGGCCGCCAGGTCGCCGTCCTCGCTGAACACCCGGCCGATGGCGAGTCCGCGGGCCCGCGACGCCGACGGCGAGTGCTGGTCGTACAGGAACCACTGGTTCGGCGCGGTCGGTCGGTGGAACCAGATGGTGTGGTCGAGCGAGGCGACCTGGACGTCGGGTGAGCTGACCACGCGTCCGTGCGGGCCGAGGGTCGGCCCGAGCAGCGTGAGGTCGGAGAAGTAGGTGAGCACGGCGTTGCGCAGCCGGCGATCGTCGGGGAGCTCCCCGGCAATGCGGAACCACAGACGTTGGGTGGCGGCGTCGTCGCCCGTGGTGACGAGCCGGGCATCGATCGCCGACCACTCCTTGACCCACCAGTCGGCCGCCTCGGGGTTGACGGCGCGGATCATGTCGGGCAGCGGTGTGCACTCGTCCGGGGGCGGGACGACCGGCATCTCGTCCTGGTGGTCGAACCCCTCCTCGACCCTCTGGAACGAGGCGGTCATGTAGAAGATGATCGCGCCGTGCTGCCGCGCAGCGACCCGCCGCGTCGTGAAGGATCCACCGTCGCGGACGTTCTCGACGTCGTAGATGATCGGGATGCTCAGGTCGCCACCGAGCAGGAAGTAGCTGTGCAGGGAGTGGACGTGGCGCTCTTCCGGCACCGTGAGCTGGGCGGCCACGAGCGCCTGCGCCGCGACCTGTCCGCCGAACACGCGGAAGAAGCCGGTGTCGTCCAGCTGCCGCCCGCGGAACAGCCCCTCGTCGAGCTTCTCCAGGTCCAGCAGGTCGATGAGCTCGGTCAGGGTCGCAGGCACGGCCCCAACCCTACCGACGCTCGATCAGTCGTCGTTCTTGCGTTGACGGGCGAGGAACTTCTCGAACTGGTCGGCCAGCTCGTCACCGCTGGGGATCGACTCGTCCTCCGCGAGCAGCGACTGGGCGGCGCCGCGGGTGAAGGCGTCGTACTGCTCTTCGAGGCCGGACAGGACGTCCTCGCCGTCCTGGTCGGCGATCTGCTGCTCGATCTCGGCGAGCGCCTCGCCCTGGGCCGCACGGAGGCTGTCGTAGTCGAGCTGGAGTCCCAGCCGATCGACGACCGCGTCGAGCAGCGCCACGGCGGCGGTCGGGTAGTCGACCTGGGCGAGGTAGTGCGGCACGTGGACGACGTAGCCGGCGGCGTCGATGCCACGCTGCGCGAACCGGTATTCCAGCAGCGACTGCAGCGACGACGGCACCCGGACCTCGGCCGACCACAGGTTCTTGCGGTCGACGAGCTCGGGCCGCCAGCCGTGCGCGGTGATCATGGCCGGACGTGTGTGCGGGACGCCCATCGGCACCGCGCCGAGGCCGAGGGTGAGCGGGACGTCGAACTCCTTGACGACCTCCTGCACACCGTCGATGAACGTCTCCCAGCGGAAGTCGGGCTCAGGACCCGCGAGCAGCAGGTACGGGACGCCGGCAGCGTCGTGCTCGAGCAGGATGTCGAGTGTGGGCTCCTCGAAGTCCTCGTAGTGGTCGGACCGGAACGTGATGAACGGCCGACGGGCGCGGTAGTCGAGGAACTCGTCGAGGTCGAACCGATGCACGACCTCACCCTGACCGGTGCGCAGCTGCGTCGCAGCGAGACGGGGTGCGGCGCCGGCGGTCAGGAAACCGTCGAGCGCATGGATGAGCACGGGTCGTTGGGACAAGGTCGTGTCCTCGTCTTCACGCTTGTTGGGCCACTTCATCGTCAGCGCCTCAGACGTCCGGGTTATTCCGCGTGGACGACGCCACGATGTCGTCGGCGATCGCCTCGGGGGTGAGGCCCATGCGGTTCAGGATGACGTCGCGCTTGGCGTGGTCGAGGAACTCCTGCTCGATGCCGTGCACCCGGACCTCGACGTCGGAGCCGATGTCGCGCAGCGCCTCGGTGAAGGCCGAGCCGACGCCGCCGCGCCGTCCGTTGTCCTCGACGGTGACGACGAGCTGATGACGGGCGGCGAGCTCGACGACCTCCGGATCGAACGGCTTGACCCACCGCGGGTCGACCACGCTGACGCCGAGCCCGGTCTCGCGGGCGATGCCGGCCGCGTCGAGGGCCACCTGCGCCAGCGAGCCCACAGCCAGCACGAAGACGTCGGGGGCGGTGTCGTGGGCGAGCAGGTCGGCGCTGCCGATGCGTTCCATCGCCGGGACGTCGGGGCCGACCGCGCCCTTCGCGAACCGCACCACCGTGGGTGCGTCGTCGACGTCGACCGCCTCGCGCAGGAGCTCGCGCAGCTGGGACCCGTCGCGCGGCGCCGCGAGCCGCAGCCGTGGGACGACCTGCAGCAGCGACATGTCCCACATGCCGTTGTGGCTGGGCCCGTCGTCGCCGGTGACCCCGGCGCGGTCGAGCACGAACGTGACGCCGCAGTGGTGCAGTGCGACATCGAGCAGGACCTGGTCGAAGGCGCGGTTGAGGAAGGTGGCGTAGACGGCGACGACCGGGTGGAGTCCCGCCATCGCCATGCCGGCCGCGCTGGTGACGGCGTGCTGCTCGGCGATGCCGACGTCGAACACCCGGTCCGGGAACTTGTCGGCGAACGCGTCGAGTCCGACCGGGTAGAGCATCGCGGCGGTGATGCCGACGATGTCGGGACGCTCATCGGCGATGCGCACGATCTCGTCGCGGAACACCGACGTCCAGCCGGCCGGGGCGACGGCGGTGGCATCGCCGGTCTCGCGGTCGAACGGCGGCGCCTGATGCATCTGGTCGTTCTCGTTGGCGACGGCGATGTCGTAGCCCTGGCCCTTGGTGGTGATGACGTGCACGAGCACGGGACCGCCGAACCTGCGGGCCTGGGTGAGCGCGTGCTCGAGTGACGGACGGTCGTGGCCGTCGACCGGACCGATGTACTTGAGCCCGAGGTCCTCGAACATCCCCTGCGGCGCGAGCGCGTCCTTGATGCCCTTCTTGATGGCGTGCAGGGCGTCGTAGGCGACCGGGCCGACCGCACGCGTGCGGTTGAGGCGGTCCTTGATGGCATTGAGCGCCGGCTCGTACCTCGGGCTGGTGCGAATCTCCGTCAGCCGGTTGGCCAGTCCGCCGACGGTCGGCGTGTACGAGCGACCGTTGTCGTTGACGATGACGACGAGACGACGGTCCTGGCCGGCGGCGATGTTGTTGAGCGCCTCCCAGGCCATGCCGCCGGTGAGGGCGCCGTCACCGATGACGGCCACAACGTGGTCGTCCTTGCCCAGGATCTGGTTGGCCTTCGCCATCCCGTCGGCGTACGACAGGCTCGTGGAGGCGTGGGAGTTCTCGACCCAGTCGTGCTCGGACTCGGCCTGGCTCGGGTAGCCGGACAGGCCGCCCTCCTTGCGCAGCGTGGAGAACTCGCCGGCGCGGCCGGTGAGCATCTTGTGCACGTAGGACTGGTGGCCGGTGTCCCAGACGATCCGGTCGCGCGGGGAATCGAAGACGCGATGGATGGCCATGCCCAGCTCGACGACGCCGAGATTGGGGCCCAGGTGCCCGCCGTTGTCGGCGACAGTACAGATCAACAGCTCGCGGATCTCGCCCGCGAGCTCGGCCAGATCGTCGTCGCTCAGGTCACGCAGGTCGGAGGGCCCGGTCAGGTTCGCGAGAACGCTCATCGGTGTCTCCTCCCCTCGTCGGCCATGGCGGTCAGTCTATCGAGGCAGGCTGGGTGAGCCGAGTTCGCGGAAGGGCTCGGCGGGCTAGTCACCGCTGCCCAGATCACGGTAGCGGCCCCGCAGATGAACCAACGCGTCGGCGGTCTGCACGGTCACGGACTCGACGATGCCCTCGACGAGCAGGCTCCATCCGACCGACCTGGGCTCGGACTCGTCCAGCCGGGCACCGATCCAGCCCGCGGTTCCGGCCAGGACCGGGCCCCACTCACTGTCGCTCCACTCGCCCAGCGTGAACGGCCCACCTGGTGCCGGAGCGGTACCGGCGAACGCATCTGCGAGGAACCGGTGCTCGGCGCCGAGGACGTTGACCGTCCACGTCGTGGGCGCCGCCTCCCAGAAGCTGGAGTCGGGGTCGATCAGTCCGACGACCCGATCCGGCTCGCCGGACGCGAGGAGCAGCGACGACACCGTCAGACCCCACCGCCGCGCGCCCGAACCGGCGGCCCACACCGTGACGGGCGCGGGCATGCGTCCGCGCAGGCGGCGGAGCTGGTCCTTGTCGCCCTCGGCGGGGACGAACGGATGGTCCGAATGGATGGTCACCCGTTCAGGGTACGGGCGTCGGCACCCTGCCGGTCTTGACTTAATTCAAGTGTCGTACTAAACCTGAGACATGGGAGCTGACCTCGTGCTGGGCATCGACTCGTCCACCCAGTCGACCAAGGCGCTCCTCGTCGATGCCGCGACCGGCGAGGTCGCCGCGCAGCAGTCCGCACGCCATCCCGACGGCACCTCGGTCGACCCCCGCGCCTGGCTCGACGCGTTGGACCGGGCGAGCGCGGGACTCCTCGACCGGGCCGGCGCCGTCGCGGTCGGCGGGCAGCAGCACGGCATGGTCGCCCTGGACGCAGCGGACGATCCCGTGCACGACGCCATCCTCTGGAACGACATGAGGTCGAGCGACCAGGCACTCGAGCTGATCGATGAGATGGGCGGCCCCGGCGCCTGCGCCGAGACGATCGGCAGCGTCCTCGTCGCGTCGTTCACCTCGACCAAGCTGCGCTGGCTCCGCGACCACGAGCCCGAGGCCGCAGCGCGTACGCACCGCGTGCTCCTCCCCCATGACTACGTCTCCCGCCACCTCACCGGCGGCGATCCGTTCACCGACCGCGGCGACGCCTCCGGCACGGGCTACTTCTCGACCGGCAAAGACGACTGGCTTCCTGAGCTCGCCGAGGCCGCCATCGGACACCCGGTCGAGCTCCCCCGCATCGTGCCGTCGTCCGAGGTCGCCGCGACCACCTCCACTGGTGTGGTGGTGGGCGCCGGCACAGGCGACAACATGGCCGCGGCGCTCGCGCTCGACCTGGGTCCGGGCGACGTGGTCGTGTCGATCGGGACATCGGGCGTCGCCTCGACGATCAGCAGGACGCGAACCGCCGACGGAACCGGATCCGTCACCGGCTTCGCCGATGCCACCGGGCGGTTCCTGCCCCTCACCGCCACCGTGAACGCTGCGCAGATCCTCGACCTGCAGGCGCGCCTGCTCAGTGTCGACCATGAAGAGCTCGGCCGCATGGCTCTCGCCGCCCCGCCGGGCGCCAACGGCCTGACGATCGTCCCCTACTACAACGGCGAACGGACCCCCAACCTGCCGGACGCGCGTGGCACCTGGAGCGGCCTCACCACGTCAACGACCCGCGAAGACCTCGCACGTGCCGCCTTCGAGGCCTTGCTCTGCTCCCTTGCGGATGGCGTCGACCATCTGGTCGGTTCGACCGGAGTCCGGCCGAAGCGCATCCTCATGGTCGGCGGCGCGGCCCGCAATGCCGCCGTGCAGGCCATCGCACCTGCGGTCTTCGGTGTGCCGGTGACCGTCCCGGCTCCAGGCGAGTACGTGGCCCTCGGCGCGGCCAGACAGGCCGCGTGGGCGCTGGCCGGCACCCCCGAACCCCCGGTCTGGGCCTCGGCGAACGCCGAGACCTACGACGCGGAACCGACCCCTCTCGTGCGTGAGGCCTACGCACGCCTGCGCGACCGCACCATCGCGTGGTCCTGACCGACCCACACAGAAACAGGGCATCTCATGAGCATCCCGACCCCCGTCCCGTCCGACAAGTTCTCCTTCGGCCTCTGGACCGTCGCCTACCCCGGTCGCGACCCGTTCGGCGATCCCACCCGTGCTCCGATGGACCCGGTGTATGCCCTCGAGCGGCTGGCCGGCCTGGGTGCGTACGGCGTCAACTTCCACGACGACGACCTCGTCCCGTTCGGCTCCGACGACGCGACGCGCACCCAGATCATCGAGCGCTGGAAGAAGGGCCTCGCGGACACCGGCCTCGCTGTCACGACCGCGACGACCAACCTGTTCACCCACCCGATGTTCAAGGACGGCGCCTTCACGTCGAACGACCGTGAGGTGCGCCGGTTCGCGATCCGCAAGGTCATGCGCAACATCGACCTCGCCGCCGACCTCGGCGCGCGCGTGTACGTCTGCTGGGGCGGCCGCGAGGGCGCGGAGTCCGGGGCGGCCAAGGACGTCGCCGCGGCACTCGACCGCTACCGCGAGGCCTTCAACGTCCTCGGGGAGTTCGTGCACGACAAGGGCTACGACATCAAGTTCGCGATCGAGCCCAAGCCCAACGAGCCACGTGGCGACATCCTGCTTCCGACCATCGGGCACGCGCTGGCGTTTATCGAGACGCTCGACCGGTCCGAGAACGTCGGAGTCAACCCGGAGATCGGCCACGAGGAGATGTCCGGCCTCAACGCCGCGCACGGCTACGCGCAGGCGATGTGGCAGGGCAAGTTGTTCCACATCGATCTCAACGGTCAGACCGGTCCCCGCTACGACCAGGACTTCCGCTTCGGTGCCGGCAACGTCCGCGGTGCCTTCTGGGTCGTCGACACGCTGCTGAGCGGCGGATACGACGGGCCGGTGCACTTCGACTTCAAGACGCCTCGCACCGAGGACGACGGCGGCGTCTGGACTGCGGCCAAGGCGTGCATGACCAACTACCTGATCCTGCGCGAGAAGGTCCTCGCGTTCCGCGCCGATCCCGACGTGCAGGAGGCCCTCGCCGCCGCCAAGCTCCCCGAGCTCGCCCAGCCGACGTTGTCCGAAGGCGAAGGTTGGGCCGAGCTTGAAGCCGCCCAGCTCGGCGATCCCGACCAGCTGGCCGTGCGCGGAGCCGCGTTCGAGCACCTCGACCAGCTCGCGCTCGAGCACCTCTACGGGGTGCGCGGCGGGTGACGCTGACAGGCGTCCCGACCGGGACGGAGCACGTGCGCCGGCAGAACATCGGCCTCGTGCTGCGCTCCCTGCGGGTCGACGGTCCCGCGACCCGCACCGAGCTGGCCCGGCGCACCGGTCTCGCCAAGGCCACGGTCGGCACGATCGTCGCCGACCTGGAGGACGCCCGCGCCGTGACCCAGGATGCAACCGTCCCGTCGGGTCGCGGACGTCCCGGTCGGCCCGTCTCGCTGACCGGTGAGTCGATCCTCGGGCTCGGGCTCGAGGTGAACGTCGACTATGTGGCCGCGGTGGCGCTGGACCTGGCCGGCAACGTCCGGACGGTCGAGACCCGTCCCGTCGCCACGGCAGGGACTCCGCCGAGCGCGCGGGAACTGATCGAGCTGGCCACCGACGTCCGTTCCGCCCTCGTCACAGACGGGCACACGGTGGTCGGCGCAACGGTCGCCGTCCCGGGCTTGGTGGCGCACGACAACCGCACCGTGTCGTGGGCGCCGAACCTGGGCTGGGACGGCCGGCAGCTCGCGGCCGAGCTCGAGGAGGCGTTCGGCGACCGCTGTCCGACCACGATCGACAACGACGCCAACTGCGCTGCGCTGGCCGAGGCCGCACACGGTGTGAGCACAGACGTCGGCAGCTCGCTCTACATCACCGGCACGATCGGCATCGGCGCCGGCATCGTGCAGGACGGCCGACTTCTGCGCGGTGCTGCCGGGTTCGCCGGCGAGGTCGGCCACATGCCGATCGGCGACCCCGAGCGCGAGTGCGGCTGCGGGCGCATGGGCTGCTGGGAGGCATCCGTCGGGCTGCGCGCGATGCTCGGTGCCGTCAGGATGGAGGAGGAAGACACTCCCCTGCAGACCGCCGTCGCGGTCGCGGACCGCGCCTCGCGCGACGCCGCAACTCGGGAGGCGCTCGCATCCCTCGGACGCGACCTCGGCACCGGCCTGGCCACCCTCGCCGCCGTGCTCGATCCTGCCGCGATCGTGCTCGGCGGCTACTTCGTGCCCCTCGGTGCGTATGTCGTGCCGTCGGCTGGAGAGGTCCTCGCCGAGCGGCTCCCCTCGGCGTCGATCCACCTTCCGCAGGTCCGGCTCAGCTCGCTCGGCATCCACGCCGCCGCGCTCGGAGCCGCCGAGGACGCCCTCGCCGACGTCTACGCCGGCACGCTTGCTCTCTAGCTCCTAGCCGGCGAGCGCGGAGTCGACGTCGAGGCTGGCAGAGGCGAGGCGGGCCACCGGGTCGGCCAGGAGCGGCTCGAACGCGAGCTCGGCCGCGCCGTGCAGCACGGAGTCGCGGCCGAGGCCCGGCAGCGTCACCAGGACCTGCTCGCGGGGCGCGGCGAGCGCGTGCACCTCGAGTGCGCTCTCGACGTCGTTGCGCACGAGCGGGAACAGCGAGCGCAGGTAGCCGCCCAGGACGACGACCCGCGGGTTGAGCAGGTTGACCGCAGTCGCGAGTCCTCTGCCGAGATGCCGTCCGACGACGCGAAGCTCAGGTGTCGCCTCGTGCACGCCGGTGAGGAACTCGCCGAGCGCGCCGATCCGCTCCGGTGGGCACCCGACGGCCAGAGCGATCGCCGGGGCCCCGATCTCGGTCTCCCAGCATCCGCGCGCTCCGCAGTGGCACAGCTTGCCGTCCGGGATGTAGGACATGTGCCCGATCTCGCCGGCATACCCGCCGGCGCCCTCCAGCTTGCGGCCGGCGACGATCACGCCCGCACCCACGCCGACCTCACCCGACAGGTAGATCAGGTCCTCGACGCCGACGCCGGCGCCGCGCAGGTGCTCGGCCAGCGCGCCGAGGTCGGCGTCGTTCCTCAGAACTGGCAGCCCGACCGAGCCGATGCGCTCGGCGAGGATCTCGGCGAACGGTACGTCGTGCCACCCCAGGTTGGGTGCGAGTCGGACCAGTCCGTCCTCACCACGGATGATGCCCGGGACGCCGACACCGACGCCGACAAGCGCTGCCCCCGGCTCGAGGTCGCGGACGACCAGACGCATCAGGTCGACGACGGATGAGCTGATCGCCTCCGGATCGTGATCGGGCGGCACCGGGCCTGTGGCCCGCGACCGTATGACTCCGCCAAGTCCGACGCGGGCGACGGTCAGGCCGTCCACCCGCAGATCGACCGCCAGGACATACGCGCCCGGGCGGGGCCGGACGTCGACCGACGGGCGGCCGGCGCCGATCCGGGTCCCGGTGGGCTTGGCCTGGTCGGCCAACCCGAGGGACTCCAGCTCGGCCACCAGTCCCGCGATCGTGCTGCGGTTGAGGCCCATCCGAGTCGTCAGCTCGGCACGAGAGATCCGGCCCGCGCGATGCACGTGCCCCAGCGCCGTCCCGAGATTGTGCCGGCGGACGTTCTCCTGATTCGTGCCGGCCCCCGAGCGCCCGACGGTGGCCACGTCCTATCCCAGGCCTGTCGCGGAGCGCCGTCGGCGGGAGATCGCATCCACGCTGGCTGCGAGTAGCAGCACGCCGCCGGTGACCAGGAAGTTGATGTACGACGCCTGGGCGAGCAGCCCGAGGCCGTTGGCGATCGTGGCGATCACGAGACCGCCGATGACCGCGTCGCTGGCTTTGCCCTTGCCGCCGAACAGGCTCGTTCCGCCGATGACGGCGGCTCCGACGGCATACAACAGCACGTTGCCGGCGCCCGAGGACGTCGAGACCTTGCCTCCGTACGACGCCGCCACGATGCCGCTCAGCGCAGCCATCGACGAGCAGATCATGAACACCGAGATGCGGATGCGGTCGACGTTGATGCCGGCGCGACGGGCCGCTTCGGAGTTGCCGCCGACGGCGTACACGTGCCGTCCCCATGTCGTGCGGCCGAGCATGAAGGACCAGAAGATCAGCAGCACAATCACGACCGGCAGGACGTATGGGATGCCCTGGATCGGGAAGTTCGGGTTGACGCTGCGGTTCTGGTTGAGCACGAGGGCGACGGCGACGAGGACGGCGCTGACGGCGAGGATCTGGGCGACGACGACCGCGAGCGGCTGATGCTCCAGTCCCTCCCTGATCTTGCGGCGGTGTCGCAGCAGTCTCATCGCGGCATAGCCGACGATGATCGCGACCGCGCAGATCCAGCCCCACGCAACGCTCATGTTGTCGTTGGCGATGCCGCTGATGACGTCCTGGCTGACCCGGACGGATCCGCCCTCGCCGATCAGCCTCAGGGTCAAGCCCTGGAGGCCCAGGAAGAACGCGAGTGTCACGACGAAAGAAGGGATGCCGAGCTTCGCCACCAAGAGCCCGATGATCAACCCGATCGCGGCCCCGGTCAGCAACGCGGCCAGCACCGTGAGGTACCACGGCTGGTCGTGCTTCACGAGGAGAACGCCCATGACGCAGGCGGACACGCCACCCGCGACACCGGCGGACAGGTCGATGTCGCCCAGCAAGAGCACCGGGACCAGCGCCATCGCGAGGATGATGATCGATCCCGCCTGCACGATGAGGTTGGCCATGTTGAGGTTCGAGAGGAACCGGTCGTGGGCGAAGCCGAACACGATGAACAACACGACGAGGCCGAGGACGGACGGCAGAGCGCCCATGTCGCCGCCACGCACGCGGGCGATGTAGGCCCGGACGGATTCGCCGAGTGTGTGGGACTGCACGAAGTCGGACTCGAAGCCCGCTTCCTCGGTGTCGTTGATGGTGTCGGTCATGATGTCTCCCGAGTCAGCCCGTGGTGGACGGAGCCGAGGCGCCGTCGATGTCGGATGAGTGTCCGGTCGTGATGAGCTCCACGACCTGGCGGGACGTGACGTCCTTCCTCGCGACGTCGGCCGCGACCCGGCCGAGGTAGAGCGCCGTGATGCGGTCGGCGACCTCGAACACGTCGGTCAGGTTGTGCGAGATCAGCAGCACGCCGACGCCGGAGTCGGCGAGCCGGCGTACGAGGTCGAGCACCTGGCGGGTCTGCGCGACGCCGAGCGCGGCGG
>Ga0190270_10001225_pt1 | contig 11813 bp, 8 predicted proteins | sample Popmic320T_FD_133748 | JGI IMG/M metagenome (GOLD analysis project Ga0190270, IMG submission 133748) | Populus adjacent soil microbial communities from riparian zone of Weber River, Utah, USA - 320 T | ecosystem: Environmental > Terrestrial > Soil > Riparian zone | place: USA: Utah | collected... | reverse complement strand
AGTCTTGATGGCGTATGTGATTGACCTCGTCGCCAACGCGCAAATAGAGACGTTTGTCTTCACCGCTAGCGAGCGAGTTTTCCCGCCGCCGCTGAAAATGTTTGAGAGTTAAGCTGATGTTGGCCGTTGTCGCGACGGCTGTAGCTGGGCTACCTGGGTCTGCCGTATGGCTCGGCTCTTCTCGGCGACGAGGCCGTCCTTGCGGCGCGCCGCTGCGCTTTTGTGGTGATTTGCCTTTGCGCACAAACGGTCCTTTTGATCACGCTTCCTTCGTCAATCGTTTTTCCGGATCCCCATTGACGCCAACGTCGATGTCATAATCACAGAAATCGAGTTCAATAGTCAAGCCTCCAGCCGATCACGATGGTGTTAATTTACGATTACCGTGTGTCAGCTTATTGCGTTGTCATTAGCGTTTTACAATAACCCGAAAAATGGCGCGACAACTTCCGCCAACCGGCCGGGATTGTCCTGATGCACCATATGGCCAGCATGATCGATGACCACGCAGCTGTGCTGGCGCAGCGCATCGTAGCGTTCTTGCTTGTCGGTGCGCCTCGTTTGCCGGCTCTCCTTGCCGTCGACGATCAAAACGGGGCATTCAATGCGTTGAAAGAACTCCCGCGCTTGTGCGATATAGAAGGGTTGCGGCGCGGCGGTGCGATGCAGCGGATCAAATTTCCACAGCCATTTGCCGCGCTCGTTCTGTTTCATCCCGGCGCGCGCCAGCGCCAGCGCGAACGGCGCGTTGACGCGCGGATTACTCTGCCGCAATTGGCTTGCGCCGGCTTCGACGCTGGAGTATTCGCGAAAATGACGGCGGCCGCGTTCGTGCACCTCATCGATCCACGTTTTCATTCTGGGCGGCGCATCGGAAAAACTCATACCGACGGGGCCAACGCCTTCGATCAGCACGAGTTTTTTCACCCGATCGGGAAACGTGCCGGCGTATTGGAACGAGATCGTCCCGCCCATGGAATGGCCGATCAATTTGAACTGACCGATTGCCGCGCCGCGCAAAACGCAGTCGAGATCGAGAATGTAATCGGGGAAATGATAGTACCCGCCGGCGCCAATCCAGCCGCTGTCGCCGTGACCGCGGCAATCCGGCGCGATGATGCGCAGTGGAGATTTCGTTTTTGCCAACAGTTCATCAACAAACGGCTGCCAGCTATAAGCGAGATCGAGAAAACCATGGACGAGCACGAGCGGCTCGCCGTTGGGGTCGCCCCATTCGAGATAATGGATCGAGAGGCCCCGAACATCGACGTTGTGGTCGCGCGGCGCCGCCATCCGGTCAAACTCTTTTAATGAGCACTTCGACGAAATCTCGTTGTTCGTCGGACCAAGCGAAAGCCAGAATTTTTTTTATTACACTCTCATAAACCGAGACGACAATTTGAATCGCCTCGGGATAGGTTGGTTCGCCAAACGGAGTAGCCGCGTCGCGGTCCTCCTGCGAAAAGTAGGCATCGTGATTTGGGTGAGAATGATAAAATGCCTTGAGCGTGTAGCCAAGTTTTCCCGCTTCAAGCAAAAGCGAATCTAAAACTCTAACGTCCATGTTGTAAGCGATGGCCGCCGTGCGCGGATGGGTCTTGGGATCTTTAGCGTGGAGTTCGTTCTGGATATTCCTCAGGCGTTGGGCACGATCGGTGATTCCGTCGGTCAAAACAACGCCGCAACATTCTTCGGGAAATTCGTCCTGTGAATGGCGGGAAATCTCGTCCCAAGTTGCGGCTGTGAGGAGAACTTCGTTGGGCGTAGTCATATATCTTTACCGAGCGCTTGGCGTTTGATTTAACACAAAATTAGGGCGCAATGCTATTGCTTGGAGGGCGCGCCAAGGCGCGAGTTTTATCGCGATCTAGGATCAGCCCGGTGTGACGGCTTGATAGTTTGCGCAACCGGCAATGACGACTTTCCGGCGGTGCGCGGCACTCGAATTAAAAAGTGGCAAACGGATTAAAAGGTTGGCTGTCGAGCTTTCTGGTAACGTTGGTACGCATCGAGGACAACGGTGGCGAATTCGTCGGACAATTCCAAATTATTTTCGATGCGATTGTGAATCTCCGCGGGCCCGGCGTTATAAGCGATCAAGGCGTGGTTTAGATTCTGAAATTGCTTCTTGAGATCGTGCAAATAGAAAACTCCCAAGCGAATACTTAACAGCGGATCATCCAGTGATTCCGGGCGAAACGACGCCGGGCGCAGGCCGATTTCGTGGCCGCGCGCTTCAGTCAGGAATTTACCGGTGTCCGGCATGATCTGCATAATACCGCGGGCACCCATTGGCGAAACCGCCGTGTACTGAAACCGGCTCTCTACCTCGATCACCGCCAGCACGAGTATCGGATCGATGTCGCGCTTTAGGCTTTCTTCCAAGATCACTTCAGAAACTCGCCACGCTTCGGATTCAGTGATGTCGGGGCGGTGTGATTTGACGATGGAATAAATTTTGACTAGTTCTCTCGGTCTGGGTTTTTCCGTGATGTGGACAATTTTTAAGATTTCCGTTGTTCTGACGACTTTGTTATTTTTTGTCAGATTTTTGAATGCCAGTAACGCGGGAACAAACAATGCAACGACGAGGGTGATTTTGCCGCAACTTAAAGTACGAGCGAGGGGGTTTTTACGGCGTTTCTCCATGCTTTATTCCCGGGTGATTTTGACTGAAGAAGACTGCGTTGGCGATTTGAAGCCGCCGAGGTTGTTGGTTAGGTATCAAATAGGGTTCGCTAAGTCAACGCGATTTTCAGAAAAAATTCCTAACGCGGATCGAAAAACTTCTCTGCGTTCCTGAGTCGCTGAAATCAAAGGAAATGTTTGGTTTTGAGAAACTTTCTCACCGGAAACATTTCTCCCCGCGCTCGACAAAAAAAGGCAGGGATTGGGTCCCTGCCTTTTTTTGCGGTTGTAACCATCTAGGAGATTATCTGCCTGTGCGCGCCAAGGAATGCACCCAGCCTTGCATGCGGCTCTTGGCGTTTTGAATGTCTTTGTCACTAAACCAATTTTTAAGATCGACTCTGTCGACGGGATAAACCGGCCGCATGAAATCGCTCTCGTAACCGAACGGCACGGTGGCATCGATGCCCATACCGCCTTCGAAACTGGTATTCGATGCCGTCCATTCTTTTTCGCCGGCGGTCATACGCTCGGCGGGCATGAAGGTCTGGCCGCGACCGCCGGGAAGCGGATTGATGATGTCGGTTTTGGGATTGACCCGAGTGGTCAAGTTCCACATGATATCATCCATGTCATAGGGATCGCTATCTTCGCTCACCGCGACGACGAGACGGGAACCCTGCGAGGTGGCGAGGATCGCCGCCATGAAATTGCGCTGCCAGCCTTCTTCAATGCGGTTGCGTTTTTTCACTTGAATGATCGCGCCGCCCCAGTCGGTCATGCAATAGGGAATGTTCACGTCCATGATGATGCCTGGCTGCATTCTTTCACAGAGCTCGAACATCGCCGCCTCACGCACGGTGGTGTCGATGTTGTGATCGTCAAGAGTGTGTACGCCGAGCGGGAAAATAATCGGTTTGCCTTCGCGTTTGCGCGTGGTGACGGCGGTGACGTGAAAGGTCGGTGCTTTGTAAGCTTTGCCCATGTAGCCGGCCCATTCCGGATGGAAATGGAAACGGCCTTGGATGCCGGCTTTCTCCGACTCGGCCGTTTCAAAGCGGCGGTCGCGCGGGTTGACGTAGCCTTCGAGAATCACTTCCGCGTCCGCCAACGCGTAGGCGTCCACCGTGCGCGCTTTGACCAAACGCATGGGCGCGCCTTGCACGGCGCCGGCGATGCCGACTTCGTCACAGCCTTGCGGCAGGATCACGTAATCGAAACCCGCGCCCGCGAGCAGCGAACCGGCCACCGGCAAGCCGAAGTTCATCGTGATCGGCACCACTTTGTTGTCTTTGTAATACTTGCTGACGACCTGCCACATGTGCGAGCCGGGGGAAATTTGAAAAGTTCCCACGTTACCCCAGCGAAAGTTCATACGGTTATAACCGAGGTCGGTGCCGCCTTCAAAATACTCGCCGGCAATCAATCGATTGCCGGAACCGACGGTCAATTCGGGTTCGATGTCGGTATGACGGATCGGCACGACGTAGTCGTTTGCTTCCGCCGGTTTCTCATAAACTTCTTCTTGCACCGGCGCATCTTTTTGCTCGACGACGATCGGCGCGATCGGATGAGTGATGGCGTAGGCCAATTTTCGGGTCCGGTCGGCGTGGTCTTTCCAGCCGAACATTTTGTTGATGACGTTCATATCACCGAACAAATTAGTGACGCAGCGATGCTGCGGTTTGCCTTTGACGTTATTAAAAAGGATTGGGCAGCCACCGTCGAGTTTTTTTTGAATGCCGGTGAGTTCCAGGTTGGGGTCGACCTCTTTATCGGTGACGATGATATCCCCTTCTTTTTTCATCCATTCGATGGCACTCCGTAGATCTCTGGCTTCTTCCGGCGATGCCCCGTCTCGTTTTGCGTTTGCCATTGCTTTCCTCCGAATCGTTTATGTTTATTCTAGCCGCGATATCTACGTCAGCGTAAAAAATAGGTCCTGCATTTGAAACCGACCACGAACATTTGAGACCAAACCCGAGTAATAATACGGGGATGAATTTCAGATTCTAGAAGTTTGGACGGTCCTAATGCCTATATGAATTTTTTCTTGAAGTCAACGAACGCGGTGGCCGGCGCGCATCGTTTTCGCTCGTGCGCGGAATGATTGTCCCGCATCGCAACGACGCTGCGCGAAGCATTTGTTGGCGCGCGTTACCCTTTACAGTTAACCCACGGCTTGCTATCAATCTTTGAATTCTTTGCGGATGTTTGCAGGAGATACTCTATGACGGATGGTGTGCCGCGTTCCAAACAAGACTGGCTTCTCATCGTCGGACTGTTCTGTTTTTTCTTTTCCGGCGCCGCGGGTTTGATTTATCAAGTGGTGTGGACGCGTATGCTGACGCAGATTTTCGGCAACACGACGTACGCGATCGCGACGGTGTTGTCGGCGTTCATGGCGGGACTAGCGATCGGCAGCTATTGGTTCGGCAAGATCGCCGACCGCGGCAAAAATGATTTTGTTCTCTACGGTATTCTCGAAGCCGGTGTCGGTATTTACGGATTTCTCGTGCCGTGGCTGTTCGCCGGCGCGCAAAAACTTTACGGCCCGATCTTCGGCCTCAACCAATCGTATCCATTTATATTTAATCTCGTGCTGTTTTTTCTGTCCTTTGTTTTGTTGGTTTTTCCAACCTTGCTGATGGGCGCGACGTTGCCGGTGCTGAGCCGGTTCTTCGTCAAGAGTTATGCGCAGTTCGGCCGTCGGGTTGGCGATCTCTACGCCACCAACACGCTCGGCGCGGTGATCGGCTGCGCCGCGGGCGGTTTTGTACTGATCCCGACTCTCGGCATGCGCGCGACGGTGTTCGTTGCCGCTAGTGTCAACCTGGTGATCGCCGCGGTGATTCTCATCGTCGACAGGCTGCGCGACAAAATGCCATTGCCCGCCGAGCAGGAAACGGCGGAGACGGTGAGCGATGCGCCGGCAACCGAGAACGGCTCGTCGTCATCGAACCGTGCGCTTGCCTGGGTGGTTTTAACATCGTTCGCGCTCTCCGGCTTCGCCTCCTTGGTTTATGAGAACGCTTGGACACGCGCCTTGACCCTGGTCATTGGCAGCTCGATTTATTCTTTCTCGACGATGTTAGTAACTTTCTTGATCGGCCTAGCGCTCGGCGGGTTTTTCTACGCACGGGTGTTGGGCGGCCGGGAGGCGCGTTTGAGCACCTTCGGTTTGATCGAGCTCTGGGTCGGCTTATCAGCGTTGGCGACGATTCCGCTTTTTGAAAAACTGCCATTGATCTTCGTCCGGTTGCTGCACGGCTTCGGCGACACCTTTACCGTGTTTCTCTATCTGCAAATATTTCTGTCGGCGCTGGTGATGTTCGTGCCAACGATTCTCTTGGGCATGACGTTTCCTCTGGTCGCGCGTTTGTTCACCCAAAGCTTGTACCGCGTCGGTAGCGGCGTCGGCAGTTCCTATGCGGCCAATACCGTCGGCGCCGTACTCGGCGCGTTTGCCGGCGGATTTATTTTGATCCCCAACCTCGGGGTGCAGAACACGATCATTTTCGCCGTGGTGATGAATCTTTTGATCGGCGCTTGGCTGTTGATTTGCGATCACAAGCTCGCGCCGTTGCCGCGTTATACTCTCGGTGTCGCCGTGTTGGTGCTGGCGGCGATCGTGCCGTTCAAGATTCGCCGCTGGGATCCGAGCATCCTCACCAGCGGCGTGACGGTGTATGCCGACCGCTATGAGTCGCTGCCGAGCGACAGCTTGCGGCGGGAAGAGATGAGGCGCGACGACGTACTGTTTTACCGCGAAGGGTTGACCACTACGGTGAGCGTTCATCGGATCACCGGCAGCGATTACCTATATTTTCGCTCCAACGGCAAAATCGACGGCTCCTACGGCGACGCGCTCAGCCAGTTGATGACCAGCTACATCGCCATGATGCTTAACCCGAAAGCCGAAACCGCGCTGACCATCGGTCTCGGCAGCGGCATGTCGGCCAAGGCGTTGGCAACTTTTAAGTCGCTCAAGGACATCGAAGTCATCGAAATCGAACCGGCCATGATTGAAGCGAGCAAGTTTTTTGACCGCGCCTCGGTCAAGATCGATAAGTTTCCCGACGGCGTGACATTCCCCGCCGACGATTCCAAGAGCCGGATTTGGTATAACGCGAAAGAAGAGCGGCTCTATTACAAAGGTGTGATGGAACCTGAAGCGCGCACCGAGCTGATGAAGCGCTCCGAGGATCTTAACTACCGCGGCGCCATCGACCGGTTATCGCGCAATGCGCGTCATTCGCGCCATTCGAGCGTCCTCGAAGACCCGCGGGTGCGGGTGATTCCCACCGACGGCAAAAATTATATTCTCGCCACGCCGAAATTCTACGATGTCATTACCGCCGAGCCGTCCAACCCGTGGATCGCCGGCATCGCCAACCTTTACACGCGCGAATTTTATTCCGTCGTCAAATCGAAGATCAAAAGCGACGGCATTTTCGCCCAGTGGTTTCACAATTATTCGATGTCGCCGGACGACTTCCGCATGGTGTTTCGGACCTTCGCCGAGGCGTTCCCCTACGTTTCACTGTGGAGCATGAAAGAAAGCGACTTCCTTCTCATCGGCAGCAAGACGGAACAGAAGTTTAATTATCCGGCGGTCAAAGCGATTTATGACAACAACAAAATGCTGCAATCGGATCTCGATTATCTCGGCCTTTCCGATGTCTACGCGGTGCAGGGTTTTTACCGGATGAATCGAGAAGGTTTTCTGGCGTTTTCCAAAGGCGCGTCGATCAATACCGACGACGGCGCACAGTTGGAATTCTCCGCGCCGAAGAGTTTGCGCCGCTCCACCACCGAACTCAACCGTAAGATCATGACGCCATTTCTGGTCGACAGCCCGCCGTGGTTAAAAACGTCAGCGCTGCCGGTGCCGCAAGCCATGCACCATTTTTACATGGCACAATCCTACTCGGCGAGCGTTTCACGCGGCCGGGCGTTGAATGAATTAGAGGAGGCAATTCGCCTCGAACCCAAGAACCCGAGATTTCACCTGCTCAAGATGAAAATTCTTTTGGAGCAGGACAAAAGCGCCGAGGGCGCCAAGGAAGCGTTTGCAGCCCTGGAGCAGGGCGCAGAATACATTCCGGACGTTCTGGCGATGAGCGACGAATTTTATTTGCCCGATGCCAAGGAAGTGTACGGGAAAATAATCAAAATGGGCAGCAAAGAGGTTTTACCTTATCTGGGCTTGGGAAATATCGCGCTTCATTCCGGCGATCTTCCGGAAGCGGAGAAATGGTTCGTGCAGGCGCGCGATCTCCACCCGGAACATCCGGCCGTTCTGCTCGCCTGGGGAAGGTGGAACCTAGCGAGTGCTCAGAGTTTGAAGGACGAAGCCCAGAGCAAGAAACTGCTGCAGGAAGCGCGCGTGTTATTGGAAAAGACGCGTGCCAAGGGCGAGGACTCGGCAACTTTCTATTCAGAAATGGGCGCGGTCTACTACAAGCTTGCGATGTGGGAGAAAGCCGCTGAGGCTTATGAGCAGGCATTGCGCATGCGGCGGCGCCGCACCGATTTGCGCTTTGCGCTAGGTCAATCCTATGCCCAGTTGGGGAAGATCAACCAAGCTGAACAAAAGTATCGCGAAATTCTTTCGCTCACTGCCGATGACGCCGAAGCGTTGAAAGCGCTGCAGGATCTGGGCAAACGGTATTAGAAGAAAATTCAGAAGACAGGAGTCAGAAGTCGGCAGTCAGGAATTGGGTGACTGCTCCACGCTCGCCCCTTGGCACTGTCTGAGCTGCGTTTTGAATTGAAGGCCTTCGGCTAACTGCCGCGGGCCTTTTCATTTTTTCGGCCTTTGAAGTTCTTGCTGCTAGCATTTATGCTGGCGTCTATTCGATGTGCCACCCAGGAGGTTTCCAGTGTTGACGGAAAAAATCGGTGTGATCGGTGCGGGAAAAATCGGTTCAGCGATCGCGCGCGGCGTTATCGGCGCGGGGCTTACCGCGAAAGAGAACGTAATGGCTAGCGATGTCAGCGAAGCGCTGCGTCAGGCGGCGGGCGATGAACTAGGCATCAAAGTCAGCGCAGACAACGCTACACTCTGTGACTTCGCCGACATTGTCATTCTCGCCGTCAAACCGCAGATCGTCGACTCGGTAGCCCGCGAGATCGCCAAAAAGCTCGGCGCGAAAAAATTGTTGGTGTCAGTCGCCGCCGGCGTGCCATTGGCGCGCATCGAGGCTGGTTTGGCCCAAGGAGCGCGCGTCGTCCGGGTGATGCCCAACATTGCTTGCGTCGTCGGCGCCGGCGCGGCGGGCTACGCTGGCGGCGCCCATGCGACCGCTGCCGACTTGGAGAAGGTCGGCGCGATTCTCAACAGCTTCGGCGTCGGTATGGCGGTGGAAGAAAAATATTTGGACGCGGTCACCGGCCTCAGCGGCAGCGGGCCGGCTTATGTATATCTATTCATGGAAGCGCTCGCCGACGGCGGCGTGCAGGTCGGCCTCGCGCGCGACGTCGCGCTCAAGCTCGCCGTGCAAACCGTCTACGGCGCCGCGAAAATGGCGTTGGAAGCAAACAAGCATTTAGGCGAGTTGAAGGACGAAGTCACTTCACCCGGAGGTACGACCATCGCCGGCCTCTACGCCATGGAGCAAAAAGGTTTTCACGGCACCGTGATGGAAGCGGTGGTTAGCGCGACCAAACGCTCACAGGAGTTGGGCAAAGGGTAACGAGTTGGCTGCGAGTATGCGGCGGTTTGTCGAACGACGAGGAGGAAGAGTATAAAACCAATCTCGACGAGTTCCGCTCCTTCGCGGTGAAAAGTCCTTTGGTCTATTTCATTAACGATCGCGCCAGCGCTCGACGTCGCGTTTGTCGACGTAGCCCGGTTTGCCGCCTTGTTTCGATTCGACTCTCAGCCAGTCGCCTTCGGCGCGCAAGACGTTGACCTTGACGTCGGCTGGGACTCTCGCGACGGTCGGGTATTTTGTTCCCGGCCCTTCGTGTAGGTCGAGTTCCTTCAGCGTGCGGTACGGGCCGGCGATTGGATTGGTGCTCGCACTGGTTTGCGCGGCCGATTCCCTCGTTAACGGTTTAGCGAACTGTTCGTCGATGTAGCCCGGCTTGTCGCCGTGTTTGGATTCGATCTTCAGCCAGAAACCTTCTTTGCCGACGACGTTGATATTGATGCCCTTCGGTAGCGTCGTGACGACTTCGTGGAAATTCCCCGGCCCGCTGCGCAGCGGCACGTCGGCCGTGGTTGTATACGCTCCTTTCGTAGTTTGAGCATAGGACCAAACGTTTAGTAGACCCAGCGCAACGATGAAAAAAAATATTCGCAACGGTATCACAAATATGCGTCTCATGACTGCGTCTCTCCTTTGAGTTGGCACGAGGCTATTTTTTCTTCCAATTTCCCGGACCGTCCTGTATCCACCAGCCTGGGCGCGCTTGATCGAGCCAGCTTTTGGCGAAAATGGTCTTGATCTTGGCGATGCTTTCTTTCTGGAAGCCGTTGGCTTTGGCGATCTCGGCGTAGAGATTTTCCCGGTCGCGGTTTTCGGCGTCGACGAGTTGCTGGGTTTCGGCGCGCTCTTTGAGATTGAGCCCTTCGGTGCTGCGGATGGCAAGCAGGCCGTCCTGAGCGATGCCAATGTTACCACGATCCATAAACGGCATGATGGCCGCGCTTCGCGCTTTGATCGAATCTTTCAACGCGCGGATACCCGGATTGGACACATTGATGTCGGCTTCCTGGGCCTGGGCTTCACTGACTAGCGTCATCGCTGCTAAACGCAACGGCGAAAACAAGTTGAAACTCTGCGGCGCGGGCATTTTTGCCGGTCCGGCGACGTCGCCCCAAGTTTCCTTAACGATTTGTTCCGCGGCGCGCTCGACGGCGGCGGCCGGAAAGTAAATGTTCACCGTCACGCAAGCGCTGATCAGGAACGCGGCCATTATTAACATTCGATTTAGCATAGTTTCTCCCATCTATTTGACGTTTGGTTTGTCGGATTTGATACGCTCCAGCCGCCGCAAAAGTTCAGAAAAGGCGATATTTTGCGTGTGGCTCACGATATTAACCGTCGGCGGCAACAGGCTGCCGACTACGAGCATTTCTTTATCACCCTGGCTTTCGACGCCGCGCAAGGTGAGCCGGTCGTTTTTCAACGTCGCTTTGAAGCCGAGCTTACTGTAGCGAAAGCTGTCGAAAAAACTCGCCAGGCCGCCATAAAGCGCGCCAGCCTCTTGGCCGGAGCTTAGCACGGTAATCTTATTGAGTGCCTCGACGCTAATCCGCTGCTCGCCGCCGCGGTCGACCGAATGCAGATCGGCGCGCAGTTCGGCCGGTTGACCATCGGTCAAGACGAGTTCGTCAATCGTCCCTTCCAGAATGCCTGAGATGCGGCCGAAGGCAAACGTCTTCGAGAGCTGTTCCAGCTGTATATTGTCAAGCTTGGCATCGAGCTTGATCGACGCCAGCGCTGAAAAGGGATTTTCAATTTCCAATCTGCCCATGCGCACGCGACCGCCGAATACTTCGGCTTGAATCTCGCCGCCGGTGCGTAGCGTTGTGCCGATTGACTGCACTTCAGGAATCGAACCCGTCATCGTGCCGCTGAAACGCGGCCAATCCATCGCTACAGTTAACTCTTGCAGCTGCAGCCGCTCGGTTTCGGCTGAAAAGGAGACTTTCCTCGGATCATTTATGATGTCTGGCCAGAAAAGATTGCCGATCTCCACCGTGCCGCCAAAGACGGCCATACGAATGGGCTGATGCAGGCGCAGGCTGTTGTTCGCGAGAGACAAGGACGTGCTGACCCTTGGGATGGTTTGCTTGGCGAAGCGCGCCCGTTCGATGGTGAGCGTTCCGATGCGCGGATTGCCCGACGACTTCGCTTTCGCTTGAGCTAAATTTACCTGAAACGGCAGCTCGAGGGCGAACGGTCCGATCCGCCAATCATTGGATTTCGCGGTTAGCTCGGCGCCTTTGAGAGACAGCTCGCCTTCGGCGTTGAGTGTGTCAAGGCTGCCTTGGAGTTCGAGCTGGAAGGCCATCTGGCCTGCCAGGTTCAGCCGGTCGAGCACGGGATATTGGCGTTTGAAGGTTTCGCGCAGAAAAAACTCGAAAAATCCGTTCGGCGAAAAACTCGCGCTCTGTGCTCGCAAGCGGAACTCCGGGTTTTCCATCAAGCGTTCGATGGCGCCGTTAGCGT
>Ga0190270_10001222_pt1 | contig 11821 bp, 12 predicted proteins | sample Popmic320T_FD_133748 | JGI IMG/M metagenome (GOLD analysis project Ga0190270, IMG submission 133748) | Populus adjacent soil microbial communities from riparian zone of Weber River, Utah, USA - 320 T | ecosystem: Environmental > Terrestrial > Soil > Riparian zone | place: USA: Utah | collected... | reverse complement strand
TTACGAGTATCTTGGTCTGCCGCGTGATGCAGCCCTACAAGGATTGAATTCAATTGCAAACGTACCGGGCGTGATCGAATTCAATGTTCCCAAAACAGACAAGAACAACTTCTCGCCTCGCCTGGGCCTGGCCTACTCTCCGGAGTTCACCAGCCGTCTGGGACGGATCATCTCCGGCTCGCGCGGGCAGAGTTCATTTCGGGCTGCTTTCGGGATCAACTACTACGAAACGTATCAAAACCTGTACCTGTTGAATCTGCCACCGCAGTTCCAGCAGGAAATCGGAGCTGCAGCTTTTGGCTACACTCCTCCATTTCTGCAAAACGGCGGCGTATCGCCCACGCCTATTCCGCCCAACACAGTGGCCGACGCGCGCGCCGCGACCGGCTCCTATATCAACAACGCCGTCGAGCCTTACATCATGTCAGGCACTCTTTCATACCAGCGTGAACTGGGACGCAGCACACTTCTTGAGTTGCGTTACCTGCACACTGCCGGCCGTCACTTGCCTGTGCAGGTCCGGCTCAACGGCGGACTTGTGGATTACAGCAGGCTGGTCATGCCCACTTTCCTTGCTGCTCCCGGGGCTGCCCAGTTGGCTGGGCGACCTACGCTGGGAAGCCTGGGTCTCAATAATCTCTTCCCGAAGCGGCTTGCGCCATATGGCTTCGTCGGCGCTGTGACGTCGTTTGAGCCCGAGGGAAACTCGGTCTACGACGGTGGCTCGGTTAGCCTTACCCGTAGGTTAACTAACGGCCTCGCGCTGACAGCGGCTTACACGTTCAGCAAAGCGATCGACAATGCGACTAACGAGCTCTTTTCGAGCACGGTCAACCCGCGTCGCGCGCAGGATGGTTTCGACCTTAGGCAGGAACGATCTCTGTCCGCGATCGATGTCCCGCATCGTTTTGCCGCTTCGTTCAACTATGACCTTCCCTTCTTCAAAAGAAGCAACAATGGTCTCTTGAAGGGAGTGCTGGGCGGATGGCAAATCAACGGGGTCTTTCAAACACAGTCAGGGCAGTTAATGACGCCGCAGTCGGTCCTTGACAGCAATCGCAACGGCGACGCTGCTGGAGATCGGACCATAGTGAACCTGGGCGGCGTACGCGGCACAGGCAGCGGTGTCTATGCTGTCAACGCGTTGGGCCAAAGAATCGTGGATGGCAGTGGCGCTGACGTACTTGGCGATCCATCGACGGTTGGTTACGTGGCGATCAATGGCTCGGCCGAGTACATTCAGGCTGGACCAGGCGCACGTGCCAATGCCGGCCGCAACACGCTGCGCACGAACAGCTGGAACCGTACGGACATGACCCTGGTGAAGAATATTCGCTTTGGGGAAGACAGGTACAACGTTCAGTTTGCAGCGGAAGTTGGCAATCTCTTCAACCAAAGGATTCGTACCATTGGTGATTTTGGTTCACCGTTCTTTGTGAACCAGAATGACTTTAACGGTACGAATCAATTCGGGATTGGCGCCGTATCATTCGCCTTTCCGGATGTAACCAGTCCGCTCTTCAATAACTACAGCGCGGGCAATTTTAGCGGCCGCACAGTTCAACTGCGCGCCAAGTTTGTTTTCTGAAACCGCGGCTTTGCCGCATTCCGTGCGGAAAGGCCCTGCCTTTCCGCACGGCCTCTTTTAAGTGAGGCTGTGCCTCTGCGTGAGTCCCAAGCGAAACATGGCCTCAAAAATCAACCCACTCTTACGGAAAGGCACAGCCTTCCGGACGGAATGCGGCACAGCCGCTAGGGAACTCCCCGAATAATCTTGGATCTAAAGAAGCTCTTCGGTCGTCTCCAAATATCCAACGATACAATCTTTAATCCGCAGGTAGGACCGTTCATACGCCGCCTCGCCCTCGGCAAACGGATCACCTAGTTCAGCGCCTCTCTTCTTCGGATCAAATTCACCCAGCAAGCTCACGCGATCTGGCGATATGCCGTGCACGTGAACGAGCGCGTCTGCATGGTCCTGTTCCATGACAAGAAATCGCGTGATTGATTCCAAAGGTAGCTCGCGGACCCATGTCGGCGCCTTATCAGGCGCCGGTGTGTTGTGTCGCAAACACATGCTGGAGGTTTCGTGCAACGGTGGTGCGTCTGAGAAATCAACAACCCCCGCCGAATACACTTCCACATCAAGCGATCTTTTCTTCGCCTCGTCGACAAAGATCGCGTGAGCCATCACGCTGCGACACCGGTTCGCTGTACAGATAAGGGCTACTGAAGGCATGTTAATTCCTGTCGACACGTTGCTGAAAAACGAAGAACGATCCACGAAACACCAGGAAGCAACACGAAAGAGCGCGAATTTCGTGTCACTTCGTGTGTTTCGTGGACCGTTCTGTTTCCTTCATCGAAATGGTTTTCCCATGTTTAGGACTTCTTCACCCACCCGCTACCGCGAGATGGTACTGACTTCATATCATCGAGCCAACTGCAATACGATCAACCCTCGACCCGTACCGCTTCAGACTTCATTTATCCAAGTGCCCGTTCGCGATCAGCAGTTCTGCATTGAGTATCGCTGCGCCCGCGGCGCCTCTAATCGTATTGTGGCTGAGCGCAACGAAGCGATAGTCGAGCACGTTGTCTTCTCGCAATCGACCAACCGTTACGCTCATACCGTTTCCGGCATCCCGATCGAGGCGCGGCTGAGGACGATCGGGTTCTTGCAGGACGACGATTGGCCTCTCCGGCGCTGAGTGCAGTTTTAGTTCCTGCGGTAGAGAACTAAACGAAGCAAATGCTTCGCTCACTTCTTCAGTCGTAGTCTGCTTGTCCAGTTTCACGCGCACTGCGGCCATGTGTCCGTCAGAGACATTCACCCGATGGCACTGCGCACTCACCTTCATGGAGGCGTCAGTAAGCTGTCCTTTTTCTATTGGCCCAAGAATCTTCAGTGTTTCTTTCTCGATCTTTTCCTCTTCACCATCGATGAACGGGAGAACATTGTCACTAATGGCCAGCGACGGAACGCCGGGATAACCAGCGCCGGATAACGCCTGGAGCGTTGTGGCGATAACGCTGGTCACGCGAAACTTCGTATGGAGCGGCGCCAGGGCCAACGCCAGCATGATCGTAGAACAGTTTGGATTGGTAACGATGAAGCCCTTTTGCTGTTGCAACTCGAGCAGCGCGAGGTGTTGATGGTTTACTTCGGGAATCAGTAATGGAACATCTGCATCCATCCGATAAGCCGACGAGTTGCTGATCACTGGAAATCCCGCCGCGGCAAAAGCGCCTTCACTCTGACGCGCGATGTCGCCGGGCAAACTCGAGAAAACGAGTTCGCAATCCAGAGGCGGCTGCGGCGCCGCAATCGGCATCGACTTCACAAACCCAGGCATCTCTCCAGCAAGACGCCAGGTGCAAGCTTCCTGAAAAGTCTTCCCCTGCGATCGATCAGAAGCCGCTAACGCTGTGATCTCAAACTGCGGATGATTTTCCAACAGCTGGATGAAGCGTTGGCCCACCATTCCGGTGGCCCCAAGTATTCCCACACGAAGTTTTTTGGTCATAGGTTGTGATAGGTACGCGAGTAAGCCGCTTCCCTTCGCGCGGCTTTGCCGCCTTCCGTGCGGAAAGGCTGTGCCTTTCCGGCTGGCATATTAGGATTTCGAGGCTATGCCTCGCGGCTGTTGCAGGCGTAGCCTCATGTAAGTTACTCAATCTGCGGAAAGGCATAGCCCTTCCGCACGGAGGGCGGCCGAGCCGCACCCCCTAGCCAAAAGCGACGGCTTCTACTCTAAGCTCTTCAGCGCTGCGCTCACCCGCGCGACACCCTCCGTCAGCACCGGTAAATCCGCGCAAAAAGACACCCGGAGGAATCCCTCGCTTTCACTACCAAAAGCATTGCCAGGAATCGTGACGACGCCAAAGTCCAGCAGCTTTTCCGCAACTTCCATGGACGAGCCGTATCGAGCGATATCCACCATCGTATAAAACGCGCCCTCCGGCGTAACACAGCGCAGTCCGACACCGCGCAACAAAGCCAGCAGATGATCGCGCCGCTCGTGGAAGGTCAGGCGAATCTTTTGCCGCGCTTCAAACGCTTCATTACTCCAGGCCATCAATGCCGCCTTCTGCGTGATTGTTGAAGCGCAAGTCGTGACGTAGCCATGAAGCAGATGAGCGGCTCGAATCACACCTTCGTCTCCGAGAATCCAACCAAGACGCCAGCCCGTCATACTCATCGACTTTGAAAGACCGCTGATTACCACCGTGCGCGGATAGAACTCAGAGATAGAACCGGGACGTTCTTCGGTGTAATAAAGGTCGCGATAGATTTCATCGCTGATAATAAACGCGTCGGAGCCGCTCTCTTCGACGGCTCTCGCGATCTCGCGCAGCTCCTCGCTGCTAAAGGTTCGACCCGTGGGATTCGAGGGACTCGTGACAACGACGATTTTCGTCTTCGAACTGATCTGTCGTTTGAAATCATCCAAATCAAAACTGAAGTCCCTGGTTGCCGGCAACTGGTAATACGCCGGGTGCCCGCCAGCCATTCGAGTAATAGTTGGATACGCTACAAAGCCGGGATTCGGAATCAACACCTCATCACCGGCTTCGACCCCACTTTCAACCAACGTCATCAAGGCAAGATACATCGCCTCCTGTGAACCGGCAGTGATGATCACCTGGTCCGTCGAAAGATTCAGGTGTGGATAATCCTGAGCAACGCGTTCACGCAGTGCTAACAAGCCTGCTTGCAGTGTGTACCCATTCTGCTCCTCACGAATGACGCGCACTGCTTCCCTGCGAATCACCTCAGGAGTAGGCAAGTCAGGCTCACCCAGGCCGAAACTGATGTCGCCAGGCTTCGCCCGATCCGTGATCTGGCGAATGGGACTCCTTTCAATGCCGCGCAGAAATGTTGGTGGCTGAAACTGTTTCAATGATTTCATCCGATCTGCCGTAACGCAAATCCAGAATGTGAGCAGGTTGCGTCCGTACCGGAAGAATTCTCACAACGTTAGGGCTTACGCGATTTCACGAAGGATCCGTGGGACATCGGAATGCTGTTTGTACCAAATAGGCGTTATTCCACGATCCACAAGATTCTCTGTCGCAACCTTCTTGTAGAAAGAAGACCACATTTCCTCCCACCATCGTGGTTGTTTTCGTTGATGGCTTGATGTTTTTCCTTTATCTGATTGATAAGTTGGCTCTCTCATAAGGGCAAAGTGGTTGGAAATGCGCAACTTTTTACTAGTATCTAATAACCGTCGCAGGTTCGGATCTTTCAGAGAGCAGCCAACAAAGAGCACAGCGAAAGACACGAAGAGATTCAGTTGGATAACGTTTGCCCAACGGTACGGCGAAGCATAGAGATCATGGTAATCATCTTCGGAAAGAACGATCGGCTCCATTCGGTAGTCACGCGAGTATGCAGCACGAGGTAGAAAGCCATGAGGATGAACAATCAACACTTCGTCGCCATCTAAAGGAATATCGTCGCCTGGAACCAATGGGCGATATCCAGTCCCTAGCCTGGTGTATCCCTCCTCCAAAACATCATCGTAATTAGAGCAGCATACTCTACGAATATTGGCCAACGATACAATCGCTTCGACCAGGGGAGAGAGATTTACATCTTCGGAATACAAGCATACTATACTGCATTCGGGTCATACGGACTTTCAGTGTAGTCCGAATCACGTTGCAATATCGAACAGCCGCTAGTTAGATGGTTTGGACGCAACGAGTTGTGATAAGAATCTCGACTTGTTGGAAAGAATGCTTGAGATCAAAGACGCGCAGCCCGTGCGATTTAGCAAATTGGGTAAGCAGACCATAGGATGAGTTACCGATCTCGGCAGTCAGGGGAATCGCTGAATATACTGCTACGAGCTGATCTATTTGCGTGACTTCCTTCTTGTCGCGAGCGCCAACAATAAGTTCTAACGCGGTGATGATTGACAGCGACCACGAATCCTCGAGTTGATCGAGGAAATCAATTGCCGCCTCATTATTTCTGGAGACATCAATCAAAACATCCGTGTCAACAAGGTAGGGCATCTGCTGGGCCTGTGCTTAAGACCGAGGGCTATCCCGTAGGCTGTCGACGTAACTCACGCCGTCTTTGATGTCCGCGCGCTCGGCCCACATTCCGACAAAACCAAGTCCTCTAATGGACGTTTTTCTGGTACCTTCCGCGCTGTTGACATGAATCTCCACCACGGTCCCTTCTTTGAGTTCTATTTCTTCAAGTGGCCTGAAGACACCGTTTTCATATTTTGCTTCAATCACCATGGGGTCACCCTCCGATAATCTGTTCGAGATGTTAGGAGCTACTGTGGGGCTGGTCAAGCACTAACAAGTCACCTCAGATAGTCTTCCAACTGCACCGCTCTATCAGTCTTCTCGTCGCGATACTTCACAATTACTGGAGCGTAAAGCGACAGTCCCCAGGCGCGGCCGATCTCGCTCCGAACGTTTCGTGATCCAGGAACAACAACTGCGCCCGCTGGTATTTCGAGTGGCGCCTCAGGTGTCCGTTGGTAGATCTTATCGTGCGCCAGGTCGTAAACCGGCGTCGAGCCCGTCAAAATCGTTCCGGCCGCTAACACCGCGCGCTCGTGAACGATCGTGCCTTCATAAACTCCACAGCCACCGCCAACCAGCACATCGTCTTCAATGATCACAGGCACCGCGCCGACCGGCTCGAGCACGCCGCCCACTTGTGCCGCCGCCGATAGGTGAACGCGCTTGCCGATTTGCGCGCACGATCCAACCAACGCATGGCTGTCAATCATGGCGCCTTCATCGACGTACGCCCCAACATTCACATACATCGGCGGCATGCAAACCACACCCGGTGCAACGTAGGCGCCGTCGCGAATACTTGACCCGCCAGGCACTATGCGAATGTTATCTGCGGCAGTGGTGGGACGAACCGGATAGGTGTCTTTATCGAAGAAGCGAAGCGGCGGCGCAGACATATCCATGAGCGTTCCCATCCGAAAGCCCAGGAGAATTCCCTGCTTCACCCATGAGTTGACGGCCCAGGTTCCATCCGCCGAACGCTCGGCGGCGCGAATCTCGCCGCGATTCAATGCCGCCTTGAACTCTTCAAACAGCTCCCTATCGTTGGCCTCAAACGCGCTTCCCTTTCGAGCGCTGAGAGCTTCGATTTCTTCACGTAGCGGCATGCGATGCTTCCTTCAGACCGGGGTCCCCAGGCGGGCAGCCCGACTGGGGTGGAGGAGGCCAAGTTCGGAAAGTACCTCACGCAGCCGCGCGCGACTCTTTTCCTGAATCGGCACCAGGGGCAAACGGAAATTCTCACCAATCAAGTTCATCATCGCGAGCGCGGCTTTCACCGGACCGGGACTCGATTCGATGAAATTAACTTCCATCAGCGCCAGCAGACGATAGTGCAGCTCGCGAGCTTCATCCCAGTTTCCTTCAAGCGCCCGATCAACCATTCGCGACATCAGTTCAGGCGCTTCGTTTGAAGCTACAGAGATGAGACCGTCGCCGCCTAGAGCAATCAAGGCGAAGGTAATCGCGTCGTCCCCAGAGAGCACGCGAAATCCTTCCGGCCGGTCGCGCAGTATCTCCATGATTTGCGACAGATTTCCCGAAGCTTCTTTTACGGCCACGATGTTTTCGCAATCTCGAGCGAGCCTCAGTGTAGTATCCGCTGCGATGTTGCACGACGTTCGACCCGGCACGTTGTAGATGACGATTGGCAAATCGCGTACAGCTTCCGCGATTGCACGAAAGTGTGCATAGAGACCTTGCTGTGTTGGTTTGTTGTAGAAAGGAGCTACCTGTAAAACCGCATCCGCGCCGAGACTCTGGGCAGCCTTAGAGTTCTCAATTGCGGCGGCGGTCGAGTTGCTCCCTGCTCCGGCGATCACGCGCGCTCGTCCTTTGGCCACGTCAACGGTTTGCTTGATGACCTGCCGATCTTCCTCTTCAGTCATCGTCGCACTTTCACCCGTGGTCCCACAGGGAACGAGCAGCTTCACGTTGCCACTGATCTGATATTCAATCAGCCGTGTTAAGGCCGCTGCGTCAATCGCACCGTCAGCAGTAAACGGTGTAACGATCGCCGTCGCGCAGCCTCGCATCCAGTCGAGATTCATGGTCATTGGGCACCTCCAGGAGGACTGATCAGTAACAGGTGTTTAGAGTACAACCTTTGCTGCTTCGCGACGACGCGAGCTAGTTTCTCCCCAACGACGCAAGCTAAAGCTTGTACTCTATACGCCTCTTACTCTTCACTCTTCACTCATTACTCACTTATGACTTCTCACCTGTCACTTGTCGCTCTTTATCACTTCATCAATCACTTCCGGAAACTCATAGATTCCTTTCCGTCCAATGATCCACCGCGCAGCCAGCAACGCTCCGGCGGCAAATCCTTCTCGCGAACGCGCCATATGGGTCAGTGTCACCTGGTCAGCAGCCGAGTCAAAACCAACGCGATGTGTCCCAGGTATATATCCCGCACGCGTAGACGCGATCGGAATCGGATTGCTTATATGTTCGGTCATCAAGCTCTTAAGCTTGAGGGCGGTACCTGACGGCGCATCCAGCTTGCGCACGTGATGCTGCTCCTCAATAAACGCCTGGTACTGTTCAAGCCCGGCGAAAAGCTTTGCAGCCTGCTCGACGATTCGATAGAACACATTAACGCCGATGGAAAAGTTAGCGCCAAACACCATCGCCCCGTCATGTTCTGCCACCAGCCGGCGCGTATCGTCCTCCTGGTCTTTCCATCCGGTTGTGCCCTGGACCAGCGGCACGCCGGCTCGCATACATGCGTCGACATGCGTGAGGACAGCTGCACCAATCGAAAAATCAATAGCCACGTCGTGGCCGCGTAGCAGTGCCGCCATATCTTCAACGCTTCGCGCCGCGTCTTCCGACGTTAATGTCACCCCGATCTCGTCGCCGGCTACCTGGGCCAGTGTGGCAACTAACTGGCCCATCGCTCCATAACCCAGTAACGCGACCTTCATAGGGCCATTCCGATCGGGTAAATGGTAAATGGTGAATGGTAAATGGAGGTTGTTATAGCCACCTGATAATCACTCGCAGCTACGCGAGCTATCAGAACGCCGGCTTGGCACCATTTACCATTTACCATTTACCACTTACCTCCTTTTCAGCAGCGCGCGTACCAGGCGCACATACAGCTCCACCGCCTCTTCCAATTCCCGTTTTTCAATGAACTCGTGATCCGTGTGTGCATTCAATATCGAACCCGGTCCAATCAAAAGCGGCGAGCCCCAGTTCGAAAGAAAAGGAATATCGGTCGTAAACCGCACCACACATTGTTCGAGCGAATCCACGGTAAACAGGTGAACCGGATCGTTCTCCGAAAGATATTCCACTTCACCGCGCCCGGCCACCGCATCTTCCAGAATCCTCTTGACCTGCTCGGCGTTAGTCACGAGTCGTAGTTGGAAAACAGCACTCGCTTCCGCCGGAATCACGTTTGGGCGCGTGCCGCCACTGATTACGCCGATGTTGCAGGTCGTTTCCCCAAGCACATCGTCGCGAGGCCAGTCGGTGCTTCGAATACTCGTGAGCACGTCCAGCAACTTTTCAATCGCCGACTCACCTTGTTCGGGATATGCAGAATGGCACGCACGTCCCGTCGTCTTCAAACTCAGCCTGAGCGAGCCCTTAGTGGCCGCTGCGAGTTTGTTGTCCGTCGGCTCGCCATTAATCAGATATTCACAGGCGGGTGCAATTTCGTGCCTGTTCGCAAATCGCGCCCCAAGGCTGCCCAACTCTTCGTCGACCGTGAAGAGGAGTCCGATTTCGTCGATGCCCTCTGCGCGCAAACGCTCGGCCGCCATGATCTGAGCGGCAATGATTCCCTTTGCATCGCAGGCCCCGCGACCGAAGATCCGGGTTTCATTTTCACTCGACAGAATATGCGGCGGCACCGTATCCATGTGCGTCGACAACACGACCCGCGGCAAGGAGGCGGTAGTAGCGATTACGTTGAAACGATCCTTGTCAACTTCCTGTAGCCCGGAGCTATATCCCAGGCCTTCAAGATACGAGGCCAGAAAAATACCGACGGCCTTCTCGTCGCCAGTGACAGATGGAATATCAATCAGGTGTCTGGTTAGTTCGAATAGGTTCATTCGAAAAGATAGGCCTCTCCCTGGAGTGCAACCTAAAGGTTGAACTCTGAACTACAGGCCTGAAGTTCAGAGTTCATCAAGCTTCAGCTTGTTCTTCGCGTTCCAAAGCATAACCTAAGGATTGAACTTTCAACTCGCGTTCGAAGAATTCATCATGTAGTCGTTTAACCGCTTCCCGGACGCGTGCCTCTTCAATCGCAAACGTCAGGTTGATCCTTGACGCTCCCTGTGAAATCAACGACACGTTGATGTCGTTAATCGTCGAGAAGACTCGTGCGGCAATTCCGGGTGTACTGCGCAAACCTTCTCCAACCACACAGAGAATCGCCCTTCCCTCTTCAACACTAACAGAGCCCAGGGTTTTCAAGTCGTCAACAATTGCCGGCAAACTAGTCGTATCATCAAGCGACAACGACACACTTACCTCCGAAGTTGTAACTACATCGACCGCGGTTCGGTGCTCGTCGAAGACTTCAAATAGCTTTCGCAGGAAGCCGTAAGCGCCGAGCATCCGGGCGGCCGTTATTTGCACCGTGGTTACGCCGGTCTTGTGCGCAATGGCTTTAACTCCTGCGGAAGACTTTTCTGTAGTGGCAGTCACGAGCGTGCTTCCACCAATGGGATTGCGAGAGTTGCAAATGCGGACGGGAATATTTCGCTCGATCGCGGGTTGCAACGTCTTCGGGTGGAGCACCTTGGCTCCGAAGTAAGCCAGCTCCGCCGCTTCTGCAAATGATAGCTGCGGCACAGTGTGGGCCTCCGGGACCAGGCGCGGATCGGCAGTCAACACGCCAGGCACGTCAGTCCAAATTTGAATCTCGTCGCACCCCAGGGCGGCGCCGAAAATCGCCGCCGAGTAGTCCGAACCACCACGACCCAGCGTTGTTGTTTCTCCGTCGATCGTGGAACCAATGAAGCCTCCGAGAACGGGTATCGTGGCCGAATCGAGCAGCGGTTGAAGTTGTTGACACGTATTGCGAACAGTCTGGTCCATCAGCGGCGCCGCGCTGCCGTGATTGTTGTCCGTGATGAGGCAGCGGCGGGCATCCACGTCGCGTGCCGAATGGTTGTTATCCGACAACACCGCCGCGAGCAAGGCGGCGGACAAACGCTCGCCGTTGGAGACCACTGCGTCTTCGATACCTTTGCGGCGGCCATGACTCAGATTGCCTTCGACTTCGACCGCTTCCAAAAGCTCGCTGATGTCGCTACGGCTCTGTGCTACCAGATCGCGCATACGAGGCGCTTGCCTGTTTAGTAGTGACTCAATAACCCTGAAGTGGCGATCGAAATGTTTGTCGAGATTGGCCAGAGCGTCTGCCGCACCCAACTTCGGTGCTTCTTTAACACTTCCCAACAACGCATCTGTGAATCTCGCCATGGCTGAGACGACCACCACCGGCCGCTGAGCAACTCGCTCAGAGACGATGCGTGCGGCTGTCTGAAACGCCGTGGGGCCTTCCACCGAAGTGCCTCCGAATTTCATGATTATCGGCTTCATGGTTAACCGGTTAGTCTACCATCTACGACTGTAACCAAAGTAAAGAGGAGTGGTTTTATTCTCGACAGAAAGTAGGTAGGCTTCTCGCCTTTTGAACTCGTTAGTTACCTTGGCTATGCACAGTGATGGAGTTACACTGACGCAAAACGGAGGTGCGCCGTGAATTGTCTACGATTCCTGGTCTTCACTTTCTGCCTGT
>Ga0190270_10001221_pt1 | contig 11831 bp, 12 predicted proteins | sample Popmic320T_FD_133748 | JGI IMG/M metagenome (GOLD analysis project Ga0190270, IMG submission 133748) | Populus adjacent soil microbial communities from riparian zone of Weber River, Utah, USA - 320 T | ecosystem: Environmental > Terrestrial > Soil > Riparian zone | place: USA: Utah | collected... | reverse complement strand
GGAGGCGACGATCTTGACGTGCAGACCGGTCCAGGTCGCGTGGATCGGCGGGATCTCCGCGACCGAGCCGACGTCGAGGGCCTTCGCCCGGAACGCCTCGGTGGTCTGCGGACCGCCGCTGAGGTTGGCGAACTGGACGAACTTCGACACCTTGTCGATCTGGCCGGACAGTTCCAGCGCCTTCTGGGTGGTGGGATCGCCGACGACGATCTTGGCGCCGTCCGGAACGGTGGTCGGCAGTGGCGCGTCGAGAGCGAGCTTGGCGGCGCCGCTGCCTCCGGCCTCGGCGTCACCGCCACAGCCGGCCACCAGGGCGACGGTGGCGAGTGCTGCGGCGAGTACGGCGTACGTGCGGGTCCTAGACATGTTGTGCTTTCGGGTTCGGAGTGGCGGTGGCGTAGCGGCCGTCGTGGTAGAGCAACGGCTCGTGCTCACGTCGTTCGGAGTGGGTGGTGAGGCGGGCGACGACCAGGTAGTGGTCACCGACGGCGAAGCGGTGCTCGACCTGGGCGCGCAGGAAGCTCGGCGCCTCGTCGAGGACCGGCTCACCGGTGCGCAGCCTCGACCAGCTGGTCGGCTCGGCGAACCGGTCGATACCGCTGGTGGCGAACCGGCCGGCGATCCCCTGCTGGTCGGCGGACAGGAAGTTGATCACCAGGCTGTCGACCTTGCTGACGGTCGGCCAGCTGGACGCGCTGGTGGCGATCGCGAACGAGACCAGCGGCGGCAGCAGGCTGACCGAGACCAGTGAGGTGGCGGTGAACCCGGCCGGGCCGTGACCGGCGTCCGCCGTGATCACCACGACACCGGCGGCGTGGCGACGGAAGACGGACCGGTAGACATCGGCGTCGACGGTCCGCTCCTCCAGACGGTCGGGTACGACGGAAAGGGGCGGACGATCGGACGGGTTGATCGCATGGACTGACATGTCTCTCCCTCGGAACGGGGGCAGGGACGACCGGAAGTGGGCAGCAGGCAGCGCCACAACCGGGCGGGGGTGTGGAGGCGGTATCAGACAGGCCTCGTACGGCGGATGTCCGCCGGAGCAACGCGAATCGGCGCAGCCGTCACCGACAGGTGGCGCTCGCCGTCCGCAGGAGATCGATGACGCGACGGCGTGTCAGCAAGGTCGTCGTCATGTCAACGACTCTCTCATCAATGTCGACCCAATAACTAGACAATCTCGGAATCTGGGACATCCGTCCGAAAATGACCGCTGGCTGGAACGACACGCCGCCGGGTTGCCCTCACACAGCTGAGCGTGCGTGCGTTCTACTGACGTGATGGCTCCGGAGAAGGTTTCGCTACCGCCGTTCCAGGCGCTCGTCGACGCGCACTGGCGGGACGTGGCGCGACTGGCGCGGGCGCTCGCCGGGCCGGTGGACGGCGACGACGTGGCCCAGCGTGCCTGGGAGAAGGCCTTCGCCGCCTACCCCGGGCTCGCCTCGGCGAAGAACCTGCGCAGTTGGCTCCTGACCATCACAGCCCGATGTGCCACCGACGTGCACCGGGCCCGCAGACCACAGAGCCCGCTCGACGAAGCTCCACCGATCGCGGTCGACGGCCCGGACGCCGCCAACTGGCCGGACCCGGATCTCTGGCAAGCCGTCAACGAGCTACCCGAACGCCAACGCTTCGCCATCACGCTCAAGTACGTCGGCGACCTCGACCACCACGGCGTGGCCGCCGCCCTGGACACCACGCCTGCCGCGTCGCGACGACTCGTCAGCGACGCGCTCGCAACCTTGCGCACCAAACTCGGAGTACACCTATGAATGACCTCGAGAGCCGGCTGTCCCGGCTCACCGCACCAGACCTCAAGCCACCGGTCTTCCCGACCGCCGACGTCGCCTACACCCTGCACGACACCCCGATCGGCACGATGCTGCTCGCGGTCGCGAACGGCCGCGTCGTGGCCAGCTCCTTCGGCGACGAGGAGACCATGACCAACCGGCTCGCCAAGGCCGTGTCCCCGCGCGTACTACGGCAGCCTCGGCCGCTGGACGACGTACGACGGCAACTGGACGAGTACCTGGCCGGTCGACGGCACGAGTTCGAGCTGGACGTGGATCTCGCACTGGCGACCCCGTTCCAGCGACTCGTGCTGAGCGATCTGCCGGCTCACACCAGCTACGGCCGGACGACGACGTACGGGCGACTGGCCGGAGAGATCCACAAGCCCAAGGCGGCCCGGGCCGTCGGTACGGCGCTCGGCGCGAACCCGGTGTGCGTCGTCCTGCCGTGCCACCGGGTGATCGGCTCGAGCGGAGCGCTCACCGGGTACGCCGGCGGGCTGGACGCGAAGCGATTTCTGCTGAATCTTGAATCGAAAAGCTGAGTTTTCCCGCCGCGCCGAGAACGGATTTGCACTGAACAGACAAAGGAGCAGATCCCCAGTGTGGAGTGGGGATCTGCTTCTTTTTTCCCCTTGTCTGCAAGGGATCTGGGCCGGTGGATGTTTTCCGGAAATGATTTCAGGTCAAGAATCTGACCGGTCAGGGATCGACCCGACTTTCCGCTAGGTTGGGGCGATGACCACACCATTGTTGATCCTCAGCGGAGCCGGGCTGCCGGCCTGGATCTGGGACGACGTCCGCGCCGCACTCCCGGCCGACCAGGCGACCTCCGTGGCGTCGTACCCGGGCACCGGATCGCTGCGCGACTACGTCGGCAAGGTGCTCGCCGAGGCTCCGGAGCGGTTCATCGTGGTGGCGCACTCGATCGGCGGCGTGATCGGCAGCCAGCTCGTCGCCGACGCACCGGATCGGGTCGAGGGATTCATCGGTGTCGCGGCCTCGATCCCCAAACCGGGCCAGTCGTTCGTCGGCGCGCTGCCGTTCCCCAACAAGCTCATCGTCAGCGCCATCATGCGACTCGCCGGCACCCGCCCGCCGGCCAAAGCGATCCGCTCGGGCCTGGCCAGTGACCTGGACGACGAGCAGGCGGCGCGGATCGTCAAGGAGTTCAGCCCCGAGTCGCAACAGCTCTACCGCGACCCGGTCGGCGATCGTCGCTTCCCGGCGCTGCGCGGCTACGTCCAGACCACCAACGACAAGGAGTTGCCGCCCGCTCTCCAGGCCACCTACGCCGCGACGCTGCACGCCACCTCGGTCCAGTCCCTCCAGACCGGTCACCTGCCGATGCTGGCAGCCCCCGATGCCTTGGCCGCGGCGGTGCAGGGCTTTCTCGGCGCGAAGGACTAGGGTGCGTGGATCTCGAGGATGAGGCGGCGGCGGCCGCCCCATTCGCGCTTGTAGACCTTGTAGTCCTCGATGCCGGCGGCCGCACAGAGCCGGCCGTAGCTGATCTCGTCGTGGATGAAGTGCACGCTGCTGCTGTCGAAGTGCTCGGTCGTGACGATCCGGTGCTCCGGCCCCTGGCGCATGCCGTTGGCGATCTCGGCCGCTGTCGCCGGACCCCAGACCGGGCCCTCGATGATCGCCACGCCGCCTGGCTTCAGCACCCGGGAGATCTCGCAGATCGTGGAGATCTGCTCGTCCTCGGCGAACAGTTCGTGGAATGCGGTCCACAGGCAGATCACCGCGTCGAACGAGTCCCACTTGTACGGCAGGTCCGTCATCGAGCCGATCGCCCAGTCGATCGACAGCTCCTCCTCGGCCGCCTTCGCCCGACCGGCCTCGATCAGGTTCGGCGAGATGTCCAGCGCGCGCACGACCTTCCCGGCCCGGCGCAACGGCAGCGCCACCCGGCCGTACCCGCAGCACAGGTCGAGCACCGACTCGCGGTCGCCCAGGAGCTCTTCGACGGCCTTCACGATCGCTGCGTCCCGCTCGGGCGTGGTACGCGCGGCCAGTCCATCGGCCCCGAGTTCCGCGTACTCGGCCCGGCTGCGCAGTGCGGAGTTCAGCATTGCGCAAGTATCCCGGTTACTCCGGGTCAGTTGTCCAGCGGTCGGCGACCGATCCTGCCGAGCAGTATCGCGGCCAGCATCGAGACGACGATGGAGGTGTACGTCGCGCCGAGCCAGCCGGGGACTGGTTGGCCGTCGAAGAGGCGCTGCTGGAGGTCGAGCCAGAACGCGGACCAGCCCGGGACCGTGCCGGGGTTGACGAGCTGGTAGGCGACGAAGCCGATCAGCCAGGCGACGGCCGGTTGCCAGCGGAAGGGCGCCGTACCGGAGACGTCCCAGTTCATCTTGCTGACCACGAAGAAGTCGGCGATCGCGACCGCGAACAGCGGGATGAAGACCGACCCGATCAGGTAGAGGAACTGCGTGTAGTTGCCCAGGTCAACCAACAGTGCGAGACCGGTGGCGAGTACCCCGATGGCGATCGAGATCCAGCGCCGGTCGACGTGACCGATCAGGTTGTGCGCGGCCATCGTGGTCGAGTAGACGTTCGCGTACGCCTCGTCGACCTCGTCCACCAGCAGGACGAACAACGCGATCGCGCCGGCCGGCAGCGTGACGAGTGCGGTGATCACGTCCGTGCTGTTGGTCTGCAGCGTCGCGACCGCGAACACGCCGAGTGCGTAGTATGCGATCGCCGCAATCCCGTAGCCGAGGGCCGATCCGGCGAAGGCAGCCTTGTTGGTGCGCGAGTGCCGGGTGTAGTCGGCGGCGAGCGGCGCGAACGACACGACGCCCGCGGCAGCCAGGTCGACGGCCGGCCAGAAGCCGTAGACGCCGTCCTGCGGCAGGGCCTGCACCGGCTTGCTGAGCACCTGCACGAACAGGTACACCGACGCGATCAGCACCAGCCAGACCATGAACTTCCGCAGCAGTTTCACACTGCCGAGCGGCCGGACTGCCATCGCCGTCGCGAGCACACCGGCCAGTACGACGAACAGCCAGCGCCACCGTTCACTCGTCACCGCGACCGCGGCCTGTGAGATGACGATGATCTCCATCGTCGCCCAGCCGACGTTCTGCGCGATATTCAGGACCGTCGGCGCGGTCGAGCCGCGCCGGCCGAACAGTCCGCGCAGACACGCCATCGCCGGCGCTCCGGTCTGCGAGCCGAACACGGCCGCGCCGCCGAGCACCAGCGCACCGATCCCGCAGCCGACCACGACCGCGAGCAGGCCTTGTGCCAGCGAGCCCGTGTACGCCGCGACCAGCGCACCGGTGACCGGGCCGAACAGTGAAATACCGAAGTTTCCCCAAAGGGTGAACTGGTCCAGGAAGCCGAGGGTGCGCGGTGAGTCCGTGGTGAGGACGAGCGGCGCCTCGGTGTGGTCGGCAGGACGAACAACAGTATTGGTCATGATTGGACCCGCTCCCTACGCCGGCATTACCCGGTCAGGTTCAGGCGGTCGGCGACCCGGCGTCGCCCTCTCAGCCCGCGCGTTGTGCGAGCTCCCGCAGAGGTTTGTTACTGCGTCAACGATAGCGCTTCAGGCCGGACCCGGTGCAGCCGCTGCCCGCTGGATGAGCGCGGCGAGCTCTGGACCGTTGGTCAGCACCGGCATGTGCGAGCCGGTCGCCAGGGTCCGGACCTCACCGTGAGTGAGCTCGGCCAGCCGGTCGGTCCACTCCGCCGGTGACAGTTGGTCGTGCCGGCAGCGGACGATCACTATCGGCGCTCTCACCCGGGTGATGACCCTGGCCATGTCGTGGCGCCTGGCCGCTTCCGCCGCCCGGGCGATCGATGAGAGCGTCGTCCGCGCGTATTGCGGGGCGAGGGCCGGGATCAGGCGCGGGGATTCCGGGACGGCCGAACCCAGCCAGCGGGCCGCGAGATCCAGCCAGCTCGACGCTCGGACATCTCCGGTCGGAGCGACAAGGATCAGCGCGTGGACGAGTTCGGGGTAGGCGACCGCGGTCTCCACGACGATCTGGCAGCCGGCCGAGTGTCCGACCAGTACCGATCGCTCCCGGATCTTGTCGGCTACCGCCGTACCCAAGGCTTGTGGACGCAGGTCGTCGCCGGGCTCGGCCGGTTCGCCGTACCCGGGCAGGGTGACGATCCGGTACGGCGTGGTGAGGTGCTCGACCGTGGGCGCGTACGACCGCGGCCCGAGGCCGAGGCCCGGGACCAGGACGACCGGAACGCTCACTCCCAGGGCGCGCGGGCCGGCGGGGCCTGGACGACCGGGTTGCCGACGGGCGGCTTCAGCTCGCGGTACCCGAGGAAGAAGCCGACGGAGAGGATCAGCAGACCGATGCCACCCCAGCCGTACGCCGTGGGCAGTCGATCGAGCGAGTCGTCGATGGCACCCATGCCGGTCGACAGGACCATCACGGCCCAGATCACGATCGGCACCAGCGCCACCCCGACCAGCAGGAGACCGCCGACCTCGATCGGGTCGAGCTCGCGTCCGACCTTGCGACGGGCCAGTACGTCGCGCGTCCACATCGCGATCGCGGCCGCACCGACCAGGAGCAGCAGCAACTGGCCGATGGTGTCGATGACGTCCGTGCGGAGCGGGTGGTTCAGCGCCGAGCCGGGTGCCTGGGAGATCTCGCGCAGGGCGACCCGCTGGACCGACAGCACCAGCAGGCCGTAGACGGCGGCGATGATCGCGGCGATCAGTACGACGCGGGCCGCGCGGGGGTCACGCGGTGCGACAGGTTGTTCCCGCCCGTACTGCGGGAGCTCGTGTTGCTGCGGGTGAGCAGGGGGGCCGTACGGGGAGCCCGGCCGGTAGTTGGGCGGCTGGCTGTACGCGCCGGGTGGTGCTTGAGGCGGTGGTGCGCCGTACTGGCTGGGTGGGGTGCCGTAGGGCTGGGGCTGGGCGTAGCTGGCCGGCTGCTGGCCGAGCGGCGTGGAGCCGTAGGTCCCGCCGCCGTACGGAGCAGGCGGGGCGTAGTGCTGCTCGGCGGCCGGCTGCTCGGGTTGCTCGTCCCGGCCGTATGTCGGGAAATCCTGTGACGACATCGCTGCTCCCTCCCCTCGAACTCAGCTTCTCACGAACGAGGGCTTCGCTCAGGTCGCCTTGATCGTCGGCCAGGCGTTCGGGAGGCAGCCGCCGAGACCCTTGGTCTGCTGCATCATCACCGGCGCGGGGGTCTTCGCCGTGGTGCAGGTGGAGTGGCCGTGGCCGAGCGCGTGCCCGACCTCGTGGTTGACCAGGTAGCTGCGGTAGAGGGGGATGTTCCCCGAGTACGCCGGGACCGCGTACATCCAGCGCTTCGCGTTCAGTACGACGCGGTCTTCGACCCGGCAGGAGACCTCACCGCCGGTGTCGAGCGGCAGACACAGCTTGTCGGTCAACGTCGGGGTGGCCAGGATGATCCGCAGGTCGGCGTCGACCTTGTCGGTCCGCTCGAAGTTCACCGGGTGGATCGCCTGCCAGCCGCGTGCGTCGCTCAGCGTCTTGTGGATGGCCGCCGCGACCGCGTCGCCGTTGACCGAGAGACCCTGCTCGATCTCGACCCGGTAGGTCAGCTTGTCGCGGACGCCGCTGGCCTTGTTGAACCCTGGTACGACGGCGAGCCTGCCGGTGGAGACCGAGTAGTTCGGCTTCGACCCCTTCGGCGGCCGGGTCAGCGTCGGTGCCGGACGCAACGGCGTGGTGAACTTCTGCGTCGGCGTCGCCACCGGCGTCGGTGCCGTGATCGGCGCCTCGGTCGCCGACGCGGCGACCCCGGCCACCACTTCGGCCGCCAGACTCCGCCGGTTGGTCGCGTCCGGATGCGCCACCATCACCGTCCCCAGCACCGCCAACGCGGTCACCGAGAACCACTGCACCTTGTGCGACTTCTTCCGGCTGTGCCGCCCACCCCGGCGCTTCCCACCAGCATCGCGCGCAGGCGCATCCGCGCGCTGGCCAGTCCGCCGGGTGGTCATGACGATTCACCCTACCCACCCGGCCGCCCCGACCGAAAGGGCACCTCGACGCCATCCCTTACCAACGATCGAAAGGCACCGGCCGCGCGAGACCGTCCGCGGGCCGACGGCTACGGCTCAGGCCTCGATACGGCGTCCTGAGAACGTGCCGGTCTGGTCGCTGGGATCCTGTCCCGGGACGAACAGCGTGAAGGTGAAGGTGCCGCGGATCCGATCCCCCTTCAGCTCGCCCCGGAGCCGGAGCCGCGCAGTCGGCCCGACCGAGCCCGGGCCCCCCTCGCCGGGGAATCCGGACCACAGCGTTGCCCGCCACCGGTTCCCGTTCTGGGCCCAACTGCCGGTGAACGGCGGGCCGGCCGGACTGATGTCGTGCGTGATCGCGACGCCCCCGCCGGCGAAGCTGCCGACGGTCACCAACGGACCACCCTCCGGCCCACCGGCCGGGACCTCCACCAGCCAGCTCCCCTCCAACCGCTTGGATCCACTGCTCGCAGCGGCCGGCTGAGCCGCCAGCGCGCCGACCCCGACAACAGCCGCCCCACCCGCAGCCGCCCCGGCACGGTGCAACAGCCGACGCCGATCGATCGTGTTCTCACCCATGATTCCCCCTGATGCTTCCCCCATTTTGATGAACGCCCCGTCAATTCACCATGCGTCCAACCGTTCCGACCCACAACCCCCGAAAGCACGCTCGTCTGTTGGCACGTAGCTGATGTGACGGAGGAGTGGCTGCGTAGCACGCGTGGGCTGTGCGGTTCAGGCGGTGCGGGTGCGGAGGAACTTGCCGAAGTGGGGGACGGTGAAGGCGACGGTGCCGCGTTCGGCGGAGAAGACGAGGCCCTTCTTGATCAGGCCGTCGCGGGCCGGGGAGAGGGACTGCGGTTTGCGGTTCAGCGTGCTGGCGACCTCGGCGGTGGGGACCGAGCCGTCGTCGACGCCGATGCCGAGCTCGGCCATCGCGCGCATGTACTCGCGTTCGGCCGGGGTGGCCCGCTCGTACCGCGAACCGAAGAAGCCGACGGTGAGTTCGGCGGATGCTTCCGGTGCGGCGACGGCGACGTCCTTGATGGTGATCGGGGAGGTCGGGGCGTGGTCCCAGGTCGAGTGGGCGAAGGCCTGGACGAAGTACGGGTAGCCGTCGGTCTGGGCGTACAGCTCGTCGAGGGCCTCGTCGTCGTACCGGACTCCCTCGCTCTCGGCCGGGATCATCAGCGCACGGTCGCAGGCTTCGCGGGCGAGGCGGTCGACGCGGATGTAGCGGAAGAGACGCTCGGAGTAGGACTTGCTCGCGGACAGTACGGCGGGCAGATGCGGCAGGCCGGCGCCGACGACGACCAGGGGTGCGCTCTGCTGCGAGACTTCGTGGCAGGCGGCGCACAGCGCGGAGAGGTCGTCGGCGCTGATGTCCTGCATCTCGTCGATGAACAGCCCGACACCGACGGACAGGTCGCCGGCCAGATCGGCCGCGTCGGTGAACAGCTCGATCAGGTCCATCTCCAGGTCACCGGAGTCGGCCCGGCCCTTCGCCGCGGCCACGTCGACCGGCGGGTGCCAGCGGATGCCCTTGCGGTCGTTCGCCGCGGTCCGCAGCGCGAACGCCTTCAGTACGGCGCTGAACTGGTCGACCCGCTCGTCGTCGCGGTGCCGGTGCCCGAGCTCACGCATCGCGGTGTGCATCGCCTGCGCGATCGGCAACCGGATGCTCTGGTCCGGCCGGGCCTCGATCTTCCCGGTACCCCAGGCGCGCTTGATCGCCTGGCTCCGCAAGGTGTTCAGCAACACCGTCTTACCCACACCCCGGAGCCCGCTCAGCACCAGACTGCGCTCCGGCCTGCCTGCCGCGACCCGCTCGAGCACCACCTCGAACTGCCGCACCTCGGTGTCGCGTCCGGCCAGCTCAGGCGGCCGCTGACCGGCGCCGGGCGCATAGGGATTCCGGATCGGATCCATGCATTTCACTGTATGGCCGCATCTAGCGTTTTCCTTAGATTTCGCTAGCTACCCGGAGAGCGTGTCGCGAGCGCTGTCTACAGCTTTCTAGCATCAACACTAGATTCCCCTAGACCCGTCTAGCCACCACGTCGAACCACGGACGGCCCACCGACGACTGCCCACGTCGCCGCGAATCGTTCCGGCGGCGCCAAGAACAGGCTGAACCCCGGCGTGGGCGAAGTCGACGACTGGCGGCTGTGCGGCACTGGTCCCGGCGGACCACTATGGTCGGGCCATGGTTGGGGAGTGGGCTGGGCAGTACGAGCGGGTGCATCAGCAGTACGTCGGGGGTGCGCGGAAGCTGGAGTCGCTGATCAATGAGTTGATCGGCGAGGAAGAGGGCATCAACTATCTGACCGCGACGGCCCGGGCCAAGGATCCGGAGTCGTTCCTGGCCAAGGCGTCGAAGCTGCATCCGGACGTCCCGGGCCGGCCGAAGTACGACGATCCGCTGAACCAGATCACCGACCTGGTCGCGGCCCGGGTGATCACCTTCCTGGTGGAGGCGGTGGACCGGGTCTGCGAGGTGATCGAGGCCGAGTTCGAGATCGTCGAGCACACCGACATGGGGGCGCACACCCGCGCGCAGGGGGTCTTCGGGTACGCGAGCAAGCACTACCTGGTCCGGCTGAACGCGCATCGCCGGGAGCTGCCGGAGTACGCCGTACTGAAGAACCTGACGATGGAGATCCAGGTCCGGACCGCGGTCCAGCACGCGTGGGCCGAGTTCGAGCACGACATCCGGTACAAGCTGGACATCCCGCCGGAACGCAAACCCGAGTTCGACCGGCGGTTCCTGCTCGCGGCGGCGTTGATGGAGCTGGCCGACAACGAGTTCACCGAGATCGACCGCCTGTACCGCGAACTCGCCGCGGCCGAGCCGGACAAGACCCCGCGTGACCTCACCCCCGCGACGCTGACGACGTACCTGACCCGGCGCTACCCGGACGCCCCGCACGCGAAGACGAACCACTACGCCTGGATCCTCGGCGTGCTCGCGCGGCTCGGCGTCACCACCGAGGAGCAGCTCACCGACCTGCTCTCCGGCATCGACAGCTCCGCCGTCCAGGCCGCGATGACCCACCGCTTCCCAGCTGGAACGGTACGACGCCTCGACGACGACCTGCTCGCCGCGAAGGGTACGGCGTACGTCGACCTGTTCCCCGACGAGGAGCGTCGCCAGAAGATCCTCCGCGGCCGCCTCAAAGCCCTCGCCCGCGCCGGTATCACCGAGTCCTGACGAGATCCTCAGCGACAGCGGCAGCGGTACGGCGTGCCCACGAACCGGTCGTGATCAGGCCGAGGATCAGCACGAGCAATCCACAGCCGGCGATGATGTACCAGCACAACTGAGCCGCGTCGACGAATCCGGTCTCCAGCGGACCGACCAGCCGCGCCGTCAACACGGTCCCGGCGATAGCGACCCCGAGTGATGCGCCGACCTGGCGGCTGGTCGACGCGATCGCGGCCGCGACACCGGCCTGGGACCGCGGCATCCCGGACACCGCGGCGTTGGTGATCGGCGCGTTCAGCATCCCGAACCCGAGCCCGAAGACGAGGTAACCCGCCAGCAACACGAGCGTCGGAGTGTCCAGCGAGAGCTGCGACAACACCAGCCCCGAAGCGGTGAGCATGCTCCCGGCAACCACCAGCGGCAGCCGCGGTCCGCGATGCCCGACCAGCCACCCCGACAGCGGCGCGAACACCACCGTCATCGCCGCCATCGGCAACGTCAGCAACCCGGCATGCAGCGCCGAGAACCCGCGCACCGACTGCAGGTACAGCGAATTGAGGAACAGGAACCCGGACAGGGCCGAGAATCCCGCGACCGCGATCAACGTCGCTCCCGAGAACGGCGCGCTCCGGAAGAACCGCGGCTCGAGCAACGGCTCCTCCCGCCGCTGCTCGTACAGCACCAGGCTCACCAGCGAGACCCCGGCCAGCACGAAACACCCGATGATCAGCGGCGACGTCCACCCGGCCGTCTGCCCCTCGATGATCCCGTACGTCACCCCACCGAGCAGCAGCACGACCAGCACCTGCCCGACCGGATCGATCCGCCGCGGTATCGCGGCCCGCGACTCGGGC
>Ga0190270_10001220_pt1 | contig 11832 bp, 7 predicted proteins | sample Popmic320T_FD_133748 | JGI IMG/M metagenome (GOLD analysis project Ga0190270, IMG submission 133748) | Populus adjacent soil microbial communities from riparian zone of Weber River, Utah, USA - 320 T | ecosystem: Environmental > Terrestrial > Soil > Riparian zone | place: USA: Utah | collected... | reverse complement strand
CCGTCGTTGGCACCCAGTTCCACCACCAGCACGCGGACCGGCCCGTCGAGCGACCAGTCCAACCGGCTCAGGCCCCCGGCCGACGTGTCGCCGGAGACTCCGGCGTTCACGACCTCGTAGTCGAGTCGCATGCCCGCCAGCCTCGATGCGATGAGCGACGGCACCGACTGGTCTTTCGCCAACCCATAGCCGGCGGTCAGGCTGTCGCCCAGGAATACGATCCGCGGGCGCGGCACCGACGTCGTCTTCGCCGGTTCTGGCGGTGCCATGGCCGCAGGAACGGCGGCCGCCGCGGGCGCCGGCGTGGTGTGCGATGACGGCGCGCGCGACTCGTCCGCTCCGCCGCACCCGGCGGCGATCACCACGGTGACGAAGGCGGCACCAATCGCCGTCCAGACCTGCATGCGGACCATAAGACCCTTTCTCATTATGGTATACAGTCGCCGGCGGCGTGACCACGTTCGCGGTTGGTCGACCAACTGGTCGCGGAAAGCACCGGCAGGCACGGCGCCGGCGTTGTGCCGATTACTGCGCTGGGACGTGGGGTAGGCGGGCGGCGCGCGGCCTACGTCCGCCGGCCGAAGAGCGATCCGGCGGCGCTGGCAGCGGTCATCGGCGCACTCGCACCACCAGTGCGGTGACATTGTCGGTGGCGCCGCTGGCGACCGCCTGCCGGACCAGCTGCTCCGCGATCACGCCGGGCGTCTCCTGCGCCTCCAGCCCCGTCTGCAAGTCGTCGGCGGACAACACACCGTGCAGGCCGTCGCTGGCGAGCAGCAGAACGTCTCCGCTCTTGAGGTCGTGGACGGCAACCTTGGGCAGCAGATCCGGCCTGACGCCCACCACCTCGGTGAGCACGTGGCGCATCGGATGTTTCTGGATGTCGTCGTCGCTCAGGGGGGCGCCGTCGTCCACGAGCTGCCGCACCCACGAGTCGTCACGCGTCAGCTGCTCCAGGCGCCCGTCGCGCAGGAGATACACGCGGCTGTCGCCCACATTGACCAGGGAGGCCTGGCCGTCATCGACCAGCAGCGCTGACACCGTGGTCCCCATGCCGGCGTAATCCGCGTTCTCGGAGGCCGCTTCCAGGATCCGGCCGTTCGCGCGCCGGACGGCATCCTCGAGCGCCGTGGCTTCGCGCACCCCGGATGTGGCGATGGCGCCAGCGATCGTGGACACCGCCAGTGCCGAAGCCACCTCTCCGGCGTTGTGCCCGCCCATGCCGTCGGCCACCACGAACAATCCGGTGCCGAGATCCACCAGGCACGAATCCTCGTTGGTTGGACGCGGCCCCGCGTCGGTGGCGCCGTGGGCCTCGATCATCTGCCGCACAGGCGAAGTATAGCCGCGCTCGTTTTGTATACTCCCGGAGTGGCCACGTCCGTTGTGCAAGCCGCGCTCGCGCGCTCGCGCGCGGCGCTCGAGCGGGGCCGCGGGCTGGAGGCCGTTCAACCCCTTCAGCCACTGTATCGTGCCGGCACCCTGGCCCGCGACGACGAGCTGGCCGTCCGGATCGCGATAACCGAGGGTTACCTGCTGGCCGACGACCTCGGCCAGGCGGCGCTGACCCTCGGCCGCGCCCCGGAATCCCTGAAAGAATCAGTGCCGCCCGCGACTCTGTCGGCGCTCTGGCGCCTCCATGGCCGGCTGACCTTCAGCAAGGGCGAGCAGTCGCGCGCCATCGCCCTGCACACCCGCGCGCTCAAGTTCGCGGAACTGGCCCGGGATTCGCGCGCCATCGGCCTCGCCCACTACGAGCTGTCGCTCTGCTACCGGCAGGTGGGCGACGCGGGCATCCTGCGGGAACACCTCGCCAAGGCGGCCTCGGCGCTGCACGCCTCTGGCGACAAGCGTCATCTGGCGCTGGTGCACCGGCTGTCGGGCGTGCTGCTCGGCCAGGCCGGCCGCATCGAGGAGGCGGCGATGACCTTCGGCCAGGCCGAGCGCCTGGCGACGGCAATCCGCGCCGAAGACGTGCTCGCCAGCATCGCCCACAACCGCGCCAATCTCGGGCTGTTGACGCGGCGCCTGGACGAGGCCCGCGAGCACGCCGAGCGCAGCGTCGCGCTCTACGAGGCGATGGGCAGCGGGCACGGGCTCGCGGTCAGCCTTGCGACGCTGGGACAGGTCTACGTGCAGCTGGGCGATCTCGACCAGGCCGAGCAGACGCTCAACCGCGCCTTGCAGGTGCGGAGCCCGATCAAGTTCAACGAGACCACCGGCGCCGTGTTCGACACCCTGGCCCAGATCCACTTGATGCGCGGCGACTACGACCGCGCCAGCGAGTATCTGCGGCAGGCGGGAGAGGCCTACGGTGCGCAGGGGCCACAGGCGGCGCGCTGGTACGAATGGTCGGTGAAGGTCCTAGAGGTGAAGATCGCCACCCGCCGCGGCGACTACGAAGAAGCCGTGGTGATGGCCGACGAGTTGAGCCGCGCCGCCGACATTCCCCCGACCGACGCGATCCAGGCCGACCTGGCCGCTTGCGAGGCGTTGCTCGCTGCGGGGCGGCCCGAAGAGGCGCGGACCCGCTTGAGCGCGATCGAAACCCGGTTCGATCCGCGGTCGGCCCCGGCGAACTGGGGAGAGTTCCTGCGCGTTCGCGGCACGGTGCACGCCAGCCTGGACGAGGCTGCCACCGCGTACCACGACTTCGCGCAAAGCGCCACCGTCTTCGATCTGCTGGGCGAGCGCTATCAGACGGCCGCCAGCCATCTGGCGCTGGCGAAGCTGGCGGCTCGTGCCGGCGCGACGCGCGCCGCGCTGCGCAGCCTGGACCTCGCCGGGCCGCTGTTCTCGTCGCTCGGCGCCGAGGCCGACGCGGCCGACGTGCGCGAGGTCCGCGCGACCGTCAACGGCAGCGGCGCAACCGGTGCCGAGCCGTTCATGCACGACGCCGAAGACGCGGTCGTGCGCCGGTTGGTGGACGCTTCGTTGCTGCCGGAGCTGCTGGCGCGCGAGATGGCCGCCGTGGCCGCCGAGCTGCCCGACGCGGTGGGCGCCGTGGTCGCGGTGCGGCCCACCAGCGGCGACCCGCGAGTGGTCGCAACGGCCGGTCTGGATGCAGACCGCGCCGTCACCGTGGCTCGGGCCGCGGCGGACGGTGGTGCCCTGGACGGCGGCGGAGTTCTGGTGATCGAGGGCTTGGGTGTCGATCCCGATGGCCCGCGCACGGCGGCAGTGGTGTTTCACACCGCCCCCAGTGCCCGGACCAGCTGGCGGCTCAAGACGATCGCGGCCGTCGCGCGCCAGGGCTTCGATCTGTGCGTGGCCCGCGAGCGCCCGGCCCCGGCGTCGGCCAGTCAGAGCGATCGGGCCATCGAGCTGCTGCTCCCGGGGTTCATCTGCGCCAGCGCCGCGATGTCGCGCGTCGCGGACCAGATTCAGCGGCTCCAGGGCCACACGCTCACGGTGCTGATCACCGGCGAGAGCGGCACCGGCAAGGATCTGGTTGCGCGCGCCATCCACGCCGGCTCGCCGCGATCCGACAACGTCTATCTGCCGTTCAACTGCACCACCACCACGCGCGAGCTGGCCGACAGTCAGCTGTTCGGCCACCGCCGCGGCAGCTTCACCGGCGCGGTGTCCGATCAGCCGGGCATCATTCGCTCCGCGGCCGGCGGCACGCTGTTTCTCGACGAGATCGGCGACATCCCCCTGGACGTGCAGCCCAAGCTGCTGCGCTTTCTGGAGCAGAACGAGATCATCCCAGTCGGCGATCCGCGTCCGATCTCGGTGGACGTGCGGGTCCTGGCAGCCACCAACGCGGATCTCGAGCAGCGAGTGGCCGAGGGCAGGTTTCGCGAGGACCTGTATTACCGGCTCAGCATCATCCGGATCGACGTCCCGCCGCTGCGCGATCGACGCGAGGAGATTCCGCACCTCTGCACGTTCTTCCTCCGCGACTCGTCGGAACGCCTGGACAAACCGGATGTGCAATTGAGTTCGGCCGCGCTTGATGTCCTGTCGCAGTACTGGTGGCCGGGCAACGTGCGCCAGCTGCGCAACGAGATCCAGCGCGCGGTGGCGATGAGCCCGTCGGGCGGCATGCTGGAGCCGGAACACTTCTCCGCCGAAATGACCGCCGAACGCCTGGCCACGTCCACCGATACCGCCCACGCCGCTGGCGGCATCAGCGTCGGCCCTGGAAACCTGGTCGAGGCCGTCGAGCACTTGGAGCGCGAGATGATTGCCAGCACGCTGGACCAGACCCGGAACAACGTGTCGGAGACCGCCCGTATCCTGGGCCTCACCCGCCGCGGGCTGTACCTCAAGATGAAGCGCCTCCACATCGGCGAGCACTGACAGTGCTGGATACGAAGTAGGCAGGTATCCAGTCACATGGATACACGCTATCCATGTCGCAGGAAACGCCAACTCCCGGCGATTACAAGTAAGGCATTTGTTTTCTTAAGATTACAGGAGTTCTGACAGCGTTGGCACGGTCGGCGACGCTGCGGTCACGAACTTGTAAGTAGAGCTGTGCAGAAGACGACACCACTCTACCCACGAGGCCGACGCAGATGAACTCGACTCCCCCCACCTTCGCCACCTCCGCCGTCGAGCACTCGGTCTGCGTCGGGGACCGCCGCAAGCTCGGCGACCGCCGCAAGCTCACGGTCGCGGGCCGTCTCACCTGGCGCGATGCCAACGGCACGCTGCGATTCGCGTCGGTGGTCACGCGCGACGTCAGTGAAACGGACGCCTTCGTGGAGTGCCAGGGTCCGGCGTCGATTCCCATGTTCCGGCTGGTGCACTTCCAGGTGGAGCGATCGGCCCAGAACCGACCCGACTTGCCCGCCGCGCTTCGCGCGGGGAAACTCCTCTCGGCGATCTATCGGGTGGGCCCGTGCCAATCGGCCACCGGTACACCAAAGGGTTATGCGATTCGCCTGCTGAACGCGCCTTCGATCACCAAATCCACGAAGGCTCCGCTCGCCCTCGCGAACTGAGGCGAGGGCTCCCGGCCTCCGGCTCCCGGCTTCCGGCTTCTCTACGAAAGTCCCTCTATCCGCCGGAGGTAGCGGGCCAGGCCGGCCCACGACAACCCGAACGCCGCGGCAGACTCGTACGACTGCGCCTGCGTTTCATCCATGTGGCGGCGTAGCTCGCGCCGCAACCGATCGTCGAACGTCGCCTTCCGTTGGTCGTCGGTGCCGGGCATCGCCAAGGACTGCCGCGCCAGCGCCGCCACCATCTCCAGGTTGTCGGCAAGCGCGCGCAGGTGCACGCGGGGCGTCGTGATCGGCCCGCAGTGCGTGAGGAACAACGTATCCGCCTGCATCTGTTCCAGGCGTTCGATGCTCTGCCGCCATCCGGGAAGATCGACGTCGGGCGGGGGTGTCGGAGGCAACACATAGTTTCCGCTGGAAGCCCTGCGGGCTTCCGGGGGTTGCGCGCGCGCCTCCATTTGCGTGCCCACGAGCGACCGGTCGTCTGGAATGCAGACGCCCGCGACATCGCCCACCCAGGCCACGCCGCTGGTCGGGTCGAAGTAGCTGACGTGGTGCTTGGCGTGGCCCGGCGTGTAAGTCACGCTCACCGGTCGGCCGGCCACATCCAGCGCCTCCCCGCCGTCCACGACTTGCAGTTGCGACGGCGGCACGGGCTCGCAGGCGCCCCACAAGCGGTCCATGTCGGCGCCGTAGAGGCGCGTGGCGCTCTGGAGCAGCTTGGCGGGATCGGCGAGATGCGGCGCCCCCTGCTGGTGCACCACGACTCGGATCCCCGGGTGACGCCGCGCGATCGTTCCGGCCGCGCCGGCATGATCCAGGTGAATGTGCGTCAGCAGCAGGTGCGACACCGTGCGCAGCGGCACGCCCGCCTCCTCGAGCGCGCGCTCGAGCGTCGGCAGGCAGCTGGTGGGCCCGGGATCGACGATCGCCGCGCCGCCCGCGCCTTGCAGCAGCCCCGCCGCGATCCGCTTCGGCCGACCGAGGAATTGCAGGTCGATCCACGACACGCCCGCGGCCAGCCGGTGTGCCGGGTTCATCACCGGCCACGGATTATACTGGCGCCAGCCACGTCATGCCCCAACCGGATTCCTCGACCGTGCTGGCCTCGGTGGCCAGACTCGTCGTGGAGACGGCGAACCTCACCGATGTCGTGGGCCGTCTGGCCGGAGGGCTACGGTCGGTGATCGCGTTCGACGAGCTGCACATGCTGCGGCTCGACCGGGCAGAGTCCTTCACGAGCTACATCGCCGGCGCCGACGGCCGCGTGGAAGTCATCGGCCACCGCATCGGCAGCACCGACACGCCGCCCAGCCCCCGCGACGTCGAGACGCGCTCGAAGCTGGTCTGCACCATCCGGCAGGGCGGCCACGTGCGCGGCGCCACCTGGCTCACGTCCCACGAGGAAGATGCGTTCACCGAGGCGGACCAGGCGACGATGGACGCGGTGGCCGATCTGCTGGCGCTCGCCATCGAGCGCTCTGGCGTCCGCGAGCGCGAGAACCTGCGTCGCGATCGCATCGACAGCCTGCGGCAGCTGCTGCTGACAATGGCCGGGGCGTTGGATGTCCGCCAGGTCTTTCCAGAGGTGTCCACCGTGATCCGCGGCGGGCTTCCGCACGATTTGATGGTGCTGACGTCCTGGGGAGACTCCGGCACGTCCCCGCGCGTCTACGCCGTGGCGGGGGCCAAGGTTACCGATACCGTGGTGTGGGATCCCGTGGTCCTCAACGACGCGGATCGGAGGCTTCTCCAACGCGACGCCTACGTCATCTCTGACGTCGAGACCGATCTCACCCCCGACACCGCGCTGGGCCGGCTATGCACGCGGTTCGGCGTGGGTTCGTTGCTGCGGGTTCCGCTGCCGCTCGGGACGCATATCTTCGGCTCGCTGTTCTTCATGTCGCGCGACGTGAACCAGTTCTCGGACGCCGACCTGGACTTCGCCGCGCGGGTGGCGGACCACCTGGCGCTGGCGCTGTCGCACAAGGAGCTCGCCGACGCCGTGCGCCGCGACGAGGAGGCACGGCAGACCGCCGCACGGCTGGAGGCGCAGGTGGCCACGCTCAGCCGAGAGCTCGAGGCGCGCGGCGGCCTGCGGCGAGTGGTCGGGCGGTCGCGTCACTGGAAGGACGTGCTGGCCCAGGCCACCCGGGTCGCGCAGACCGAGACCACTGTGCTCCTGACCGGGGAATCCGGCACCGGCAAGGAGGTGGTGGCGCGCTACATCCATCATGCTTCGCGCCGCAGCGGCGGACCCTTCGTCGCCATCAACTGCGCGGCGCTGCCCGACCAGCTGCTCGAATCGGAGCTGTTCGGTCACGAGCGCGGCGCCTTCACCGGCGCCGTCACCACCAAGCCGGGCCGCATCGAACAGGCCAGCGGCGGCGTGCTGTTCCTGGACGAGGTCGGCGAGATGGCGACGGCGGTTCAGGCCAAGCTGCTGCGCGCGCTCGAAGAGCGCGAGTTCACGCGGCTGGGCGGCAACCGCGTCATCCACGCGGAAGTCCGCCTCATCGCCGCCACCAACCGCAACCTGCCGGATGCGATCGAACGCGGTGCGTTTCGCGAAGATCTCTATTACCGCCTGAGCGTCTTCGAGATCACGCTGCCGCCGCTGCGCGAGCGGACCGACGACATCCTGGAGCTGGCCGACTCGTTCCTCGCCGAGATCGGCGAGAGCGTCGGCCGCCCGGCCACGGGGATCGCACCGGATGCCAAGGAGCACCTGCTGGCCTATGCCTGGCCGGGCAACGTTCGTGAGCTGCGCAACGCAATCGAACGCGCCGTGATCCTCGCCGATGGCGGCCTGATTCGCAGCCAGCACCTGCCGGTCTCGAGCGCGGGACGCGCGTCGGGCGCGTCGGCGCTGACCGGCGCGCTGCCGCCAGGCGGCGTGGACCTGAGCGAGATCGAGCGCAACCTGGTGGTCAACGCGCTGACGCGCGCAAGACACAACAAGACCCGGGCCGCGAAGCTGCTGGGCCTGACGCGCGCCCAGCTGTACTCACGGATCGAGAAATACGGCCTTAGAGATCCGGCGTAGCAGGTCGCCGGGTTACTCAGCGACTTGAAGGCAAAAGGCAAAAGGCAGACCGGAACTGTAGTCCCGCTTGTCCCAGGGACGAGTGTCCGAGTGCGGCCGCCGCGATCTGCTATCGTGTTTTGATGTGCTACGTAGCATCCCTTGTCGCCCTCGTCATTCTGCTGACGCCTGCCGGCGCAGGAGCACAACGGCTCAGCGGCGATGTCATCCCCGAGCACTACACACTCTGGTTCGCCCCGGACCTGACCAACGACACGTTCCGCGGCCGCACTACGATCGACGCCCGCGCGGTCACCAGTGGTCGATCGCTGACGCTGCATGCCGCCGAGCTGTCGTTCGGCGAGGTCAAGATCACAGCGGGCGGCCGCACGCAGACGGCCACGGTGACGATGAACGACAAGGACGAGACGGCGACCCTCTCCGTCGCCGAGCCGATCGGCGAGGGCCCGGTCACGATTGACATCGCCTACACCGGCATCCTGAACGACAAGCTGCGCGGCTTCTACCGCAGTGCCGCCAACGGTCGCAAGTACGCGGTATCGCAGCTCGAAGCCACCGACGCACGGCGCGCGTTTCCGTCGTTCGACGAGCCGCGGTTCAAGGCCACTTTCGACGTGTCCCTGACCGTGCCGCAGGGCGACACCGCGATCTCGAACGGCCGCGTGGTCACCGACAAGCCCGGCCCCGAGCCCGGCACGCACACGGTCACCTTTTCCCGCACGCCGAAGATGTCCTCGTACCTGGTGGCGATGCTGGTCGGCGATTTCGCCTGCCGGGACGGCAGCGCCGACGGCACGGCGATTCGCGTGTGCACGACGCCCGACAAGATCAACCAGGCGGGGTTCGCACTGCAGGCGGCGCAACAGCAGCTCGCCTTCTTCAACAATTACTTCGGCATCAAGTATCCGTTCGGCAAGCTGGACATCATCGGCATCCCGGACTTCGCCGCCGGGGCGATGGAGAACGCCGGCGCCATCACCTTCCGCGAGCGGGCGCTGCTCGTAGACGAGGCGACCGGATCGGTGGATCAACGGAAGACCGTCGCGTCGGTCGTGGCACATGAGATCGCGCACCAGTGGTTCGGCGACCTGGTGACGATGAAGTGGTGGGACGACATCTGGCTGAACGAGGGCTTCGCCACCTGGGCGGCCAACAAGCCGCTGGCGGTGTGGCGCCCCGATTGGAAGATGGAGATGAACGTCGCCGAGGAGCTGCAGCAGGCGATGGGGCTCGACACGCTGTCCAGCACGCACGCGATCCGCAACAGGGTCGAGACGACCGACGAGATCAATCAAGTGTTCGATCCGATTGCGTACGAAAAGACCGGCAGCGTCCTGGCGATGATCGAGGCCTATGTCGGTCCCGAGGCGTTCCGGCGCGGCGTGTCCTCGTATCTCAAGCGCTTCTCCTACGCGAACGCGTCCGGCGAGGATTTCTGGGCCGAGATGGCGAGGGTGACGGGGAAACCCGTCGATCAGATCCTCAAGAGCCTGGTCGATCAACCCGGCATCCCGCTGCTGTCGGTCGAGAGCGTGACCACGGGTAACACCACCGAGGTCAGGCTGACCCAGCAGCGGTTCTGGTTGACGCCGCCGGCGGGCGCGGCGCCGCCGCAGACGTGGACGCTGCCGGTCTGTCTCAAACAGGGCTCCGGCCAGCCGCGCTGCGAGGTCGTGACCAGACCCACGGCGACGCTGCGGGTGCCTGGGCGCTCGCCGGTGTTCGCCAACGCCTTCAGCCGCGGCTACTACCTGACGGAGTACGCGCCGGCGCACCTGGCGCTGCTGGCGCAGCCGTCGGCGGGGCTCGTGCCTGCTGAACGCCTGAGCCTGCTGGGCGACGAGTGGCGGTTGGTTCGCAGCGGCCGGCACGACATCGGCACCTACCTCGATCTGGCCAACGCCTGGGCCAGCGACATGGCGCCGGCGGTAGTCGAGGACATCGCCGGCCGCATCGGCTACATCACGGCATCGGTCGCCAACTCCGAGGAGAAACCGGCCTTTCACGCCTGGACGAAGCGGCGCTTCGGGCCGGCACTCGACGCCGTCGGCCTGCCGGGCTCGGCCAGCGACCCCGACGACACCCAGAGCCGCCGGGCCGCTTTGTTGGGAATCATGGGCGGAACGGGCGACCCCGCGGTGACGCGACGCGCCAAGGAGCTGGCCGAGCAGTATCTCGCGAACCCGTCGGCGATCCCGCCGACGCTGGTCCGGCAGGTGCTGCAGGTCGCCGCCGCCAACGGCGACGCGGCGCTATACGACCGCTACCTGGCGAAGCTGGCCGCGACCAGCGGACAGCCAGAGGAGTACAACCGCTTTCTCAACGCCCTGACCGCCTTCCAGGAGCCGGCGCTCATGAAACGCACCCTCGAGTACGCGCTCTCGGACGCGGTGCGTTCGCAGGACGCGCCCACCCTCATCGCCGGCTCGCTGGTATCCAGCCAGAAGAACCTGGCCTGGGAGTTCGTGCGCGAGAGGTGGCCGGCAATTAGCGGCAAGCTCGGGGTGTTCCAGGGCGTGCCGTATGTGGTCGGCTCGCTGGGCGGGTTCTGCGATCGCGCCAAAGCCGAAGAGATCCGCGCCTTCTTCGCCAGGAACCCGCTGCCGGCTGCGGCGCGCCTGCTGGAGCAGTCGCTCGAGCGGATCGAAAGCTGCGCCGCCATCGACGAGCGGCAATCGGCGCCGTTTGCCGCCTGGCTGAAGGCCGCCAGCTAAACGGGAGCGCGGCCCGCGCCGCGCTATTGGGGAAAGCTGGTGGGGGCGGTGTCGGCGTAGCCTTCGCCTGTCAGCGACTCCAGCATCGCCACCAGCGCGTCGATCTCGGCCTCGCTCAGCCCGAGCGGCGCGCGGGGCATCTTCAGGTCCATGTAAGGGTTGGCGTTGCCGCCGCGGTTGTAGTACTCCACGACGCCGCGCAGCGTCGGCGTCTTGAACGCGCCGCGATCGGCGTCGAGCTTCGTTACCTCAAAGCGGCCGTCATCGGCAAAGGTTCTCGTGGCCGCGTTCCAACCGATGACGATGTTGTGAAACGTGTTGTCGGTGAAGCGGCTGCCGACATGGCACTGGTGGCACGCGCCCTTGCCGAAGAAACAGATCGTGCCCCTGCTTGACCGCGTCGGATACGGCGCCGGCATCCCGCAGCCGGCGCCACCGATCGTAGGCAGAGTTGCCGCTCATCCTCGTCCGCTCGTAGTCGGCGATCGCCTGCCACCCGTTCCTTGGTGGCGTCCGGGGACCCGAAGGCCTCGGCGAAGTACGGCTGATAGCCCGCAATGCCCGGATGGGGTTGGCGGCCTCCCATGGAGGCGTCGGCGCCGCGCACCCGGCTCCGCCGAGGGCAAGCACCCCACTGCACAGGACTGCGCGTCCCGTGCCCCACCAGGTTCTAGCCACATTTCGCAAAAAGTGCCGCCGGCTCCCCGAAATCGAACAGCGCGCCCCCCGCCAAGCCTTTCGGGCTCTCCAATACTGCACGCTAGCCAGAGAAGCACCGATACGAGGGATGGCGTACCGCTAGCCGTGCACAACACAATTGCGCGCACTTTCGCACTCCGGGGCCGAGCTGAGGGCTCCCATGCACCCCGCGGGCCGACGTTCGGCACCCTGCCGGTCGTCGCCCGCCTGCTCATCGCGAGCACCACGGCGGCGAGCCTGCTGCACCTGATCTGGACCGCGCCCTCGGCTCGATTCGATTCGCCCGGGACCTTCCTGGGGCTGCTGCTCGCATCGGTAGCCCTGGCCGCGTCGAAGGTGCCCCTGCCGCTGGTGCCCACGAGCGCCACGTTGTCGCTGTCCTACTGCACCAACTTCGCCGCCCTGGCCCTGCTGCCGCCGT
>Ga0190270_10001219_pt1 | contig 11835 bp, 17 predicted proteins | sample Popmic320T_FD_133748 | JGI IMG/M metagenome (GOLD analysis project Ga0190270, IMG submission 133748) | Populus adjacent soil microbial communities from riparian zone of Weber River, Utah, USA - 320 T | ecosystem: Environmental > Terrestrial > Soil > Riparian zone | place: USA: Utah | collected... | reverse complement strand
TGGTAGATGGGCACGCCTTCCTCGATGCACACCCGAATCACTTCCTGCCGGTCGATGCCGAGCTCCTTCGAAAGCTCATCGGGTGTCAGGTGATTCGCCATTGGTCTGCCTCCTCTGTCTCGCGGCAATGAAAAAGCCCGCTGGGCGCAAGGGCTGCGCTCAGGCGGGCTCGGACATCGCTCGCTCGTTGTTCGCGGGAATCAACGGGCCCGCGCCCCCACAATCACCATGTGGGCACAGGATACTTTGCCGGGATGACGGCTGCAACGACCCTCGAGACCAGGGTCGCCGGGTCGGTCGAGTACCACGTCGGCGGCGCGGGCGACCCGGTGCTGCTCGTCCACGGCCTCGGCGGCTCGGCCGAGAACTGGGTCGAGGTCGTCCCCGAGCTCGTCCGGCGCCACCGCGTGATCGCAATCGATCTGCCGGGTCACGCCAGCTCGGCGGCGCTCGCGCGAGGAGCGACGATGGACGACTTCGCCGCCGCCACGGCCGCGGTGCTCGACGCCGAGGGCGTCGAGCGCGCCGTCGTCGCCGGCCACTCTCTCGGCGGCCTCGTCGCGCTGCGGCTCGCACGCACGCGGCCGGACCGAGTCCGCGGGCTGCTCCTCGTCGCTCCAGCCGGGATCGCGACGACGTCGCGGATGGTGGAGGCGCTCGTGATCGCCGCGGCGGCGATCCGGCCGGGGCGGGCCGTCGCCCGCTTCCGGCACCGCTGGGCCGATCGCGTCTGGTACCGGCGGGCGGTCTTCAGGCCGTGGTTCGTCTCCGACCCGGTCGCGTTGACGCCGCGCGCGACGCACGGCTTGCTGTCGGCACAAGCGCTGCACACGGACACGAAGGTGGCGGGACGGGCGATGATCGCCGACGACCCGCGTCAGGATCTGCCCGACATCGTCTGCCCGGTCGTCGTCCTCTGGGGCGCGCGCGATGCGCAGCTGCCGCTCGAGGACGCCTTCGAGTACGCGCGGAGGCTTCGCGCCAAGCTGCGCCTCGTCGCCGACTGCGGGCATCTCGTGATCGTCGAGCGGCCGCACGCCGTCATCGACGCACTGGCGGAGCTGGCCGCGTGATCGCCCTGCGACCGCTGCGGGAGGAGGAGTACGCGGCCTGGGACGCGGCGCACCGCGCCGAGTACGCGCGCGGACTCGTCGAGGACGTCGGCATGACGCGCGCGGACGCCGAGGCGAAGGTCGAGCGGGACGTCGCCGCTGTCCTTCCCGACGGGCTTGCGACACCGGGGACGAGGATCTGGATGATCGAGGAGGACGGCCGCACGGTGGGCACCGTCTTCGTTGGTCTCCGCGAGGCAGGTGCCTGGCTCTACGACGTCACGATCGATGAGGCCGAACGCGGGCGCGGTGTCGGGAGAGCCGCGCTGACGTCGCTCGAGGACGAGTTGCGAGCCCTCGGCCACACGACGGTCGGTCTCAATGTCTGGGGCGCCAACGAGGTCGCGCGCGGCCTCTACCGCTCCCTCGGCTGGATCGAGGAGTCGGTGCACATGCGCAGGCAGCTCTAGGCGCGGGCGTCGTACAGGGTCCGGGGCTGCGGCGGTTCTGCCTCGGTGCCGGGTGCCGGATTCCGTTCCAGGTACTCGATGTCGATCGCGCCCGACGGGAAGAACGCGGTGTAGACGACGTCGTCGGCGCCGACGTTGCGGGCGCCGTGGGCGACGCCGGCGGGGAAGAACGCGACCGAGCGGCCTTCGACGACCCGGGTCTCGTCCCCGAGCCGGAGCTCCACCCGTCCCGACTCGACGACGATCGCCTCGTCGAGCCCGTGCCGGTGGAGCGGGATGCGCTCGCCGGGCGCGATTCGTTCGAGGACGACACAGAGGTCGCGGACGAAGCCCTCGTCCGAAACCGGGTCGACGAGCGGGCCGGACCACGTCGACCCCGTGCGGTGGTCGTCGGGGTCGCCGGCAGCGGCGAGCGGCGTCAGCTCGGGGTTCTCCAGGATCGCCATCAGACGGGGTTTTCGATCTCGATGAACGTCCAGTCGAGCCCGAACTGCTGTGCGAGCCGCCGGCTCAGCGCCTGGACGCCGAGGCGCTCGGTCGCGTCGTGTCCGCCGGCGATGAAGTGGATCCCGAGTTCGCGTGCCGTCTGCAGGCTCGGCTCCTCGGGCTCGCCGGTCACGAGGACGTCGTAGCCCTCGTGGGCGGCGTCGATCAGGAAGCGGCCGGCGGCGCCCGAGCAGATCGCCACCCGCTCGACCAGGAGCGGGCCGTGCGCGAAGACCAGCGGCTCCCGGGCCACCGTCTTGTGGAGGCGGTCGACGAGCTCATCGATGCCGATCGGCTCGCGCAGCGTTCCGCCCTGGCCGACCTCGGCGAACGGGCGCTCGACCTCGACGCCGAGCGCCTCGGCGAGCAGTGCGTTGTTGCCGAGCGCCGGATGAGCGTCGAGCGCGAGGTGGTAGGCCGCCAGGCTGAGGTCGGCCGCGAAGAGCGCTTCGAGCCGGCCGCGCTGGCGCCGGTCGATCCAGACGGGCTCGTTCCGCCAGAACATGCCGTGGTGCACGATCAGGAGCTGGGCGCCGGCTGCCGCCGCGCGCTCGAAGAGCTCCCTCGAGGACGAGACGCCGCAGGCGATCGTCGTCACCTCGTCCGCACCGAGCACCTGTAGCCCCGGCGTGCCGTACTCGGGAAAGCGGTGCACCTCGAGCAGCTCGTCGGCGAAGCGGATGATCTCGTCGCGCTTGGCCACCGGCCGATTATCGCTACCCTTTCCGCGCTCGGGGTGTGGCGCAGCCTGGTAGCGCGCTCCGTTCGGGTCGGAGAGGTCCCGAGTTCAAATCTCGGCACCCCGATAGAGCGTGGGGGAGCCCCCGGTTCCCCCACGAACCCGCCGGTTCATGGGTGCAACCAGACGACGGCGTCCCCGGAGTCGAACAGCCGCACGGTCTCGGGCGGCCGCGATGATTCCGGCGCACAGGAGTCGTCTCAACGGCTGCACACGCGAGCGACGAGAGGAGCGAGTCCCACGCGTATCGTGATCACAGAGTTCATCAGCCTGGACGGGGTCGTCCAGGCGCCGGGCGGACCCGACGAGGACACCGACGGCGGCTTCGCCAACGGCGGCTGGTCGCATCCGTTCTTCGACGACGTGGTGGGCGGCGGCTTCGACGACGCCCTCTCCGGCGCCGAGGCGCTCCTCTTCGGACGCCGCACCTGGCAGTCGATGGCGGCAGCGTGGCCGGAGCGGGCAGGCGACCCGTTCGCCGACCGGATGAACGCGATCCCGAAGTACGTCGTCTCGGCGACGCTCGGCGACGACGAGCTGACGTGGAACAACACAACGCGCATCCCGGGCGACGAGGCGGTCGACCGCCTCCGCGGGCTGCGCGAGACCGACGGCGGCGACGTTGTCGTCATGGGCAGCCCGACGCTCGTGCGCACACTTCTGCGGGAGGGGCTGGTCGACGAGCTCCGGCTGATGATCGAGCCGGTGATCCTCGGCGGCGGCAAGTCGATCTTCCCGGACGACGGCGCCATGCGCCCCTTCGAGCTGGTCTCCACGGTCACGAGCGGCACGGGTGTGCACGTGAGCCGCTACCGGCCGGCCGACGGCTAGTCCGTCACTGTGGGCGTCAGACGTCCTCGTTGAGCAGCTCTCGCGCGATCCGCCATCGTCCGTCGGCTTCCCGGCGCCAGACGATGAGGAAGCGGACGCGGCTCGTCGCGGCGTCGGAGCCCCGCGGGCCGTTGACCCAGCTCGCGCTCCCGAGCGTCGCCGCGAGATCGCCCTCCCCGAGCGTCGATCCGGCGACGATCCGAAAAGACGAGAGCTCGATCTGACTCGCCGCGGCGAGCAGCGCAGCGCGTCCTTCGAGCGCCGCGCTTCCCGGCCCGACGAAGACCGCATCGTCGGCGTAGAAGTCCACCCACGCGGTGCGATCGGGGGCTTCGAAGGACTCGGCGAGCGCCTGCTCGGCGGCGCGAAGGGCCGCGATGTCTGAGGAAGAGAGCGGCACCGCGGGAGAGAGCGTACTCGGCCGCGTCAGCCGCGGGCGAAGGCTCAGCCTGCGCTTGCGCCGAGCAGCGCTCGTGCGGCCTCGAGATCGGACTGGTGCACGAAGATCTCGCGCGGGCCGGCGGCCATGAAGTCCTCGAGCTGGGAGTCGAGGGCGTCGGTGTCGCGGTAGCCGCACTCGATCCCGGCCGAGCGCAAGAGGCCGCAGACGACTTGCGCCTCGGGCTCGTCGGGGACGACTTTCACGACCACCGTCTCGTCCATCGGCGCAGCCTACACCGCCTCCGCCGTACGACCGCGGCGCCTCGAGCCTGTTGGGGGGCAGCGTCCTGCGTCGGCCGCCGCTCAGGTCAGCCAGGTGATCCCGTAGTTGTCGGACGCCCGCTCGTACGCCTCCGTGCCGGCGCCTCCCGCCGCCTCGGCCGCGCTGAGCTCGCGAAAGAACCCTTCGAAACCCGCCGGGGACACCATCGTGAGGAAGCGACCGGTCCTCGGGACGACGCGCCGGTGCGCGTGCGGTACCTGCCGCGGTGCGAAGACGACCGCGCCCGGCCCGGCCGGGAATTCCTCCTCCCCGACCCGGAACACATCCTCTCCCTCGATCACGTAGAAGAGCTCGTCCTCGTTCGCGTGGACGTGCAAGGGCGTGTCGAGCGGGTCGGCCTCTTCGATGGTCGCGAAGGCGCCGGCCGTGCTCTCCGCGCTGGCCTTGACGAGCAACACGGCTCCCGCGAACGACAAGCGCTCGCCGGCGCTTGCGTCGAGGCTGTACCCAGATGGGCTCGGATCGGGAATGCGCAGAATGTAGCCATGGACACGCGTCGATGCCGCCGCGGCGCCGGGAGGATGTCCCAGGTACGCTGCTCCGCGTGATCCCGTGGATCATCATGGCGCTGGTCGCAGTACCCCTGGTCGTGATCGCGTTCGTCGCGTCACGCCGCCGAACGGCCGGAGGCGAGCATCCCGTGAGCGAGGACGCGGCGACACGAGCGCTGACGGAGCAGGAGTTCGCCGAGGCGGAGGCCTACGAGGCGAAGTGGCGTGAGGAGGACAAAGAGCGGTTCCACCAGGAGCGCCTTCCGTAGACGCTCCCGGCGTCCTACGGGATCAGGTCGTGCAGGAGGTCGCCGCGCGTCGTGCTGAAACCGCTCGGATGCGCCGAAAGCAGCTCGTCGGCGGTAGCCGAGACCTTCGCGAATGGCCAGCTCATCATGGCCTCCACGCCCCTCCGGCGCTCGTTCAGCGTGTCGCTCGCGAGGTCGCGCGCAGCCCGATCAGCCTGCTCCAGGGTGGGTGCCAGGAGTTCCAGTGTTGCCCTGATTCGCGTATGCCTCTCTTCGGTGGCAGTGAGGCCTGCGCGACCGTACGCCGAGTCGGTGCGGGCGTCGGCGACGTCCTGGCAGACGAACAGGAAGTACTCGACGTTCTGGACGACGTCCCGCCAGCGGTTGACCATCGGCGACGCGAAGTACGCCTTGACCTTCACCTCGGTCGTCAGCCCCGTTTCCTTCCACTGCGCGAGGACCACGTCGTACTCGCCCTGGCCGTGCGCGAGTCGCCCCCCGTCGCGGATCGTCCGGAACGCCGATCCGACGACCTGCTCGGCAAACCCGGCCTGGAGATCACGGGCATCCTGGCGGTCCTCCCACTGACGCGTGAAGGCCGGCGCCAGCCAGACCGTCAGCGCCGCGCCGAGCAGTGTCACGACGACCGACGTCGGGACGCGAGGTCGAAGGCGCTTGGTCGCCTTCGCGTCGCTCACGGGAACATCACCTGGTGAAGCGGACTTCGCCATCTAGCACCTTCCTGAGTCGCGAACTGGTCTTACGGAAGTCAAGACGGATGGAGCGGCGCCGATCTTCCCGCGCGAGTCACTCTTTCGATGCGAAGAGGGCCGGATCGCTCCGGCCCTCTCATGTTTCTCGATGGCGTGACCCAGCCTAGGCCGTGGTGAACACGAACGTCGAGAACACGTCGTAGTAGCCCTTCGGCACCACGATCTCGTTGACCGCACCGGGAGGTCGGAACGGGACCGTTGCAGTCGGCGGAACCACCGATGTGCAGCGGCACCAGGCCGGCCGGCGTCGTCGTGTCCGCCGTCGGCATCCGCGGGATCGTCGTCTGCGGGCCGTCGCCGTACTCGCAGTAGAACTCCGGCGTCACGACGCTGTCCGGGTCGCCGCCCTTGTAGAGGAGCACGCGCGGGTAGACCTTCCCGGACGTGAGGCTCGTCTCGGAGAGCACCTTCGCGGCAACGCTCACCTTGCACGGCTCCTGCGCAGCGGTGCACGTGAAGCGGAAGCTGCCGCCCGTTGTGTCGCCGACCGGCGAGCCGAGCTCGGTCGAGTAGGTCGCCCATGGCGTCTGGCCGCCGGTGCCGCGCTGGACGCGGACGTAAGCGACGCCGTACTCCTCGTCGGCGTCCTCGCCCTTGTCGCCCTTCTCACCCTTGGCTCCGGGGGCGCCGACGGCACCCGTGTCGCCCTTCGCGCCGGTGGCGCCCTGGGCGCCCTGGGCGCCCGAAGGCCCCTGCGGGCCGGTCGCTCCGCGCGTGCCCTTGAGCCCTGCTTTGGCGCTCGAATGGAGATCCGCCAGCTTGATCGTGCCGTTCGCGATCTGACTGCCGGTGATCAGCTTCGCCGTGCCTGCAACCGCCGTCCCGCTCAGTGCGACGGCGAGCGCGATCATGGCAACGATCATCGCCGGCGTAAAACGCCTTCCCTTGAACATCTTCAGAGTCCTTTCGGTAACCCGTTACCCGGCGGCACGATGCCGCGGGTTCGATGAGAAGAACGTACGGGCGGCCGCGGCCCGGTCGCTAGACCCAGTTGTGCCCAGCCCGCAGTTCGGCTCAGAGCGCCGGTATCAGGGAGTGGCGGCGCGGGCGGCGGCGACGGCTTCGAGTCGGGAGTTGACGCCGAGAGCCCGGAAGAGACGGCGGATGTGGTTCCTGACCGTTTCGGTGCTCAGGTGGAGCTCGGCAGCGATCTGTTTGGTCGAGCGGCCCTGCTCGAGCAGCCGGAGTACCTCGACCTGACGTGGGGTGAGATGCGGAGGCGGCGCCGCGAGCGTGTCGGCGGGGCGCTCCTCCAAGAGCCCGAAGACGCCGACCACGCGTTCGCCGTTCCTGAGCGGCACGGCGCTGATCTCCACGGGCACCCGCTTGCCCGCGGTCGACAGTAGGACGCCTGGCGCATCTGTGGCCGGGGTGGTGCCGAGCACCTTCTGTGTGAACAGCTCTCGGGCGCGGCGGCTGTCCTCGGGCGCGACGACGGAGGTGATGTGGCGGCCACGAACGTTGCCGAGAAGCCGCTCGGCCGCCGGATTGATCCAGCGGACGATCCCCGTTGTGTCGAGGACATAGCTCGGGACGCCGACGCCTTCCAGAGCCCGCTCGACGTCGCCGCCGACTCCCAGGCCAGTGGCCATTACGGAAGTATGGCCTAGCGGACGGCCTGCGCCGTGCGGCGCAGGCCGGAACGTCGCGCGTCGAGCTGGAGTGCGTTCGGGTGATCGACACGCCGGGGGCCACCCCACATCCGCTACCGCGTGCGTCGCTGAGCCGACATATGTACCTTGACGTATACGTAACCGATGTGGTACATAGAAGGACATGGACGTCGTGCTGCAGGCGCTGTCGGACCCGAGCCGCCGAACGGTCTTGGAGGCGCTCAGCGACGGTCCCGCCACCGTAAGTGAGTTAGCCGCTCTACTGCCGATCGCTCGTCCGGGAGTCTCGCGGCACCTGCGGGTCCTGCGGGATGCCGGCCTCGTCGACGTGCGCAAGCACGCGCAGTTTCGGATTTACAACCTTCGTCCCGAGCCGCTCGCTGAGGTCGACGACTGGCTGAGCCGCTACCGAGCGCAGTGGGAGTCGCGCCTGAACGCCCTGCAGACAGAGATCACCCGAGGAAGGAAGAGGAGCTCGACATGACGCACGAGACGCAAGCAGCCACCCGCATCACGGGAACGGTTCGATCCGAAAACGGCAGGGGCGTCGTCAGGATGGAGTGCCGCTACGAGACCGACATCGACGACCTCTGGTCGGCACTCACCGACGTGGAGCGCCTGGCTCGTTGGATCGCCGAGGTCGAGGGCGACCTACGTGTCGGCGGGGAGTTCCGAGCCACCTTCACGAGCGGTTGGGAAGGTCCCGGCCGGATCGACACGTGCGAGTCCCCGCAGCACCTGCTCGTCACCATGACTCCAGGAGGGGACGAAGAGACCGTCATCGAGGCCGTACTGGTCGCCGACGGCGACGGAACGATGCTGGTGATCGAAGAGCGCGGACTGCCGCTGGACGAGCTCGCCGTTCACGGAGCCGGCTGGCAGGCACACGTCGAGGACCTCGCTGCCCACGTCGGCGGACGAGAGTCGACCGATTGGCGCACCCGCTGGCTCGAGCTCACACCCTCGTATCGGGAAGCGGCGCGACAGTAGAGTCCTCGCATGCGCGAGGTCGCGACCGGCGTCTGGCACTGGCGGGCACCGCACCCGGAGTGGAAGCCGGACCAGACGACGGATCAGCTGGTCTCGTCCTATGCCGTCGACCCCGGGGAGGAGGTCGTGCTCTTCGACCCGCTCGACGTTCCCGCCGAGCTCCGTGAGCGCGCGAGCGCGGTCGTGCTCACGTGTCCATGGCACCGCCGCGGCGCACCGCAGCTCGGCCTGCCGATCCACGTCCCGCCCCCCGACCCGCCCGATCCCGATCCGGTGCGGGGAGAGGTGTTCCGCGGCGGCGACACGCTGCCGTTCGGCGTCCGCGCGTTCGAGGGCTTCGAGCCGAACGACCTCGTCCTGTACGTCGAGAGCCGTCGTGCCGTCGTCGTCGGCGACACGTTGATGGATCGGGGCGATGGGCTGGAGGTGCATCCCGACTGGCCAGTCGAGGCGGTCACTCGCGAGGAAGTGATCCAGCGACTGCGCCCGCTGCTCGACCTGTCCGTCGATGTCGTGCTCCCGACGCACGCCGAGCCCGCAGATCGCGCGGCGCTCGAGCGTGCGCTGTCCCTCTAGCCGGCGGTTGCCTTCGGCGTGAAGGTCACCGCCGAGGCCGCACGTCGCTTTCTCGTCGCGCGCCACGCGCTCGGTCCCGCGCGTTCGCTCGAGGGAGGACACGACGCCGTGCTCGAGGTCTTCCGTCGGCTCGGCTCGATCCAGTTCGATCCGCTCGCGGTCGCCGGTCGCACCCACGACCTCGTCCTGCACGCGCGCGTGGCGGGATACGACCCCGCCTGGTGCGACCTGCTCTACGAGCGGCGCGAGATCTTCGAGGCGTACAACAAAGGGCTCTCCTTCGTCCTGACGAGCGACTTCCCGTGGTTCCGCGGCACCTGGAGCCAGCACGGGGCGCGCGTCCTCGCCGAGAACGTCGAGGTGGCCGGCCGCGTGCTCGAGCGCGTCCGCGCCGACGGGCCGTTGTCCTCGGTCGACTTCGAGCGCGCGCAGGGGGCGACGACCGACTGGTTCGGCGTGCCGACGAACACCGTTCGTGCGGTGCTCGAGGCGTACTCCGTCACCGGCGTGCTCGGCCTTGCGCGACGCGAGGGCAACCGACGCTACTACGACCTCCTCGAACGGCTCCTACCGGCCGATGTGCTCGAGCGCAGCGTCCCGCTCACCGAGCAGCTCCGGCACAAGCTCCTCTCGCGCTACCGCGCTCACGGCCTCCTCGGCGTCGGGGGCGGCGGAGACATTTTCGGGGGCATCGGGCCCGCCAAGCCGGATCCGAGGCGGCCGGAGAATCCGGGCAGAACGGCACTGCGGGAGCAGCTCGTCGACGAAGGCGAGCTCGTACCCGTCGAGGTCGAGCAGGTGCGCGGAAGGCGGTTCGTGCTCAAGGACGAGGTCGAGCTGCTGGCGGAGCCGCCGGAGCCGCCGCCCTCCGTTGCATTCCTGCCTCCGTTCGATCCAGTCGTCTGGGACCGGGCCCTCCTCGGATCCCTGTTCGAGTTCGACTATGTCTGGGAGCTCTTCCTCCCGCCGGCCAAACGACGCTGGGGCTGGTACGTGCTGCCGATGCTCTTTCGCGACCGTCTCGTCGGCCGGATCGAGCCCCGCATCGACCGCGCCGGCGGCCGGGTGCAGGTGCTCGACCTCTGGTGGGAGGACGGGTTTGTGCCGCGCAGCACGGAGGGCTTCGTCGACGCGATGCGCGGCGCGCTCCGCGCCTACCTGCACTTTGCGGGCGCGACCCGCCTGGAGTGGGCACCGCAGCTTGCGACGGAGAGGCGACTGTTCCTGACGCGGCCTTGAGCGGGGGTATGACTCACGAGGACGCCGCTGCCTTCGCGACCGCACAGATCGCCGCGGTCCGAGACGATCCTGCCGGCCGCCTCGCCTTGGCACGGTCGATCTACGACGACTCGACCGGCAGGCGATCACAGCGCCGGCGGTTCCGGCGAGCCGCCCTCGCTTTCACGCACTGGATGGTCGCGCGGGGCGTGCTCAACGCGCTCGACAGCACACGGCCGGGCAGCAGCTGGTGGCGGGCGATGAACGAACGGCTCCTGCGCGACAGCTGCGAGGCGTTCGGACGCGTCACCGGCCGCGGCGGCTCACCTTCGACCGACACCGTCGAGCACTGGACGGCCTTCATCGAGCAGCCCACGGCGCAAACCTGGTATCGCGCGCACAACGCAAGCATCGTCGCGGCCTATCTCGACCACCGTGACCTCGCCGCTGACGAGAACCGAACCGAACGCTTCTTCCTCAACGTCGTCCTCTCGCGCGTCCTGTACGCACACGCACTCGTCGCCGCCCCTCGGCTTTCACTCGGTCGTATCGCCCTCTGGGGCCCCGCCTTCGGCGACCCACGCCGCGGCACGGTCGAGGTCTTCCTCGCGATGGGGCGCGTTCTCCCCGACGATTACCCAGCCGAGGGCGAGCTCGAGGACTACCTTCAACTCGAGCACAAGCTCGGCCGCGTCCTCGACTACGCCGTGATCCAACCGCGCCTACAACCCCTCTACGACTGGTCGGCCCGCGAACTCGGCCGACCCGAGCTCTCCGACCTCCTCGACGGCGGTCCCGCGTACGCCTGGCCACCGGACGATCGACAGGCATGGCAACCGCCACGATTGCCCATCACCGCGAGAGCGCTCAAAACACTCACTGCTCCCCGCTAGAACGCTTCGAGCCTGACTGAGGCCTGGAGCGGATCGCCTAGGGCGAGGCCGGCGAACGGCCTCCGCTGCGGCGCGGCAACCGCAGCCGGCGGCGCCGCACGCCGTCGCCGATCACCGAGACGACGGTCTGCGCGAGGTGCGGGCAGCCGGTCGAGGGGAACGCATCCCGCCGGTGCCGGTGAAGAACGAGGAACAGGTCCCCGGCCGGCGCGTCTCTGTAGAGGCGGCCGAGGCGCAGGTTGTCGATCGCGGCGAGCGTCGGCGTGTAGATCGCGTCGTGCCAGTCAGCCGCGATCTCCGCGTTCTCGAGCACGCGTCCGCGTCCCCGCATCATGTGGTAGCCGTGCACCTGGACGTTCTCCAGCAGCTCGAGGTAGTGCGCGGGCCGGCTCACCGGGACGCCCACGCCGGGGCGCGCCTCGGCGAGCCCGCTGTCCTCGAGGAAGATCCGCTCGAGCTCCCGGAGGACGACGTCGAGCATGTCCGCTCCGGCGGGGAGAGGGACACGCGCGATGAGCTCGGTGACGTCGGCGTCGATCATCTCTGCACCTCCGCGCCGCGCGAGGGCGGCGCGGTGATGACCGTCGATCACGAAGTACGCCTCGCCGAGCTTGACCGCAACGATCGGCGGGAATGCGCCGTCGGCGAACGCGCTCTCGAGCGAGCGCAGCCGGTCGCGGCTGAAGGCGTGCAGCGGACGGAAGTCGCGCGTGAACGAGCTGGCGCGGCCG
>Ga0190270_10001218_pt1 | contig 11836 bp, 10 predicted proteins | sample Popmic320T_FD_133748 | JGI IMG/M metagenome (GOLD analysis project Ga0190270, IMG submission 133748) | Populus adjacent soil microbial communities from riparian zone of Weber River, Utah, USA - 320 T | ecosystem: Environmental > Terrestrial > Soil > Riparian zone | place: USA: Utah | collected... | reverse complement strand
CTGTGGGGCTCGAAGGCGGCGTGAAAGGCGTGATGTGAAAAGTGCGAATGGAATGTTGATGCGTTGCAAAAGCCTGATGGCGATCGTCGTCGTCGCGTCATGGCTGCTGCCGGCCGCCGGGCCCGCCGCGGCGGCTCCCACAAAGCAGGCGAACTCGACAAAGACCAAGGTCACTGTCACCAAGCGCTGGCGCGGCTACGGCTTCCTGCCGGGCTATCGCCCGCAACTCGCGGAGAGCCAGGGCACTCCGGTGTACGGCAAGCCGCTGCCCCGCCGCGAGTGGCGCTACTGGGACGACTACGGCAACGTGTACTACGGCTGGGGCGCTCCGGGCTTCTATCGCGGTCGCTGGAACGGCGGCAGCTTCGGGCCATGCTGGACGTCCACGCCGATCGGCATGATGCCGAATTGCGGGCAGTAATTGGAATTTGATCCAAGTAAACCGAAGCGCGTGCCTCGGCGGCGGTGCGCTCCCTCTCCCCGCATAGCCCGTCGAAGACGGGCGTAAACGCCCTGACGCCGGGGAGAGGGTCGGGGTGAGGGGGAGTCTCAACAAGATGACTCGTGGAGAGTCCCCCTCACCCGACGCGCAAGAGCGCGTCGACCTCTCCCCGCAAGCGGGGAGAGGTGGCCGGAGCAAGCGGTGCAAGCCAACCGAGAAATGCACTACCCCGCGCCGAGATAGGCCTTCCTGATCTTCTCGTCCTTCGACAGCGCGTCGGCGGTGTCGGACCCGACGATGTGCCCGTTGTCGAGAAGATAGCCGCGGTCCGCGATGGCGAGGCTCTGCCTCGCATTCTGCTCCACCAGGAAAATGCCGACGCCAGTTTGCTTGATCAGCGCCAGCGCCCGGAACAGCTCGCTGCACACCAGCGGCGCGAGCCCCAGCGACGGCTCGTCCAGCATCAGGATCGACGGCGCCGACATCATGGCGCGCCCGATCGCCACCATCTGCCGCTCGCCGCCGCTCATCGTCCGCACCAGTTGCTTGCGCCGCTGGGCGAGCTTCGGGAACAGGGTGAGCACGCGCTCCATGTTCGCGATCTCGTTCGCGCGCGCCCGCTTCGGATGGGCGCCCAGCACGAGGTTCTCGTGAACAGTCAATTCGGCGAACACGCCGCGGTCCTCCGGCACCAGCGCGATGCCGGTCTCTACGATCTCGTGCGGCGGCCGGTGCGTGATATCGACGCCGTCCATGACAACCGAGCTCCCTGGCATCGCCGGCGTCTGACCGGCAATGGCGCGGAGGAACGTGCTCTTGCCGGCGCCGTTGGAGCCGAGCATCACCACGATCTCACCCATCGACACCGTGGCCGAGACGTTCTCCACGGCACGATGGCGCCCGTAGAACACCGAGAGATTTCGCACCTCAAGCATCGGCGTCCCCGAGATAGGCCCGGATCACCTCCGCATCGGCCAGCACCTCGCGCGGCGTGCCCTCGGCGATCTTCGCGCCGCTGTTCATGACCACGCACCGGTCGCAAAGGCTGCGAATGGCATCCATGACGTGCTCGACGATGATGACCGTGCGGCCCTCGGCACGGATTTTCTCGATCAGGGCGATGCCGGTGCGCAGCTCGGTCGGATTGAGACCCGCGAGCCATTCGTCGAGCAGCAGGATCTTCGGCTCGGACGCAAGCGCGCGTGCGAGCTCAACCCGCTTCTGATCGATGTAGGTCAGCGCCGCAACCGGGGCGTCGCCCGCGGCCTGGAGGCCGACGCGGTGCAGCAGCTCGCGGGCGAAATCGTCGAGCTCGCGGCCCCATCGCCGGCTGTGCCCAAACACGCCGCCGGCCGCGACGTTCTCCAGCACCGTCAGCGCCGGGAGCATGCGCACGATCTGGAACGTACGAGCGATGCCGCGGTTTGCGATCTCGCTTGCCGCAGCAGCCGAAATGTCTTCGCCTTCGAGCAGGATGGTCCCGGCGCTCGGCTTCAGCGCGCCGGAAATCAGGTTCAGCATGGTCGTCTTACCGGAGCCGTTCGGGCCGATCAGCCCCAGCATCTCGTTTCGCGCGATCTCGAACGACATGTTGTCCACGGCGACCAGTCCGCCGAAGCGCTTGCTGACGCCCTTCACGCTCATTGTCGGGGTGCCGGCGTCAGGCATGGTCGCCCTTCCGGCGCCGGAGCTGCCGCACCAGATCCTCGATCAGCCCGACCACCCCGCGGGGGATGAAATAGACGATCAACAGAAAGCAGGCGCCGAGCAGCAGCGTCGTCTGGGCGGGAAACTTGGCCGAGATGAACTCCCACAGCAGCGTGAACGGGATGACGCCGACCAGCGGTCCCCAGAGGCGGTGGACGCCGCCGAGCAGCGCCATGATCACCACCTCGAACGACAGGAACGGGCTGAAGGCGATCGAAGGCTCCACATAGCTCCAGCGCGGCGCCACCAGCGCGCCGGTGACGGCGGCGAACGTCGAGGAGATGACGAACAGAACCACCTTGGCGCGCGCCGTGTTGATCCCGCTGTGCACCGCCACCACCTCGTCGTTGCCGATGATCCGCAGCGCAAAGCCGAGTCGGGAGCGGCCGATGAACCAGCCGACCAGATAGGCCAGCGCCGCCAGGCCGAGCAGCAGCCAGTACATCGCCTGGTCGGAAATTCCGATCAGCACGTAAAGTCCGCTGCTGGTGCCCATGACATGCTGCGCCCAGGCCACGATCTGCCGCACCAGCTCCGCGAGGCCCAGGGTGAAGATGACGAAATAGACGCCGGCGATCCGCAGCGTAGCGAGCCCGACCACCGCCGCGAACAACGCGCCGGCCACCGCCGCGACCACGACCAACGCCGGAAACGGCAGATACGGTAGCCCGCCGCCGACGATGTACATGCCGATGCCGAAGAACGCCGCGGTGGAGAGCGCGATGTAGTTGGTCGGGCCGGAGAACAGAGCCCACGACGTCGCGAGCACCGTGAACATCGCGATCGACACGCCGATCGACAGCCAATAGGTCGTGTTGAAGACCGGAAGCAGCGCGGCCAGACTGAAAATCAGCGCCGCAACCAGCAGATTGATCTTCTCGCGGCGCGACAGGATCAGCGCCGCACGGACAGCCTGCATGAAGGGCACCGTGTGGTGGTCGCCGCCACCGCTCACGACGGCCGCCTTCCGAACAGGCCTTCCGGCCGCACCAGCAGAATGACGATGAACAGGATGTACGCCGAGGCGAGCGTCAGGCCGGGATCGATGTAGGTCGCCACCGCCGTCTCGGTGAGACCGAGGATGAACGAGGCAACGATGGCGCCGCGGATATCGCCGACGCCGCCCATGATGACGATCACCAGCGCCTTCAACGTGAAGATGACGCCGAGCGAGGCGTCGAAGGTCAGGAACATGCTGAGCAGGGCACCGCCAGATGCGCTCACCGCTCCGCCGAGTGCAAAGGCAAGGGCCGAGGTGCGGGCGACATTGATGCTCACAAGCCCCGCGGCCGACGGATTGACCGAAACCGCGCGCAGCGTAAGCCCCGCGCGGGTGTGGTGGAGCCAAACGTAAAGGGCGACACAGAGAAACAAGGCGCAAAGGAATGCGACGATGCGGTTCAGCGCGTAGGGCTGGCCAAAAATCTGGAAGGATGTCGCCAGATACGAGTAGGTGAGAAACTCGCCGCCGAACATCGCGAGCAGGATACCGATAGCCATGAAGCTGAGGCCGAAGGTGGCAAGGATTGAATCGACCTCGAGCTGGCCCTGGTTTTTGGCACGCTTCACCAGCGGCAGGATCATGAATCTGTAGATTGCCCAGTTGGCGGCGAAGGCCGCCGGCACGACGCCGATCAGCGCCCACAGCGGGCTCATCTTGTACGCGGTGAAGAACCACACCGCGCCGAACGCACCGCAGACAAGCGTCTCACCGCTCGCCAGATTCATGATGCGGGCCACGCCGTATTGCAGCTGCAAACCCATCGCCATCAGCGCGTAGGTGCCGCCGAGCAACAGCCCGATGATCAAGACATCCATGGAGAAATGTCGCGAATGCTCATCCGGCGCCGGCTTTGGGCCGGCGCCGGATGGACGAACTCACGCCCAGCCCGTCTTCAGGCGCACCGGCTTGTAGTCGGTGAAGCCCACGCCATTGACCGCGTGGAAGAAGCCGTCCTGCCACTGCCCGACGGTCCAGTACCTGGTGAGCTTCTGGCTTCGGATATCGGCATCGCCAATGATGGTCTTGAAGATGTTCTTCTTCATGTATTCGGTGATGGCATCGCGATCCATAGAACCGACACCTTCGAACGCTTGAGTCAGAATCTGCAGGAAGCTGTAGTACAGCGGACTGCCCCAGTAATCGGCATCCACGCCGGTCACTTCCTTGTGGCGCTTGTAATAGTCGCGGATCGCCGGGCCATCCTGGATGCCGCCGGCGCCGAGGATGTTTTCGGACGAAGCACCGAATTTGCCGCGGAACGCCGGAAAGGCCACCGCCACGGCGCTGTAGTAGGCCTTGACGTTCAAGCCTTCGATCTTGGCCTGCTCCGCCAAGCCAAAGGTGTCCGGCGGATAAGACCAGGCCACGAAGGCATCCGGGTTGGCAGCCTTCGCCGCCCTCATCACCGGCGACAAGTCCTGCGTGCCGAGCGGATACGACTTGTCGTAGACGATGTCGAAGCCGGCCTGCTGGAAGATCGGCCGGCCGGCGTTGGCAAGCTCGATACCGAACGCGTCGGCAACATTGACGATCGCGACCTTGTTGCCGATTTTGCCCTCGTCCTTCAGCTTCTTCATCACGTTGGCCGCGCTCGATGCAAACGACGTGGTTGAGCCTTGGACGAAGAACAGCTTCGGATAGCGCTGGATCAGCGCGTCCATCTGATCGGTGACCGCAGCCTGCGTGACCTGCGGATAGCCGTACTTGGCGTAGACCGGCGCGGCGGCAAGGTTATATCCGGTGCCATAGACCGGCATGATGAAGTCCACCTTGTCCTGCGCAGCGAGGCGTTCCACCGCCTTGATGGTTTCGCCGGGCTGGCTGCGATCGTCGTATTCGATCAGCTCGACTTTCTTCTGGCCGGCCTTGAGCTTGAGCCCGCCCTTGGCATTGATCTCACTCTCCCAGAGCTTGAAGTTCGGCCAGTGCGTCACTGCACCGCCGCTGGCCATTACGCCGGTCCGCGGTCCGACCACGCCGATCTTGATCGTGGCATCCTGGGCTCTTGCGTTGCGAAACCCGAACGGTGCGGTCAGAGCCGTTGCGCCGGCGAGCTTGATTACGCTGCGTCGATTCATTCCGTCCTCCCCAATGTGCGGGCGCCTTTGCGGCGCGCCTTGTGCGTAGCTGGACTCAAATTTCGAAAATCCGTCCGCAGCCCCGAGCCGGCGGATGGGCCAGCCTGAATATCTGCCCACCCGGTCAGGATAGCGTGATCAGTGGGCAGCGGCAAAGCAGTTGCGGCCTCAAGCCTCCCCTCATTCAGCTTAAAAAACGGGCCAAAACCTCGACCGCCTCGGGCTTTTCGATATGAACAAGATGGCCGGCGCCCTTGAACACCTTGATGTCGGCGTTGGGGATGAATTTTCTCCAGGTCTCGACCTGCTGCACTGGAATAATTTTATCCTCATCGCCCCAGACGATCATGGTTGGCATCGTGATGCGGTGCAGATGACGCATGAACTTCGGATCGGTCGGGTGCTCCCAGAGAAGCCGTGCCGTGGTGGACGCCTCGCGGTAGCGCTCGCCGACGAAGTCGAGATCGATCTTCTCCGGCAGCCGCTTCTTCAGCACGTCGAAATTTGAGACGAGCAGCCCCGGCATCTGATCGCCGGGCATGGCGATGACGTCGAGCATCGGGTGCTTGGGGTCGGTGATGCCGGCCGGCGCAATCAGCACCAGCTTTTTGACGCGATGGCCGTGCTCGCTCGCGAACTTCGCTGCGAGATAGCCGCCGAGGGAAAGTCCGACCAGATTGAAGCGGTCGAGCTTCAGCATGTCGAACAATTCGAGATAGTGCATGACGTAATCGTGCAAGCTGGTGAAGGTCGAATCGTCGCCGGACTCGCCGTAGCCCGGATGGTAAGGCACGATCACCCGGAATTTGTCGGTCCAGGGCTCGGCGAAATCGAAGCCGTCAACGGTGCCGGCGCCGTGAAAAAACACCAGCGGCTCGCCGCTGCCGGCCGTATACACCACCGTCTTCACGCCATCGACGGTCAACGACTCGCGCGCAAACTTGGGCATGGTCTGCTCCCTACTCGGCGGCAACCCGGGTGGCGGCGCCGGAGCGCGACCCGAACCGCGGCATCACCTCTTCGGCGAACAGCGTCAGATTCTTGACGGTCTTCCAGTGCGGCATGTCGGCGACGTGGGTGACGCAGTTGATGTGCGTGGTCTGCATCGTCTCCGACCACTGGCCGATGTCGTTGGCGACCTTGTCGGGCGTGCCGACGCTGATGAAAAATGCCTTGCTCAAGAGGTTGAGGTCGAAGTTGCCATGCATCTTGTCGGCGGCCGCGGCCCGCGTCTTGAGCTGATCGACCGAGAGATAGCCGGGCGGCGCCAGATAATGCGGCGTCGTACGCACGTAGTCCTCGAAAAAGCGCTGCAAATGAACCGTGTATTCGCGGTCCGCCTGCTCTTGCGTTTCCGCGACGTAGATGAAGCAGAGCAGCGGCAATTGCTCGGGCCGGATGGTGTGGCCGTGATGGCCGGCGCGCTGGCGCAGGTTGTCGTTCAGCTCCTTGCAGCGCTCCTTGGTGACGAACACCGACGCATAGCCGAAGCCGAGCTCGGCGGCGATCTCGATGGTCTCCGGGCTGCCGGTGCCGACGATGTAGCATGGCGGATAGGGCCGCTGCTTCGGCCGCGGCCACGGATTGAGGAAGCGATAAGTGTAGTGCTGGCCATAGTGTGTGGTCGGGCCGTCCTCACGCCACGCCTGAAGGATAATCTTGAGCGACTCCCGGAAGCGTTCGCGCGCTGTCGCCGGATTGATCGGATTGGCCCAGTACTCCATGCCGGTGCCGAGCGGAAACGCAACTTCGAGGCGGCCGCCCGACATCACATCGAGCATGGCGTATTCTTCAGCGAGGCGATTCGGCAGCATGAAGTTGGGCGGCGTACCCCAGACGCAGATGCGCGCGTTCTTGGTTTGCGGGATGACAGCCGCAGCAATGAGATTGGGCGCCGCCATCATGCTGTACGCGGTGTTGTGATGCTCGTTGACGACGATGGCATCGAAGCCGAGTTGATCGGCGAGCACCAGTTCCTTGATGTAGCGCTGATAGAGGTCGTAGCCCTTGTCCGGATCGTAGTTCCTGTTGGAGAAATCCACCCAGACCGATTTCAGCTCTTTATGATTCTCCGGCAGATGCGCATACGGCATAAAGTGCATCGAATTGAAACGAAGCGCACTCATGTGCAACCTCCCAGGCGCTTCCTTCGCTTGCTTGCTCGCAAGCGCGGAAGATCGCGTTTCATCCCAAGCCAAGGCAAGTTGTGCCGCCGAACGCGGCATGATTGTTTATCGGAGATCCGCGTCCCGAGCGCACTGAGGTCTCCGCTCGCCCTTCACGAATTGTATGAATTGGCGATTGCGCGAGTCAACGGACGCTATGTGTCAGTTATAGCAGGCGTCTTGCCCTATTTGATCGCCAGCGGATTGACCGGCGAGCCGACCGCACCGGCGATCGGGATCGCGGGCGCGACGAACAGGAGCTCGTAGACCTTGTCGGCGGCGCAGTCCTCGCCCAGCTCTTTCAACTCGAAAATCTCGCCCGGGTGCCGGTTCAGACCAATTCCATGTTGCGCAGCGGATCAGGCCTGTGCCACGCGCGGCGGCTCAAACGCGCGGACCGGCTCGACCGGGCCGGTCCAGCGCTCGACCTCGACCAGCGCGGTGGCGGAACTGGGCCCCTGCCCGAGCTTCGAGGTGCCCTGGTCGCGCGTCAGCACGTTCGGATTGCCATGCAGGCACATCGCCTGCTCGCCGCCGTCGGCCGGGTCGTACCAGGCGCCGCACGAGAGCTTCACCACGCCGGCGCTGATCACGTCGCTGATGATCGCGCCGGCGAGGCATGAGCCGCGCGCATTGTGAACGCGCACGATGTCGCCGTCGCGGATGCCGCGCGCGGCGGCGTCCGCCGGATTGAGCGTGATCGCCTCGCGGCTCGCGACCTTGCCGCCGGCGCTGACCGGACCGCAGTCCATCTGGCTGTGCAGCCGGTCGCGCGGCTGGCTCGACACCAGATGCAGCGGATAGCTTTTGGCATCCGCGCCGCCGAGCCATTCCCAGGGCTCGAGCCAGGTCGGATGCGGCGGGCAGTCGTCGTAGCCAAATCCCGCGATCTTTTCCGAATAGAGCTCGATCCTGCCGGACGGCGTCTTCAGCTTGTGCTTCTCCGGATCGGCCCGGAACTCGCCGAACAGCACGTATTCCTCCGCCACCGCCGGGATTTCGAGATAGCCCTGCTCCCAGAACGTGTCGAAGTCCGGCAGCGGCGCGGCATTGGCGCCGGCGCTGCGGCGGCACTGATCGTAGAGGTGCCGCAGCCACGCATTCTCGTCGCGGCCCTGCGTGTAGGTCTCGGCCGAACCGAGCCGCCGCGACAGCTCGCTGAAGATCGCAAAGTCGTTGCGCGCCTCGCCGACCGGGTCGATCGCACGATGCATCGCCATGATGTAGCGGTCGCGCCGCGCCCCGCCGATGTCGTTGCGCTCGAGCGACGTGGTCGCCGGCAGCACGATGTCGGCATGGCGCGCGGTCGCGGTCCACCACGGATCGTGCACGACGATGGTGTCGGGCCGCGCAAAGGCGCGCCGCAGCTTGTTGATGTCCTGGTGATGATGGAACGGATTTCCGCCCGCCCAGTACACCAGCCGGATATCGGGATAGGTGCTGCGCTTGCCGTTGAAGTCGAACGGCTCGCCGGGATGCAGCAGGCAGTCGGATATGCGCGCGGCGGGTATCGTCACATTGACCGGATTCTTGATGCCGTCCATCGCGGGCGCGCCGAACGCCAGCGGCGCATCGGCAATCCCCGCGCCCGAGCCATAGCCGAACCCGAAACCGCCGCCCGGCAATCCGATCTGCCCGAGCGCGGACGCCAGCAGCACCACGGCCCAGTAGGGCTGCTCGCCGTGATGCGCGCGCTGCAGCGACCACGACGCAGTGATCATGGTTCGCGTCGCGGCCATGCGCCGCGCCAGCGCGCGGATCGTGCCGGCGGGGATGCCGCTGATCGGCGCGGCCCACGCGGCGTCTTTCGGCTGGCCGTCTGTCTGTCCCATCAGATAAGGCAGCAGGCGGCCAAAGCCCGCGCAGTGGATCTCGAGGAACCCGCGGTCGTGCAGGCCCTCGCTGACCAGCGTATGCGTCAGCGCAAGAAGCACCGCGGTGTCGGTGTTGGGCCGGATCGGAATCCATTCCGGCCGAACCGCTTCCGGTCCGTCTTCACGGATCGGGCTGATGTTGACCACTTCGACGCCGGCCCGCGCCAGTTCGGCAATCCACGGCCCGGTGGAATGCGACGCGCAGCCGCCTTTGCTGACCAGGGTGTTCTTCGGATTGGCGCCGCCGAACAGCACCATCAGCCGGCTGTGCCGCGCGATCGACGACCACGATGTGAGCGGACCGACCACCGCCTGCGGCGATCCGAGAATGTGCGGCAGAAACGCGAGCGCCGCGCCGAAGCTGTAATTCATCACCTGATCGGTGTAGCCGCCCGTGGACGCGAGAAACCGATGCAGCTGGACGCGCGCCTCGTGGAAGATTCCGGCCGACGACCAGCCCTGCGACCCGCCCATGATCGCGGCATTGCCGTGATCGCGTCGCACGCGCGCGATCTCGCCGGCGACCAGGTCGAGCGCCTTGCCCCACGACACCGCGACGAACGGCTCGCGGCCGCGGCCCTCGCCGTGACCACGCCCGTGCTTCAGCCAGCCTTCCCGCACCATCGGCTGGGCGATCCGCGACGGCGAATGCACCGACGCGGGGATCGCGTTGATCAGGTGCGACGGATCGGGGTCCTGCTCGAACGGACGGACGCCGGTCACCCGTCCGCCTTCGACCTCGGCGAAAAACGCACCAAAGTGGGAGTGATTGCGGACGAGTCGCATGGATCTCTTTCTAGCTGGATCCCGGGTTCGCCGCCATTGCGCGTCGAAGACGCGCGTGAACGCGCTGGTGTGCGGCGCCCCGGGATGACGGCTTCGCCGTCATTTGATCGCCAGCGGATTGACCGGCGAGCCCACGCCGCCGGTGATCGGAATCGCCGGCGCGACGAACAGGAACTCGTAGGTCTTGTCGGCGGCGCAGTCTTCGCCCAGTTCTTTCAGCTCGAAGATCTCGCCCATGGTCATGCCCATGATCGGAATGGTGATCCAGTGCCAGGGCTGGTTGATGCCCTCCTCGCTCTCGTTCGGCCGCACCTCGCAGCCCCACGTGTCCGAGGCGAGCGCCGCCAGTTCCGTGCGCTTGATCCACTCCAGCGTCTCGAACGCGAAACCCGGCGCGTCGCCACCCGGATAGCCGTCCCAGCTGCCGATCTGCTGGCACTTCTCCATCTGCCCGGTGCGGACGATCACGTAGTCGCCGCGCTTCATCTCGATCTTCTGCGCCTTCGCGCAATCGTCGAGGTCCTTGCAGGTGATGCCGTAGCCGTCCTCCAGCGAGTCGACGCCCTTGAAGCGCGCAACGTCGAGGAACACGCCGCGGCCGACCATCTTGCTCTTGGTCTTTTCGATGCCGCACTTCTGCGCGCCGGCGCTGGTCACCTCGCGGCAGTCGTAGCCGTTCCACATGTAGTTCTCATAGAAGATGTGGCCGAGCCCGTCCCATTGCGTGCCGCACTGAAGCGGCATCACCACCATGTCGTCGGCGGCGCGGATGCCGCGCTTGTCGAGCACGCCGGAATAGGCGTCGGTGCCGGTGCGCAGCATGGTGTGCACCGGGTTGATGCGTCCCATCGCCGGATACTTGCTCTTGGCGCCCTGCGGCCCGGTGTAGTCGAAGTTGAGGGCGAGCGAGATCACCTTGCCCTTCTTCACCAGCCGCGTCGCCGCGACGATGTCTTCCGCCGACGTGTAGTTGAGCGTGCCGATCTCGTCGTTCGGACCCCATTTGCCCCAGTTCTTGTACTTCTCGGCGGCATCGCGAAGGTCCTGACGCGTGTACTTCCTGGCCATGGCATTTCCTCGTGCTTCTGGAACGGTCGTTCGGCGGGGCGCGAAGCCTGATTTTTGGCGTTTACGGCCGCGCGCGTGGTAGCGATGATAGCATCAGCAAGCGCGATGGAGGCAACATGCGAGTGGTGGTTCGTTCGGGTCTGTTTGGTTCGGTGTTCTGTCTCGCCGTTGCGGCTGCGCTGACCGCCCCTCCCGTCCGCGCGCAGGAGGCCTACCCGGCCAAGCCGGTGCGGATGATCGTGCCGTTCGCGCCCGGGGGACCTGCCGACATCATCGCGCGTCTCGTGGCGCTGAAGATGACCGAGGAATTCGGCAAGCAGTTCTATGTCGAGAACCACGCCGGCGCGGGCGGCAATATCGGCGCGGGGGTCGCGGCGCGCGCGCCCGCCGACGGCTACAACATCATGCTGACCAGCCAGGTCACCGTGATCAATCCGCATCTCTACAAGTCGGTGCCCTACGATCCGGACAAGGACTTCGTCGCGGTGACGCGCATCGCCACCTCGCCGAACGTGCTGGTGGTGCATCCTTCGGTGCCCGCCAGGAGCGTCCCCGAGCTGGTCGAGTTGATCAAAAAAGAACCCGGCAAGTACACCGGCTACGCGCAGCCGGGCCTGGGCACCTCGGCGCATCTGACCGGCGAGCTGTTCCGCCTGACCTTGAAGCTCGATCTTCCGTCGATCCCGTTCGGCGGCGGCGGGCCGATGATCCAG
>Ga0190270_10001217_pt1 | contig 11846 bp, 12 predicted proteins | sample Popmic320T_FD_133748 | JGI IMG/M metagenome (GOLD analysis project Ga0190270, IMG submission 133748) | Populus adjacent soil microbial communities from riparian zone of Weber River, Utah, USA - 320 T | ecosystem: Environmental > Terrestrial > Soil > Riparian zone | place: USA: Utah | collected... | reverse complement strand
TGCTCGTGCCCAACAAGGCCACCCACAAGGCCAACGCCGAGAAGTGGATCAACCACTACTACGAGCCGGAGATCGCCGCCAAGCTGGCGGCCTACGTCTGGTACATCTGCCCGGTCAAGGGTGCGAAGGAAGCCATGGAGAAGGTCGACTCCAGTCTCGTCGACAACGAGCTGATCTTCCCGACCGACGAGACGCTCGCGACCACCCACTCGTTCATGCCGCTCAAGGAGGGCAAGCAGCGCCAGTACCAGGGAGACTTCGCGGATGTCATCGGTGGATGACACCACCGAAGCTCAGGCCGGCTCAGCCGACTCGGGCTCCCGCTCCCTGCGGCTCTCCCAGCTGACCAAGGAATTCACCACCTTCACCGCGGTGAAGTCACTCGACCTGGACGTGCCGCAGGGCTCGTTCTTCGCGCTCCTCGGTCCGTCCGGCTGCGGCAAGACGACGACCCTTCGCATGGTGGCGGGTCTGGAGACGCCGACGTCAGGCACCATCCACCTCGGCGACACCGAAGTGACCTACGAGAAGCCGTACAAGCGCCCGGTCAACACCGTGTTCCAGAACTACGCGCTGTTCCCTCACCTCGACATCACCGAGAACGTCGCGTTCGGCCTCAAGCGTCGCGGTGTCTCCGACATCGCGCGACAGGTCGGCGAGATGCTGGAGCTGGTCGAGCTGGAACCACAGGCCCGCAAGAAGCCGGCCCAGCTGTCCGGCGGCCAGCAGCAGCGGGTCGCGCTGGCCCGGGCGCTGATCAACAAGCCCGAGGTGCTGCTGCTCGACGAGCCGCTCGGCGCGCTCGACCTCAAGCTGCGCCGGGCCATGCAGCTCGAGCTCAAGCGCATCCAGACCGAGGTCGGCATCACGTTCGTCCACGTCACCCACGACCAGGAGGAGGCCATGACGATGGCCGACACCGTCGCGGTGATGAATGAGGGTGAGATCGAGCAGATGGGCGCTCCCGACGAGCTCTACGAGAACCCCCGCACCACGTTCGTCGCGAACTTCCTCGGGCAATCCAACCTGATCGAGGCGGACATCCAGGGCCGCGAGAACGGTCAGGTCAAGGTGCGGGTGCAGGGGGCGAACGCCTCGGTTCCCGGCGACCGCGCCCACGCCGAGTCCGGCTCGGGCTGGCTCGGCATCCGGCCGGAGAAGGTACTCATCGCCGAGGCCGGCCAGCCCATCGACGCACCGGGCGACGTCATCACCGGCGGCCATGTCACGGATGTCAGCTTCGTCGGCGTCAGCACCCAGTACATGATCACGATGCCGTGGGGACAGGACCTGATGGTGTTCGAGCAGAACACCGGGTCGCGGCCGATGCTGTCGGTCGGCACTCAGGTCGACGTCTCGTGGCATCCGGAGTACGCGTTCCTGCTGGACGCGAGCCAAGACGTGAGCGCCGGCATCGAGGAGGACTAGGTCGTGACGACGCTCGACGACGTCGCGGTGGGGCGCAGGTCGCGGCGCAAGCTCACCGGGTACTGGCTGATCCTGCCCGGCGCGGTCTGGCTGGCGTTCTTCTTCGTGGTGCCGTTCTTCACGCTCCTCTCGTCGAGCCTGTACGACCCGAACGGATCGGTGCTCACCGGCTACCAGATGACGTGGCACTTCCAGAACTTCGCCGACGCGTTCTCCGAACACAAGGGAACGCTGTGGCGGTCGCTGTGGTTCGCGGGCGTGGCCACCCTCATCTGCCTGCTGATCGGCTACGTGCTGGCCTACGCGATCGCGTTCAAGTCCGGACGCTGGAAGAACCTCATGCTGATCCTGGTGATCGCCCCGTTCTTCACCAGCTTCCTGCTGCGCACGCTGTCGTGGAAGCTGATCCTCGCCGACGACGGATTCATCGTGAACACGCTGCAGTTCTTCAACATCCTCGGTCCGGACGGCCGCCTCCTCGCGACCGAGGTGGCCGTCATCGCCGGGCTCACCTACAACTTCCTGCCGTTCATGGTGCTGCCGCTGTACGCGAGCCTGGAGAAGATCGACATCCGGCTGATCGAAGCCTCCAGCGACCTTTATGCCTCGCCGATCCGCGGATTCTTCAAGGTCACGTGGCCGCTGTCGATGCCGGGGGTGGTCGCCGGCACCCTCCTGACGTTCATCCCCGCGGCAGGTGACTTCATCAACGCCGAGCTGCTCGGGAGCACGAGCGAGCGGATGGTCGGCAACGAGATCCAGGAGCTGTTCACCTCGGTCGGCGACTTCGCCCAGGCCGGTGCGCTGTCGGTCATCCTCATGGCGATCATCATCGGCATGGTGATCCTCTGGGTCCGGACGTCAGGCACAGAGGACCTCGTATGAATCACCCCACGGAACCGCTCGATGCGCTTGAGCCAGCCGTTGTCGTGTCGACGCACGCGCTTTCGCGGGGGCCCCGATGACTGGACTGCAGCGCGTCCGCAGGTGGATCGGCGAGCACCTCATCATGGCGCTCGGGATCCTGGTGCTGCTCTACACGTTCGTGCCGATCGCCGTCGTGATGCTGATGAGCTTCAACGACAACAGCGAGTCGCGCAACGTCTACGCGTTCCGGGAGTTCACGCTCGACAACTGGACCAACATGTTCGGTCCCGACCAGATGCTCGACTCGGTGCTCCTCAGCATCGAGATCGCCTTGCTGGCAACCCTGGTCGCCACCATCCTCGGAACCCTCGCTGCATTTGCCCTGGTCAGGCATCGATTCAGGGGCAGGGGAGCGGCCAACCTGATCATCTTCCTGCCGATGGCTTCGCCCGAGATCGTCATGGGCTCGTCGTTGCTGGCGTTGTTCGTCTCCACTGGCTTCGGCGGTCAGCTCGGGTTCATCACGATCTTCATCGCGCACGTCATGTTCTGCCTGTCGTTCGTGATCGTCACCGTCAAGGCACGACTGAGCGGCCTGGACGACAATCTCGAGCAGGCGGCGATGGACCTCTACGCGAACGAGTCGCAGACGTTCTGGAAGGTGACGTTCCCACTGGTGCTGCCGGGCATCCTCTCGGCCGCGCTGCTGAGCTTCTCGCTGTCGTTCGACGACTTCATCATCACCAACCTGAACGCGGGTCAGGAGCTGACGTTCCCGATGTTCGTCTGGGGTGCCGCGCAGCGCGGCGTGCCGATGCAGGTCAACGTCATCGGCACGCTGATGTTCATCATCGCGATCTCGATCGTGCTGGCCGGCGAGCTCGGCCGGCGTCGCCAGAAAATCTAGAGAAGGCCCTGCGCCTCGATGAGGACGCTCCGGAGGATCTGCTCCATCTCGTCGAAGTGGCTCTGGTCGGCGATGAGGGGCGGCGAGAGCTGGATGACCGGGTCGCCACGGTCGTCGGCGCGGCAGTAGAGCCCGTGGTCGAAAAGCGCCTTGGACAGGAACCCCCGAAGCAGCTTCTCTGACTCGGCGTCGCTGAAGGTCTCCTTGGTGGCCTTGTCCTTGACGAGCTCGATGCCGTAGAAGAACCCGTCGCCGCGGACGTCGCCCACGATGTCGAGGTCGAGCAGCTTCTCGAGCGTCCCGCGGAACGCGCCCTCGTTGTCGCGGACGTGCTCGTTGAGCTTCTCCCGCTCGATGATGTCGAGGTTGGCCATCGCGACCGCCGTGGAGACCGGGTGGCCGCCGAACGTGTAGCCGTGCGCGAAGCTGGTGCTCCCCTGCAGGAACGGCTCCATCACCCGGTCGGACGCGATCATCGCGGCCAGCGGGGAATATCCGGACGTCAGCCCTTTGGCGCAGGTGATCATGTCCGGCACGTAGCCATAGCGGTTGGAGCCGAACATGTCGCCGAGCCGGCCGAACGCACAGATCACCTCGTCGGAGACGAGCAGCACATCGTGCCGGTCGCAGATCTCGCGCACGCGCTGGAAGTAGCCGGGTGGGGGCGGGAAGCATCCGCCGGCGTTCTGCACCGGCTCGAGGAACACAGCGGCGACGGTGTCGGGCCCCTCGGCGATGATCGCTTCCTCGATCTGGTCGGCGGCCCACCGGCCGAAGGCCTCCAGGTCGTCGCCGAAACCGGCAGCGGGCCGGTCGGTTTCCGCAGTCTCACCGCTGCTGGCGCGACCGTCGGCGAACCAGCTGGTCACGGCTGGACCGGCGTGCTCATCGGCGCGATAGAAGTTGGTGTTCGGCACGTGCACCGTGGTAGGCACGAGCGGCTCGAACGCCTCCTTCAGGGCCGGGATTCCGGTGATCGACAGCGCTCCGTGGGGAGTGCCGTGGTAGGCGATCTGGCGACTGATGGCCTTCGTCTTGTTCGGCTTGCCCGTCAGCTTGAAGTACTGCTTCGCGGCCTTCCACGCCGTCTCCACCGCTTCGCCGCCACCGGTCGTGAAGAACACCCGGTTGAGGTCGCCGGGCGTGTAGGTCGAGATGCGCTCGGCCAGGGCAATGGCCATGGGGTGGGCGAACGTCCAGATCGGGAAGAAGGCGAGCTCGGACGCCTGCTTGGCGGCGGCCTCGGCCAGCTCGTGGCGCCCGTGACCGACCTGCACGACGAAGAGACCGGCGAGACCGTCGAGGTAGCGCTTGCCCCGGGAGTCCCAGATGTACATCCCGTCGCCCTTGACGATCACCGGGATGTCGTGGGCATCGTCGTAGACTCCGTGGCGCGAGAAGTGCATCCAGAGATGCTCCTTGCCGGCCTTTTGCAGGTGGTCGTAGTCCTCGCGCTGGTCCATGCTGCCAGTATCCCGAGCGATGGGTTCACAAGACAAGGGAATTCGTCGCGGAGTTCGCGATTCCTCGCTGATTTCGTTGCATGCGATCCATCCGATGAGGTTGGATTGGCCCATGGACCGAGCCATTGTCAACGTGATCAACGGGGAGCTTGTCCCCGCCGCCGGCGGCGAGACGTACGACGTGATCGACCCCACGACCGGCCAGGTGTACGCATCTGCTCCGCTGTCGCGCGACGAGGACGTCGATCGTGCCTTCGACGCTGCGTCGACAGCGTTCGAGTCGTGGCGCGACACCACGCCCTACGAGCGCTCGCAGGCCATCTACAAGCTCGCCGCCGCCGTCGAGTCACGGGCGCAGGAGATCGTCGACGTCGAGTCGCGCGACACCGGCAAGCCCAAGGCGCTCACCATGAGCGAGGAGATGTACCAGGCGAACGAGGTCCTGACGTTCTTCGCCGGCGCGGCACGCGTGCTGGAGGGCAAGTCGGCGGGCGAGTACATGCGCGGCCACACCTCGATGGTGCGCCGCGAGCCCATCGGCGTCTGTGCGCAGGTGACGCCGTGGAACTACCCGCTGATGATGGCGATCTGGAAGATCGGGCCGGCGCTCGCCGCCGGCAACACCGTCGTGCTGAAGCCGAGCGACACCACGCCGGCGTCGACGTCCCTGCTCGCGGAGATCGCCCAGGAGTTCTTCCCGCCAGGTGTCTTCAACGTCGTGACGGGAGACCGCGACACCGGCCGTGCGCTCGTCGCCCATCCGGTGCCGCAGATGGTCTCCATCACCGGCTCGGTCCGGGCGGGCATGGAGGTCGCCGCCTCCGCAGCCGCCGACCTGAAGAAGCCACACCTCGAGCTGGGCGGCAAGGCGCCGGTCGTCGTGTTCGACGACGCCGATCTGGGTGCCGCGGCCACGGCCATCGCGGAGGCGGGCTACTTCAACGCCGGCCAGGACTGCACGGCGGCCACCCGCGTCCTGGTGCACCCGGGAGCCGCGTCCGACTTCACCGCGGCGCTCACCGAGGCTGCGAAGGGCACCAAGGTCGGCCTGCCGGACGACGAGGACACGTACTTCGGTCCGGTCAACAACGAGCGGCAGCTGGCCCATGTCGGCGGCTTCGTCGACGACCTGCCCGACCACGCCACGGTCGAGACCGGTGGGCACCGGGTCGCCGCGCTGGGCGATGGATACTTCTATGAGCCGACCGTGCTGTCCGGGCTCTTGCAGGACGACCGCGCCAGCCAGGAGGAGATCTTCGGCCCGGTCATCACCGTCCAGAACTTCACCGACGAGGACGAGGCCGTCCGCTGGGCCAACGGCGTCCAGTACGGGCTGTCGTCGTCGGTCTGGACCAAGGACCACGGCCGGGCGATGCGGATGGCGCGGCGGCTCGACTTCGGCTGCGTGTGGATCAACACGCACATCCCGATCATTGCCGAGATGCCGCACGGCGGCTTCAAGCACTCCGGGTTCGGCAAGGACCTGTCGATGTACAGTCTCGAGGACTACACGCGTATCAAGCACGTCATGACCAACCTCGAGGCTTAGGCCACATGAAGATCCTGCTGGTGGGTGCAGGGGGTGTCGGGTCGGCCTTCTGTGCCATCGCGGCGAGGCGGGACTTCTTCGAGTCGGTGGTGGTGGCCGACTACGCGGTCGAGAGCGCCGAGCGCGCGGTCGCCGAAGTGGGCGACGCTCGCTTCACCGCCGCGCAGGTCGACGCATCGGATGCCGGCTCGGTGGAGCGCCTCGCCCGCGAGTCCGAAGCGACCCACGTGATGAACGCCGTCGACCCGCGCTTCGTGATGCCGATCTTCGAGGGCGCGCTCGCCGCCGGAGCCGACTATCTCGACATGGCGATGAGCCTGTCGAAGCCGCACCCCACGCGGCCGTACGCCCTCACCGGCGTGAAGCTCGGCGACGAGCAGTTCGCGGCGGCGGACGACTGGGAGTCGGCCGGTCGACTGGCCCTCGTCGGGATCGGCGTGGAGCCGGGGCTCTCCGACGTCTTCGCACGCTACGCCGCCGACCGACTGTTCTCGTCGATCGCTGAGCTCGCCACGCGTCCGGCGCCGAACCGACCGCGAGCGGGTCCGACTTCGCGCCGTCGTTCTCGATCTGGACGACCATCGAAGAGTGCCTCAACCCGCCGGTCATCTGGGAAGACGGTGACTGGTACACGACCGAGCCGTTCAGCGAGCCGGAGGTGTTCGACTTCCCCGAGGGCATCGGGCCGGTCGAGTGCGTGAACGTCGAGCACGAAGAGGTGCTGCTGATGCCGCGCTGGGTCGAGACCAAGCGTGCGACGTTCAAGTACGGGCTGGGCGATGAGTTCATCGGCGTGCTCAAGACGCTGCACAAGCTCGGTCTCGACTCCACCGAGAAGGTCACCGTCGGGGGAGTCGAGGTGAGTCCGCGCGACGTCGTCGCCGCGTGCCTGCCCAACCCGGCCACCCTCGGCGACAAGATGCATGGAAAGACGTGTGCCGGGCTCTGGGTCACCGGCACCGGTCAGGACGGCGAACCGCGCTCGACGTACCTGTACCACGTCGTCGACAACGACTGGTCGATGAGCGAGTACGGGCACCAGTGCGTGGTGTGGCAGACGGCGATCAACCCGGTCGTGGCGCTCGAGCTGCTCGCCAATGGCACCTGGTCGGGCGTCGGCGTGCTTGGGCCGGAGGCGTTCGACGCCGTGCCATTCCTCGAGCTGCTGACCGAGTACGGGTCTCCCTGGGGCCAGATGGAGGTTGCTGCCCCGGTAGGTTGACGGCGTGCTGGGAGTCACCCGTGAGGACGCCGTCGTCGTGCTGGAGCTGCAGCGCGAAGACCGCCGCAATGCGCTGAACCTCGAGCTGTGCCAGGCCATCCATGCCGCCGTGGACACCGCCGTCGACGACGGTGCCCGGGCGATCGTCGTCACCGGCCAGGGCTCGGTGTTCTGCTCCGGTGCCGACCTCGGCGGCGTCTATGGACCGGAGTTCCTCGAGGCGCTGTACGGGATGCTGCACCACCTGACCCGCGTGCCGGTGCCGGTCATCGCGGCCGTCAACGGGCCGGCGATCGGTGCTGGCACTCAGCTGGCCATCGCCTGTGACCTGCGCGTCGCCGACGCTTCAGCCACCTTCGCCGTGCCGACCGCCAAGAACGGGATGGCCGTCGACGCGTGGACCATCCGCACCCTTGCGAAGCTCGCCGGCGCCGGACCCGCGCGCCGGCTGATGCTCGCCGCCGAGAGCCTGGACCGAGATGCAGCGCTGGCCTGCGGCCTGGCCGACCGCGCCGGAACCCTCGATGACGCCATCGGCTGGGCCCTCGAGATCGCGACGCTCGCCCCGCTCACGCTCGCCCACAACAAGCTCATCCTGAACGGCTCGCCTGAGGACGACGCCGCGATCGAGGCGTCCTTCGACGCCGTCTGGGCGAGCGACGACGTCCGCGAGGCGGCTGCCGCCCGCGCGGAGAAGCGCTCGCCGGAGTTCAAGGGGCGCTGACCCGTGCCGTCCCTCGGGTTCGACCTGCTGGACCGTCATGTCGTCCATGGCCGTGGCGGCGAGGTCGCCTGCTCGGACTCCACCGGGACGCTCTCCTACGCGGAGCTGCTCGCACAGGTCGCCGCGCTGGCGGGTGGGCTCCGGGCCGTCGGCCTCAGCGCCGGTGACGAGGTCGAGGTGCGGGTCGAGTCGGGCAATCTCAGAGTGCAGGCCGTCTGTGCGTGCATCCGGCTCGGTGCTGTCCCTGGCGAGCGCGGTGACGTACGAATCGTCGAGGGCGCGGCCGGCGCAACGGTGCACACGGTCGATGACGAGTTCGACCTGTCGCTCGTCCTGCGCGTCGGGAAGACCGAACCGGCGCCGTCCCTCGCCTCTGATGAGCCGGGCTACCGCGAGCGAGTGAGCGACGCGTTCGGCGACGTCATCGATGCGTTGGGCTGATCACAGCAGGCCGGCGTCGTGCATGCAGATGGCGACCTGAACCCGATTGGTGGCCTGGAGCTTGTCGAACAGGTGCGAGATGTGCGCCTTGACCGTCGCGACGCTCAGGTGGAGCTGCTCGGCGATCTCGGCGTTGGAGCTGCCCTGACCGACGGCCAGCGCGACGTCGCGCTCGCGGTCGGTCAGGGTGGCGACGAGCGCGAGCGCCGACTCCGAGCGGCCGTCGGGAGCGTTGTCGGTGACCTGGCGGATCAGCTGCGACGTGATGGCCGGGGACAGCATCGGCTCACCGGCCTCGACCTTGCTGATGGCGGCGACGATCTCGGCCGGGGGTGTGTCCTTGAGCAGGAATCCGTTGGCGCCCGCCGCGAGCGCCCGCACGACGTATTCGTCGGCGTCGAAGGTCGTCAGGACGATCACCTTGGGCGGATCGGGAGCAGCGGTGATCGCGGCGGTTGCGGCGATGCCGTCCATGACCGGCATGCGCAGGTCCATCAGCACGACGTCGATGCCACCCGCTCGCACGGCCTCGACCGCCTCACCACCATGCGACGCCTCCGCCACCACCTCGACGTCGGACGCTCCGCCCAGCATGAGCGACAGACCCGCCCGGACGAGCGCGTCGTCGTCGGTGATGAGGACCCGCGTCATGCCGGCCACGGTAGCCAGACGTTCAGCACGAATTGCTGATAGGGCGTGACGCCGTGCCACAGCCGTCCGCCCACGAGTTCCGTGCGCTCGGCGAGCCCGACCAGCCCGAGTCCGGACCCGGGGACGTCGAGCGCCGTCCCGACTCTGAGCGGGTTGCGCACCTCGATCGTCAGGCCATCGCCAGGCCCACCCGAGAGCTCGACCGACACGAGGGTGTCCGGCGCATGCTTGCGCGCGTTGGTCAGTCCTTCCTGCACGACGCGGAAGGCCGTGCGTCCGAGCATGTCCGGAACCGCATCCACCGGCCCCAGATCGCTGACGACGTTCATCCCGGACGCCCGGGTGTCCTCGATGAGCGCCGGCAGATCCTTGGCGGACGGCTGCGGGCGTTCAGGGTCGGCGTCACCCGGGTCCTCGCGCAGCACGCCCAGCACCTGACGCAGCTCGGTGAGCGCCTGGTGCGAGTTTTCCTGGATGATTCCGGCGGTGGCGCGGACCTGCTCGGGCGTGAGGTCGTCCCGGAAGGACAACGCCCCCGCATGCATGGTCACCATCGAGATGCGGTGCGCCAAGACGTCGTGCATCTCCCGAGCGATACGCGTGCGCTCGGCGGTGCGCGCCTGGGCCAGTCGTGCCGACTGCTCGGACTCGGTGGTCTCGGCCCGCTCGCGCAGCCGGGCGAGCAACTCGCGACGCGACCCGATGTACATGCCCCAGCCGATGGTGATGGCGACGATCGCCGCGACGAGCGGCACGGTCAGCTGCCACGGATCGTTGTCGCCCGTGGGGTCGATCAGGACCAGCACGATGCTCGCACCCAGGCCCACCAGACCGACCGGGAGGACCTCGCGCAACTGGCGGCGGGTGGCCAGCGAGACGAGCGCCAGCGTCGCGGGGCCCGCCACCGATGCGGAGACCGCGCTCGCCAGGTTGAGGATCAGGGCGACCGTCACCGGGAAGCGACGGCGCCAGCCCACCAGAACGAAGCCGGCGACACCCAGCGCGAGGTCGATGGCGAACCACGCCCGGTGGTGTTGCCACTGCCAGGCGGCGAGGCCGAACCAGGCCGTACCGGAGATGACGGTGATGAACGTGTAGCGCCACACGTGGCTCCACACGTTCAAGCGTGGTTGGTAGTCGACGGCCTGCACGTGCCAAGGCTAGGGACTCGGCGACCGCACCACTACGGACCGTGGTCGCTGGCGCCTCATACTTTCGGCTGGTCAGGTCTGGACCCGTGGCCGATGACGACAGGCACTGTTCCCCACGAGAGTGGAGGCATGATCACAGTCGAACACCTCACCAAGACCTACGGCGGCCACGTACGAGCCGTCGACGACATCACGTTCACCTGCCGCCCTGGAGCCGTCACCGGCTTCCTCGGCCCCAATGGCGCCGGCAAGACCACGACCATGCGCATCATCGCCGGACTCACCTCCGCGACCAGCGGCGACGCCACTGTCGCCGGGTTCCACTACCACGACGTCCCGAACCCGGGCACCCAGATCGGTGTGCTCCTCGACGCTTCGGCCCAGCACGCCGGCCGCACGGGACGAGAGATCCTCGCCGTCAGCGCCGCGACCATGGGTCTGCCCGCGTCCCGCATCGACGAGATGCTCGAGCTGGTCAGCCTGACCCCCTCGGAGTCCAAGCGCCGGGTCCGCAACTACTCGCTGGGCATGCGCCAGCGCCTGGGAATCGCGAACGCGCTGCTCGGCGACCCGAAGATCCTCATCCTCGATGAGCCGGCCAACGGCCTCGACCCTGCTGGCATCCACTGGATGCGCAGCCTGCTCCGCAGCTACGCGGACCGGGGCGGCACGGTGCTGCTCTCGTCTCACCTGCTGCACGAGATCGAGGTCATTGCCGACGAGATCATCGTCATCGGCAACGGCCGCATCGTCGCCCAGGGAACGAAGGCCGAGCTGCTCCAGAAGGCCGGCACCTTCGTGCGCGCCATCGATCCCTCCGCGCTCGCGCATGCCCTGACGTCGGCCGGAATCGCCTCGACACCGGCGGGCGAAGGACTGAGCAGCGAAGCGACACCCGAACAGGTCGGCAAGGCCGCCGCGGCCGCCGGCGTGGCGCTCGTGGAGCTGCGCGCAGCCGACGGTGCCGGACTCGAGGAGATGTTCCTCGAGCTCACCGCCGAGACCCAGCGCGATGAACTCACCCCCGAAGGAGCCACGCTATGAGCACCGCCACCCACGTCGAGACGATCGACACCGCCAGGCCGGGCGTCCCGCTCAGCCGCCTCATCACGGTCGAGCTGCGCAAGATGTTCGACACCCGCTCAGGGTTCTGGCTGATGGCCAGCATCGCGATCATCTCGACGCTCGCCACCATCGGCGTCATCTTGTTCCTTCCCAACGAATCCTTGGAGTTCGGCGCGTTCGCTGGCGCCGTCGGATTCCCCATGGCCGTGCTGCTCCCGATCATGGCGATCTTGTCCGTCACCGGCGAGTGGAGCCAACGCACCGGACTGATCACGTTCACGCTCGTACCGCACCGGAGCCAGGTCATCCTCGCCAAGGCGATCGCGGCGGTCGTAGTCGGCATCGTGTCGATGGTGCTGGCCTTCGCCATCGGCGCGG
>Ga0190270_10001216_pt1 | contig 11847 bp, 13 predicted proteins | sample Popmic320T_FD_133748 | JGI IMG/M metagenome (GOLD analysis project Ga0190270, IMG submission 133748) | Populus adjacent soil microbial communities from riparian zone of Weber River, Utah, USA - 320 T | ecosystem: Environmental > Terrestrial > Soil > Riparian zone | place: USA: Utah | collected... | reverse complement strand
GGGACCAGGCTAAATGATTGCTGCCGCGGCCTTCTACTGCCCTGGCGCGCCTGGCAGCTCGGGCCGCGAGCCCTTGCGCAGCCGGCGAAGCGCCCAGAGCAGGACGAGCACGAGGATGACGATCCCGATCACGACCTTGATCGGTCCGCCGCGCGGCTCGCCACCTTCGACGACCAGCTGGCCGGGGTTCACCACGCTGCACGCGGTCGCAAGCCAGACGCCGTCGGGAGCCCGCGTGAGCAGGAGGCCGATCGACTCGTCGCGCGGCACGTCGACGTCGCAGTCCGTTCCCGACGGCGTGCGCACTTCGAGTGTCCGTTCGATGTCTCCCTTGACGCGCTGCTCGACCTCCACGGTGAGAAAGAGCTGCCGCAAGCCGTTCAGCTCGCCGGGCCGCTCGGAGACGACGCGGCCCACGACGGCTGCGTCCGCGTCGTCGAGCCGCTCCCTCATCGGAGCGTCGACGCACACGCACGCGGCCGCAGGGCTCGCGAGTGCGAGCGCCGCGAGTGGGATGAGGAGGAGCGCCTTCAGACCTCGATCAGGAGCGCGTCGCCCTGCCCGCCTCCCGAGCAGATCGCGGCCAGCCCGAGCCCACCGCCCGAACGCCGTAGCTCGTGGATCATCGTCGTCACGATTCGCCCGCCCGAGGCGCCAATCGGGTGCCCGAGCGCAACCGCCCCGCCATTGACGTTCACGATCTCCTCGTCGGCGCCGAGCATCCGGGTCGAGTTCTTCGCGACCGAGGAGAACGCCTCGTTGATCTCGACTCGAGACACGTCGTCGATCGTCTTGCCTGCCTTTGCGAGCGCCTGCGCGCCGGCCCGCGCGGGCGTGCGCGCGAGGTAGGCGAAGTCGTCGGCGACGTAGCCCTGCGCCAGGATCGTGGCCAGGGGCTCGAGGCCGCGCCGCGCGGCGAATGCCTCCGAGCACACGGCGACGCACGATGCTCCGTCGTTGACACCCGGTGCGTTCCCGGCGGTCGTCGTCCCGTCGAGATCGAAGACGGGCTTCAGCGACGCGAGCTTCTCGAGCGTCGTGTCACGCCGCACGCCCTCGTCGGCGGTGACCTCGCCGACCGGGACGATCTCGTCGTCGAGGCGACCGCTGTCCTGCGCCGCTGCCGCGCGCTGGTGCGAGCGGTATGCCCACTCGTCCTGCTCCTCGCGCGAGATACCGAGCTCGCGCGAAACCAGCGACGCCTGCGCGACCATGTGCATTCCGTCGAAGGACGACGTCAGCCCGTCGAAGACCATGTGGTCGACGACCTCGCCGTTGCCGAGCCGGTAGCCGAAGCGCGCCTTCGGAAGGAGGTACGGCGCGTTCGACATCGACTCCATGCCTCCGGTCACGACGAGCTCGTGGTCGCCCGCGCGGATCATCAGATCGGCAATCTCGAGCGCGCGGATCGACGATGCACACACCTTGTTGATCGTGTCCGCCGGAACCTCTTTCGGGATGCCGGCGGCGACTGCCGCCTGACGCGCCGGGGCCTGGCCTACGCCCGCCTGCAGGACCTGGCCCATGATCGCGTACTCGACCTCACTCGGCTCGAGGCCGACGCGATCGAGTGCCGCACGGATTGCGTGCGCACCGAGCTCCGTCGCCGGATGCGACGCGAGCCCGCCTCCGAGACGCCCGAACGGCGTCCGCACAGCGGAGACGATGACCGCGTTCCCCACTGGCCCAGCGTACCGACGGGACGTGTCCCAGTCCGTTCGAGACAGCAGCTCGACACCGTCCGTCGGGGCGTCGCAATTCGGTTTCGATCGCGAATCAGCGATCGGCCAGCCGCACGCGCTTCCCACACCGCTCGCAGCGCTGATAGCGCTCGGTGAGGAAGAACGGTCGGCGGCGCCTGGGCAACCGATGCCCGAAGACACGGCAGCGGAGCTTCACCGGACGAGCGTCACTCGGCGGGGCCGACCTTGACGAGCATCTTTCCGATGTTCTCGCCGCGAAGGAGGCCGAGGAAGGCCTTCGGCGCGTTCTCGATGCCGTCGACGATCGTCTCGCGATACTGGAGCTTGCCGTCGCGCACCCACTCGGTCGCCTCGCGCGCGAACTCGCCGAAGCGATCGAAGTGGTCGGTGATGATGAATCCCTGCAGACGGAGTCGCTTCGTGACCACCATGAACATGTTCCGCGGCCCCGGCGCCGCTTCGGCATCGTTGTAGCGGGAGATCGAGCCGCACGCGACGACGCGTCCGTGCGCTCGCAGCGCACCGATCGCGGCCTCGAGGTGGTCGCCCCCGACGTTGTCGAAGTAGATGTCGACGCCGTCGGGCGCTAGCTCCGCCAGCGCCTTGTGCGGGCTCTGCTCCCGGTAGTTGAAGACAGCGTCGAATCCGAGGTCGCGCAGCCATTCGAGCTTCTCGCCGGACCCGGCGCTCCCAATGACGCGGCAGCCCGCGATTGCGGCCATCTGACCGGCGGCGCTGCCCACGGCACCCGCCGCGCCCGATACGAGCACCGTTTCGCCCTGCTTCGGCAGCCCGAGAGCGAACACCCCGTACCAGGCGGTGAAGCCCGGCATTCCGAGAACACCGAGCGCGGTCGAGAGAGGGGCCGCCGAGGGGTCGAGGCGCCGCAAGGCCGCGCCGTCGGAGAGTGCCCATTCGCGCCAGCCAAGCTGATGGAGCACCCACTCGCCCTCCGGATACCGCGCGTTGCGCGACGCCGCGATGCGACCGACCGCACCGCCCGTCATCGCCTCGCCCAGCGTGAACGGCGCAACGTACGAGCGAACGTCGTTCATCCGCGGCCGCATGTACGGATCGACGGAGAAGTACGCGTTGCGGATCAGCACCTGACCCTCGGCGGGGCGTGGAATCGGCGTCTCGGCGACCTCGAAGAGATCCTCCTCGGGGAAGCCCTGCGGTCGTGCGACGAGGCGGATCTCGCGTGAGACGTCAGCCATACGGCGATGATACGGCGATGGACTCGCTGCGCGGACAGCTGCTGATAGCAGGCCCCGGGCTCGTCGATCCGAACTTCTGGCGCACCGTGGTGCTCGTGGGCGAGCATTCGGAGGAGGGTGCGCTAGGAGTGGTCCTGAACCGCACGTCCGAGACTCCCGTCGGCGAGGCCGTGCCGGAGCTCGCGTCTCTCGTCAGCGGGATGGGCGACGTGCACGTCGGTGGGCCGGTACAGCCGTCAGCCATCATCGTGCTCGCCGACTTCGCCGAACCTCCGGACGCGGATGCGCTCGTCGTCGAATCCGTCGGGTTCCTGCCCGCAGAGGTCGACCCCGACGCTCTCGGACCGCTGCGCCGCGCGCGTGTCTACGTCGGCTATGCAGGCTGGGGCCCCGGCCAGCTCGACGACGAGCTCGAGGAGGGTTCCTGGATCGTCGAGCCGGCACTCGCCGACGACGTGTTCACCGACGTGCCCGACGAGCTCTGGAGCGGAGTGCTGCGCCGCAAGGGTGGCCCGTTCGGCGTCCTCGCCGCGATGCCGCCGGACCCGTCGCGCAACTGACGTCCGCATCGCGAGGTCTGTCTCTGGTCTGGTTGCCACCGGACGGTCGGGCGTCGAACACCGGTCATCGACGAAGCGGGCAGAGGTAGTCTCGACATGGCGTGGCCGACCCCGGGAAGACCGTCGCGGCGCTTCCTCGCGCAGCCATCCTCCATGCGGCGGAGAGCGCCCGGCTCCAGCGCCTCGTGCAGCGCCACGGCAAGCGCGTCGGCGCGGCGCGATTCGTCGCCGGCGAGACGCTCGACGAAGCCGTCGCCGTCCTGCGCAAGCTCAACGTCGCGGGGCTGCATGCGAACACGACGCTCCTCGGCGAGGCGATCGCCGATGCCGCGGGCGCGTCGGCAATCACGGACCAGTACGAGCAGGTCCTCGAACGGCTCGTCGCGGAGAAACTGAAGGCGAACGTGGCGCTCAAGCTCACCCACCTCGGCCTCGCATTCGACGACGAGGTCGCCTTCGCAAACGTCGATCGTCTCGCCGCGCGCGCGGGCGAGCTGGGGACTTTCCTTCGCATCGACATGGAGCAGTCCGAGTACGTCGAGGTGACGCTGCGCATCTACGAGCGCCTCCGCGACGCCGGCCACGACAGCGTTGGCACCGTCTTGCAGTCGTACCTCTACCGCACGTCCGACGACCTCGAGCGGCTCCTGCCGCGTGCGCCGAACCTCCGCATCGTGAAGGGCGCGTACCTCGAGCCCGACACGATCGCCTACCCCGAGAAGCGCGACGTCGACCGCGCGTACCTTCAGCTCGTGCAGCACGGACTCGAGGAGGGTGCATATGTCGCCGTCGCAACGCACGACGAATCGATCATCCGCCAGGTGCAGTCCTTCGCTGCGCGCAAAGGCATTTCGCGCGAGCGCTTCGAGTTCCAGATGCTCTACGGCGTGCGGCCCGGACTTCAGCGCTCGATCGCAGCCGAGGGCTACAAGGTGCTCGTCGCGTCGCCGTTCGGGCCTGACTGGTACCCCTACCTCATGCGCCGCCTCGCCGAGCGGCCGGCAAATGTGGGCTTCTTCCTGAAGAACCTCGTGCGGAGATGAGCTCGCTTCCGGCTACTGCCGACGTCGTCGTCGTCGGCGGCGGGGCGATCGGGACGAGCGTCGCCTTTCACCTCGCGGAAGCCGGAGTGAGCGTCTGCCTCATCGAGCGAGACCAGCTCGCGAGCGGCTCGACGAGCCGCGCCGCAGGCGGCTTCCGAGCGCAGTTCTCCGATCCGCTCAACATCGCAATCGGGCTCCGCAGCATCGAGGCGTTCACTCGCTTCGGCGAGCGGCCGGGCGCCGAGATCGACTTGCACCAGGTCGGCTACCTGTTCCTTCTCGACCGCGAGGACGACGTCGCCGTCTTCGAGTCCAGCGTCGCGCTGCAGAACGAGCTCGGAGCACCCAGTCGGTTCGTCGATCTCGCCGAGGTGCAGGAGCTGTGTCCGCTCGCCGGGCTCGACGGAGTTCTCGCCGCCACGTACTGCGCGCTCGACGGCCACGCGAGCCCGGAGGCCGTGGTGCAGGGATATGCCGCGGGCGCGCGAGCGCACGGCGCATCGGTTCTCACCCGCTGTGCGGCCACGAACGTGCTCCTCGACGACCACGTGGTTCGCGGCGTCGAGACGTCCCGGGGCACGATCGAGACCGGAGCCGTCGTATGCGCGGCCGGTGTGTGGTCGCCGGAGGTCGCGCGCGCCGCAGGCGTCGAACTCCCCGTGGTCCCGTATCTGCGCGAGGTGGGGTTCACCGGCCCGGCGCCCGGGCTTCCCGAGCGCTTTCCGCTCACGGTCGACTTCTCGTCCGGGCTCTACTTCCATCGCGAAGGACCCGGGCTCCTGTTCGGAATGGCCGACCCCGAGCAGCCTGCCGGTCTCGACGTACCCGCCGATCCGGTCTGGCTCGAGAGAGTGCTGGAGGTGGCCGAACGACGACTGCCCTCGTTGCTCGACATGGGCATCGCGGGAGGCTGGAAGGGCCACTACGAGGTGACACCGGATCACAACGCGCTGGTGGGCGAGTCGCGGGCGGCGTCCCGCTTCCTCTATGCGACGGGCTTCAGCGGCCACGGGTTTCTCCAAGGCCCGGCGGTCGGCGAGATCGTGCGCGACCTCGTCCTCCACAACGAACCGTTCGTCGACGTCGCGCCTCTCTCCGTCGAACGGTTCGCCCACTCCTTGCCACGACCTGAACACAACGTCATCTAACGTCTGACGCGTGGCCGACTCCGACACGCTCGTCTTCATCCCCGCCTGGAACGAGGAGGCCAACCTCCCGGCCGTCCTCGAAGAGCTTCACGCCGAGCTTCCGGACTGCGCGGTGCTCGTCGTCGACGACGGCTCGACGGACGGGACCGCCTCCGTCGCCGCCGCCCACGGCGCCGAGGTGCTTTCGTTCGGCGAGAACCGAGGCCTGCGAGAGGGAATCGCAGCGGGATACGCCTTCGCGCACGAACGCGGGTACGAGTACGTCGGGCGCGTCGATGCGGACGGACAGCACCCCGTCGACGAGCTCGCACGCCTCATCGCGCTCGTGCGCTCGGACGCCGCCGACGTCGCGGTCGGATCGCGATTCGCGACGGGAGAGGGCTACGAGGCGCACCGCTACGAGCCGTCCGCGAGCAGACGGGTGGGAACGTCGGTCCTCCGCCGCGCGATGCACCCCGCGCTGGGTCGCCCGTTCCTCGACGCCACGAGCGGGATGTACGCGGCGAACCGCAGTGCAATGCCCGTCCTCGGCGCCCCGTATACGAGCCGCGCACCCGAGGTCGAGTCGCTCCTCCGGCTCCGCGACGCCGGTCTGCGCGTCGTCGAAGTGCCCGTCCACATGCGCGAGCGCGCGAGCGGAAGTTCGAAGCTGCGGGGGAGCAAGGCCGTGAAGCTCGTGGTCACGGTTGCGAGCACGCTCTTGTTCTACGGCGTGTGGAGACGCCTGCGGAGGGGCAGTTGACACGGCTCGTCGCCATTCTCGGGTACTCGGACGCGACGACGGCCGACCTGCACCCGATATGCGCAGCTCGGCTCGCGCGTGCAGCGGCCGAGGCCCGCGCGGACGACGTCGTCCTCTTCTCGGGATGGGCACGCCGCTCGGCCTCGGCGCCCGAGGCCGAGCTCATGGAGCGCATGTGGACGACGCCCGCGCGGGCGCGGCTCGTCGATCGACGTGCGCGGACGACCCTCGGCAACGCAGTCGGCATCGCGAGGACGGCGCGGACGGTCGGTGCGGACGAAGTCGTGCTCGTGACGTCGCGGTGGCATGCGCGACGGGCCTCGGTCCTGGTTCGCGCGGCGCTCGCGGGCTCGGGCACCGCACTCCGCATAGTGCCGACGGACGAGCGCGCAACCCCGCGCCACGGGCTCCGCGAGGCCGCGTCCTGGACGGTCGTCCCCATTCTGGCGCTCGTCGCCGCGCGCAGCAGGTAGGTTCCAGTCGATGAGGACGCGCATCCTGCTCACTGCCGCAGTCGCGGCACTCGCACTCGTCGCCGTCGGTTGCGGTGGCGACGACGACTCGGACACCGATCCGACGGCCGCCTGGGCAAGCGACTTCTGCAGCGCGATCACGACGTGGACCGATGAGCTGCAGACCGTCACGTCACAATTTTCCGACACGTCGAATCTCTCGCAGGACGGGCTTCAATCGGCGTCGGACGACGTCAGGGCCGCGACCGAGAGCCTCGTCGACGACGTCCGGGGGCTCGGCGCTCCGGAGACCGACGGCGGCGATGAGATTCAGTCGGCACTCGACACGCTCTCGACGACGCTCGAGACGGAGTCAACGAGCGTCGAGGAGACCGTGGAAGGCATCTCGGGCCTCACCGGGATCCCGAGCGCGATCACGGCGGTGACGGCTTCGTTGTCGGCCATGGGCACGGCGTTCTCCACGGCGCTCCAGACGATCGAGAATGCCGACGCGGGGAGCGAGCTTCAGAACGCGCTCGAAGAATCGCCCGAGTGCGCCGACATCACCAGCTAGACGGCCTACCCCGCGTGCGATCGCACCTCGATGGATTCGAGGTAGCGATGAACGTGCTGGATGACGACCGAGCCCTCTCCGACGGCTGACGCGACGCGCTTCACGGAGCCCGAGCGGACGTCACCGATGGCGAAGATGCCCGGAACGCTCGTCCCGTAATCCGAGCCCGTCAGCACGAAGCCGCGCTCGTCCCGGTCGATCTCCACTGGCAGCCACTCCGTCCGGGGCTCGGCACCGATGAGGATGAAGAGCGCGTCGGCCGGGACGGTCTCGACGCCGTCCGCCCTGCGCAGGGTGAGCGACTCGAGCCGGCCGCCTCCCGCCGCGTCGACGACCTGGGCGCCTTCCAGGATCCGGATGTTGCCCTTGCCCTCGATCTCGTCGATGAGATAGCGCGACATGCTCTTCTCGAGCGCGCTGCGACACGTCAGCGTGACGCTCTTCGCATAACGAGCGAGATGCACCGCGGCCTGGCCGGCCGAGTTCGCTCCGCCGACGACGAACACGCTCGCGCCCGTGAACTGCCTGGCCTCCGAAGGCGACGACCCGTAGAAGACGCCGACGCCGTCGTAGTCGGCCAGCGCGGGGACGTCCAGCCGCCGGTACGAGACGCCCATCCCGAGGACGACCGTGCGCGCGCGGACCGTGGTACCACCCGAGATCGCGACGGTGAACTCTTCGCTCCGCGCGTCGAGCCCATGCACGTCGCGGGTGAGGAGGAACGTGGCACCGAAGACCCATGCCTGCTGGTACGCGCGCTGCGCCAGCTCGGCGCCGCTCAGGCCGCGCGCGAAGCCGAGGTAGTTGCGGATCCGTGTGCTCGTGCCAGCCTGTCCGCCGATCGAGTCGCGCTCCACGACGAGCGCATCGAGGCCCTCGGACGAGGCGTACACGGCGGCTGCGAGGCCAGCCGGTCCGGCACCGACGATCACCACGTCGAACGAACCGGAATGATCGATCTCCGTCCGCATACCCGTCCCGTGCTGTGCGAGCTCCTCGGGCCGGGGATCCACGAGTGGAGTTCCGTCGGGAAGCACGACGACGGGCACGTCGACACCCTCCTGAGCGCACGAGCGAAGGAATTCGAGCCCCTCGTCGGAGTCGGGAGTGTGAAACGCGTGCGGCACGCCGTTGCGGGCGAGGAGGTTCCGCAGCGCATAGCCCCGCTGCGACCATGGGTCTGCAACGACGGTGATCTCTCTCCTCCCGGGCGCGTTCTGGCGGCGCCACTCCTGCAGGAACTCCGAGATCAGGCGATGGAAGAGCTCGTCCGGCGAGCTCCAGGGCTTCAGCGCGTAGTAGTCGATATGGCCGAGCGCCATCGCGCTCTTGATCGCACTCGCCGTCTCCTCGTCGGCCCATCCGCCCCACGGGATGAGCAACGCGCGCTTTGCATGCGGGTGGAGATCGTGCACGCGCTCGAGCAGCGCCTCGCCCTTCAGCTCTCCCGTCCCGCGGGCCGCGAGGACGATCGCCACCGCGCCGCCCTCCTCGTGTAGCGCCTCGAGCTGCCTGAGTGCGGCCTCGGTCGACGGGCCGCAGACGACGCGGTAGTCGCGCGCGTAGCGCTGCAGCTCGTCCGTGATCCGCTCGAGCGCCTCCGCGTCCTCGTCGACCGCGAAGATGAGGGGAAGCTCGGTCATGACGCCGAGACGTAGGCCGCGAGGCGCCACTCGCCGTCGAGCCCCTTGAACACGTGCGTTCCGCGATCCTCGAAGCGAAGGCCCGCTGCACCCGCGAGTGCACGCGTCATGTCGGAAACGAGGATCTCCCCGGGCGCCGCGGCGGACATGACCCGGGCGGTCTCGTGGACGGCGATACCCCGAACGTCGGATCCGACGAGCTCGACCTCGCCGACGTGCACCCCCACACGGATCTGGACGCTGTTCTTCTCGGCACAGCGGAGAAGCGCCGCGGCGCAGTGCAGCGCCCGCGCAGGGCCGTCGAAGGTCGCCAGCATCCCGTCCCCGGTGGTGTTCGCCTCCCGGCCGCCGAAGCGCTCCAGCTCGTGGCGGCTCGCCTGGAAGAGCTCCGATAGGAGCGCACGCCAGCGCGTATCCCCGAGCTGCGCGGCCATGACCGTCGAGTCGACGAGATCGGTGAACAGGAGGGTCGCGAGCACGCGGCTGTGAATCCCGGTCGGGAATCCCGCCCACGCCTGGATGCCCATCCATTCGACCTGCACACACGGCTCGTCCCCGACCGTGTAGCCATCATGGCCCGGAGGGATGTCGAACACGTCCCCGGCCGTGAAGACCGCTTGCGTTCCGTCCATGAACGAAACGCCGAAGCTCCCCGAGATCACGAAGCCCACGTGGCGCGCCTGACACCACTCGCCTCCGACCGTAGGACGAACGTGCTCGGACCAGCGCCAACCGGGCTCCGAGACGAGCTCGCCGACCGTGAGATCTCCGAGCTCGACGATCCGACTCCGGATGTTCGGGAACTCGACGACGTTGTCGGGAGACTCGAAGCTCTTCGAGACGACGTCCGCCACGTCTAGCGAGCAGCCACCGTGTCGCCGACGTCGGCGATAGCGCGCATCGCCTGGCCGAGCGCGATCGGGATCGTCGCGATGAAGATCGCGGCGGGAATGCCGATGAGCAGCACGCCGAGCGTCTGCCAGAAGCCCTCGACCTCGAACGCCCAGACGACAGCTCCGATACCGGCCGCGATCATTCCGAAGACTCCGACGAGCGTGGCGATGAACGCCCATGCCCGAAGGGTTCCGTAGTGCGTCATGTCGAACCTCCTCGACGTCGCTGACCGGACGAGACTACTCCGCACACGAGTGGATAGCGCGCACCGTCTCGATCGTGTCCGCCTCGTCCGGAGACTTGTCCGGCCGGTAGCCCTTGACCCGCGCGAACCGCAGCGCCATCCCGCCCGGATAGCGCGAACTCGTCTGCACGCCGTCGAACGCGATCTCGACGACGAGCTCCGGCCGAACGTGGACGACATGGCCCTCGCGCCCGCTCTCGCGCTCGAGCAGCTGCTCCGTCTGCCAGGCGAGCATCGCGTCGGTCATGCCCTTGAACGTCTTGCCGAGCATCACGAAGCCGCCTGCCGGATCCCGCGCGCCGAGATGGAGGTTCGAGAGCTTGCCCGTCCGCCGACCGTGCCCCCACTCGGCAGCGAGCACGACGAGGTCGAGCGTGTGCGCGGGCTTCACCTTCAACCAGCCGGCGCCACGGCGCCCGGCCTCGTACGGCGCGTCGAGCGACTTGACCATGACGCCCTCGTGACCGCGCGCGAGCGCATCGTCGAGAAACGCCTGTGCTTCCTCGACGACGGTCGTCTCGAGTCGAGGGACGACGTGCTCCACGGGGAGTCGCGCGTCGAGTGCGGCGAGGCGCTCGCGGGCTGGCAGATCGATGAGATCGTCGCCATCCAGATGCAGGCAGTCGAAGAAGAACGGCGCCAGCGGCCGGGAACTCGCTGCAACGGCCTTCGTACCGAAGCGACTCATCGTCACCTGGAACGGGTGTGGGCGGCCGTCGGCGCGAAGTGCGATCGCCTCTCCGTCGAGGACGATCGCCGAGACGTCGAGCTCACGGACGGCGGAGACGATCTCCGGCACGCGATCCGTGATGTCCGCGAGGTTGCGCGTGAAGATCGCAATGTCGTTCCCCGCCCTATGAGCCTGGATCCGCGCACCGTCGAGCTTCCACTCGACGTACGCTGACTCGAGCCGCTCGAGACCGGCCGGGATGTCGGCGGCCGTCTGCGCGAGCATGGGGCCGAGCGGGCGCAGTGGCGTCAGCCGGAACCGCGCCAGCCCAACGCTCCCTTCACGCATGGCGATCTCCGCGACCGACCGAAGGTCGCCGGCGAGCATGGCCGCGCGGCGTACGTCCGCAAGCGGCACGCCGGCCGCCTTCGCGACTGCATCCCCCATCACGCCTTCGAGCGCACCCTGTCGCAGCTCGCCAAGAAACACGCCCGTGAGCAGGCGCTGTTCGGGCTCAGTCGCGCGCGTGTAGAGCACCTCGAGCTCGTCGCGCCGGGCCGTCTGCGAGCCCTTGCCTGCGATGGACCGCAGACGCGACACGACCGCGTCGACCTCGAGCACCTCGAGCGTCGGCTCGTCCGCGGGTTCGGGCAGGTCGCGCAGCGCGGCCCACCCGACGCCCACGGTTCCCTGCGGCAACTCACCCGACAGATAGGCGACCGCGACCGCCACCTCCTCGGGAGCGGCGGTGCGGAGGCACGCGACGATGCGCTCGACCTTCGCGAGTCTGGAAGAGGTTGCCGCGACGTCAGCCGACGTCGTCGCGATCAGCTGAAGCAGCATCCAACGCATTCAACCCGGTCGGGAGCGCGAGCCACCACGGCTCGATCTAGAGCTTGGCGAGCGCGGCCAGCTCATCGCCCGACAGCTGCCACGAGGCTGCCGCGGCGGCTGCCT
>Ga0190270_10001215_pt1 | contig 11847 bp, 7 predicted proteins | sample Popmic320T_FD_133748 | JGI IMG/M metagenome (GOLD analysis project Ga0190270, IMG submission 133748) | Populus adjacent soil microbial communities from riparian zone of Weber River, Utah, USA - 320 T | ecosystem: Environmental > Terrestrial > Soil > Riparian zone | place: USA: Utah | collected... | reverse complement strand
GGCTATCCGACGGCCCATGCCTTGAAGCGGCTGGGGCTTTGATTGCGGATTGCGGATTGCGGACTGCAAGAAGACCTAGTATGTCTCGCATCTGCTTAGCAGCGACACACTGGATCATTTACGACGGAATGGAACCATCTCTACACGACTGCCCGCAATCCGGAATCCGCAATCCGCAATCCGCAATCAGCTTTCGCCCCCCGATGGCCTGGCCACTGCTGTTGAAGTTCCTCGCCGACAGGGCTATCCCCGGCGTCGAATTGGTCGAAGCCGATCGCTACTGGCGCGCGACGCGGATCGGTCAGGGCAAAGGCCAGAGTAGTGGCCAGAGTAGTGGCCAGAGTAGTGGCCAAAGTAGCGGTTGGATAATCGTCGAGCGCGTCGAGGGAGAGAACGCGTTGCGCGTCGAGGTTTCGCCATCTCTCGCACGATATCTGCCATCGCTGCTTGAGCGGATCAAAAACCTCTTCGATCTGGACGCGAGCCCGCAACTGATCGAAGCGCGGCTCGGCGAAGACGAACGGCTGCGAGAGATGGTGAAACGGCATTCAGGTTTGCGATTGCCGGGCGCTTTCGACGGATTCGAGATGGCGATGCGCGCGGTGTTGGGGCAACAGATAAGCGTCGCCGCCGCCAGGACGATCGCCGGGCGGATCACTGAAGCCTTTGCCGAAAAGGTCGAAACCCCGAACCCGCGTCTGAATCGCGCTTCGGTCAGCGCGGCGAGCCTGTCGCAGGCCGGCGTCGCCGATTTGACCCGATTAGGTTTGACGGGAAAACGCGCGGAGTGCCTGATCGCATTGGCCCGCGCGGTCGCGGAGGGCGAAGTGAAGTTGGAGCCTGGAGTCGATGTCGAAGCGACGATCGAGCGGCTGAAACTGCTTCCGGGCATCGGAGATTGGACCGCGCACTACATCGCCATGCGAGCGCTGCGCTGGCCCGACGCGTTCCCGCATTCGGATTTGGGCCTGCGCAAAGCTCTGGGCGAGACCTCGTCCAAACGCATTCTGGAGATCGCCGAAAGCTGGCGTCCGTGGAGGGCTTACGCGCTGATGCACCTCTGGAACGGCCTCAGCCAGGCGCAAAAACATTGAGAATGAATTAAGCGGCCAGGCGGCGATTTTGAAGTACTTTCATTGTTCATTGTTCATCGTTGATTGTTCATTTATCATTGCCGGAGCTGCGCCATTCCACAATGACAAATGAACAATCAACGATGAACGATGAACGATGTCCCGCTGATTACACGTCAAAAATTTCTCCCAACTGCTTATGCGACTAAAACTCTTGTCTCAACTCATCCGCCTGTTCCTGGTAGCCTGGGCCGCTGTGGCGCTGGCGCAGGCTCCACAGCAATCGACTTCGTCGCCTTCCGCGCCTTCGCGGGCCGACGTCCTGCGAGGCGAGTATGGCCCCTGGCGCGCCAACAACGACCTGCTCTCATACGATCTGGACATTCGCGTCGATCCGGAGAAGAAGTTCATCGGCGGAAAGAATACGATCCGCTTCAAGATGCTGAAGGACGACACGCGGATCCAGCTCGACCTGTTCGACAACCTGAATGTTGACAGAATCCTGCTCGGTTCGACCGAACTGAAATACACGCGCGAACTTGGCGCGGTCTTCGTAGACTTTCCCGCGCCGCTCAAGAAAAACTCCGTGCAGTCCATCGAGTTCCATTACTCCGGCTTTCCGCAGGAGACGGGACGATTTGGCGGGATCAGTTTTCGAAAAGACCCGGCCGGGCGACATTGGATCACAACCGCCTGCCAGGGCGTCGGCGCCAGCGTCTGGTGGCCGAACAAGGATCAGCAGCAGGACGAAGTCGAAAACATGCGCCTGCGCGTCGCCGTTCCCAGCGCGCTCACCGACGTTTCCAACGGGCGGCTGGTCGGCAAAACCGATCTCGGCGACGGCTACACGCGCTATGACTGGGCCGTCAGCTACCCCATCAATAACTACTGCGTGTCGCTAAACATCGGCCACTACGAACACTTCAGCGATAAGCTTGGCGATCTGACGATGGATTATTACTGCCTGCCTGAAAATCTGGAGAAGGCCAAACGCCAGTTCGCGCAGGCAAAGCCGATGATGGAGGCTTTTCAAAAGTATTTCGGCGAGTATCCGTTCAAGCGGGACGGTTACAAACTGATCGAGGTCCCGTACTCAGGGATGGAACATCAAAGCGCGGTCACGTACGGCAACCGCTTCGCCAACGGCTACCTCGAGCGCGATTGGACGGGCGTCGGCGTCAGTCTGAAATTCGACTTCATCATCATTCACGAGAGCGCCCACGAATGGTTCGGCAACAGCGTCACGGGCAGCGACATATCCGACATGTGGATTCACGAAGGCTGGGCGACTTACGCCGAATGCGTTTACGTCGAGGCGATGTTCGGCAAGGAGGACGCGCTCAAGTACGTCAACGGCTACAAATCGAAAGTCAGAAACCGGCAGCCGATCGTCACTACTCGCGGCGTCAACCAGACGCCTTCGCAGGACCAGTATTTCAAAGGCGCGTTGTTCCTGAACACTTTGCGCTCGGTGATCGACAATGACGGTCAGTGGCGCCAATTGATGCGCGCGTACTGCGACCGGTTTAAATATCGCAACATCATGACCGAGGATGTGGTTGATTTCTTCAACCGGCAGACCGCTAAGAATCTTACTCCGATCTTTGACCAATACCTCCGGCGCGCCGCGCTCCCGGCGCTCGAATTGCGTTTTCAGGAAGGCGACGGCAGCGTTTCCTACCGGTGGAAGGCCGACGTCAAGGATTTCGCCATGCCGGTGAAAGTCGGTAGAAAGACGGAATGGCAGCTCATCCAGCCGACGACGGAATGGAAAACTTTGAAGACCGATATCAAGAAAGAAGATTTCGAGGTCGCCACTGATCTCTACTACATCGACGTCATCAAGAATTGATTTGGGCGGGTGTAAATTCAAGTTGAGCTTGGGATGCTGCTGGCGAAGTCCCTAATTCCTGAGCGCCGGAGGCGCGCAATGTTTATAGAATGCGTTGCGCAATAGCGCCCGAAGCTCCGTAGGAGCGACATCTGACACATGTCGCTCCTACGGAGCTCGGGCGGGCCGCCTGCTAGTTCCTATAAACATCACGCTCCTTCGGAGCTAAGAGCCGAAATGTTCATTTGCTGAATTCGCCATCTGATTTATAAACACGCTTCGATTAATTGAAGTGTTTTGGGAGGCATGATGCGCGCTAAGATTGCGATCCTTTGTTGCATTGTTTCCACAACGCCGTGGTTTGCTCAAGATAACGCCCGCCACGATGATGAGGCCGCCATTCGCGAGGTCGTGAGCAAATACGTTGACGCGCGCGAGCGGATCGACCCGAAAGCCGTCGAGGAATTGTTCACGAGCGACGCCGACCAGCTCGTGTCGTCTGGCGAATGGCGGAAGGGACGCGACGCGGTGGTTCGCGGGACGATGGAGAGTTCGAGGAACACAGGAGGGAAACGTAGTATCACTGTGGAATCCGTGAGGATGTTATCGCCCGACGTGGCGATCGCCGACGGGCGTTACGAATTGACGGGACTCGCCGGGGGCGTGACACGGAGTATGTGGACGACGCTGGTGTTGAAACGAACTGAAAAGGGATGGCGCATCTCGGCGATTCGCAACATGTCGCCTGCTGCGCCTGCGCAAAGCTCCGCGCCCGGCGTGATCAAGAGCGAATTCATTTACGAAAACGCGCCGTTCCCACAATGCCATGCATCGACCATCGCCGAATCGAAAGGCGGACTAGTCGCGGCGTGGTTCGGCGGGACGCGGGAGAAGCATCCGGACGTCGGCATCTGGACGTCCCGGTTTGAAGACGGCAAATGGACTACGCCGGTCGAAGTGGCCAACGGCGTCGAGTCGCCGGAAAAACGCTACCCAACCTGGAACCCTGCGCTGTATCAAATGAAATCAGGGGTGGAATCAGGGGCAAAGGCCGGGCCGCTGCTGCTCTTTTACAAAGTCGGCCCCAGCCCGAGCGAGTGGTGGGGAATGATAATGACTTCGGAGGACGGCGGGAAGACCTGGAGCAAGCCGCGGCGGTTACCTGACGGCATTGCCGGACCGATTAAGAATAAGCCGGTCGAGATCGGCGACGGCGCATTGCTCTGCCCTTCCAGCACTGAAGACAACGGCTGGCGCGTCCACTTCGAGTACACCGCCGACCTGGGCAAGACGTGGCAGCGCACTGATGTGATCAATGATGGCAAGGAGTTCGGCGTGATTCAGCCGGCCGTCTTTTTGCACAAGGGAGGAAGACTCCAGGCGCTAATGCGGAGCCGTCAGGGAAAGATCGTTGAGTCGTGGTCGGATGACAACGGCAAGACCTGGGGCAAGCTCAGCGCGATGGTTTTGCCAAATCCTAACTCCGGCATTGACGGCGTAACGCTCAAAGACGGACGCCATCTACTGGTCTACAACCACGTGGTCACGCAGTCTGGGAAATGGGGCGGAAGAGCGCCGCTCAACGTCTCGGTCAGCGAAGACGGCAAGACATGGAAAGCGGCGCTCACGCTCGAAACAGGCCCTCCTGAAGCGGAATATTCCTATCCTGCGGTGATCCAGACCGGCGACGGGTTGGTTCACGTCACCTACACCTGGAATCGAAAGAAGGTGAAACACGTTGTGATCGATCCGCTCAAACTGAGCCTGCGTGAAATGAAAGATGGGCGGTGGCCGGAATAATCCACCGCAAAGACCTATGCGGCCCTAACGGAGTCCCTTCCCCTCTCCCGCAGCTGCCCCTGAGACGCAAACGAACACCATCTCTTCACGAAATCCACTTGCGCCGAGGTTTGTGGAGACTTCTTCCATCCGTCCTTGGTCCACCTCCGGCGCCGCTGGATCTCGGCCAGCGCCTCGGCGACGCTCACTTCATGCTCGACCAGGTAACAACCGAGGACCGTCCCTGTCCGACCGAGGCCGCCCAGGCAGTGGACATAGACCGTCCTCCCGGACTCGAGCGCCGCCTAGATGGTCTGTTGAATCTCAAGCATCCTCTCGGTCGTCGGCACGTCCATATCAGGGATCGGCAGACGCCGGTAAACGACTCTCCGGTCCCGAGCCATCGCCTCTTCCTCAAGGAGATGCGCATACGGCTCAAGCCCTTCCTCTTCCTCCGTCAGATCGAGAAAGAAATCTACTTTTGCGTCCAGAAAGGACTGCAGTTTCCGGCGGGCTTCATCTTTTGTTTTCGCCCCCGGATACTCGCCCGCCAGCAAACGTCCGGGAACTAACCAATATGAATCGTTGATGGGTGTGATGCTCATTTTTTTTTATCCTTGAAATGGCCAAAATTTGGCCCATGACTTTTTCGACCGGATTGCAGGGTAGACTTCCGGCCGCTACTGAATCTGTTGTTTGTTATAGTTTTCGGGGTCGGGCGGGGAAGCCACGAAGAACTACGGGGATTGGGGAAACGAATCAGGTAGGCAAATCCGCTCAGTGAACTAGATCCCCCAAGCGACTACCCCTGAACAGGGCATGACCAATATTATTCAGTATTGGAATCGCGCGCAACAAAAATATGCTCATTTTTCATTTTCCGCTCGTTATTTTACGTCTACTAATAAGCATGTTATTAACAGTGTTGCTCGATTACATCTGCAGTTCCTACGCTAGAGCTTCCAGGCGCAGCCTATATGACAAGGCGTCACTAGTGTGTAGATAGCTTTAGGTTACAGATCGAGCGCTCACCCGACCAGTCGCAATCCTTCAGGCAACGACTCGCCGAAGATTCGAACAGCGTCGTCGCGCCCGGGCGGGACGTATTCGCGCAGGCTTTCGATCAGGGCGCCTGTCAATCCGACTTCATTCAATCTGACCATCGCTTCCCAGCGGGCGTCGGCGTCAACATCCCGATGTGAGTCGTTGGTTCTCGCGCCTAATTGGACGACGGCTGACGCGACGTCGGGCGTGAGTTCGCCCAGGCGCAGCAATGACTTCATCCATTGAGCGGCGACCTCCGCCGGGATGACGCAGTTGAGCGGGCCGTAGAGCGGAATCCTCGCGCCAAGACGACCCAATGACCAGAGGAAGCTCTGATTCGTGGGTTGCTCCTTGACCTTGACCAGCAGCTCCTTGCCGAGCGCCACGCGGGTCGGCGATGGCAGGTGTTCCAGGCTGGCCAACAATCGCCACCCTTCGCGCTCGACCTGTGTGTTGAGCCGCCCACTAAGTTTTTTCCCCCCGACGCCCAGCGCCACCTTGTGCCGGTGGAAGAGTTCGTTCTGCTGATTGACGTTCAGCCCTCCCGCCACGCGCCGCCACAAGACCAGCCATTCGACCTGGCATTGCAGCTCTCTCGGAAACTTGAGTCCCGCCATGTAGATCTTGCGCGCCTGCGAGATTCGCCAATCGTCCGCCGGCGCGCCGAAGCCCGGGCGCAGGCAGAAGCCGAAGAGATTGAGCCAGCGCGCTTCGTGTCTAGGGCCCTTCTTGCGCCCATCAGCCACGTCCGCGAGCGTGTCGCACAGCTTGCGAATCGCGATCATCGGCCATGCGTCCTTGCCGTAGCCGAAGACCGCTTCGATGCGGCCGACCAGATTTTGCGGCGTGACAGCCTCGTCCTCCTTGAGCTTGAGGGCGTCGACGGGCCCGCCGAAGACGGCGCGGATCAGACCTTCGGCCAGGGCCAGAGCCTCTTCGGAGATTACGGTCTGCGACTCTTCGGCCGCGGCTTCTTCTTCTTCGTGTTCGATCGCGGCTTGCGCGCCGCGCAGTTGGAATTGCAGTCGCCAGCGGTGGTCGGAATTGAGCGAGTTGAGCCAGAGTTCGAGTGTGCCCACCTCGGTGAAGCTCATAGTCAATTGCGCGGCCAACTCCACCTGGCGCGACTTCTTGCCGTAACGCAGCGTGGTGATCAGCGGGGCGTGGCGATGGACTTCGTCTTCGTTCAATGTCACCACGGCGCCGTGCGCGTCGTGACCCATGGTCGAGCTATAGAGCGTGAACGTGACGGGACGGTTGGCGAGCGTCGCGAATTCCCTGCCCTCCAGGTTGAGCGTTGTTCCCTCTTCAGTCCCGCGCGGCAGCACGCAGACGGCCCTGACTTGCCCGTCGGCGACACGCGCGCCGGTCTGCACACCGACATAATAGGCGCGGGCGCTGCCGCCGCTGACTCGCAAGCCCCCGCTCTTTCTGACGTGCCCGTAATACGCCGCGCCGACCGCGACCGCGCTCTCCGGCGCTTCGTTGCTTAAAACCTTCGGCTGCCACTGTTTTCTTTTTTCACGGAACCAATTCGCAACCGTCTCGACAATTCGCTCGCGTGTGACGGACGGCGCGAAAAATCCGCCGTTGAAGAGGATCGCGTCGGGGCGAACAAGAGTGGGGATTGGGGATTGGGGATTGGGGATTGGGGATTTTTTCCCGGCTCCCAACTCCCCAACTTTCATTTCCAGATTCCCTGCTCCCCACTCCCCATTCCCCACTCCCCACTCCCCACTTTTAGTCAAGAATGCGGCGAGATGTTTGGTGACGGCCGGCTCGCTGGCGTAGGGCAAGCCGAGTTCGCGCAGGCCGGTTCGGCGTTCGCGCGCGGGCAGTTCGCCAGGATCGGTGAGTGGGAGGAAACCATCGATAAGCGCCTCTTCGACTTCCTGCCGACTAAGTTCCGCGCTGAGCGTTCCGCCGACGACCGAGCGCCCGGCCCCGAGAATATTCACCGGAACACGCTTGAGGCGGCCGTCGCTGAGCAGTTTCTCTTTCGCGGCGCAGCACTGCCGGCGCAAAGCGTTCTGCTGGCGGAGGCCCAGTTTCGGATTGCCCAGCTTCTCCATCACGCGGCGCGCCAGGGCCAGGTCGACGTTATCGCCCCCGAGCAACAGGTGTTCGCCGATCGCAATGCGCTCGAATTTGATCTCGCCGCTCACGATCTGCACGCGGATCAGACTGAAATCCGTCGTGCCGCCGCCGACGTCGCAGATCAGAACGAGATCGCCGTCTTTCAAATATCTTTTGAGCGACCGCCGGCGCGCCACGATCCAGGCGTAAAAGGCCGCTAGAGGCTCTTCGAGCAGGGTCAGCGTTTGGAAGCCGGCGTCGCGCGCCGCCTTGACGGTCAGTTCGCGCGCCTCTTCGTCGAACGACGCGGGCACGGTCAAAACTATATCCTGCCGCTCGAAGCGCAATTCGTCATCGCCCGCAGCCATCGTGTGATTCCACGCGTCGCGCAGATGAGCGAGATAACGCGTCGAGGCTTCGACCGGCGAACAGGCTTGCTCCGTATGCTCCGCGCCCCAGGGCAAAATCTTCGCCGTCCGATCAACCGCGTCGTGGCAGAGCCAGGACTTGGCCGATGTGACCTGCCGTCCGGGAACAAGCGCGCCCTGTTCGCGGGCGAATACGCCGACGACGGCGTCGGGCCGCTCTTCCCACGGAAGCCGCAAACTGCCGGGCGCGTCCTGCTCGTTCGCGAAATAAAGAAACGAAGGCAACGTCGGGACCGCGCCGACCTCCCCTTCGACGATGAGCTGTGGAATGTCGAAGACGTGGATAGTCGGCGCGTCGCCGGTTATCGGTTCCTGCGTGTCAACATATGCGACGGCTGAATTTGTCGTGCCGAGGTCAATCCCAATTAAATAGCGGCTAAACTGCATGGCCTGATGGTGTCTCATATGCCATATGCCATACGATCTTTAAGAAATAGATGCGACAACCGTTTTCCCAGTCGCGGAGCGACTTCATGAGCTTAGCCCGGCTTTTTAAAGCCGGGACGAGTAACGCACACATCCTCAGTCGCGGAGCGACGGTTGAGATCGCTGACCAGATTCAACCGTCGCTCCGCGACTAAATTGACTACGGAATCGCCACCCGGCTTTAAAAAGCCGGGCTAGGCTCAACCGTCGCTCCGCGACTGAGGAGGCGCCGTCGCATTTATTTCTCAAAGACCATATGGCATATGAAACATACACATGGCGTATGGTTAACTACTCTTCCTTCTCCCGAATATTGAATTCCAGTTTCCATCTCTGCTGTCCGTCGCGCGACACACACCAGAGTTCGAGCGTGCCGATCTCGGTGACGCGGCTCTCCAATCGCACCGGCAACACCGTCTCTTCCTGCCCATCGACTTTGAGCGTCACTTCGAGCGGGCTTAGCTCTTGGATATCATCGGCGCCCCAGTCTTCAATCATTCCGCCGATCTGATCCTGTTTGCGAATGGTTGAGCTTAGGAAGCGGAACTCCGCCGGTTCGCCGACGACGAGGCCGAATTCTCGGTTAGGAATTTTGGCCTCCGTGCCTTCTTCCATCCCGAAGGGAACGACGCAGAGCGCTTTGAGCGGAGCGGGCAGGCCAGGGACGGCGGGCATCGCGCTTTCGACGCCGATGTAATAGCTGCGCGGAGCGCCGCTGCGGATGCGGACGCCTCGACCGCCACGGGCGCGTCCGTAATAAGCCGCGCCGCGCGCCACGGCATGATCGAGGTCTGGCGCGTCCAGAACCTCTTTACCGCCGAGCGGCTCGAAGCCTTCGGCGACCAGCCAGTTGTTGAGCCCCTCGACCAGACGGTCGCGCAGAAGAGACGCTTTCATCACGCCGCCGTTGAAGAGAATGTGCGTCGGGCAGGCGAATCCGCTCTTGCCACGCCTGATCGTGGCGGCGTCCGGACTATTGGAGGCCTGTTGCGAGAGGAAGCGGGCCAGGTGTTTTGTGATCGCGGGATCGGCCGCGTAAGGCAATCCGAGTTCCTGAAATCCGATGCGGCGCTGCCGCACGGGCATTTCGGTATTCGCCACGATCGGGAAGAAGCCTTCGACCAGCGCCTGTTCGACGTCTTCGCGCAGCAGCTCGGTCTTGATAGTTCCGCCGACCAGCTTCGTGCCTTTGCCGAGAACTGTGATCGGATGCTTCTTGGTCCTCGGCTCCGAAAAGAGCTTTTCTTTCGCTATCCGCGCCTGGTGCCAGAGCGATTGCAATTGCCATGTATCTATGCGATTGCCGTCGTCTTCCAGCCGTTGCTGCAGCAATCGGGCGAGCGACAAATCCATGTTGTCGCCGCCGAGCAGGATGTGATCGCCTACCGCGACGCGGCGGAGCGCCAATTCTCCGTTCTCTTCCGAAACGGTGATCAGACTGAAGTCGGTCGTGCCGCCGCCCACGTCGCAAACCAGAATCAGGTCGCCGACCTTGACGCGTTTGCGCCAGGCGTCGCCGTGAGTCTCGATCCAGGCGTAGAAAGCGGCCTGCGGCTCTTCCAGCAGCGTGACTCGACGCAACCCCGACTGCTCGGCGGCGCGCAACGTCAATTCGCGCGCCTCTTCATCGAACGAAGCCGGGACGGTCAGGAAGATCTCCTGCTCGCTGAGCGCAAACTCCGGATTTTTCTTCGCCATCCGGCTGTCCCACATGCTGCGAAGGTATTCGAGGTAGCGCGCCGAAGCGTCAACGGGAGAGAGCTTCGGGACCTCGTCCGGCGATTGCCAGGGCAGGATCGCGGCGGCGCGGTTGACAGCGGAGTATGAGAGCCAGGACTTGGCCGAGGAGATCAGCCGCGCCGGGTTCTCTGCGCCGCGTTTGCGCGCCAACTCGCCGATTACGTACTGCGGATTCCTATCCCAGGGCAAATTCAGACTGCCCTTGGGAAAATCCATCTCGCCTGGAATGAAGAGGAACGAAGGCAGCAGCGAGCGGTCTTCCACCTCGCCGGGATTGACGAGTTGCGGGACGCCGCCGACCTCGATGCGCGATCCCTCCTCCGGCGCCGCATTATCGACATAAGCCAGGGCAGAATTTGTCGTGCCCAGATCAATACCAACTATGTATCGCGTGTTCAAAATTACTCCTCTGATGGTGGGGCATGGAGGGTAGGGAGTGGGGAGTGGGGGAATAGTGTCTTTTCCCCACTCCCTACTCCCCATGCCCCACTCCCCTTACAAAATCTCCACTTCCGCAGGCGCAATAATTGTTCGTCCGTTGCTCTCGGGCAGCGGCGGCAGATTTACTCGCGCGACGCGCCATCCGCGATGGCGCAACACCCCCCTGAGCGGCGGATGGCCTGTTACGTTACCGATCAGCTTGATCGCCGCCGGATCAAAGCCCGGCTCGACGGTCACCGGCTGACCTTCTTCAGAGGCGATCACCGGTTCGAGCGCGAGATAGTGATCAATCGCCTTCCGGCAACTTTCATGCACATCGCGCGCTGCGGCGCCGATCTGCGCGTCCTTATAGGGCGCAATGTCCTCGGTGATGAAATCTATCAACCGCCCGTCGCGCTGCAACAAAGCCAGCATCTGCACGGCCCGGTCCACTGACCCTGGCGACTCCGGCGCGGGCGTCTCAAGCTCCGGCGCCCGTTCGAAAACCGGCGCTGGGCGCGTCAACTCCGGAACCAATTCCGGAGCGATCTCCGCCGGGATTTCTCCGTTTGAGAGCACCGAGAAGAAACACCGAAATGCGTATGACAAACGTTTTCCGAATCCCATCATTTCCATACCTCCAAGGATTAAGCCTGGGAGCGCAGGCGTCCCTGCCTGCGAATAGCATCACTTCCATACCTCCAAGGATTAGGTAAAGCTGAATTGATTCCCTACACAATGAATTCCTATGCTACGAGCCATCATTGACTTTAGCAATGGGTCAAAAATTCGATTCTCACTAATCAAATTACGTTCCAATAATCCCCGGATGAGCTCTGAAATATGTGGCGCCGGTAAAAAAGTTGAAGGGGTGAAAGGGTGAAGGGGTGAAGGGACGACCGGAATCATCGCCCCTTCACCCCTTCACCCCTTCTGTTTCGTACTCAATTGCCCACGGTGGGCGATGGCGAAGGCGATGGCGCAGGCGTTGGCTGTGGCATTGGCAGCGGCTTGGACTCGCTGACTCCGG
>Ga0190270_10001214_pt1 | contig 11852 bp, 7 predicted proteins | sample Popmic320T_FD_133748 | JGI IMG/M metagenome (GOLD analysis project Ga0190270, IMG submission 133748) | Populus adjacent soil microbial communities from riparian zone of Weber River, Utah, USA - 320 T | ecosystem: Environmental > Terrestrial > Soil > Riparian zone | place: USA: Utah | collected... | reverse complement strand
GAGGCTAATCAACTCGCCCCGCATCTTCGACGGCTCCGACGTGGCGAGCCTGGAGGCGATCTGTTCGGGCGAGGCGCCGAAGTAACTCGCGACCGCCGCCGCTGCGAGCGCGTTGTAGACGTTATGGCGGCCGATCAACGGCATTTCAACCTCGGCCTCGCCCTCCGGCGTCCCCAAAACGAAGCGCGAGACGCCTGACGGCGCCACGGCGATCTCGCGCGCGCTCACGCTGGCGCCGGACTCGACGCCGAAGCTGATGATCGCGACGTCATCGCGGCGCTCCCGCATTCCGATCACCAAGGGGTCGTCGGCGTTCAAAACCGCCACGCCCCCCGGCTTCACGCCGTCGACCATCTCGGCCTTGGCGCGCGCGATGCGCTCCCGCGAGCCGAAGAATTCGATGTGCGCGGTCCCGACGTTGCCGACGACGCCGACCTCGGGGGGCGCGATCGAGACCAGGCGCGCGATCTCGCCGAATGAACTCATCCCCATTTCCAGAACGGCGAAGTCGTAATCGGACGGCTTCGCCCCGCCGCTGATCATCCGCGCGAGGGCGAGCGGCAGCCCGTAGCCGGTGTTCAAATTGCCCGACGACTTCAGGACGTTTCCCACCCCGCCCAAACAATGCGCGATCAGATCCTTCGTGGTCGTCTTGCCCGCGCTGCCGGTGACGCCGACGACGGGGCGATGCCATCCGTCGATCACGCGTCGGGCGAGCCGCTGGAACGCGCAGACCGTGTTTTCGACGAAGAGCAGCCTGCCGGCGTAATCGCCGAGGTCGGACGCGAACGGCAGTTTATGATGAACCACCATCGCGGCGCAGGCCCCTTTTTCAAAGACCTCTCGAACGAACTGATGCCCGTCGACGCGTTCGCCGGGAATCGCGACGAACAACTCGCCCGCCTTGACGGCGCGCGAATCGAGCGCGAATCCGGTCGGCTCGGTTTCCGCCAGTCTCTCTTCCAACATGTGGCTCGCGCCCGACAAGCGCGCGATCTCGATTAACTTCACTCATTGCTCCCCAGAATAGGACCTGTTGGCGCCTATAGGTCCTATAGGTCCTATAGGCGCCAACAGGTCCCGGAACTAACTACCGTTCTTCTTGCCTCCGCCGTTTCTTAACCTTTTCCTTTCGTCCAACGCCTCGCGCGCGACCTCGCGGTCGTCGAAATGAATCTTGCCCGTCGGCAGAATCTGATAAGTCTCATGCCCCTTGCCGGCGATGAGGATCACATCACCCGGCCTCGCTTGCAAGATCGCGCGGAAAATCGCTCCGCGGCGGTCGACCATCAGATCGTAATTATTGCCGACTCGGGCGAGCCCGACCCTGATGTCGTTCAAGATCAGCAACGGGTCTTCGCTGCGCGGATTGTCGGAGGTGGCGATCACGAAATCGCTCAACCTCGCGGCCTCCTCGCCCATCAGCGGGCGTTTGGCGCGGTCGCGATCGCCGCCGCAGCCGAAGACGGTGATCACTCGGCCCTTGGGCCGGCAGGCGCCCTGATTGGCCTGCGCGTCGCGCACCGTCCGCAGCGTATTGACCAGGGCGTCCGGCGTGTGCGCGTAATCGACGATGACCGTGACGTCCTCTCCGTTATGGCCGTTATGGCCGTTCGCGGTCACGCGCTCGAAGCGTCCCGGCACGCCGCGACACTCCTTGACGCCGCGCGCGATCGTCTCGCAATCGAAGCCCAGCGCCAGTCCGACGCCGATCGCGCAGAGTATGTTATAGGCGTGCGGGCGCCCGACCAACGAAGAATTGACCCGGACCGGGCCGGCGGGCGTGCGCGCGACGAACTGGAGTCCGTCGAGTCCGAAGTTGCGAGCCTCGGTAGTGATGTCGGCCTTGGCGTCGAGCGCGTAGCTCACGACCGTTTCTCCGCACAAGGCTGTCAGCTCGGCGCCGAGCGGGTCGTCGAGGTTGATGATCGAGCGGGCCGGGCGCTTGCCGATGGAGCCGTCAAAGAGCTTCCGCTTCGCGGCGAAATAAGCCTCCATCGAATTGTGAAAATCCAGGTGGTCCTGCGTCAGGTTGGTGAAGGCCGCCGCCGCGAACTCAAGCTCGTCGGCGCGGCGCATGTCAAGAGCGATTGACGAGACCTCCATCACCGCATGAGTCACGCCCGCTTCGACCGCGCGCCGCAGGAAGTCCTGAAGCTCGGAGGCCTCCGGCGTGGTGAAATCGGCAGGCGCTTGGGCGCCCCCGATGCGGTAACAGATTGTACCCATCATCGCCGATTTCTTCCCGGCGGCGGTGAAAATCGATTCGACCAGGTGCGCCGTGGTCGTCTTCCCGTTCGTGCCCGTGATCCCCGCGAGCGCGAGCTTGCGCGACGGATGGTCGTGAACCATCGCGGCGGCTTTCGCCAGCGCCCGCCGCGCGTCGACCACGCGCATCCAGACGATCGAGTCTGCAACCGGCATATCCGCCGGCCGCGGCCGTTCGGAGACGACCGCGATCGCCCCCCGCCTCGCCGCCTCCGCGACAAACTGGTTCCCATCGACGAGCGCGCCGGGCGTCGCGACGAATATGCCCCCCGGCGTCACCCGGCGCGAATCGTGCGTGACGACTGAACTCGCAGCGTCAAGCACGGCGTCCTGATTAGCGCCTTCGGGCAGCGCGTCAATGTAGCCCGCTATGTCACGAAGTGTAGGCATAATGAATCCCCGTCCAGGGAGTCGTTAATTTCCTCATCCATAAGACCTGTTCATTGTTGATTGTTCATTTGTCATTTGTCATCGTGGAATGACGCAGCTCCGGCAATGACAAATGAACAATCAACAATGAACAGGTCTTATGGGTCTTACAAATCATACTCACTGAAACTGCACCTTGCACGTTTCGCCCGCCCTGACCTTTGCCCCCGCAGCCGGAGACTGGCGAAAGGCCAGTCCTGACCCATTCAGACTGATCACCAGATTCATCTGCGCGCAGGCTTGCGTCACCGCGCGCACCCCGCGTCCGCGGAAATCCGGCATCACGAAAACCCTTTCTGATTGCGGATCGCGGATTGCGGATTGCGGATTGGGATTCTGGGATTGCAAATTCTCGGAGCCGATAAATCCGCAATCCGCAATCCGCGATCCGCAGTCAGAATCCTCGCCGCCTTCCGACTCGTACTCTTTCGACAACGCGGCCAGGGAGTCGCGGAACGCTTTGTCGTCGGGCGGAATGACGTAATCGCCCAGAGCGGCTTCGGCGATCAGGTTGAAGACCGGCGCGGCGACGCTCCCGCCCTGGTGGTTTCCTTCCGGCTCGTCGACCATCACGACTATCGCCAGGCGCGGGTCGGCGGCCGGGACGAATCCCGCGAACGACGGCATGTATTTCGTCTGCGACATCCTTCCGTTCTCGACCTTCTGTGGGGTGCCGGTCTTGCCCGCCACAGAGTAACCCGCCAGGTTGATCGCGCGGCGGGCGGTGCCGTGCGTCACCACACGCTCCATAAGCCTGACCATCATTTGCGCGGTCCGCTCGCTGACGACTTGTCGCGTTTCGATCTTCGGCTCGTACAGCGCGCGCCCGTCCTGCGCCATGATCTTCTTGACGACATGGGGTTTGACCCACACGCCGCGATTGGCGATCGCGCTGACCGCCGCGACGATCTGCAGCAGCGTGACCGACACCTCCTGGCCGATGGCCACCGAACCGATCGAATCGATGCGCCAGTCTTCGAGCGGGTTGACAATGCCCCGAGATTCGCCCGGCAGTTCGATCCCGGTCTTCCGCCCGAAGCCGAACTGCGAGATGTATTCGAAGAATTTCTCCCTGCCGAGCCTCTGGGCGATGCGGATCGCGCCACCGTTCGACGATTTGGCGAACGCGTCCTCAACCGTCAGAGCGCCGTAGGCGTGCGTGTCGCGTATGACGCGCTTGCCGATGGTGATCTGTCCGCCGCCGCAGTTGATCATGTCATCCGGCTCGAACAGCCCCTCTTCAAAAGCTGCCGCGTAGGTCACGACCTTGAAGATCGAGCCGGGTTCGTAAGGCCACCCGATGGCGCGGTTTGCGCGCGACGAGTCGTTCGCGCCTTCGGGACGCTCGTTAGGGTTGAAGGTCGGGACGTTGGCGAGCGCCAGGATCTCGCCTGTTTTCGGGTCCATGACTATCGCGCCGGCGCCTTTAGCGCGGGTCATCCGCACTGCCTCGTCGAGCAGGACCTCGACCCTGTGCTGTAAGACCGCGTCAATCGTCAGGACGACCTGCGCGCCGTTGACCGCCGGGGTTTCGTTCCGGTTGTAGGGCCGCCCCGCGGCGTCCCTGTCGAACGCGATCTCGCCGGCTTTCCCGCTCAGCAGGTCGTCGTACTTCTGCTCGACGCCGGCCAGCCCGTTGTCGTACGAGTCGACGTAACCGATCACGCTCGCGGCCAATGAGTCGTTGGGATAGAAACGCTGACTCTCTTTTTGAATCGCGACTCCTCGCAGATTATTTTTGGTGACCGCCTCACTGACGGCCCGAGAGGTCTCGGGGTCGAGTTTGCGTTTAAGCCAGAGGAAACTCGAATCCCCGGCCAGCCTCTTCAGTAGTTCGGATTGATCGAAGCCGAGCAGCGGAGAGAGCGCGCCGGCGGCTCTCTCGCGGGCGGCCTCCTCCTTGAGCTGCTTCAGATCGACGTAAACCGAATCGGCGATGGCGCTGACTGCGAGTTCGCGTTCTTCGCGGTCGACTATCGGACCGCGCGCGGCGACGACCTTGACTTCCCTACGCTGGTTGAGCGCGGCGCGCTCCGAGTAGTGGTCATGCCGCGCCACCTGTAACCACATCAGACGCCCCATGATCATGAACATCCAGACGCACAGAGCCGAGGCTATCCAGAGCGCGCGGCGGCCCGCGTCGGCGGGCTGCCTGGTCGGACGCCGCGTCGGCTGTCGGATCTTGCGCTGTCTAGTTCGTTGCATCTTCATGGGAGCCGCCTGAATTAGGCCACAAAACTTTTAGTTAATTCCGTAAATAGAATTTCAGCCACGAATGAACGCGAATCCCTTTTTTGATGACCGCGTAGTTTCCCGCCTCTTGCCCCCATTTGTGAAATTTCGTGTTCATTCGCGGCTGAAATTCCTTTATCCGTCGCATCCGAGACATTCGCGTTCTACCGCCGCGCCGATGGCGTCTGGCGCTGATTCTGCTTCTTCGTCTTTACCACATTCGCCCTTGCCTTGTTTGCCGCGCTCTCGCGTTTCACCGCGATCACTTTCACGATCTTCACAACCTTCGCCGCTTTTCCAGTCTTCACGCCCCCCACAACCTTCGCTTGTATAGCTGGTCTGCCCGGCCTGATCGAAAGAGGGGCCTTGTTAACTAGACGGTCGTCCTGACCGGCCCGAGGCGACGGAACCGGGGAAACGACCCGCCGTGCCGAAGCCTTACTCTGGTCCTCTTCCCTCTCCAGTTTGAGATGGTCGAGTCCGTTCCGCATGCCCGCGCGCTCGACCTCGCCGGCGCTGAGAGCGCGCTGTTGATCGCGCGCCAGAAATTTCTGCTGACTGGTGTATTCATCAAGCTTCACCTTGAGCTGTTCTTCAGCCTGCGCGATTCTGTATGTGTTGATCTGCGAGCGCAGCGCGAACACGAAGCCCGCGGCGAGCGCCACACCGATCAGGATCATCATCCACATAACTCTAGCCCCGCGGCCTTCGCTTCGACGCCGATCTACAGCGCGGCTTGATATCCACCTTGAATTCTGTCGCGAACGGGGAACACCCGCCCCCACGCTGAACGCCCCCAACGCCTTCGATGACTTCGCCGGATTTTTCGACCGGGCCTGGCGTTTGGCTACGGCGCCGTTGCGGACTCCTGGCAGGTATCGCGGTGTTCTCATTTCCCACACTCCTCTGGATAAACGGCGAATAGCGCCGCTATTTTTTTCCTTCTGTCGAAAAGTGACTCTTTAGATAGAGCCTGACTTACACTTATTGACCGTGGGGATTAAGCTGTTGCGGCGCCGCGCCGATGGCCGTCCCGGGCGTCATCAAATCTTCCTACAGGCGCGCAACTTCGCGCTGCGAGAGCGCGGATTATCAGCGATTTCAGCAGCGCCTGGCTGAATGGCCTTGCGCGTGAGTATCTCCACACGCCTTACCGCTCCGCATCGGCACTCAGGCTGGTTGGGGGGACACAAGCAACGTCCAGACTGAAACCTCAGGGCCTGTTTGATAATCCTGTCTTCGAGCGAGTGAAACGCAATGACCACCAACCGCCCACCCTGTTCGAGCGCGTCAACCGCGTCGGCGACAAATTGATCCAGCCCCTCCAGTTCGCGGTTTACCGCTATGCGAAGCGCCTGGAAAGTTTTTGTCGCAGGATGAATGCGCCAGTGACCTTTCGGATGAATCGCTCTGACAACCAAATCGGTAAGCTGCCCAGTAGTCGTAATGGGCGCCACGTCCCGCTCTCTGACAATGCGACGAGCTATGCGCCGCGCGGCACGTTCTTCACCGTATTCAAAGATGACGTTGGCCAATTCACGCTCGCTGAGATCATTAACTAAATCGGCCGCTGTCAATTTCTGTGAACGATCCATCCGCATATCCAATGGGGATGTGGCCACCGGGTATGCGGATAGATCGGTTGGTGAAGTTACTGACGACGATGGGGATTCGGTAAAATCTTGACCGGAACGAAAGCTGAAGCCGCGCTCCGGCGCGCTCAATTGATATGATGAAATACCGAGATCGGCCAATATGCCCGCAACCGTCTCGATTTCTTTTTCTGCAAGAACCTCTTTAATCAGGCGGTAATCCTTATGCACCGCCATAAACCTTTCGCCGAACTCCGCCAGACGCCCGCTCGCCAACTCTATCGACTCCGCGTCACGGTCAAACCCGATCACGCGGCTGTTCGGCGACGCCCTCAAAATCAACTCACTATGCCCTCCCAGACCAAGCGTCGCGTCAATGAACAACCCTCCGCGAGCGGCGTCGAGACCCTCAAGAGTCTCCTGGGTCATCACAGGGCGATGGAGTTCCATAAATTCAACAGGAACGGGGGAGGAGACGCCTAAGCGGCACAATCTCTTTTCGGCGTCTCCTGAACCGGGAACCTTAAATACCTAGCCGTGCCAGCGCCTCTGCGTCCTCATCTGTATACGGCTGCGCTTCAAGGCGCGAGCGGCGGAAATTTTCGGCGTTCCATACTTCCAGATATTTCAAATATCCGAAGACCACCACCTCGCCCGCCAGGCTCGCTTCGTTGCGCAACATCGGGTAGATTAAGATCCTCCCTTGCCCGTCCATCTGCTGCATCTGCCCATAATAGTTAGCGCGATCCAGAAACTTCCTCGCTGCCGGAATCATCGAGGGCTGATCGGATAACTTATTTTCAATTTCCTCCCACTCCCGTAGTGGGTAAATCCGCGCGCAATCCCCAAGTAAGCTCGTCACATAAAAATCGTCCTGACTATACTTCTCATCGAGATAGCGTTTGAATGAGGCCGGAATTTTAATCCGCCCTTTGTCATCCATATGCGCGCTGTAGCTACCTCGCAGCATCTCATTCCAATCGCTCTTCTAATCTGTCTTTTCTATCTTTTTAACCGCTTACCTAACCACTATATTCTATCTTTTACCACTTTAGACCACTTGAATGCGGCGTATAGTATGCCAGCGATTAAAAGGTGTCAAGGCATTTATCTTCATAAAATCGTTGATTCACGACTTGAAGTCATAAATGCTAAAGGGTTGAATCTTATAGCTAGTACAGATTTGCTCAAAATGGTGTCAGATTGGCGCACATCATCCTGGTTTGTGGCGCGTAACGCGCTTTGTGAGCAAAGGCCAGTTGGTGATATAGTTGCGCGCACTTTACGCCTGCGGCAGGTAGAAGGGCAGTTTTTTGGGAAATGAACCCACTAATACAATTAATTGGCTTCGGATTGCTGGCGGCAACTGGAAATATTATCGGCGGTTTTTTAATAACCGGGTCACGCGCAACCAGTCAGCGTATGCTCAGATATTTGATTGCGCTCGGAGCCGGATTCATGCTCGCCGCAGTCCTTCTAGAGGTGATCCCGGAGATCGCCCTACAATGGCAGGGGAGCCTAATAAAACCGATGGGCCTGACGCTGGCAGGCTATTTGCTGATCCAATTCGTAGAACACACCATCGCGCCCCACTTCCATTTCGGCGAAGAGACGCATTCCGACGAAATGATGCGCCGTGGAGTGGCGACCACCGCGATCATAGCGCTTTCGGTTCACACTTTCTTTGACGGCGTTGCGATCGCTTCGGGGCTGCTCACGAGTTTCCGGCTGGGATTACTTCTCTTCATAGCTATACTCTTGCACAAAATTCCTGAAGGCTTCACGGTGGCTTCAATCGCGCTTGCTTCGGGGCGCGGTAATCAGGCGGCGATGCGCGCGACCTCGCTGATCGCCGCCGCGACCTTCGCCGGAATGGTTCTGACATTCGCAGTGCAACCCGCTGTCAAATTCACGCTTCCCTTCTCGGCCGGCGTCACGCTCTACGTCGCCGCGTCCGACTTGATTCCAGAAGTTAATCGCAAAGGTCATAAAGTCGCCGACCTGGGCGCGTCTCTCCTGGTCTTCGCCGGCGCCGCAATCTTTTACCTGGCCCATCTGATGCTGCACGGCGTGCTTGACTGAGAGCCGAGATAGGAATTATAGGACTCATGGGACTTATAGGGTTATAAGTCCCATGAGTCCTATAATTCCTATAAATCCTATTTCAGGATGTTCCCGAGGATTTTGGAGAATTCTATGAACGATCCCACGATCATTACCGACCGTTTGGACGAGTTGCAGCAGGAATGGGAAGAGAAAAGTCTCGAACCGTCGCTGCGGAAGATGCCGGAAAGTCAGGCCGAATTTACGACCGTTTCTCTGAAGCCTATCGGCCGGCTCTACACGCCGCGCGACGTTGAAGACATTGACTTCGAGCGCGACATCAACTTTCCGGGGGCGCCGCCTTACACGCGCGGCATCCATCCGACCGGCTATCGGGCGAAGCCCTGGACGATGCGGCAATTCGCCGGCTACGGCTCGGCGTTCGACACCAACCGGCGCTTCAAATACCTGCTCGAACACGGGCAGACAGGACTTTCGACGGCCTTCGACCTGCCGACGCTGATGGGTTACGACTCCGACCATCCGTTCTCCGAAGGCGAGGTCGGCAAATGTGGCGTCGCGATTTCGTCGCGCGAAGACATGGAAGTCCTCTTCGACGGAATCCCGCTCGACCGTGTGACGACCTCGATGACGATCAACGCGCCCGCCTCGATGATATTCGCCTTCTTCCTGGCGGTGGCCGAAAAACAGGGGGCCGAATGGCGCGACGTCGGCGGCACGCTGCAGAACGACATCTTGAAAGAGTACATCGCGCAGAAGGAGTGGATCTATCCGCCGCGTCCATCGATGCGGCTGATCACCGACACGTTCAGGTTCTGCGCCGAGCGGATGCCCAAATGGAACTCGATCTCGATCTCCGGTTACCACATCCGCGAAGCCGGGGCGACCGCCGCGCAGGAACTGGCCTTCACGCTGCGCGACGGAATTGAGTACGTCGAATACGGCGTCCGCGCGGGCCTCGACGTCGACGAATTCGCGCCGCGGCTGTCGTTCTTTTTCAACGCGCACAACGACTTCTTCGAAGAGGTCGCCAAATACCGCGCCGCGCGGCGCATCTGGTATCGGGTGATGACCGAGCGGTTCAAGGCTAAGAACCCGCGCTCGCATCAACTGCGGTTCCACGCGCAGACCGCCGGCGTCAGCCTCACGGTGCAGCAGCCGATCAACAACATCTCGCGCGTGGCGATTCAGGCCCTGGCCGCCGTGCTTGGCGGCGCGCAATCGCTGCACTGTGACGGCTACGACGAAGCGCTGGCGCTCCCGACCGAGCGCGCGGCGCTGATCGCCCTCCGGACTCAACAGATCATCGCTCACGAAACCGGCGCGACCAACACCGTCGACCCGCTCGGCGGCTCGTACTTCGTCGAGAAGCTGACCAGCGAACTCGAAGAAGAGGCCTGGGACTATTTCCGCAAGATCGACGCGATGGGCGGAATGGTCGAAGCCGTCGAAGCCGGGTTCCCGCAGAAAGAGATTCACGAATCGGCCTACCGGCACCAGCGCGCGGTCGAGCGCGGCGAGAAGTTGATCGTCGGCGTCAACGCCTACCAGATGAACACCGACGAACTCGGCGAGCCGAACATCCTGCAGATCGACGAATCGGTGGCGAGGCTGCAGGAAGAGCGCCTGGCGAAACTCCGGGCCGAACGCGACAACGCCGCCGCGCGGCGCGCCCTCGATGAATTGAGGCGCGGCGCCGAAGACCCGGACGCCAACACGATGCCTCTGCTGATCGATTGCGCGCGCGCCGACTGCACGCTCGGCGAAATGTGCGACGCATTGCGACCGGTGTTCGGCGAATACCAGGAGCCGGACTTTTGATCGCGGATCTTGGGTTGTGGATTGCGGGTCAGAGAATAGGGGAAGACCTCGGACATCCCGCCAATCCACAACCGCCTGAAACCAGGACGGCCACGAAAACCTACGGTCAGATGTTCAAATTCATCGCTGTTTTGTGATGCCCGGACGGCTGCGCTACAATCACTTTGATCTGCTGGAAATGAAATGCTGTTGCAGTTATTTTCGCGTCATTATTCAACGCATCCAAAATTTTCCCGAATTCATAATCGAAAGGAAATCTTTATGAACAAAGCTCACTGCTTCCTGCGTGTGGCGCTGACGTTTGCGCTCGCGCTGTCAGGCGCTGTAGCTTACGGGCAGGGCGGACAGAAGCCGTCCTCACCGAAAAACGGGCAGAAAGACGGCCCTCCGGCGGCGAAGCCCTCGCCCGGCAAGACGGTCAACGTCAATTTTAAAGACGTGAAATTGAAGAACGGCCTGCGCGTGTTGCTCGTCGAAGACCACAGCGCGCCGGTCGTCTCCGTGGCCATCACCTTCGACGTCGGCTCGCGCAACGAGCGCAAGGGCCGCACGGGTTTCGCCCACCTCTTCGAGCACATGATGTTCACGGGCTCCGAGAACGTCGGCAGGAACGAATACTCGCTGTGGATCGACACCAACGGCGGCGAGAACAACGCGACGACCAGCGAAGACCGCACGCTCTATTACGCCACCGTGCCGTCGAACCAGCTCGACATGATTCTCTTCCTCGAATCCGACCGCATCCGCGCGCTCGACGTGTCGCAGGAGAGCCTCGACATCCAGCGCAAGGCCGTTCAAGAGGAGCGCCGGCTGCGCGTGGACAACGAGCCTTACGGCAAGACCGAGGAGAGGTTCCATGAAGTGATGTTCGACAACTTCGCCTACAAACATTCAGCCATCGGCTCGATGGAAGACCTGAACGCGGCCAGCCTGCAGGACGTGAAAGAGTTCTTCCGAATTTATTATGCGCCGAACAACGCCGCGCTCGCCCTGGTCGGCGCTTTCAAGGTCGACGAGGCGCTCGCCAAGGTCAAAAAATATTTCGAGGGCATTCCGTCGCAGCCCGCGCCGCCGAAAGTCTCGACAACCGAGCCTGAACAGACCGCCGAGCGCCGCTTCGCGGAGGAAGACCCTTTTGCGCGTCTGACCCAGTTGCTGATCGGTTACAAGGGCGTCGTCTCCAACACGCCGGACGCCTACGCCTTGCAGGTTTTGAATTCGGCTCTGTCCGGCGGGCAAAGTTCCAGGCTCTACCAGAAACTGGTTAAGGAGAAGGAGTTGGTCACGAACGTTTTCGCGTTCCCGAGTCCGTACCGCGGCGGCGGCTATTTCCGGATCACCGCGATGGTCGCGCCCGGCAAGAAGGTCGAGGACGTCGAGGCCGCGATCAACGAGGAGATCGAGCGGTTGCAGCGCGAACCCATCGCCGATTGGGAGTTGGACAAG
>Ga0190270_10001213_pt1 | contig 11855 bp, 19 predicted proteins | sample Popmic320T_FD_133748 | JGI IMG/M metagenome (GOLD analysis project Ga0190270, IMG submission 133748) | Populus adjacent soil microbial communities from riparian zone of Weber River, Utah, USA - 320 T | ecosystem: Environmental > Terrestrial > Soil > Riparian zone | place: USA: Utah | collected... | reverse complement strand
TCGAGAGAGGCGGCTAACGCGGCCAAAGAGAAATTCAACGGTCACAACCTGCATGGAAAAACGCTCAAAGTGGACGAGGCTAAGCCGAGAATCGAGAAGTAGTGATGACGGCTTACGAATGTCTATTTCATCGGCCCTGAATGATCCGGGGTTATCTCGATTTTTTCGCTTGAATGTCGGGGGAGGAGAATCGAGTGATACTGACCAGCGGGAACAAGGTTATTTATCCATATCAAGGCCCCTGCCTGATTGGTCCGGTCATCAAGAAAGTCATTGACGGCAGGCCGATCAGTTTTTACCGGTTGGCGCTCCTGGACGACAGTGGTGGCGAATTGTACGTTCCTGTAGATAAAGTCCAATCCATAGGAATCAGGCCGCTGATGAACAGGTCCGATATCCCGAAGTTGTTAGACCTGCTAAAGGAGCCATCCGGAGCAGACAAGGACTGGAGGCAGCGCGCCGATGACAACTTTAAACTGCTCACCTCCGGATCGACGTTTGACCTGGCCGAGGTCGTTAAATCACTGACTAAGTTGGGCAGGAAGAGGGAGCTCTCGTTTCGCGAGAGCCAAACGCTGGAGAAGGCGAGAAAGCTCTTGATCGGCGAGATATCTGAAGTGATGGGGGAGACAAAGAGCGCTGCAGAGGAACAGATAGACGAAGCGCTCAGAGCGCGGAAAAGCGAATCACCTTAAAGGGGGAGCGACCGCGCCACTTTGGCTGTTATCCGAACCGAAGCATGGCGCGCGAAGGAGAATAGATGTCAAAAAGAAACGGGGACAAGGCAAGGTTTAATCGTCAGCGAAAGAAGAAGCTGCTTAATCGGAAGCGCAATCGAGAACTGCTGAAAGCATTGGAAAGCGACACTGCTGGCGCGACGAGCGCCAAATCCCGAAACAACTGAAACAGGATTCTTCTTGGTCGAGCCGATTGACCGAGAACGGTGGGGAAGGAATACATGGCAAAGCAGGTAATTTATGGAACGGACTCACGCGCGGCGATCTTACGCGGCGTCAATCAACTCGCCGACACGGTCAAGATCACGCTCGGCCCGAAGGGTCGTAACGTAGTCATTGACAAAAGATTCGGTTCGCCGACGGTGACAAAGGACGGCGTGACGGTGGCGCGCGAGATCGAGTTGAAAGACCCGCTGGAAAACATGGGCGCGCAGATGGTGCGAGAGGTCGCCGCGAAGACTTCCGATGTGGCGGGCGACGGAACGACTACGGCCACCGTGCTGGCCCAGGCGATCTTCCGCGAAGGCGTCAAGACCGTGGCCGCGGGCGCGAACCCGATGGCGTTGCGGCGCGGCATAGATAAGGCAGTCGCGCGCGCGCTGAAAGAGATCAAACGCCTCTCCAAACCAGTCAGCGGCGACGATATCGCCCAGGTCGGCGCGATCTCCGCCAACGGGGACGCCGCCATCGGCGGAATCATCGCCGAGGCGATGAAGAAGGTCGGGAAGGACGGCGTGATCACGGTCGAGGAATCCCAGACGATGGAGACATCGCTGGAATTCGTCGAGGGGATGCGACTGGATCGTGGCTACCTAAGTCCCTATTTCGTCACCGACCCGGAGCGAATGGAGGTCGAGCTGGATCAACCCCTGATTCTGCTACATGAAAAGAAGATCAACTCGATGTATGAACTCATGCCACTGCTGGAACAGGCCGCTCAGCAGCGCCGGCCACTGTTGATCATCGCGGAAGACGTCGAGGGAGAGGCCCTGACGACACTGGTGGTCAACAAATTACGCGGCGCGCTCAACGTCGCCGCCGTGAAAGCGCCGGGTTTCGGCGACCGCCGCAAGGAGATGCTCGAAGACATCGCGATACTGACGGGCGGCCAGGTGATCAGCGAAGACCTCGGCGTCGAGCTTGGGAAGGTCACACTTGCAGAGCTGGGTCGCGCCAAGAAGGTGATGATTGACAAGGACAGCGCGATCATCGTGGAAGGATCCGGCAAGCCGGGCGAGATCGCGGGCCGCGCAAAGACGCTGCGCTCCCAGATCGAATCCTCCACGTCGGACTACGACCGCGAGAAACTGCAGGAGCGGTTGGCAAAACTGGTCGGCGGCGTCGCAGTGATCAAGGTCGGCGCGGCGACCGAGACCGAAATGAAGGAGAAGAAGGCGCGAATCGAAGACGCGATGCACGCGACTCGGGCCGCCGTCGAAGAGGGCATCGTGCCGGGCGGAGGCGTGGCGTTCGTGCGCGCGGCCAGGACGCTGGAGAAATTCCGCATCTACAAAGACGGCGAAGGCGACGCGGATGAGCAGATCGGCGTGAACATCGTCAAGCGCGCGCTGGAAGAGCCGATGCGGCTGATCGCGCAGAACGCCGGCAGGGAGGGCGCGGTTGTGGTCGGACGTGTCCGCGCCGAAAAGAACGAGAACGTCGGCTTCAACGCGCTGACCGAAGAGTTCGAGGATCTGGTTAAGGCCGGCGTCATAGATCCGACCAAGGTCACGCGCGCGGCGTTGCAAAACGCGGCTTCGATCGCGGGCTTGCTGCTGACTACCGAGGCGATGATTTCGGACTTCCCCGGAGACGCCGCCGCCACAGCAATGCCCGGCGGCGCGGGCGGCATGGACTTTTAACCGCCTCCGACCGGAGAGGAATGCGGATGAACATTATTGAACGGACGATCAACGATGTCACAGTTCTGGATCTAGAGGGCAACCTGGCATTGAATGAAAATGCGCGATTCAGAAGACATGTCACGGGCGCGATTGACGCCGGAGTTCATAAGCTGATCGTCAACCTGGCGAGAGTCAAATATATAGATAGCAGCGGGCTGCGTGATCTTATCTCCTGCTATACGGCTCTGCAACGGTTGAATGGACACGTCAAGCCGCTCCACCTCAGCGATCGACTGTAGTATTTGCTGGCTATCACGAAGCTCGACTCAGTTTTTGAGACCTTCGACTCGGAGCCGGCGGAGGTTTCCAGCTTCGCTCCGTGCTCTGAAAGAATTGAAGAAACCGCTCATCGATCGATGTAAGAGCAACAACAGACTAACACGATGAATAATGACATAGGCGATAATAGATTTCTCAAGGTATTGGTTGCCGCCCAACGCGCCAAACAGCTTCACAAAGGCGCGCGCCCGCTCATTCAAAATTCAAATACGAGGGCGACGCGCATCGCGATCGAAGAGGTCGAGCGCGGGCTGATCAATTTTGAACACATGACACAGGTCTTGGACTTGAGAAGTGGACGCGATAATCGAGGCGACGGCCGGCAGGCTGATTCCGGAGAAACAAATCTAGAAGTAACCGATCTAACATCTGTCGCAAGCCTCGGCGACTAGTGGGCGCGTTTACCGTAACCCGAGGCGCCGGAAAGGAAAGTGATGGCAGAGTTCGAAATCTATAAAGACGAAAGGCTTGAGTTTCGTTGGCGCTTTAAAGCAAACAACGGAAAGATTCTGGCCGAATCAGCCGAAGGGTACAATAATCCGGCTAATTGCGAGCATGCGATTATCCTGGTCAAACAACAGGTTGCGAACGCCAGAATCAATAATGATTTTAAGCCCGACCAAAATATAGGATGAGGCGCCCCCATGACGTTGTGTGAATTTTGTGTGCTCCAGCAGGCGGACGGACGCTGTTCCAGGGGACACACGACGCCAAAGAAAATGAGATGTGTGGATTTCACCCCCGGGATCGAGCGGTTTTGCTCAACACCGGCTGATTATACCGGGCGAGAACAACTTAAACAGATGGCGTCGTTTTTTGGCATCACAGGGAAGGAACTCAAGCGAGTGCTCGCGATGAGCAAAACCCGGACAACGCCGGATTGAGCCAAAGAAGGAGAGCTATGTTGTGGTGGAACTTACGACGATTGAGGTCAAGCGACGTTCAAACTCGGCGGCGCGCAATCAAAGGGCTGAGCAGATCACGAAACCCACGGGCGCTGGCCGCGCTGATGGCGGCGCTCGTTGATGAATCTCACCTGGCTCGGAAGGAAGCGGCGCAGGCGCTCGGTGAGATCGGCGACGCGCAAGCCGTCAAACCGATGATCAACTTGATCGAAGATAGCTCTCACCACGCCATCGTGAAAGCCGCCGTCGGCGCGTTAGAGAAAGTGCTTGTTCGGGTCGCGGCCAGTGTCGTTTCCAAAGACTTGCAGTCGGCGGCCGCGCTCAGTGATGTCGGTGGGATTTATTATGAGCGCGGGGAAGGCGCAGCATGGTTCTCCGAAGCGAGAAATGCGACGCCTTGGACAATGGATTGTTCTCAGGTCAGGAGGCTCGCACGCCAAGAATTGACCCGTCGCGGGCTGAGTAGCGATAAGCCAATCAGCCTCGCGACACAGAAAGACAGGAAAGTTTATGGAAGAACATCAATACGCAGTCGGTGATCGGGTGGAGAAATTATGCGCGCCATGCGGCGAGGAACGGGGTCACGTGGTGGTCTCGCTCAACAAAAGAGGTCAAGTTTCGCGCGTGAACTGCCCGCGATGCGGCGTAAACACCGCATTCAAAAAAGGCAAACCGCGGACGGGCTCCCGCCCCTCAACTAAAGACAGCGCGCCTTACGATTGGACGCGCACATATCGTAAAGGGCAGACGATGGCGCATCCCACCTTCGGCCATGGAGAGGTGACTGCGGTCATCGAGCCACAGAAGATAGACGTCCTGTTCTCTGATAAGGTGCGCCGGCTTATCCATGCGCGCTCTCAGTCGTAGCCGCAGATTTGTGGCCGAACTACGGCGCCGATCTCAATTCACGATCACGAAATTACCGCTCCGGGCGTCCGTCGGGATGTAGGGACTCGAATTCGGCTAACTGCTCTCGCTTGTAACTGACCTTGAACCGCGCCCGCTCCAGCTTTCCGGCGGCTCCAAATCCGAACGCTCGGCCGAGCATTTTGAGTAGCGCGGGGGAGCGGGCGTATTCCTGCTCCAACGCGGCGAGTTGAGCCGCAAAGACTGCGGCCTCCTTTTGTAGCTCTTCGCGCCTCTGGCGAACCCATTCATTGTCCTGCTCCGTTAACACGGGGAATCCCGCGTTCGTTCCCAGTTGGCTCTTCATAAGCTCTCCCTCGCATTATTGTCAGGATAGAGCTTTCGCTTCAGCGCGAGGCGCAGTGTTGACATGTTGAATCCTTCCGGGTGGAATTGCCCGTTGTTAGGGACTAATCAGTGGCGTGATCTCGGCAGATGGAATTCAGTGGCGTGAAAGCAACAGTGATTAATCAGTTTGTCGATCCTGTTTCAGGCTACGCTGCTTGAATCAAAGATGCAAGCATGTCAAAGGCATATGGTACTCGGCGACGAAAGAAATAAGTGTCTGCTTACGCGAGAAAATAATGGCCTTGCCTTTCAGTCTGATTTGACCGCGGCCAAATTTGACAAGGCCTCTTTTATGCAGCATATTGCCAGAGAATCGAGTTTAGCTCACTCCTTTTTCAGCTCCACTGGAATTTATCCGGCGCATCTGAAGTAAATAGCTTACCAATAAATATTCTTTCGTGTCGATGACAGTCCGTCATAGGTTATCGACATACCCCTCCATCAATTGAAAGAGCCGGTCGATAGAGGACTCGATGAAAATCCTGCTATACAATCCCGACAACGGGGTGACGCGCAATTTCATGCCGCACCTTTGGATGTTTCTGCTCAAAGCCCTGACGCCTCCCGAACACGAGGTATTACTGATTGACGGCAATGCGCAGGCTCTGGACGAAGAGGGCCTCGCCCGGTTCGTGCGTGAGCAGGAGATTGGGCTGGTTGGCATCGGAGCGATGACCAGAATGGTCGCGAAGGCATACCGGATGGCCGACGCGGCGCGCGCGGCCGGCGTGCCGGTGGTGATGGGCGGCCCGCACGTAACCGAGGCGCCGGACGAAGCCCTCGGCCGGGACGGCGGGCCGAGACACGCCGACGCAGTCGCGCTCGGCGAAGCCGACGAGACCTGGCCGCAAATCGTCGCGGATGCGGCGCAGGGACGGCTCAAAGAGACCTATGCGCCGGTGGACGCGGCGGGCAAGGAACGCAAGCCGAGCCTGCAACCCTATCCGTCAATTCCTTGGGAATCAATGGATCTCGATCAATTCAACATCATTCCCAACTTCCTGGCGCCGATGCTTGAGCGCGTAGGCGGCGGGTGGAAGTCGTTTCGCATTATTCCGGTTGAGTCGGGACGCGGATGCCCTTACGGCTGCGAGTTCTGCACAGTGACGGGATTTTTCGGCGATTCGATCAGGTTCCGCACCAATGAGAGTGTGGTTGATGAGTTGCTGCGGTTGAAAGCTCGCGCCGAGAGGGAAAGCGGACAAGTCGCGGTATTTTTTATTGACGATAACTTCGCCATTAATATCAAGCGTACAAAATCGCTGCTGCGCGACATCATCGCCGCAGACGCGCAGGTCTACTGGACGGCGCAGATCAGCGCCAATCTGCTGCGTGACGAAGAGCTACTCGACCTGATTCAGGCCTCGGGCGGCAAGTGGATCTTTATCGGCATGGAGTCCATAGACCCGGTCAATCTGGACGACGTGAACAAGAATTTCATCAAACCTGGCGAGTACGGCGCGGTATTGGAGCGGCTTGCCCGGCGCAACCTGCTCGCGATCACTTCCTTCATATTCGGTTTGGACAACGACACGCCAGGCGTATCGCGGCGGACGCTCGATCAACTTCGCCAGTGGCCCGCAGGTCTGCCCGTTTTCGGACAATTGACGCCCTTCCCATCGACGCCTTTATACGACCGCCTAAAGGCGGCAGGCCGGTTAACACGTCCCAAGCACTGGATGGATTTCGCCCCTTATCAAATGGCTCACACGCCGCTGAGGATGACCAGCGCGCAGGCGCAGGCCGAAGTCAGACAGGCCTGGACGGATTCGTACAGCCCGGCGGCGATATCGCGCGCGGTTGATTCGCTACCGCAGAGTCCGGTCTGGCTGCGTATCAGCTTGCTCCTGGGGCTCCTGAGTTTCCGTGGGATCTATTTCCCGCAAATGGGGCATTGGGCATGGCTGAAAGTGGCCGCGCAAAATCGGCGGGTAATCATTATGCTCGTGGGAGCCGCGATCAAGTTATGGCTGAAGTCATGGCGCGAGGGGCGAACGTTCAGGCGAGCGGTGAAGAAGATCGATGATTCACACATGGAGGAGTCTTTATGAAGGACCGAAAGCTTCAAATCGAATGTGGGCGTTGCGGCAAGACCATGTCGGAAATCCTGACAGAAGCGGAAGCGAGAACGATCCGAGATTGCATTGGCCCCGTCTACCGGCATTGCGATCGTTGCGAAAAAACGACTGGATGGATCGAAGCCGCCGCCGAACGTGACGCCACAGGAGGGGCGACACAACACCCGGCTGCGGCGCGGTCAACAAGTGGGTCGAGTAATGAAAGGCCTGTCGCACATGGCCAGGAGCGACTGGCGACGCCGTCCGAGCGCGATGAAATGGATGCCATGCTGTACGAACACGACGCAGTTCAAAAGAAAAAATGAGGCGAGTCAATGACGTTATGCGAGTTTCGAGTGTTACGGCAGGCGGACAGCCGTTGTTCCAATGGCGGCGCCACAGTCGGCGCTCTGTTATCGCTTCACGAACCAGACCCCGGTTAGAGCGGCATTTTTGGTCCGGGCATGCGCGATCGCTTCATCGAGAGATTCCGCATAAAGTCCCTCCCCCCGAAGTCGCCGCAGGTAATCGGCTCCGAATCCGCATGCCGGCCCCAGAAGCCGCAGCGCCTTGTTATCGGTCTGGTACTCATACGCTTGCTCGCCTGCGTCCAGGCGCTCGCCTGCTTCCGCCAGATCTATCAGGTTAATAATCATGATTTTCCTCCGGCCCAGATTCGCCGCAGCGCCTCGGGCTAAAGCAAAGGGATGAACGGACAAGATACCGAACCATTAAGAGAGATGATCAAATGATTCGATTACCCAGGGCCTCGGCAAGGAACGCGCCACAGACGCAGAACCGAAAACGCCTGCTCGCCGAAATAACGAGCGAACAAATGGGGCTTTGCTCACGCGACTATCGCCGGCATCTTGCGGTCTGTGAAGAGTACGGCGCCGAGCCGACCAATTTCGCGATCTTCACAATCGAGTGGCTTGAAGTGCGCGCGAAAACGGATAAAACGCCGGCGGGCGATGGGCCGGCCGAAGACAGCCAGTCGCGCAACTATGACGCGATGTACCACGGCAAGAAAGGTTTCGAATGAAATGGCGGTCGCCCGGCGCCGCTCCAACCGCCCGCGAACGGCCCGTCGCTGACACGGCTTCGGGTTCAGCCGCTTAGCCCTTCGGTCAGCTTGCGAAAGTGATAACCCACAGCGGCCAGCCTCATCGCCTCCGCGAACTTCTTGCGATGCCGTGTAAGGGCATGGCATAGGTAGCTCCAGAATTCGCCACGCGCGCGGTCACGCACGCCGAGCGCCATCACGATGCGAAAGAGGGCCATCACGTCGCTGGCAAACCTATTACTTTGCGATTCGGGCGCGCCTGCGACCACCCGCTCCAGGCTATCGAGCGCGCGCTGATAGTATTCGCCGGGGCTATAGATGGCGCGCATAATCGACTTATAGCCTTCGATGAGGCGCGTTGCGTCCATCTTGGGGACGAAGTTCAGCGAGCCATCGGTATTGTTCCCCGTGCTCTCAAGGAGCAATCGCCCTTCACGATCGAGCCGCCGCCAGAGCTGAGTGTCGGGCAGCGCCGTCAACAAACCCACCATCGCAAGCGGAATGGCGCTCTCCCGAATAAACTCGATCTGCCGCTCAAAGATGTCATCGGGATCGTTGTCGAATCCGACAATGAAGCCGGCCATCACTTCCATGCCGTAGCTTTGTATCTTCCTGACGGAATCGAGAAGGTTGCGGCGCATGTTCTGTCCCTTCTGGGCCTCCTTGAGACTCGCCTCGACCGGGGTCTCGATGCCGAGAAAGACGCGGCGGAAATGAGCGCGGCGCATCCCGTCGAGTAATTCATCGTCATCGGCGAGGTTCACGCTGGCTTCGGTAATAAAAGAGAACGGGCGCCCGTGGCGCTCCGACCAGTCGGCCAGGACGGGGAGCAACCGCTTGACGTTACGCTTGTTGCCGATAAAGTTATCGTCAACGATGAAAACCGTCCCGCGCCAGCCGATCCGAAAGAGCGCGTCCAACTCTGCCAGCACCTGCTCATTGCTCTTCGTGCGGGGGACGCGGCCATAGATCTCGATGATGTCGCAAAACTCACACTGGAAGGGGCAGCCGCGCGAATACTGGACGGGCATCGCGCTGTAGCGCCTTAGGTCCGCGAGGTGGAAGTCCGGGACGGGCGCAGCGGAGAGCGCCGGCCGCTCGGCGGCCTGGTAGACACGTTTAGGGACGCCGCGCTCCAGGTCGCGAACGAGCTCAGGCAAGGTGGTCTCGGCCTCGCCGAGGAAGATGTGGTCGGCCTGTGGTAAACGCTCCGCGCCGGTCGTCACATACGGGCCTCCGATGACCACTCGCTTCCCCGCCACTTTGCATAACTCGACGACGCGCCGCAGCGAATCTTTCTGCACGAGCATGGCGCTGGCAAAGACCACGTCGGCCCATTTGATGTCGGACGGCTTGAGCGGCTGGATGTTCATATCCACCAACCGCCGCTCCCATGCGTCGGGCAGCATGGCGGAGACAGTCATGAGGCCGAGCGGAGGGTAAGCTGATCGCTTGCCTTCGAACGAAAGCGCATGGCGGAAACTCCAGTAGGTGTCAGGAAACTCCGGATAAACAAGCAGAGTTTTCATAGCGGGTCTTCTTATTTATAAATTCACACGACCAGGCGCCACTTAATCCCGGCGTTATGCCCTTGCAGTTTGTGTTCCACAAGAGGGCGACGCATGATTCTCTCCCTGACCCGCGCGCTACCTGAGCGAGAGTTTACCGAGTGAGAATCCGTCCACGGCTTCTAATCGCCCCCGCCACAAAACCCTTTTTTCGGAAGGCGGGTAGCTGGCGCCAGATTGGTATATTTGCGCGTCTTTAAGGTGAATTAGGTGTGGCTTCGGTATGGTGGCTCTCTCTTGAGATTCTTTCTGAAATGGATCGTACACATCACCCAGTCTCTTGAATGTCTCTTCGATGGTTGAAGCTGTTTCACTACTGATATCCTTGAAACCATCTTTGAACCGGCGAGCGAATTCGTCGAAATAGGTCCTCCCCCCGATCATGTCGCCGGAAATAAGAAGGCCACCTACGCTAAGAGTAATCGGAATATTGGCCGACTCGTCATTTACGATCTCGACAAGAGATTGAAGGAAGCAGTCCACAGGTCTTGACATTGTATTTCGTGATTGAGTTTCCACCATTTCATACATCCTCTAAAGTTAGGGTTCGGCTTATTGCACGTCGTCGTATATATGGCTCATTTTTCAGTTCACGGGGCGAAGCTGGAAATTGCCGACGACTCGGAGTCGAACGTCTCAAGCAAGGCGCTGAGTTTCGTGACGGTCAACAGATGTTGCAGCCGATCATTGAGGTGAAGCAGTTTGACGCTTCCGCTCAACTTTTGCATGGCCGTATAGCAAGAGATTAGTTCGCCCAGCCCACTGCTGTCCATGTAGGGAACCCCCGCCAGATTCAGAATCAGTTTGCGAGCGCCCGCATCAATAGAGGCGGCGACATGTCGTCTAAACTGCTTATTTCCTTCCAGAGCGAGGTTGCCCTCGAGATCCAGGACTGTGACGTCATTTAACGTGCGCTCGATAATGTTCATCTTCGTTCTTTCTTCTGCTTAAGGGCGAAATCGACATAATTTTCCTGCGCACGCCTTGCGCTTCATATCGGACGGGGGAGCGCCTATTCACCCGAAAGAGCCTGACCTTATTGAATATGCCGCGAGTGAGCGGAAACGCTCACGTAGAGCAATCCCAACGATCGTTTCGCGGTCACGCGCGTGATTTCCAAGCAATTAAAGTTCTTCGATTTCAGATTCGCGATGATCCGCTGGATCGCCTTGCGGGTAGCCTTTTTTTCGTCGGAACCGAACGCGTTCGTCTCAACCACACTGGCGGTGTAGAAAAAGTTCCATCCCGCCAGGCCGATTATTTGATCCACTCCCCTACTGTCGAGGTTCTTGACCAGTCTCCATCCACTAGCGTAAGGCTCGCTTTCGAGCAGTAGGGATTCTGGCAAGAGGGCGCCCTCCGTGATCAGAATTGTTCCCGGTTTGAATATGTCTGCCATTGTTATCTCCTCGGGCTTGCGGCGACCATGCTATGCGTTCGATGAAAAACCAAGGTCGCCATTCCATTCATTTCAGCAACTAATTACAAAGAGGCAAGGGGACAAAGTATAAAAACCCATTTTCAGATGATTCCCCATGTCCCTTTGTGCCGGGAAAGCTCAATATTACCGTTTGCCAGAAATAACCTTGCCCGCCTTCTTCATCGCTTTACCGGCTTTCCAGCGCGCCTTTCCCGCTTTCTCTTGAATTTTTCCATTCAGGCGCTCGATTACACTTTTGGCTTCGAGATCGGGATCGTTGATCAATTCCTGGGTCTTGTCCTTAACGCCGCTTTCAATTGATTTGCTTTTGCCATCATCTTTGTTCCTCATAATCGCCTCCTTCAAGTGACCGCATCCTTGCGGAAGGACCGGTTAGAGCGTTGATTGAACTTTCTGATGATCGGCCAGGCCGGGATAAATCGCTGTCCAAAATTGAACAACTATTGATCTATTCGGGTGGTTCGATACCCGGAGCTAATGATTTGAGCCAAGTAATCAGTGAGCTTCTTTTCTTTGATAATGAGAAATTGCTCTGCGCTTGTCTCAATCAGCCCAAGGATCCGAAATCTCTGCATAAACTTGCTGATCCGGGGCCTTGTGGTACCGACCATCTCCGACAATTCTTCGTGTGAAATTTTGTGCTCGAT
>Ga0190270_10001212_pt1 | contig 11856 bp, 2 predicted proteins | sample Popmic320T_FD_133748 | JGI IMG/M metagenome (GOLD analysis project Ga0190270, IMG submission 133748) | Populus adjacent soil microbial communities from riparian zone of Weber River, Utah, USA - 320 T | ecosystem: Environmental > Terrestrial > Soil > Riparian zone | place: USA: Utah | collected... | reverse complement strand
CGATGATGAAGGGGTTGTAGGCGTCGTTCTTGCCGGCGCGGAGGCGCAGGGTATCCCATTCGTTGAGATGCGAGCCGGGAATGAAGCCGTCCTCCTGGAGCCGCGCGGTGCCGAGGTCGCCGCGGAAGTAGAGATTGAATTGCGGCTTCGTGAGCCAGCCGGTGTTCCAGTTGGTCGTCTCGATGTCGGAGAGCAGGTACTTCGGGCGCGACCACGGGCTGCCCGCAAAGCGGATGCCGAGGGTGGTGCGCAGGTGGAGCGAGTTGTCAGGCCTGACAACTTCCATGACGGCGGGGCGCTCGAAGGTTTCGCCGCGCATGAGGCAGAAATTGTAGTCGGTGCCAATGTTGCCAGGGACCCAGTCGCCTCCCGGCCATGACCCTCCCACGATGGAAAAGATGCCGTTAGGCTTATAGAATGTTCGATTGGCCTCACCGGTTAAAAAGATCGCGGACGACGCGCGGACGCCGGCGGCGAAGTTCAGCGCGTAGTTTCGCGTCAATATTTCCGACGGCACCATGCCGGGCGCGAAGGCGCGCGCTCTGACACAAGTGCCCGTGGGCAGCGTGATGCCGGCGGTCATGCCATCCGGCGGCGAGAGCAGATTGCCGGGGATGACCGTGATGGCCGGAAATCCCGGGCCGGTCCAGCCGACGGCGAGATTGTCTCCGCCGCTGCCTTCGCTCTGCTTCGCTTCGATATAGTAGCGCTGACCTGCGGTGAGTGTTATCGTGGAAGATTTCTGGCTGGGCAGTTTGGTCCACTCACGCACGTTGGTCCAGTTGCTCTGAATATAGGCGATGCGCTGCCGCGAGGCCGCCTGATCGTTAGGGCTGAGCCAGAGTTCGCCGTCGTCATCGGTGGCGATATAAAAGGTGTACGGTCCGGTCTCTGTCACGTGAAGCATGCCGCGCACCCGCTGGCCGTAGTAGTCCCCCACATGCGAAGGTGATTCGAAGGCAGTAATGGCGCTGCTGGAAGTTGGTGGATTTCCCACGGGAATGCTGTTGGGCGGCAGGAAGACCCCCACGGGGTTGTTCCACACTTCACGAAGGATGTAACCAAGGCCGGGCCCGCTGCTGAATGGGGGCGAGGGATCGAACGCACCGGCATAAACGGCGCTGGCGGAAGTCGGGTCGGAGCCGTCGAGCGTGTAGCGGATGGTTGCGCCGGGGGTCGCGGTGGTGAGGGCGACGCTGAAGGGCGAGTTGTAGAAGCCGGTCTCTTTGTCAGCCAGCGGTCGCTCAGCCACTGCGGTGAAAATGGCGCCCGTATTCGCTGCGCCGGGCGTGGCCGTGTCGAAAAATCGCATCTGCCCGCCCGCGGAATCGCGCCCCCATGTGTGGAAGAAATCCTGGTCCGGCACCTGAGTGATCTGATGCACGAGAGTGCTGGAAGCATCCCGCAACGCGATGGACTCCCCGTCCTGATCGAGGCTGAAGTTAGTGTGCAGCAGACCACTGGCGGGTTTCAAGTCGCGGCCCGAGCACGCCACGACGAGGAATCCGTTGGCGGGTATCACCGCGCCGGGAGGGAACGTCCACTTCATCGGCACCGACGACTCATCGCTCAAGGCCCAGCCTGCGAGGCTGATGTCCGCGGCGGTCGTGTTGTGCAACTCCACCCAGTCGAGAAATTCCGGGCCGGAGGACGTCGTCGCTGGCGGCATGGTGGCGAACTCGGCGGCCGGGATGAAATAGCGCCACAGCGAGTTCTTGGTAACAAAGGTGAGTGGCGCAGCGCCCGCCGCGGAGAACTTCACGTCGAGCATGAGATCCGAGCTGTTGGTGCCGCTGTTATGGAGTTGCGCCGCGATGACGTTAGTGCCGGCGCGGAGGCGGCTTTTGTCGATGGAGAGGGTGGCGACGAAGCCCGGCTGCGGGTTGCCGAAGAACCCGCCATCGGTGCTGGCATTGTGGCCGGTGGCGGCCTGATCCCATGCGACCATGCTGCCTGGCGCTCCGGGCAGGCTGTTGCGGGAGATTTCATAGCCGTTCAGAAAAAGCACATAACCGTCGTCCCAGTCCACCGTCAGGCTCAGCGTGGTGATGCCGTCGAGTTGCTCCTGCGTCAGGTCGAATGACCGCCGCATGAAGACGGCCATGCGCGTGTTGAGCATCGAGATGAGATTGGTGCTGACCTGACTGCCGGCAACGTTGGCGGCGCGGTAGTAATCGGTGGCGCTGTCGTAGCCGAGCGCGCCCGGCGCTTCCGTCCATGATGCGGCGGGAGCGTAGATGATCTGCGTCCAGTCAGGCCCCGCAACGATGGGCGCGGAAAAATCCACCGGGTCGAGGAGACCGCCGGAGGGCTCATGGGTGCCGGTGAAGTAATTCCACGTATCCGTCGCCGCGACGAGCGTCTGCGGCGCCGCGCCGCCAATGCGCAGGGTGGCCTCGCAGCGAAATCTGCCGCCGCCGGGCGCTGTTTCAGGGATGTGGGCGGTTCCCTCGGCGAAGGCATTGTTCTGCGCCTGAATGGCGATCGTGTTCACGCCTTCGTGCAGCACGGCATTCGTTGCGCCGAGGGTGATCGTTTCGACAGAGCCGGCATCGTGGCGATTGAAGGCCGGTTGGTCGTGATAAACGAATCCGCCGGCCGGTCCGACGTTGCGGCGGGAGAGTTCCACGCCGTTCACGTGGATCACCACGCCGTCGTCGTAGTTGATGAGCAGTTCCGCGGGATCGGTGAGGGCGGCCTGCGCTGCGGTCAGGGTGAATTCTTTGCGCAAGTAGAGCGACAGCGCCCTCCCGGGCATTTGCGACAAGACGGTCCCTTCACCTCCATAGCCAAATCCGAACGGCCCGGCGCCCTGACTGGCAAATCCCGGCGGCAGCGGACCCGGATCGCACCACCGCTGGCCGAGCGGGCCGAGTCTTGCCGGGGAGCCGGACGGAAACTGGAGCACGCGGTCGGACTGCGTGGCGGAGATCTCGTTGATGACGACTGACTGAGCCGCCGCCGGGGAAAGCGGCAGGCCCAGCGCGAAGAGGGCGCGAAGGAACTGCATGAGGAGGGGGAGAGGAACGGAGCGGGAGGATACGGGGAAATTGATGAAGGAGTCGAGAGGATTCCCCGGGATTCCTCCTCTTACTCCTTCATCTTCAGCCTCAGCCTCAGCCTCAGTAGCTCAGGCTGCTGGGTTCGGACGAAGAGGAGTCCAATGAAGCTGCGGGGTTCGGTGTCCACCCTTTAGGGTGCGGGGGGGCCCGCGGGGGTCAGTTGCATCACCCCCCCAACACCCTAAAGGGTGGACACCGAACGGCGCCCTGCAACTTTACTGTAATGAACCAGTAGTAGGAGGAAGAGGAGTGGGCGGTGGAGGGCCTGACTCCGGTAAAATGAGGGAAGGAGCTTCTAAAATGAGAGGCCAGGGGCGTAAAATGAGATGCCAAGTTAGAAAAGTAAGAGATAAAGCTCGTGAAATATTGGGTCCAGTTTATAAAATGAGAGAGACAGCTAAAATAATAGCAGACTAAGTAACGAAAATGACACAAATAGTGTGCATAATGCAATTCCAAGCACGTAAAATGGCAGCTGAGTTGCTCTGGCGACGACTTTTCGCACTAATTTGACTATTCGGCCAGCTAGCTAGCACCTTGCGGCGCCTAGATGCGGTGCTTTCTGCAGTCGGATGGCTACCCGGTTGGCGGGTTCTGACCATGGGGGTGCCTGTCCTATGGAAAAACGGCCCCTCAGGCGGCGTTCTGGAACCAGGTGAGCGGGTTCAGGGAGGGGGCGCGGCGGTTTTTTGACCGGAACCAGAAGAGGACGAGGCCGGTGGCGCCGAGAATGAGATTGGTGCCCCATGCGGCGACGAAGGGTGGGAGGTAGTTTCCTTCGCCGGATTTAAGGAGCATGGCGGAGAGGAAAAAAACCACGACGAAGATGCCGAGGGCGGCGGAGACGCCGCCGAGCATGTTGCGGCGGGAGGCGACGATGCCTAACGGGGCGGCGAGGAGGACGATGAGAAAGCAGCGAAAGGGCAAAGCGAAACGCCATTGGATGGTGGTCTCGTAGCGGGCGATGGCTTTGTCCGGAAGGGTCTCGCGGCTTTTGAGGCAGGAAAGCAGGGCAGGGACCCCGAGGAAGTCGGGGTCGAGTTTGTCGCTAAGCATGCTGCCGGGGTTCTCGTGCCATGTTTTCATCTCGATGAATGGGATGAGAGGAGTGCGGCGCGGATTGGCCCGGCGCTGGCCGGTGGCGGGGTCGATGAAGTCCATTTTTACGACTTGGCGGAGGCGCCATGCTCCCGTCTCCGGGATCCACACGCCGGAGCGGGCGAACCATGCTTCGATGAGGTCGCCGGCGGCATTTTGCTGCCAGATATAGACTTCCCGGATGGGGCGGGCTTCACTGAGGTCGTAGGGGACGCTGTGGAGGTACCATGTGCGGTGATCCTCGCGGTTCCGGTAAAGGACATTGAAGACGGCGGTGTCGCGCGCGGCTTTGTTGCCGGCGACGCCCTGGGTCTCTTCCTTCACGCGCTGGCCCTCGGGGGCGAGCTGGTAGTTCATCGTCGTGACTGCGAGGGAACACCAGAACGCGAAGAAGAGGAGCGGCGACAGGACGCGGAAGACGCTGCGCCCGGTGGAGTTCATGGCGGTCAATTCGAGGTGACGCGACATTTTTCCCAAAGAGAACAGGGTGGCGAGAAGCAGGGCGGCTTCCGTGACGACCACGAGCATGCGGGGCATTTGGCCGAGGTAAAAAAGCAGGATCTTTCCGAGGCCGTAGCCGGCGGCGATGAAGTCGTTGGCGTTGTTGAGCAGGTTCATGGTGATCATGAGCCCGGTGATGCCGCCGAGGCAGATGAGGAAGGGGGAGAGGAAATTCCGGAGCAGGTAGCGGTCGAGGATGGTGGCGCGGTAATAGAGCCATAGCAGCACCGGCGGGCTGAGGAGGAAGCAGGCCATCAGGATGAGCTTGACGGTGTAGGCCGCCTGGGAGGGCTCCATGCCGAGGGGGTCGTTGAGGCTGCGGTGGAGGTTTTCGAGGAGGTCGGTGCCCACCCAGTAAACGGTGAGCCACAGGCAGGTGATCGCGATGGGGGTGATGAGGGCGGTGCGGCGCAGGCGGAATGCGGCAAGCACGGCGGCGGGGAGGAGGCAGAGGGTGGCCTGGCCCCATGAGGTGCGGAAGAAGTGCATCCATTCGCCGCGGATGACTTCATTTTGCACTCCCTCGGCGAGGGGGATGCCGGTGCGGCCGGCCGCCGCAAGATTCGACCAGCCGGCGCGGATTTGCAGCGCGGCGAAGAGGGCTCCGCAGATGAAGATGGCCGTCGTGAGCCACGGCAGGGTGCGCAGCCGCTGGAGAATCACGGCAGCAGTTCCACGCAATCGGCTGACTGTGGAGGGCTCCATGCGGCGGGGGATCAAGATCCAGCGATGACGGGTGGCACCTCGCGGTAGCGATAGCGGGCGGCAATGAGGCTGAAGGCGATGGCCGATACGAAGGTGAGGCCGGCATACATCATGAAGCGTCCGCTGGTGACGGAAGCGGCGCTGTCGTGCCCGCCGAGGGCGGTGGTGATGAAGACAACGAGGAGGTTTCCGACGGCCACGGTGAGTTGCCAGTAACCGGTGATGGTGCTCTTCATGGCGGCCGCGGCCTGGGTGAAGGCGAATTCGAGGCCGGTGGTGCTGATGAGGACTTCCGCCGTGGTGAGGACGATGTAGGGGGCGATTTGCCACGCGATGCTCACCGCTTCCCCGCTTTCCAGCCGCTGCTGGAGCCATGCGACGATGATGTAGGAAATCGCCGTGAGGAACATGCCGAAGGACATGCGGCGCAGCGGGGTGGCCAGCCTTCCCATCGCGGGGTAGAGCACGAGGGTGGTAAACGGGACGAGGATCAGGACGAGGATCGGATTGGCGGAGAGCATCTGCTCGGCGCCGATCTTGTAGGATCCGATATACAGCGGGACCATTTGTTCGCCCTGCAGCACCCATGTTGAAAATGTCTGATCGAAGAGCGCCCAAAACACGGGGATCATGAGAAAGATCGACATGATGCGGCCGAACGAGACGCCGTGATCGATGGCGACCGGGGTGAATTTCGCCTCCAGCCCGTCCCACAAGCTCCGGGATTTGCCGGACATGCGCTGGACGAACGCATACAGCCAAACGGAGAAGGCGGAGAGTGCCAGCGGTGTCGTCGCGCGGCGGACGTACTCAACGAAACTCACAATCCAGATGATCGCGGCGACGACAAAGGCTGCGAGGACGCCGTAAAGGGCCGTCGCGAAGTATACCGGATGGCTGACATTCAGCCAAACGAGGGCGGTAATGCTGGCCAGAATAGCGACGATCCAGACCAGCTTCTGCCGCCACGCGGGATCGCCCGAGGGGGCGACGTGAACGTAGCCGGGCGTGCCGAGCCAGAAAATGATGGTGGCGACGCCCATGGCGAGTCCGGGAACTCCGAACGCCCACCCGTAACCGTGAGCGTCGCGGATCCAGGGGATGATCAGAAACGCGAGGGTACTGCCAAAATTGATCATCCAGTAGAACGCCGCGTAGGCCTTTTCCAGCAAATGGCGCTGGCGAGGTCCGAACTGGTCTCCCATAAAGGCCGAGACGCAGGGCTTGATGCCCCCGGCACCGAAGGCGATGAGCCCGAGGCCGACATAGAGGAGCGCCGTTTTTCCATTTATCGTGTCGATGAGGTCGCTGCAGGCGAGGACGCCGTGACCGAGGCAGTAAAAGAGGGAGACCCACAGGATCGTCCGGTACCGTCCCCAAAACCGGTCGGAGACCCACGCGCCCAGCACGGGCATGAAGTAGTTCACGAAGCCAAACAGGTGAATGATGGTGGAGGCGTTGTCCTTGCTCAGCATCAGCACCGTGGTGATGTACACGGCGAGGATGCCCTTCATCCCGTAGTAGCTGAACCGCTCGGCCCCCTCGTTTCCCAGAATGTATTTCACCTGCCGGGGCCAGCGGCCGTCCGGCTTGTTCGAATCCGCGGGTGCGGGCTTAAGGGCTTCGTCAATCATGGGCCGGAGCATTCCGGGTCGTGGAAGAAAGTGCAAGCTCCGAGATGACTGGGAGCGCCTACCCATTCAAAAAAGCCGCCAAGAAGGTTTTGACAAGGCACCGTGATTTCTGACAAGGTCCGCGGAAATTATTTTACCGTGAGGAACCCTGTCCATCGCCGGTACGATTTGGAGTCACTCGAGCCGCGGCTGCTGCTGTCGGCCGACGGGCTTGGGGTCGGCATGGTCCACAGCGGGGATGAGGATTTGCTGGCGAAGAACGAGGTGGTCGTGGAGGTGGTGGAGGACATCCGGGTTAAGGAATCGCGCAACGCTGACGGGGTGGATGAGGACTCGATTTTCGGGGATTTTGAGGCGGAGATTTCGTTCGGTGACGAGGGAGCAGAGGAGCTTTTGGATGACGGCTTGGCGGGACAGGATGGCGCTGAATCCGGAACAGCGGTTTTGGGGGTGGAAACGATTCGGAGTCTGGGCGAAGAGGGACGGCGCGGTGAGTTGGAAGAGCAGGTTGCTGGCACTGAGAGTGTGCCGGTTTTTGTTGGTGAAGTGGTGCCCGACGGGGCGGCGGATGAGGCGACGGCGAACGGTTTGGAAGGCTCCGGGAATCCAATTCCGGCGATGCTGACGGAGACGCTGCACAATGCGAACGGGCCGCCGGCGGATCAGGCGGTCGCCGGCACTCCGGGCGGTGAGCGCATTATCAATCTGACCCCGGAGACTGCACAAAATCTTGGAACTGAACTTGTCATCTACGAGGGGGAAACTCTCAAAGGGACATGGACGGCGGATATTGCGCTGATTCAGAGGGGCGGAAGGGTGTCGCCAGGGAACTCGCCGGGCATCCAGAACGTGACGACTTACACGTTGCTGAGCGGCGAACTGGAAATGGAGATCGCGGCGAATGCGAGTGGCGGGGCGGGCATCGCCTACGACGAACTCAATGTTTCGGGCCTTGCGACCCTGGGCGGGTCGGGGCGGCTGAAGATTACACTGCTCGGCGGGTATGTTCCGGCGGTGGGACAAGTTTTCCCGATCATGACATGGGGCAGCCGGGTGGGAGAGTTTGAGAATTACCTTGGGACGGCAGCGATCGGCTTCGACCGGGCGTTCGTGCCTACCTACACACCAGGAGCGGGTGCGGGCAGTCTGACGCTGACGGTGGTGGCGACGCCGACTTATGATCCTGTGAAGGCCCAAATCGAGGGGCTCATCAACACGCTCGGCGAAGTTGGAGAGAAGCTGGATGCCGCGGGTGAGTTTGCGGAAACCCTGCCATTTATTGGGGAAGATGTGGGCAGCCTTGTGGAGACCGTGTCGGCCATTCAGGGGGTGCTTCTCAACAAGCTTGATGACCTGGGACTTGGCCTCAGCATCGCGGATGTGACCGCCTATCTTGAGGGGCTGGAGGGGACGGTGCTCCTGGGTTACACGATGCACGTCGAGGGGATCATCGCCACGTTCGGCGCGACAACGGCCAATCCGTTCAACTGGCAATACGACATCTACTTCACCCGGACGGACACGGTAAATTACGACCTCGGCGACGACGTGGCGTTCGGCGGGGCGATTTCAGGGGCGGCGAGCGGGTCGGTGACGAGCCGGTTCGATCTCGACTTTACCTTCGGCAAAGATGCGACCGGGCTGTATGTCAGCCTTGAGGAATTCAAGGCCTGCATCGATCTGACGGCCTCGCCGAGCCTGACGCTGACATTCACCAGCCCATTCCCGGCCGGGACCGTGAACGCGAATGGCACGGCGGCATTGAGCGCCTGCATCGCGCTGACGCCGAATGCTTCGATCCTGACCGGCAACAAGATTTACCTCGGCAACCTGACGAGCCTTGGCGACGGGTCGTCCTCGGTGATTACCAACTTCACATGGACGCCGACGGCTTCCATCAACGTGGACCTCCAGTTGAGCCTCTCGTCCCTCACCCTGGCCCCGGGGATGGTCCTGAGCGGCGCGAATGCCCGGCTGAAGATCAACGGTTCCAATCTGTTCGTGGACGCGCCGGATGTGGATCTCGACTGGACCGGTGCGTTGGTGCAACTCACGCTGCCGGGCGGGCTGCCGACTATTAAAGGAAGTTTCGACATCAACACGGACGGCCTGCTGACTTATTTGGATGTGGGCATCACGGAGTTGCGGCTCAATGTGGGGACGATGCAGGTTCTCAATGTGACGGGGACGGCCTCGTTCGTCATCGGTGATAGCACGATCGCCGGGAAGGCGGATGTGACCTTGGCGGGCGGCCCGGGCATTGCCAATCTGACCATCACGGGCGGCGTCTGGCACCTTGAATTGAATACCGGAAATACCGTGGCGACGGTGCCCTACGGTGGCGGCACGGTGGAGATTCCGGCGGGCCCCTACCTGCGCGTGGAAGGCGATGGGACGGGTATCGGATTCATCATCAATCCGACTTTCACGCTCCTCGGAAACTTCGTGTTCGAGATATTCAGCACCAGTGTCGTGGTGGTGGGGGCGACCGACGTGGAATTCGAGTTCACGGACGGCACGGACGACCTGATGAGCATCACGGAGGGCTTCGGCGGCTTCAAGATCACCACCGCGGGCATCGCGGGAGTCCTGGCTGGAACGTTTGCTGAAGCGATTCCGGTGTTGGACGTGAGCGGGACTTTCAGGGTGGTCTTGAATACAACCGGCGTCAATGTGAACGAGACCATCCCGGTGAATGGCGGCAATGTCATCATCGTGGCGCCTCCGGGACCGTATCTCCGCGTCACAGGTGACGACGCGGTGGTCGAAGTGCTGGGTGTGGGAATGACGGGCGACTTTACTTTTGAGAATCGGGAAACCAGCGTGGGAACGGGCAGTGACCGGGTCATCACGGTGGGGGTGTCGAACCTGCGATTCGATTTTGGCGAGGCCGCGGCGGATCTGGTGACGCTGACGAATGGCGTTGGCGGGTTTATTATTACCAACACCGGCATGGCGGGCACGGCGAGCATCGACTTTGCGGTGGATGTGTTCGGATTGGCTTCCGCTTCGGGGACGGGCACGCTGAGGATCAATCAACTGCCGACCACGGTGACGGAGACGGTGGATATTTTAGGCGTATCGGTTCCGATCAGTGTGCCGGGCGGTCCCTACCTACGGATCGATACGACCGGCACTATCCTTTCGATCCTGAACACGGACGTTACGGGGAATTTCTCCTACGAACAAAAGACGACGACCGATGCCGGAGAGGTGGTGAGCGTGGCCGTGACGAACGCGACGCTGAGCCTCAAACAGGTCGGCACGAATCTGATGACGCTCACCGGCGGCACGGGATACTTTATCTTTTCCGATGACGGCATGGCGGGGACGGCCTCCGGAACGGTGACGCTGGGGACGGCCTTGACAATTCCCGGGCTCGTGACCGGGCTGACGGGAACCATTGGCCTTTCCATCAACACCACTGATGAAGCGGTGAATGAGTCCTACACGTTGAATACGTCCACCGTCGTGATCGATGTGCCGGCGGGTCCGTACCTCAAACTGACGGGCGATAACGTAAGCTTCACCGTCGCCGTCGGAGGCAGCCTTGGGAGTCTCGTGGTGACGGGCGATTTTGGCTTTGAGCAGAAGTCCACGGGCGTCGTGCGGGATTACATAAAGATCGGGGCGACGGATGTGGACGTGGACGTGACGGCGGTGGGCGTCACGGTGGAGGCGCGCGATGGCGGGGGCGGCTTTGTTTTGAAAACCACAGGATTTGCCGGCGAGGCGACGCTGGGCAGTGTGGCGCTGACGGGCGCAGCTTCCATTACTTCGATCACGGCGACCGACATGGTCTTCCGCATCAACACGACCAACGGGGACGTGAATGAAACAGTGAGCGTGTCCTCGACCGAAGACGTGACGCTCGACTTCACCGGCGCCTATTATCACCACTATGTCGGTGTGAGCGGCGCAGTGACGATTGTGCTGGCGGGTTTCGCTGACTTCAGCGGGAATCTGAGTTTCGAATTGTTCGACGTGGCGGGCACGGACACGATCCGCATCGCGGCGGAGGACGTGACGATTGCGTTCAACCTTTCCGGCACCGATCCGCTCATCACATTCTTCAACGGCTCGGGCGGTTTCGTCATTAAGAGCACCGGCATCGCCGGCATCGCCACGCTGCAGTTCCAGACTGGCTTCGTGAACGTGAGCGGCACGATCACCCTCGAGCTCAACACGACCACGTCCGCCGCGAACTACTCATGGACCAGTCCCGGCGGCACCGCGATCAGCTTCAACCTGACGACGCCGACCTACCTGCGCGTTTGTGTGAACGGCACTGTGGGAGTGGGCACGATCAGCATCCCGGTGAACTTTGCCATCGAAGAGTCCGGCGGCACATCATTGAAGTTCAGCCGCAAGACCGGCACGCCGGGCGACTTGTTCTCCATGGCGTCCGACGGCACGATCACCTTTGGCAGTTATTGGAGCAGCCTCAGCCTCCCGGTGGACTTCGATTTCGCCAACCCAAGCCCGGAGGAAATCATGACCTTCCTGCAACGGCTGGCGAACTGGTTCAATCTGCTCGGCGGAAGTTCGATCTTCGATGTGGTGATTCCGTTCTCCGGCGGCACGACGCTGGGAGAGGCGGTGGATTTCGTGGGAGAATTTGTGGATTTCTTTTACAGCAATCTGGTGAGCACGGAAATCTCAGTGCCGCTTCCCGGGGTGACAGTGGCTGCGGCCGGGACATTCAACGCCTCGTTCACCATCACCAGCATCTGGAGCGCCGAGATCGTGAGCCATGTCGGCGACCATTATGTCGTGCGCAACGCGGCGTGGAACGGACAGGTCGGCAGCGGGCAGCAGATATCGTTCGGTTTCCAGGCGACGGCGGGCAGCGCCGG
>Ga0190270_10001211_pt1 | contig 11861 bp, 12 predicted proteins | sample Popmic320T_FD_133748 | JGI IMG/M metagenome (GOLD analysis project Ga0190270, IMG submission 133748) | Populus adjacent soil microbial communities from riparian zone of Weber River, Utah, USA - 320 T | ecosystem: Environmental > Terrestrial > Soil > Riparian zone | place: USA: Utah | collected... | reverse complement strand
TCGACCGGATCGACCGTCGTGCCGGACACGTCGTCGACGACGACGCGGTCCTCCCCCGCCAGCTGGTTGAGCAGGCTCGACTTGCCGACGTTGGGCTTGCCTACGATCGCCACCCGGCGCGGACCGGCGACGACGTCCTGATCGGGGGGCGCGTCCGGCAGCGCGTCGAGCACCGCGTCGAGGAGGTCGCCACTCCCCCGGCCGTGCAGTGCCGAGACCGGGTACGGCTGGCCGAGCCCCAGGTTCCACAAGGATGCCGCCTCCAGCTCGCCCCGCTGGTCGTCGACCTTGTTCGCGGCGAGGATCACCGGCTTCTTCGTGGTGCGGAGGATGCGCACGACGGCCTCGTCGGCGTCGGTGATGCCGACGGTGGCGTCGACGACGAACAGCACCGCGTCGGCCAGCTGGGCCGCGACCTCGGCCTGGGCGGCGATCCGCTCGAAGAGGCCTCGGGCGTCCGGATCCCAACCGCCGGTGTCGACGATCGTGAAGGCGCGTCCGTTCCAGTCCGCGTCGTACGGCACCCGATCGCGGGTGACGCCGGGGATGTCCTCGACGACGGCCTCGCGACGGCCGAGGATCCGGTTGACCAGCGTCGACTTGCCGACGTTGGGCCGGCCGACCACAGCGAGCACGGGGACGGGGCCGGAATCTTGAGCATCAGACATGGGCGGAGTCCGATGGTATGGGTCCGGGCAGGCCGCGCTTCGCGGCGCCCTTGGCCCAGGTGAGGTGCTCGCGCATTCGCTCGAGGATCTGCTCGCTGACGTCGTCGAGCATCTCCGGTGTGCGCGGCCAGGGTGTGGCCGGGAAGCGGATCGGCTCACCGTAGACGACGTCGATCCGGGCACCTCGCGCCGGACGCGACTCCGAGTCGGCCCCGGGCTCGCGGGTGCCGAAGATCGCCACCGGCACGACCGGCGCTCCGCTGACAAGGGCCAACCAGGCGAGGCCGGGCTTGATTTGGCGCAGCTCGCCGTCACCGCGGGTACCTTCCGGGTACACGATGACCGCCTGCTCGGCGGCGAGTGCGTCCGCAGCCGTGCGCAGGGCACCCACGTCGGTGCGACCGCGGACGATCTTGATCTGTCCGGCGTAGGTCAGCAGCTTGCCGATGCGTCCGACGAACGCCTCACTCTTGACGAGGGCGTGCGCGGGTCGCGGCGCCTTGAGGAACAGGATCGGCCCGTCGAGCCAGCCGATGTGGTTCGAGGCGAGGATCGCCGGCCCCTCCTTGGGCACGTGGTGCTCGCCGCGCTGATGGATCTCCCACCGTCGGTCCAGCCACGGTTGCGCGTACCGCCGCAGCGTCTTCAGTCCCTTCTCCGGCATGCCGCGCGGAGCGGCCAGGTGAACGGCGGAGAGGATCTGGTCGCTCACGGGGCGCCTGCCCGGGTGACGTCGTCCACCAGCGCGACGATGGTGTCGACGACCTCGTCGAGGGTCAGGTGGGTGCCGTCGACCTCGACGGCGTCCGGCGCCTTGGCCAGCGGTGACGCGGCCCGGGTGGAGTCGATCGTGTCGCGACGGGCGAGGTCGGCCTCGGTGGCCGCCGCGTCGATGCCGCCGAGCTCGGCGGCGCGCCGGGCGGCCCGGGCGGCCGGGTCCGCGACCAGGAAGACCTTGACCGGCGCGTCGGGAAGGACGACCGAGCCGATGTCGCGACCTTCGACGACGATGCCGTCTGATCCGGCGTCGACCGTCTCGCGCTGGCGCTGCACGAGCAGCTCCCGCACCCGCGGTACCGCGGCGACCAGGCTGACGTTGCTCGTGACGTCGACACCGCGGATCGGGCCGGACACGTCATGGCCGTCCACCTCGATCGTGGGCGCCAGCGGGTCGGTGCCGGAGGTGACGGTCACGTGCTCGGCGTCCCGGGCAATGGCCCCGGGGTCGCTCAGGTCGGTGCCGCGCTGCAAGAGCGCCCACGTCATCGCGCGGTACATCGCGCCGGTGTCGAGGTAGGCCAGGCCCAGACGGTCGGCGACACCGCGGGCGGTGCTCGACTTGCCTGATCCCGACGGTCCGTCGACGGCCACCACGAGGCCGGAGCGCTCGAGACGTGGACTCACAGATTCCTCCTCTCAGCGGTATGCGGGCCAGCCGCGGGCGGTCAGGGCCGCGACCAGGACGTCGGCACGGTCGGCGAGGACCGCGATCTCGACGAGGCCGACCGGACGACCGAGCTCGTGGTCGATGCGGAGGTCCTCGATGTTCACGTCCGATTCTCCCGTATGGGCCATGAGACGGGACAGCTCGCCCGGGTGGTCGGCGATCGGGACGAACACCGTGGCCAGCTCCTTCGGACGCTCGCCATGCTTGCCGGGGATCAACTTGGTGCCGGCCCGACCGGACTCGAGCACGTCGGTGACCCCGGAACCGGGACCACCGATCGCCCCGATCAGACGATCGAGATCGTCCCGGACGCGTTCGAGCACGTCGCGGACCTCCCCGGCGTTGCTGCGCAGGATCTCGGACCACAGCGCGGAGTCGCTGGCCGCGATCCGGGTCACGTCGCGCAGGCCTGGCCCTGCCAGGGACAAGTGGGCCTGCGGAGCGTCGGCCAGCCGTGCCGCCGCGAGCACGCTGAGCACGTGCGGCACGTGAGACACCAGGGCGACGGCGCGGTCGTGCGACTCCGCGTCCATCGTGATCGGGACCGCGCCCACCAGCTCGGCCACGGCCTCGACCAGACCGACGGACTGCTCACCTGCTCCGGCCAGCGGAATGACGGCCCAGGGGCGACCCTCGAGGAGGCGGCCCGAGGCGGCCATCGGGCCAGACCGCTCGCTGCCGGCCATCGGATGGCTCCCGACGTAACGATCCGCACCGGGCAGCGCGGCGATGCTGGTGGCGAGATCGGACTTCACGCTGGCGACGTCGGTGACGACGGCTTCCGCCCAGGTGTCGAGGGCGTGCGCCACCGTGTCGACGACGTGTGACGGCGGCACCGCGACGACGACGAGATCGGGTGCAGCGGGTCGTTCGGCGCTTCCCGCACCTCGCGAGACGGCGAGCTCGAGGTTGGCGCGGCTGACGTCGTCCAGATGCACGTCGACGCCCTGCTCACGCAGGGCGAGCGCGATCGACGTGCCGATGAGCCCACACCCGATCACCAGCACAGATGATGGGGGGCTCATGCGTCAACGGTATCGAAGAGCGCCCCGATCTCATCACGCGACAGCTCGCGCGTCGTGCCGACGGAGAGGTCACCGAGCCGCAGGGGGCCGAACGCCGTGCGGGTCAGCTCGACGACCGGGTGACCGACCTGGTCGAGAATGCGGCGCACGATCCGGTTGCGGCCGATGTGCAGGTCGAGCTCGACCAGCGAGCGGCCGCGCGAGCGGTCCATCACCCGGAACCGGTCCACCTGGGCCGGGCCGTCGTCGAGCTCGATGCCGTCGCGCAGGCGGGCTGCGAGGGAGTCGGGCACGTCACCTTGGACCAGCGCCACGTACGTCTTGGTGACCTCGAACGACGGGTGCGCGAGCCGATGGGCCAGAGCGCCGTCGTTGGTGAGGAGCAGCAGCCCGGACGTGTCGGTGTCGAGCCGACCGACGTGGAACAGCCGCTCCGGACGAGCGGGCAGGAGCGAGCGCAGGTCCGGTCGCCCGCGCTCGTCCGACATTGACGTGACGACCCCGCGAGGCTTGTTGACCAGCAGGTATGCGTGATCGGTCGCCGGCGGCACGCGCCGACCGTCGACCCGGATGACGTCGTTCATCGGGTCGACCCGGGCGCCCATCTGGGTCACGACCTCGCCGTTGACCTCGACGTGGCCCTCGGCCATCAGCTGCTCACTGCGGCGCCGGCTGGCGATCCCGGCCTGGGCGAGCACCTTCTGGAGGCGGACGCCTTCGACCGGGCGTGACTCAGACACCGGCGGAGGGACCCGTGGATCGATCCTCGGAACTCGGGGCCTCCGCATCGTGAGTGGCCTCCACCGACTCAGTGAAGTCTTCATCGCCCAGCTCGTCGAGCTCCGGAAGCATCGGGGCGATGTCGGGCAGCTCGTCGATGTCGGCCAGACCCATCCGCTCGAGGAAGTAGCTCGACGTGCGGTACAGGATGGCGCCACTTTCGGCGTCGGTGCCGGCCTCCTCGACGAGGCCGCGGGTCACCAGGGTGCGGACCACGCCGTCGACGTTGACGCCACGGATGGCCGACACGCGGGAGCGGCTGACCGGCTGGCGATACGCGATGACGGCAAGGGTTTCGAGTGCGGCCTGGGTGAGACGGGCCTGCTGCCCGTCGAGCACGAACCGCTCCACTGCCGCGGCGTAGGCGTCGCGCGTGAAGTACCGCCACCCTCCCCCGACGTTGCGCAGCTCGAAGCCGCGTTCCTGGTCGGTGTACTCCTGCGCCAGCTCGGCGAGCGCCTTCTCGACGTCGGGCGGTGGGTGGCCCACGGCCTGAGCGAGCGTGAGGTGGTCGAGCGGCTGGTCGGCCACCATCAGCACGGCCTCGAGGGCCGGCCGGAGGTCGAGCGTCCCGAGCTCCAGCTCGTGCGGGCCGTTCACATCGGACTCAGACATCGGCTTCCTCGTCGCGAGGGACGGCGGCCAGCTCGGGTCGCCGCTTCTGGTCGTGCTTCGGTGCATCCGGCTCGTCGAACTCCTCGCCGACGTCGATGTCGCCGTCGTCGGTTCCGGTCCAGCGCAGGTGGAGATCGCCGAGCGGCGTCGCCTGGTCGAACGTCAGGACGCCCTCACGGAACAGCTCGAGTACGGCGAGGAACCTGGCCACTGTGGTGACGATGTCGGCGTCGGCGGTGAGTGCGCGGAACGTGGTGCTCCCCTGCCGGCGGAGCCGGTCGACGACGAGGTGGGCCTGCTCGCGCACGCTCACCCGCGATGCGTGCAGGTGCGCCATGGACAGCACCGGCACCGGCTTGGGTTCGAGCGTCGCGGCCGCGAGCAGTGCGAGGTCGGCTGGCCCGATGGACACGATCACCTCCGGCAGCAGCTCGGCGAACCGCGGTTCCAGCGTCACCGAACGCGCGTGTCGGCGCTGCTCCTCCGCCAACCGCTGGGAGATCAGCGACGCGACCTGCTTGAACGCCCGGTACTGCATGAGCCGCGCGAACAGCAGGTCGCGAGCCTCCAGCAGGGCGAGGTCGTCCTCGTCCTCGACGTCGCCCTGCGGCAGCAGCCGGGCCGTCTTGAGGTCGAGCAGCGTGGACGCGACCAGCAGGAACTGCGTCGTCTGCTCGAGGTCGTCGCCGAACGCCTTGATGTAGCCGATGAACTCGTCGGTGACCTTCGACAGTGCCACCTCGGTGATGTCGAGCTGGTGCTTGGAGATCAGCGACAGCAGCAGGTCGAACGGTCCCTCGAAGACGCTCAGGCTGACCGAGAAGCCGGCGGTCGCAGCGGCCGCTTCCTCAACCTCGACCTCGACGGTGTCGACAGCGCGCGGTTGCGCGGGCGTCATGACGCGCTCAGGCGCTGGGCGATCTCGCTGTCGGTGCCACGCGCCTCGAGGTCGCCCAGCGCGATCGCCAGAGCGGCCCGCACCAGGCGGCCGCGGTCGACGTTGCGTCCGAGCTCGCTACGCAGCTTGAGCCGGGCCTGCTCAACGGCGAGCAGCTCGTCGGACGTCAGGTAGACGGTCATCTTCTCGTTGTGCTTGATGCGGCCGCTCAGGCCGGTCGACTCCGGTTCCTCCTCGACCTCGCCGTCCTTGCGCGGGCGCGATGCGGTGGCACGGAAGAGCTCGTCAGCGCCGGGGAGATTTACGCGCCGGGGCATCGACTCAGCACCTCTCGGGCCAGCTGGCGATACGCCGTCGCCCCTGGCGAGTTCGTGGCGAACTCGGTGATGGGTTCTCCCGCGACGGTCGCGTCGGAGAACTTGATCGTGCGCCGGATGACGGTATGGAAGACGAGGTCGCCCCACCCCTCGACCAAGGTCTGGAGCACCTCGCGATCGTGGAGCGTCCGGCCGTCGTACATGGTGCCCACCAAGCCGATGATCTGCAGCCGGATGTTGGTGCGGTCGCGCACCTTCTCGATGGTCTCCTTCAACAACGCCACGCCGCGCAGTGCGAAGTACTCGCACTCCAGCGGGATGATGACGCCGTCCGACGCGGTGAGTGCGTTGACCGTGAGCAGGCCGAGGGACGGCTGGCAGTCGATGAGCACCACGTCGTAGTCCTGCAAGACGGGGTGCAGCACCCGGGCCAGCGCTTGTTCACGGCCGACCTCGGTGACCAGTCGCATCTCCGCGGCCGACAGGTCGATGTTGGACGGTGCGAGGTCGAGGCCGTCGACCGACGTCTCCATGATGATGTCCTTGATGCCGAGCTCGCGGTCCATCAGCACGTGGTAGATGCTCTGCTCGAGGTCGTGGGCATTGAAGCCGAGACCGACCGTCATGGACCCCTGCGGGTCGAAGTCGATGAGGAGCACCTTGCGCCCGGCTTCGACGAGCGCGGCACCGAGGTTGATCGTGGTGGTGGTCTTGCCGACGCCACCCTTCTGGTTGCACATCGAGATGACGGTGGCGGGTTGTCCCGCACGGCGAGGCTTGGGCTCTGGCAGCTTGGGGATCGGACGTCCTGTGGGTCCGAATTCCTTGCTCATCTACGTCCTTCGCACTCGTCCCGATTTCGCGCCACTCTACCGCTCACCGTACGGCGCGCGGATGTGCCGTTGCGTAAATCTCGCGAAGTTTCTCGACGGTCACCAAGGTGTAGACCTGCGTCGTCGTCACCGACGCGTGACCGAGCAGCTCCTGCACCACCCTGACGTCGGCGCCACCGTCGAGCAGATGCGTCGCGAACGAGTGCCGGAGGGTGTGCGGCGACACCTCCTTCTTGACGCCGGCGCGCTGCGCGGCCTTCACCAGGACCGTCCATGCGCTCTGCCGGCTGAGCCGTCCACCCCGGGCGTTGAGGAACATCGCCGGCGACGCGGCCTTCGCCGAGACGAGGGTGGGGCGGGCCACCGTCAGGTAGTCCTGGACGGCGGCGATGGCGAAACTCCCGACCGGGACCATGCGCTGCTTGCCGCCCTTGCCTCGCAGCAGCACGGTCCCCTCGTCGAGGTCGAGGTCGTCGACGTCGAGCCCGACCGCCTCGGAGATGCGCGCGCCAGTGCCGTAGAGCACCTCGAGCAGAGCCCGGTCGCGCTTGGACAGGCTGGTGCCGGCTTCTCCGGACGCTGCGAGGATCGCCTCGACGTCAGACAACGGCAAGGCTTTCGGCAGCCGGGCTGCGGGACGCGGTGGCTTGACCGCCGCCGACACGTCCGTCGCCACGAGGTGTTCACGGAGACAGAACCGGTGGAAGCCGCGGACGGCGACGACCGCGCGGGCAGCGCTGGCCGCACCGAGGGCCGGGTGGTCGGTGTCGCCGGTGCGGAGGGCGCCGAGGAACCCGAGCACGTCCGTCTCGGCGATCGCGCCGGGCTTCTCGATGCCACGTCCGTGCAGGTGAGCGGTATAGCGCCGGAGATCGCGTCGATAGCTGTGCAGCGTGTTGTCAGCCAGGCCGCGTTCGACCCCCAGGTGACTCAGATAGTCGAGCACTGCCTGCTCGAGGTCGCTGGACACTTCAGTCCCGAGACCGTCGGACCTGCTCGGCCAGCAACGCCGCGACGGTCTTGCTGTCGGAGATCCGGCCCTCGAGCACGGCGTCGACCGCCGCGTCGAACGGGACCCACCACTGGTGCATGTCGCCCTCCTCGGCGACCCGGTCGGTGCGGTCGGCCTGTGGAACGGGGTGCAGGCCGACCGCGCGGAACACCGTCAACCGCTCGCTGGAGTAGCCGGGTGTCGCGAACATCCCGAGCTCCTGGGCCCAGTCATCGGCGGTCAGGTCGGCCTCCTCGGCCAGCTCGCGGATGGCGGTGGCGAGCGGGTCCTCCCCCACCACGTCGAGGATGCCGGCGGGGATCTCCAGCATCCGGTGCCGCACCGCGTGCCGGTACTGCTCGACGAGCAGGACGCGGTCGGCGTCGTCGATGGCGAGGACCCCGACGGCGCCGTGCGGCTGCACGACGACGCGCTCGTGCTCTCCCGCGGCGGGGTCGACGATCGTGTCGACATCGACCCTCAGGTAGGCGGTGGAGAAGCCCGGCGTCGACGTGCTGACCGGCCAGGCATGTGGGCTGTCGGCGAGCGTGGCGGGATCGGCGAGCCTTCCGGGGAGGTCAGGGTGCGAACTGGTCATCCCTCGACCGGTTCGGCTTCGCTCGCGGCGCGGAGGTCGGCCTCGACGGGCAGCCGTGTCTCGCGCTGGCGTTCGAGTGCGGCCTCGACGAGCCCGGCGAACAGCGGGTGCGGACGGGTGGGACGCGACCGCAGTTCGGGGTGCGCCTGCGTGGCGACGTAGTACGGGTGCATCTCACGCGGCAGCTCGATGAATTCCACCAAGGTGGAGTCGGGCGACGTGCCACTGAACACCATCCCGGCGGCCTCGAGCTGCTCGCGGTACCGGTTGTTGACCTCGTAGCGGTGGCGGTGGCGCTCCTCGACCTTGTCAAGGCCGTAGGCCTGCGCGACCAGAGTGCCAGGCTTGAGTGCCGCCGGGTAGAGGCCAAGCCGCATCGTGCCGCCGAGGTCACCGGCGCCCTCGACGAACGCCTCCTGCTCGGCCATGGTGGCGATCACGGGGGCACTCGCCTGCGGGTCGAACTCCGACGAGCTCGCACCGTCGATGCCGGCCACCGACCGCGCGAACTCGATCACCATGCACTGCAGCCCGAGACACAGCCCGAGCACGGGGATCTTGCGTGTGCGCGCATACGTGAGCGCGCCGATCTTGCCCTCGATGCCGCGGATGCCGAATCCACCGGGCACGCAGATGCCGTCGACGTCGCCGAGATGCTGCGCGGCGCCGGCCTCGGTCTGGCACTCGTCGGACGGCACCCACCGCAGGTGCACCTTGGCGTCGTGGGCGAACCCGCCGGCGCGCAGCGCCTCGGCGACCGACAGGTAGGCGTCGGGCAGGTCGATGTACTTGCCGACCAGGGCGATGGTGACGTCCTCGGCGGGGTCATGTACCCGGCGCAGCAGCTCGTCCCACTGGGTCCAGTCGACGTCACGGAACGGCAGGTCGAGGCGCCGCACGACATAGGCGTCGAGCCCTTCGCTGTGCAGCACCCGCGGGATGTCGTAGATGGACGGCGCGTCGCTGGCGGTGACGACCGCTTCCTCCTCGACGTCGCACATCAGCGAGATCTTGCGCTTCACGTTCGGCGGGATGGCTCGGTCGGAGCGACACACGATGGCGTCGGGCTGGATACCGATGGAGCGGAGCGCCGCAACGGAGTGCTGGGTGGGCTTGGTCTTGAGCTCACCGGACGGACCGATGTACGGCACCAGCGAGACGTGCAGGAAGAAGACGTGGTCTCGGCCGATCTCGTGGCGGACCTGGCGAGCGGACTCCAGGAACGGCTGGCTCTCGATGTCACCGACCGTGCCGCCGATCTCGTGGATGACCACGTCGACCTCGGGGCCGCCCATCGAGAGCATCCGGTCCTTGATCTCGTTCGTGATGTGCGGGATGACCTGGACGGTGTCTCCGAGGTAGTCGCCACGGCGCTCACGGGCGATGACGTCGGAGTAGACCTGACCGGTGGTGACGTTGGCGCGCCCGACGAGGTCCTCGTCGAGGAACCGTTCGTAGTGGCCGATGTCGAGGTCGGTCTCGGCGCCGTCGTCGGTGACGAACACCTCGCCGTGCTGGAAGGGGTTCATCGTGCCGGGGTCGACGTTGAGGTACGGGTCGAGCTTCTGCATGGTGACCCGGAGGCCACGCGACTTCAGCAGTCGTCCGAGGCTGGAGGCGGTGAGGCCCTTGCCGAGCGATGACGCGACTCCGCCGGTGACGAAGACGTGCTTGGTGACAGCGCTACCTGCCAAGGTGACTCCCGTGGGTCAGCGTCGACGAAGCGACGGGCCGATGAACCATTTCATGCTCCACGGGACTCCAGCCTATCAACAACCCTCCTCTCAGCGCGGCACTGCGCCATCGGCGCTTCGCGAGGTGCCCCAGCTGCCCGACTGGCCCTTGGCCTCCTGGGCCAGGGCCAGCGACACCACGACGCGTCCGGCGGCGGTGTCGGTGACGTCGACCGTGGAGACCTGCGAGGCCGCGTCACTGTCACGGAGAGCGGCCAGCACGCCGCCGTCCTGGCTCGACGTGGACGGACCGGCGAGCACTGCCCCTCCTCCGGAGCCGTCGATCGCCTTCGCCAGCTGCGCCGAGACGGAGCCGGAGTCTCCGGCACGTCCCGGTCCGCTGACGACCACGGCGAGGTCGGCGAACCTCTCCGGCTTTGCCCCGAAGCTGAGGAGCTGCCCCTCGTCGAAGGCCGAGCTGATCGTGGTGGCGGTGGTGTCGAGGTTCTTGCCGGCGCCGCCGAGCACCGACCGTCCGAGGGCCGCGCCGATGCGGCTGTAGCTCTCGCCGGCATCGGCCACGCCCTCGACGTCCGCGGCGGACTGCTGGGCGACGCCCTCGGCGAACTGCCGGTTCGCGGGGTCGAGGAGCTTGCCGGTCAGCCGGACCTCACCGGTGACGTCGGCACCGGCCTTCTCGATGTCGGCCCGGATGCCCTTCGTCTCCTCGGCACGCGCGCCCGGCAACGTCATGACGACGACGGAGCGACCCTTCAGCGCGTCCTTGAGCAGCGCACCCGACGTACGGGCCGCGTAGCCGGACTCGAACCGGGCGATCGCCGGGTCCGCCACCGAGCCCGCACCGTCGTCGCCTGGCAGCACGGAGTTGTCGTCCAGAGGCCCGGCGCCGAGGGCGATGCCGGCCGCCAGCGCCAGCAGGACCGCGGCGATGGAGACGAGGTGGTAGCGGAAGCTGATCACGTGAAGAGTCCTTCGATCCAGATGCCGGCGTCGTCGATGCGTCCGCCGAGCGAGTCGAACCAGTCGCTCCCGACGGGTGTGACGGCGACAGACGCGACCACAGCGGCCACCCCGGCCAGCAGGATCAGCAGCACCGGCCAGATCGCCATCGACCGAGTCGCGAAATAGCCCGCCGCCTTGGCGTCCACGAGACGGGAGCCGGCCCGCAGCCGGGTGACGAACGAGCTGGCGACGTCGGCGGGTCCGCGCTCGAGGAACTCCATCAGCCCCTGCGGCGCGCCGACCTGGATGATCACCGGCGCCTCGTTGGAGTCCGCCAGCACGATCGCGAGATCGTTCGCGGACCCGGTGGCGACGAACCAGACCGGGTCGACCTTGGCCTTCTCGAAGCGCTCGGCGCCGCCCTTGTCGTGGGCGGACGTCGCCGTGACCACGACCAGCGCCCGGGAGTGGAACGCTCGCGCGGACAGCTCGTCGAGGGTGCCCAGCACCACGTGGGGCTTGTATCCGGCGTCGAGGAGGGCGTCGGCACCGTCGGCCACCCCGATCAGCACCGGATCGCGTTCCCGGATCCACTTCCTGATGCGCTGCAGGTCGTTCTGCCAGCCGAACGTCTTGCTCACGACGACGACCGGCCGCTTGCGAAGCCGCTTGCCGAGCCGGGGCACCCGGGCGCCCTCGAGCAACATGGCGCGCTCCCGCTGCAGGTGGTCGGTGGCGTTCGCCATCAGCGACTCGAGCCGGGTCGAGAGTCCCTTGTCGGCTTCTCCGAGACTCGCCGTGACCGCGGCGTCGTCTTGCGAGACGCCCTGGGCGACCAGCATCTCGCCCTTGAACACGCGGTTGCCGTCGATCCGCACCTTCTCGCCGCTCTTCAGCCGGCTCCACACGCCCTCACCGACCTGGTCGATCAGGGGGATGCCGGCGTCGGCGAGGATGCGGGGGCCGAGGTTGGGATACCGGCCGGTGCTCGACTCTGCGGCATTGATGACCGCGCGCACCCGGCGATCGACGAGTGCCTCGGCCTGGCTGCGG
>Ga0190270_10001210_pt1 | contig 11861 bp, 14 predicted proteins | sample Popmic320T_FD_133748 | JGI IMG/M metagenome (GOLD analysis project Ga0190270, IMG submission 133748) | Populus adjacent soil microbial communities from riparian zone of Weber River, Utah, USA - 320 T | ecosystem: Environmental > Terrestrial > Soil > Riparian zone | place: USA: Utah | collected... | reverse complement strand
TCGCAGGATCGAGCGCGTGCACCTCGGAATCGGAGCCTTTTACCCCTCCACCACCCTTCGGGTGGTCCCCCTCCCCATCTGACGATGGGGAGGACCTTGGCGGATGGCGAGCAGGATCGCCGTCACGACCGACTCGAGATCCTTCAGCACATCGCGCGCGATAAATCTCACCACACGTAGCCCTTGCTCCTCGAGCCACGCATCCCGCCGCGCATCCCTCGCCGGTCGATTTCCCATGCCGTGGCTTTCACCATCGATCTCGATGACCAGCTTTGCGGCTGCGCAGTAGAAGTCGACGGTGTAGGCCCCCAGTGGATGCTGATGGCGGAATTTGATGTCTCCAGGGCGCTGGCGCAGCGCCTGCCAGAGCAGGACCTCCGGCAGGGACGGCGTCCGGCGTAGCGCGCGGGCGCGCATGACCGCTTCGTTCCTGTCCACTGGTCTCTTCGGCCGAGCCAATTACCCCTCCACCACCCTTCGGGTGGTCCCCCTCCCCATGCTTTGCATGGGGAGGAACGTCAGCACCGGCAATTCTGCTGCTTCGGCCGCGGGCGCGCCTTGGGCGCGGTCGTCGCATATTCCTGGCGGTTGAGGGCGCCGTCGCGATTGGCGTCGGCACTGCCGAACTTGGTGATCGAGCGCGCCGCCCACTCCTCGAAGGTGAGGTTGCCGTTGCGGTTCGTGTCGAGCCGCTGGAACGCCTTCTGGCGTGGCTGGAGCAGCTCCTCGCGGGTGACGCGGCCGTCATTGTCGCGGTCGGCGCGGTTGAAGCGGCGCTCTTCCTTGGATCGCTCGGGGGCCGACGGCGGGCGGGCCGGACGGCGGGCCGCGCCCGGCTCCTCGCCGCCCTCCTCCGCTTCCCCGGTCTCGGCGGCGGGCGCGTCGGGCACGCTCACTTCCGGCTGCGCCTGGATACGCCAGATGAAGAAGCCGGCGACGATCAGCAGGATCGCCGATCCGCCGGCCGCGAGGTAACGAAGCATGGCCGCCTCCCCCAAACCGTTGAGCCCAGGATAGGATTCATCGGAAAACGCATAAAGCTTAGGTCCAAAACGGACTATTTTCCGGTGAGGCGATGCCTCAGCATGCGCAGCGTCCGCCGCGGCGCACCCTGCAATTCCCAGCGCGGCCGGCCGGGCTCGGCATCGCGCGCGGCAAGCATTGCGAGCATGCCGAGCGGCCGCAGACGCTTCGGCCAGCGCCAGGAGGCCGTCGCTCCCACTGCCGAAAGTGCCGCCTCGGCATCAGCCGCGTTGCCGCTGTGGCGAGCGAGATCGATCAGCGCCCAAGCTCGCCCGCCGGCCTCAACGGCGGGCCTTGGCTGGGGCTCGCCGAGCAGGCGCGCCGTGGAGCGAAACAGGAGGCCGCCCCGCGCCGAGGCGTAGAGGTCGAAATCGGCGGCGCCCAGCGGGTCGGGCGACAGCAAAACCGCCCAGCCCGCCTCCATCTCCGCCAGCTCCGCCCCGGTCAGCCCCGCGGGGAGGACGTGTCGGGCGAGCGCCGCGAGCACGGGCTCCGCCGGCGCGGGCGCCGAATCGAGCTTCTCGAGCGCTTCGCGCCACCAGGCCAGGCGAATCTGACTGATGACCGGCTCTCGGCCCGTGGAAAGCACCGCGGCGAGTGTCGCGTCGAGGCGCCAGAGTGCTTCGACCGCAGCGCGGCGCGAAGCGGGAACGTACGCCAGAGCGAGCATGCGGTCCGGATCGAGGACGTTCACCTGAAGCCCTCCCCCTTGAGGGGAAAGGGCGGGGTGGGGGTGCAGTCGATGGAGTGCGGTGACTTTCCGCAGATGCCACCCCTCCCCCTCAAAGGGAGGGGAGCTGCGCTCACCGGTAACAGACCTTGCGCGACGCCTCGACGACGTCGTCGACCTTGACCAGCGCCAGTTTCTCCAGGTTCGCCGCGTAGGGCAGCGGGACGTCCTTGTCGGTGACGCGCAGCACCGGCGCGTCGAGATCGTCGAAGCCCTCGCTCATCGCGAGCGCGATCAGCTCGGACGAAATCGAGCAGGTCGGCCAGCCTTCCTCGACGCAGACCATGCGGTTGGTCTTGGCGAGCGAGCGCAGGACCGTGTCGCGGTCGAGCGGGCGCAGCGTGCGCAGATCGATTACCTCGGCCTCGATCCCTTCTTCCGCCAGCTTCGTCGCCGCGTCGAGCGCGACGCCAACGCCGATCGAATAGCTCACCAAGGTCACGTCGCCGCCTTCGCGCACGACCCGCGCCTTGCCGATCGGCAGCACATGATCCTCGAGCGTCGGCACGTCGAAGCTCTGGCCGTAGAGCAATTCATTCTCGAGGAAGACGACCGGATCCTCGGACCGGATCGCGGCCTTGAGCAGGCCCTTGGCGTCGGCCGCCGAATAAGGCGCGATCACGATCAGGCCGGGAACGCTCGCATACCACGGCGCGTAATTCTGGCTGTGCTGGGCGCCGACGCGCGACGCCGCGCCGTTGGGGCCGCGGAACACGATCGGGCAGCGCATCTGGCCGCCCGACATATAATTGGTCTTGGCGGCCGAATTGATGATGTGGTCGATCGCCTGCATGGCGAAATTGAAGGTCATGAATTCGATGATCGGCTTGAGGCCGCCCATCGCCGCGCCCGTGCCGATCCCGGCAAAGCCATATTCGGTGATCGGCGTGTCGATCACGCGCTTCGGCCCGAACTCGTCGAGCAGGCCCTGCGTCACCTTGTAGGCGCCCTGATATTCGGCGACTTCCTCGCCCATCACGAAGACGCGCTCGTCCTTGCGCATCTCTTCGGCCATCGCGTCGCGCAATGCCTCGCGGACGGTGGTGCGGACCGTCTCGGTGCCCTCGGGCACGTCCGGCTCGACGCTGAGGCTGGCGGGCGCCGTTTCGGGCTTCGCTGCCACCGTGGCCGGCGTTTCACTGGGCTCCTCGGCCGGCGCAGGCGCAGCTTGCACTTCCGCCGCTTCGGCCTTCGGCGCGGGCGCCGATGCCTCCCCTTCGCCGGCGATCAGGGCAATCACCGTGCCGACCTTCACCTCGTCGGTGCCCTCGGCGACCAGAATCTTCGAGATGATGCCTTCGTCGACCGCTTCGAACTCCATGGTCGCCTTGTCGGTCTCGATCTCCGCGAGGATGTCGCCGGACGAGACGCTGTCGCCTTCCTTGACCAGCCATTTGGCAAGCGTGCCCTCTTCCATGGTCGGGCTCAGCGCCGGCATCTTCAGCTCAATCATAATCGACGACCAATATGTCCGTATAAAGTTCGGAGGCGTCGGGCTCGGGCGATTGCTCGGCGAAGTCGGCGGCTTCGACGACGATGCGCTTGATCTCTGCGTCGATCGACTTGAGCTTGGCCTCGTCGACGCCCGCCCCGCCGAGCTCGCGCTTGACCGCCTCGATCGGGTCGGACTTTTCGCGGACGGCCTGAACCTCCTCGCGCGAGCGATATTTGGCCGGGTCCGACATCGAGTGGCCGCGATAGCGGTAGGTCTTCATCTCGAGGATCACCGGCCCCTTGCCGCCGCGCACCCATTCGAGCGCGGTCTCGGCGGCGGCGCGGCAGGCGAGCACGTCCATGCCGTCGACCTGGAGGCCCGGGATGCGGAAGCTCTCGCCGCGCTTGTAGAGCTGGTCCTCGGCCGACGAGCGGTTGACGCTCGTGCCCATCGCATAATGGTTGTTCTCGATCACGTAGATGATCGGCAGGCCCCAGAGCTGGGCCATGTTGAAGCTTTCGTAGACCTGGCCCTGATTGGCCGCGCCGTCGCCGAAATAAGCGAGGCAGACGCCGCCGTCCTCGTCATATTTGTGCTTGAAGGCCAAGCCCGTGCCGAGGCTGACCTGGGCGCCGACGATGCCGTGGCCGCCGTAGAACTTATGCTCGACGCTGAACATGTGCATCGAGCCACCCTTGCCCTTGGAGATGCCGGCGGCCCGGCCGGTCAATTCGGCCATGATCACGCGCGGATCGATGCCGTAGGCGAGCATGTGGCCGTGGTCGCGATAGCCGGTGATGACGCTGTCGCGCTTCGGGTCGAGCGCCGACTGGAGGCCGACGGCGACCGCTTCCTGGCCGATATAGAGGTGGCAGAAGCCGCCGATCAGGCTGAGCCCGTAAAGCTGGCCGGCACGCTCCTCGAAGCGGCGGATGAGCAGCATCTGGCGGTAGAATTCGAGCAGCTGGTCGCGGCTGGCTTCGTAGCGGCCGGGCTGCGACGGCCGTTCGCGATTGTGACTGGAAGGCGGAGCGTCGGCGCCTGCTTCCTTCGGTTTCCGCGATGCGGCCCTGGCCACTTCCTTGCCTGTCCTCATGGTCTCGATTGGGGCGGGTCTATGGCGGCAAACGCGGACGCGCGCAACTTGTGCCCGGCTCAATCCCCGGCGATGAACACCGTCAGCATCCAGCGCCCGCCGACCCGTTCGAAGCCGGCGCGATAGTCGAGCACGCTGCGTATGTCGGCGCGGCGGACGAAGCCGCGGCGGCCGTCGGCGAGACCGACGCGCAGCCACCCAGACTCGCCATCGTCCCCTTCCGCCTCCAGCACGTCCCAGTCGAGCCGCGCGACCGGCGCGCCTGTCGCATCCGGCCGGGTGTGGAGCGGCGCGCCAGAGCGCACGGCGACCCAGGTCGCGAACGGGTCGCGCGGTCCGGCGGACTGGACGAACAAGGAAGGCGCCCAGAAGGTGCCGCCCTCGCGGGCGCAGCCGAGCCGCAGCACCGCCTCCAGCTCGGGCCAGATCGGGCTCGTCCCCGGGCCGCGAAGCTGCCAGGCGCGTGCGAATTCGGCCCGGCCGCCGCTGCCGCCGAAGCTGAACTCGATCTGCGGCGCCACGATCGAGAGCAAAGCCGCGGAATCGCGCTGCCGCACGATTTCTTCGAGCCTGCGCCTGAAGATGGCGAACGATCGGTCCGACGCACAGAGATCGACGGGCGGGAGTCGGCGCGGGCTCGCCGGGTCGGGAGGTTGCGCGACCGCGGCGAGGACGGCAGCGAGAAGGAGTGCGCTCAGCGGCGCAACGAGGCGGCGGCGGGCGCGGCCGGCGCGCGGCTCTCGCCGAGCTCGATGATCACTTCGTCCGGACGGACGAGGCCGAGGTCGCGGCGGACCAGCTCCTCCGCGAGGTCGGGATCGGCGTTGCGCGGATCGAGCAGGCGGTTGCGGTGATCGAGCCGGGCCCGCTCCGCCTCGAGCTGCGCGAGAACCACCGTCCGCTCCGCCTTCTGCCGGCGATAATCGCCCCAGGAGAGCACGCCATTGTCGCCGATCACGGCATAGCCGACGAAGTTCGCGATGATCAGGAACGCGACGGCCGGGAGGGCCGCGCGCCTGATCAGTGAAACCGGATTTCGAACCCCCGCCATAGATTGTCACAGAATCAGGAAAATGGCGGAGAATCAAGCGCTCATCTGAGATTATCGCCGAAAAGACTCAGATTGGCGGCGAAATGCGCCCTGATCGGCGAATCGAACCTGCTCCGATCGCAGTTCCGGCGCCAGCGCGCGGTTGAGCCGCGATTAGCGCCCGGTTACAGCCTCGCTTCGATGGCCACCCCCTTCCCGCATCGTCACCTGCTCGGCATCGAGGGCCTGTCCCGCGACGACATGCTGCTCATTCTTGACGAGGCGGATGGCTGGTCAACCTTCAATCGGCAGGCGCGGCGGGCGGACGAGCGGCTGCGCGGGCTCACGCAGATCAACGCCTTTTTCGAGAATTCGACGCGCACGCTCTTCTCGTTCGAGATTGCGGGCAAGAGGCTTGGAGCGCAGGTCTCGAACTTCCACCCCGCCGCGTCGAGCGTGCGCAAGGGCGAGAGCCTGATCGACACGGCGCAGACGCTGAACGCCATGGGCCCGGACCTGCTCGTCATCCGACACGAGCAGACCGGCGCGGCGCACGACGTCGCGGCGGTGATGGACTGCCCGGTGATCAACGCCGGCGACGGCCGCGGCGAGCACCCCACCCAAGCCCTGCTCGACGCGCTCACCATCCGCCAGCGCAAGGGCAGGATCGAGGGCGTCCGGGTCGCGGTCTGCGGCGACATCCGCCACAGCCGCGTCGCCGGCTCGAACCTGCGCGCGCTGCCGCTTCTCGGCGCCGAGGTCCGCGCCGTCGCCCCGGCCCGGCTGATGCCGGACGTGCTGCCGCCCGGAGTCGCCGGTTTCGAGGACATGGACGAGGGCATTGCCGGCGCCGACGTGGTGATGATGCTGCGCATCCAGCGCGAGCGGATGGAGGAGGCGGTCGAGGGTGATCTCGGCGACTTCCACGCCCGCTACGGCCTGACCCGCGCGCGCCTCGCCGGCGCCGCGCCCGACGCGATCGTCATGCACCCCGGCCCCATGAACCGCGGCGTCGAGATCGACGGCGCCGTCGCCGACGATCCGGAGCGCTCGGCGATCCTCCAGCAGGTCGCGAACGGCGTCGCGGTGCGCATGGCCTGCCTCGATCTGCTCACCCGCGACCGGCGGCGCGGCTGACCCGCCGCGAGGCATCTGCCGCAAAGCTATGGCTTTTTCGCGGTTGCGCGCTGTGAAAAAGCCTGAAACAAGACCCGTTCGCTTGCATTTGGGAGGTATGATGACCGTTTCGTTGCTCGCAGCCCTGTTGCTGATCGCCCAGCCCGCGCCCGAACAGGCGGTCGAGGAGCCCGTCGCCGTCGAGGCCGAAGCGGAGATGCAGATCGAGGCGCCGCCGCCCGAGGCCGCACCCCCGCCCGCTGCCCCCGCGCAGCCCGCTCCCCCGGCCGTGGTCGAGGCCGAAGCCACCGCCGCCGCCGAGCCCGAAGAGCCGGAGATTTGCCGGCGACGCATCGTGCCCTCGGAGCGGATCGGCCAGCGTCACCGCACGATCACGACCTGCCGCACGCGCGCGGAGTGGGAACGCAGCCGCCGCGGCGGCTGAGGGTCACCGACTTTCCTGGTCGTCGGCGATAAATGACACGTTCAGCGGCGAGCGCCCAGCAGGCGCTCGTCGCCCTTTGTACATGAGTGTCAGCCCTTGCCCCCCCGCTTCCTGATCCTGCTCCTCGCCGGCGTCGCGCCGGCCCCCCTCCTTGCCCAGACCGAAGGCGCCCCGATACCGGCGCCGGCGCCCGTGGACGAAGTCGCCCCGGCGGCCGGGGCCGATGCCGCGGCCCAGCCCGATCGCGCGCCCGACCCCGACGACCCCGATCTGATGGAGGACGAGGAAGACGGCGGCGAGGCCATCGTCGTCACCGGGCAGCGGCCGCGCGGCTCGGTCGACAGCGATATCCCGCCCGAAATCCAGCTCGACCGGCGCGACATCCGTGCGACCGGCGCCGGCACCATCACCGAGCTGCTCGACGCAATCGCCCCGCAGACCCGCAGCGGCCGCGGACGCGAAGGCGGCGGCCGCCCGGTCGTCTTGCTCAACGGGCAGCGCATCTCCGGCTTCGGCGAGATCCGCGACCTGCCGCCCGAGGCGATCGAGCGGGTCGACATCCTCCCTGAGGAAGTCGCGCTGCGCTACGGCTACCGGGCCGACCAGCGCGTGGTGAACATCGTGCTGCGCCGCCGCTTCGACGCGACCACCGGCGAGCTCGAAGGGGGCTTCGCGACCGCGGGCGGGCGCGGCAGCTACGAGATCGACCTCAACCATCTCAGGATCGATCCCGCCGGCCGCTACAGCCTCGACTTCGAGTATCAGCACTCGGACCCCCTGTTCGAGAGCGAACGCGACATCATCCAGGCGGCGAGCGCCCCCGCCGACATCGGCCGCTTTCGGACGCTCCTTGCCGAGAGCGACCAGCTGACGCTGGGCGGGACGATCAACCGCAGCGTCTTCGGCGACGTCTCGGCGACTTTGAACGGCCGCTTCGACACCAATTGGAGCACGCGCTTCCTCGGGCCCGATCCGAGCGACGACGACGCGCTGCGCCGCGAATCCGACGGGCGCACCGCCCATGTCGGTCTCATCCTCAACGGCAATCTGCGGCCGTGGCGCTGGTCGCTCACCTCCAATTACGACAATGTGCTGAGCACCAGCCGGACCGACACCGGCATCGCCACCACGCCCGACCGGACGCGCACGCTCTCGTCGATCGGCACGACCGAGCTGGTGACGAGCGGCCCCCTGTTCGACCTTCCGGGAGGCGAGGTTTCGGCGACGGTGCGCGCCGGCTTCGACACGCGCGATTTCTCCTCGACCACGCGGCGGAACGGCATCGAGCAGAGCCGCGACCTGTCGCGCGACCGCGGCGCCGTCCAGGCCAGCATCGACCTGCCGATCGCCAGCCGCCGCCGCGCCTTTCTCGAGGATCTCGGCAACCTCTCGGTCAATTTCAACGCGGAGATCGAGCAGCTCTCCGACTTCGGCACGCTGACCACGCTCGGCGCGGGCCTCAACTGGTCGCCGATCGAGGAGCTCAATTTCGGCGCCAGCTTCACCGACGAGGATGGCGCGCCCTCGATGCAGCAGCTCGGCGACCCGGTCCAGGAAACGCCGGGCGTACGCGTGTTCGACCTGGTCCGCGGCGAGACCGTCGACATCACCCGCATCGAGGGCGGCAATCCGAACCTGCTCGCCGACAATCGCCGGGTGCTTTCGCTGCGCATGAACGCGCGCCCGTTCGAGGATGAGGACCTGACCTTCCTCGCAAACTACACCAGCAGCCGCATCGACAATGCGATCGCTTCCTTCCCGACCGCGACGCCGGAGATCGAGGCGGCCTTTCCGGGCCGTTTCCTTCGCGACGCCGGCGGCCGGCTGCTGCAGATCGACGGGCGGCCGGTCAATTTCGCGCGCACGGAGCGGAGCGAGGTCCGCTGGGGGATCAATTTCTCCGAGCCGATCGGCCCGCAGCGGCCCGCGGGCGGCTTCCGCAGAGGCGGCGGCCGAGGCGCGGGCGCTCCAGGCGGCGCGCTGCAGGCACCGCAAGGCGAGCAGCCCGCCGGCCAGCCGCCGCAGGTGGGCCAACCCGGCCAGCCCCCTCAGCCGGGCCCGCAAGGCGAGGCGGCGCAGCGTCCGCGCGGTCCAGGCGGCGGCGGTGGCTTCCGCGGTTCGGGCGGAGGGGGCGGACGTGGCGGCTTCGGCGGGGGCGGCATGGGCGGCGGCGGACGCTTCGGCGGCCGGCTCCAGCTCGGCCTCTTCCACACCTATCATATCTCGAACGAGATCCTGATCCGCGAAGGCGTGCCGGTGCTCGACCTGCTCGACGGCTCGGCGGTCGGAGGGCGCGGCGGACAGCCGCGGCACGAGGTCGAGGCCCAGGCCGGCCTGTTCAAGAACGGCATCGGCGCGCGGCTCACCGCCAACTGGCAGAGCGGCACCACTGTGCACGGCCGCCCCGACCTCACCGGCGCGAGCAGCGGCGACCTCTCTTTCTCGGACTTCACCACGGTCAATCTGAGGCTGTTCGCCGATCTCGGCGCCCGCCGCGACTGGGTGCGCGAGGTGCCCTTCCTCCGGGGCATGCGGGTGACGCTGGCGATCGACAATCTGTTCGACAGCCGGATCGACGTCCGCGATTCGACGGGGGCGACGCCGCTCTCCTACCAGGACGATTATCTCGACCCGCTCGGCCGCTCCGTCCGGATCAGCCTACGCAAGCTCTTCTTCTGAGGCGCCGGGCGCGCTAGCGGGCGCGAATGGACCCGCAGGAGCCCTTCGACCGCCGTCTCCGGCGCCTGCGGCGGGAACGGGCGTCTCGCTCCGGAGGAGATGCGGACTACCTTCTCCGCCACGCTACGGACGAGTTGCTCGAGCGGCTTGCGGGGGTGAAACGCGAATTCCGCCGGGCCCTGGTGCTCGGCGCGGGCGAACGGACCCTCGCTCCGCGCCTGCGCGCGCTCGGGCTGGAGGTCGTCGCCGCGGACGCCGGGGCCGGGCTCGGCGACGTGCAGTGCGACGAGGACCGGCTCCCCTTCGCGGACGGCGCGTTCGACCTCATCGTCTCGGTCGGCGCCCTCGACAGCGTCAACGATCTGCCCGGGGCGCTGGCGCTGGTTCGCCGCGCGCTGCGCCCCGACGGCCTGTTCCTCGGCGCCTTCGCTGGCGCCGGCAGCCTTCCCACCCTGCGCCGCGCCATCCACGCCGCCGAGGAGGCGCAGGGCCTGCCCGCCTCGCCCCGGATCCACCCGCAGATCGACCTGCGGGCGGCCGGCGACCTGCTCGCCCGCGCAGGCCTCGCCTTGCCGGTCGTCGACGGCGACACGATCATTGTCCGCTTCGGATCGCTGCTCCGCCTTGTCGCGGACCTGCGCGCGATGGGCACGACCAACCTGCTTCAGGGCCGCTCGCGCCGCCCGCTGGGACGGATCGGCCTCGCCGCCGCGATCGCGGATTTCGCGGCCCAGGCCGATGCCGACGGCAAGACCGCGGAGCGCTTCGAGATCGTCTATCTGATCGGCTGGGCGCCCGCCCCCGACCAGCCCCAACCCGCCCGCCGAGGCAGCGCCACCGCCTCGCTCACCGACGCCCTGAAGCCGAAAAGCTAGAGCAAGGACGCGAGCGCGGCGGACGTCAGCGAGCCACCAGCGATGGCGATGCCGGACTCTTCACGCCGCGAAGCGCGGCAAATGCGCCACCAGCTCGGCAATCTTCTCCGGCTCCGTCTCAATCAGGCGAAGATAGGTCTCGCTCGTGCGGTCAGGCTTCCTGCGCCCCTGTTCCCACTGCTCCACGGTACGTGTGTCCAGTCCGTACCGAGACGCGAACGCCTTCCGGGTCAATCGCGTGCGAGCGCGAACCGTTCGGACGTCGACGGGCTCATGCACGACAAACCCGTCACGATCCCCCTGCAGGTAGGCGCCAACTTGGGCCATGCCGCGCTGGAAGCTATCGAAATCGCTGGTCTTCATTTTCGTCTCCGCCGGCGGTTTTCGCTCTTTGCAGAATCCTTCACCGCCTTCTTCTGCTGGTCCGTCAAATTCGCTCTCTGCCCCTTGCTGATCACGGTCACGAGGAACACGGGGCGGTCAGCGTTCATGTAGTAGGTCATGACCCTGTATCCGCCGCTTTTCCCCTTCCCGGCCTTGGGTATCCGCACCTTCCTCGCGCCACCTGTACCTTCGACAATATCCCCGACTCTTGGGTTCGCAGCAATGTAGTCGACAGCGGCGATCCTCTCCTCATCCGTCATCCCCGAACGACTAGCGGCGGCTAGGAACTCGGGAGTTTCAACGACCGTCTGCACCTGCCGCTCAATACGTCAGTGACGTACTAATCGCAAGTGCGTTAACCCATCCTGACCTCAAACGCAGAACCGGCCCGACGCGGGACCGGTTCGCGCCGCGCCTAGAGCCAGGCCGCGAGCGCGGCGATGAGGGGCCGGTCCGCCGGGGGCATGTCGTCCGCCCTCATCTCGTCCGGCCGGAGCCACTTCAGCGCGGTGGCGTGGAGCGGCTGCGGCTCGCCTCGCCATTGGCGGCAGCGATAGAGCAGCAGGATCATGTGCCGCTCGCCGACCGGTGCGCTCGCGAAGCAGGCCGGATCGAGCGCATGCTCTTCGACCTCGATGCCGAGCTCCTCGGCGAGCTCGCGCACCAAGGCGGCCTCGGGCAGCTCCCATTCCTCGACCTTGCCGCCGGGGAATTCCCACAGCCCCGCCATCGCTTTGCCCTCGGGCCGCTGCTGGAGCAGCACGCGACCGTCGCCGTCGACGAGGGCCACGGCGACGACGGTCATTGTCGGAATTTTTTGCAACGACGGGCCTCTCGTCAGGATTCCCTTAACCCTGGTTGCCGTAAAGGCGAGCATCGGGGAAAACCAGAAGGGCGTGAGGATGCGCAGGCTGCGGAAGCTCGGGAAAGACCAAAAAGGCGCCACGGCCGTCGAATACGGCCTGATCATGGCTCTGATCTTCCTCGCGATGATCGCCGGCGTCAGCGCGTTCGCGCAAACCACCATCAACATGTGGGGCAACGTCGC
>Ga0190270_10001209_pt1 | contig 11870 bp, 11 predicted proteins | sample Popmic320T_FD_133748 | JGI IMG/M metagenome (GOLD analysis project Ga0190270, IMG submission 133748) | Populus adjacent soil microbial communities from riparian zone of Weber River, Utah, USA - 320 T | ecosystem: Environmental > Terrestrial > Soil > Riparian zone | place: USA: Utah | collected... | reverse complement strand
GAGTATCGATACAGCGTTCAGGTCGAGAAGGATGGCCAGTGGCGCGAATGGGCCGCCGGGCCGCGACGCGATTGGAATTTCAGCAAAGATGAGAAGGGAGGGCTGTGGCTGCTGGGAGCGGGCAAAGATCGTCAATATGAAAACGTTTTTCGCACTTTTCCCGATCCCGCCCGACCGGCGGGACCACTGACCTTCGCCGTGATCGGTGATTTCGGTCAAGGCATAGAAGACCTGGCTGATAAGGAGGACAGGAAGTGCCAGCGCGAAGTCGCCGAAGCGTTGGAGCACGCAGTGAAAAATAATGACGTCCGCTTCATCCTGACCACCGGCGACAACATCTACGCGGATCGGAAGCTCCTGGTCTTTACCAGCGATGAAGGCGAAGAGGATGACGATTGGTTCTTCACCTACTTTCAACCCTATCGCTACATCATCAACCGAGTGCCCGTCTTTCCCGTCATCGGCAACCACGATACTGCTGAAACAGAGAAGGAAGCCGACCGCCAGCAGATTTACGACAACTTCTATTTGGCCGAACCTTATCGTCAATTGCGCAAAGGCGGCGAGTTCCAGGCCTCGCCGGACGGCTTGTTCTACCGCTTCGGTTACGGTTCCGACGTCGAGTTCTTCTGCCTCGACACCTCGCGAGCGGATGACGGAAAGCGATGCTTTGAAAAGGCGCAGAACCGCGCGATGCTCGCCGACTGGCTGCAAACTGCGCCCGTTCCCTGGCGCATCGCCTTTTCGCATCACCCTGCTTATTGCGCCGGGCCTCAGCATCCGAGTGAGGTAGAATTGCAGGCGTGGATGCGTGAAGACGGCGGGCCGGGCGGCGTTCGAGTCTTCTTCAGCGGCCACGAACACAATTTCCAATATACGCCCGCCGAAGGAGCGCATTACTTCATCACCGGCGGCGGCGGCAAATTCAAGTCAAAAAAGATCGAGAATAAGAGATTGAAAGACATCGGCGCGCAAGCCTGGGGCGGCAATGAGGAAGGCCACTTCCTGCTGGTGAAGATCGAAGGCGATGAAATGAGCATATGGCCTTACGGACATTTGGCGCTAGGCCGGGCGAATCCCATCAAACTCAATTTTCCGGCGGGGAGTTCGCTTGCGCCCGGCAACGCCCCACCGTTCGTCATCAATCGCGGATGAGCCTGTCTGTCATGGGCAGACAGGCTCGACCCAGTAATTCAACAGCAAATGAGCGGAGGCTAAAACCCATGAGTTTCACCGTAAATTTCAAATTGATGTTTCTCGACTGATCTTCATGGAAGATCAGTCGCGCTTTTTGGGCGGAAATGCCTGCTGCATAGGCCCTAAAGGCCAATGAGGTTAGCAACGCGCAGTGGTAAATCGGAACGGCGGAGCCTTTGGAGCGCGGCGGCTTGGCGCCGCTTTAGTAATCCCATTCGATACTGCGGCAATGATCCGATAGCGAGCCCACCGCGTTCCCGTCTCGGAAATCTGTGGAATTTGGAGATGACTACCAAAGCATCGCCAGGCCAAGGCGCTCCAAGGGCTGTCACCATTTCAATTCCGCGAAACAATTTGTTTGGCAATTGCCCCGCCCTAACTTAACCTTATTGGCCTAAAGGCGGCGCCCCAAACCTCGTTTTTCAGGAGTAAACAATGAGCAACATAGGCAAACTCGGACTAACAATCAGGAACGTCGAAAATCAACCAGCCCTCGATCCCAACACGCGGATTGATGTAAAACGCAAGGATGGAATGGCCATCTTGCGATTCAAGGAATTGAACCTTCCGCTCAACGGGCAACTCGAGATCCCTGCATTCCCTCAGGAATCGAACCTGTTCTGCGACGTGACCCCGAAACGATACCGGAACTTCCGTACCGAATTTTTCACGCTTTCGACTTCCGCGCCGGGAACCATCGAGGCGCGCGCAATGCGTCTCCCCAAACAGTGGGGCGTGCGGTTCACCGCCTGGAATCAGCTTTCCGCCGATTTCACGCCGATCAAAACCGTGCTCGAAAATTCGAACGTGAAGGTGATCAAGGGGGAGAAACTCGGCAAGTTCGCCGAGAACAAATACGACGTCGTGACCGCGGAAAAAACGGTTCTGGCGAAGACCGCATTGCTCAACCTCTTCGCCAAGATGAGCGTACTGCCGGAGCCGGTCGGCGAGCGGCGTCCCTGGTTCTCGTTCGTTGACCGAATTCTGGCGGTAGATCGGGAGCGTTTTTACGCGGTGGTGGACGGGGAGATGGGCGAGATTGTCAAACATGTCAAAGCCAATCTCCACAAATTCAAAACCTACGAATCCGTGGTCGCCGACAACCATTTCGAAAAGTTGCAGGAGACGCTGCCGGAATTCCGGATCATCAGATCGAAGATGTTCAGCGTCAAGACCGATGATCGGAACGGCAATCTACAACTGACGATGGCGCCGGCGCGAGACTTGGCAACCGGCGCAGACGCGCTGCTGCTCGACGCGGACATTGACGAAAACGGCAATTTGCTCAAACACCTGATTGACGTCCTCTTTGTGCACCCCTTCAACGGCGGGACGCATCCGTTCGACATCCACGAATATCTCGTCCTTGCGCATCCGAGCCGGGCGATCGGCTATGAACTGGTTTGAGCCGCAGCGCGCGCCATCAGCGATTCGGACCGCTATTTCGCGTGAAGCCCGAGGTCGAGGTCGTAAAGATCGTGGCTGCCCTGCGCCATATCTTCGGGCGACACGCCATTCTTCCGCCATGCTGGCCGGCGATATACTGCGCTGACCGCGCCGAAATCGAAGATCTTAGCCTGAATGCTTCCCGCGACTGCGAAATGGCCCGTAGCCAACCCCAGGCTCAGAATCTGCGGCGGCTTCGTGTATTGCATCTACGCCGGCGTCTGCTTCTTGCGCGAAAGCGGATGGACTGGCGCCGCCCCCAACATCGCGCTCAGCCTTTCAAGCGACGCCTCATGACCGACGTCGAATGCGAACAGAACCTCCACTTGACCTTTAACAACCCGCGCCATAAATTTCCTCGTCTAGATAATTGATCAAACTTCCCGGATTGATATGCCAAAAGAAGTGAAATCCCCTCGCAACGCCGGCGCCGACCTGCCGATTCTGCCATTCGAACGCCAGAAAGACTGGGCCGTCTGGCTGGACAAAAACCATTCGACGTCCTCCGGCGTCTGGCTCAAGCTGGCCAGGAAAGCGTCCGGCATACAGTCCGTGACCTACGACGAGGCGCTCGAAGTTGCGCTGTGTTACGGATGGATAGACGGCCAGAGGAAGAGCCATGACGAAACGTCGTTCCTGCAGAAGTTCACGCGGCGCGGCCCGAGAAGCATCTGGTCGAAGATCAACACGGAGAAGGCGCGGCGGCTGATCGAGAGCGGGAAGATGAAGCCGGCCGGCCTAAAAGCGGTGGAGAGCGCCAAACAGGATGGGCGATGGGACGCGGCTTACGCCTCGCAAAGCAAAGCCGTCCCGCCTGAAGATCTTCAGGCCGAACTGGATCGCAACGCTAAGGCGAAAGCATTCTTCGCCACGCTGGACAGCCGCAACCGCTACGCGATTCTCCACCGGATTCACACCGCCAAGAAAGCCGAGACGCGGGCGAAGCGCATCGAGCAGTTCGTCCGCATGTTGGAAAAGAAGGAAAAGATATACTCTTAATTTCAAGGAGTTTGACGCTTGAAAAATTCCACATTACTTACCTCATTGCTAACCCTGGCGCTGATTGCGCTGACGGCGGACGCCGCAGGCGAGCTTGTCAGGCTCGTCAGACTCAAACTCTCGGCCGGCGACCTCGCCAGCGCTGTTTCGGCTGTCGAGGACTACAAAGAGAAACACGGAGTTGACGCGGAATACCTCGACGCAGTGGGTTGGCTCGCGCGCGGCGCAGAGATGCTGAAGCAACCGGACGCGGCAGCGGCTTACGTGGCCGAACTCCGCCGCGAGATCCGGGAGGAGAAGCCGGATTTGGCGACCCCGCTCGGCGCGGCCATTGAGGTCGAAGGAAAATTGCGAGCGGCGCGTGAAGGCCGTGGATCGGCGCTTCGCTTTCTGGAGGAAGAGTTCTCCCGCGCCAAGGACGTCGCGCTGCGCTCACGCATCCGCAAAAACATTAACTTGCTGTCACTCGAAGGCCAGCCCGCTCCTGACTTCAACAAAACTGATTTCATCGGGACTGAACCGCCCTCCCTCGCCGCGCTCAAGGGCAAGCCTGTGCTGCTGTTCCTGTGGGCGCATTGGTGTGGCGATTGTAAAGCGCAGGCTGGCATGCTCAGCCGCGTTTTGCGCAAGTATCGCGCGCAGGGCCTCGTCGTGATCGCCCCCACTCGCTACTACGGAACCGGCGCGGAGAATAAGCCTGCGGCGCCCGCTGAAGAGAAAGCGCATATGGCGAAGGTCTGGGCCGAAGCCTACGCCGGGCTTGAAGGGGTTCCGATCCTGATTGATACCGACGCGACGGTGCGATTTGGAGTCTCGGCCACTCCCACATATGCGCTCATTGACCGGAAAGGCATGGTGCGATTCTATTCGCCGACACGCCTTTCCGAGGCCGAACTTTCGCGGCGGATCGAAACCGTTCTGGCGGAAAATCCGTGATTCCACCGACGTCGGGAGTTAATCTTCCCACCAAACCCGTGCTGGCGTTATAATCCAGGCGCTTTCATGACATTCCAACAAAGGAGCCTGCGGCGCCTATGAGCGTCAAACTATTCTCAATTTTTAAAATAGCCGGGATAGGCTGCGCGGCGCTGCTATTGGCAACCACGGCGCGCGCGCAGCGAGTGAATCCGAACGATCCAAAGAACGTCCAACGCGGGGCCGAACTGATCAAACAGGCGGTTCAGGCGCGAGGCGGCGAGCGTTATTTGAACTTCAATAACATCATGTCGACCGGCATGTACACGCCGTTCCAGAAAGGCCTGTCGCAAATCCCGATTCAATTCGTCGACTGGATAGTCTATCCCGACAAGGAGCGGACTGAATTCGGCAAAGGCAAAAAGAAGAACCGCCGCATTCAGGTCAACGTGGGCAAGACCGGCTGGGTTTATGACGGCGACGCCGAGACGTTGAAAGATCAGACCGACAAACAGATCGAGGAGCACCTGGACGGTTTGGAGACAGACATCGACCGCCTTCTGCGCGCGGCGGCGAAAGGCGACGGGGTCGAAGTCGGCTTCGCCGGGCGCGAAGAGACGCGCCCCGGCGAGCGCGCCGACGCCCTCGCGATCAGGTTGAAGTCGGACCGGACCGCCTACCTCCTGCTCGACTCGCAAACGCACCTGCCGATCAGCCTGAGCTATGAGAAGACCGAAGACGGCGCGCTGGTCAAACAGGAGACTCGATATAACCAGTATGTTGATTACGACGGTGTGAAGTTCCCGAACATCGTCGATTTTTTCCGCGACACCGTGCAGACGGGCCGCGTCAATTATCAATTGATTAAACTCAACACTCAGGTAACTGATGATCTGTTCGCCAAGCCGGCGAACGCAAAGGCGGTAAAATAAGCGATTAATTCTATGAACTCACAATCTCCCAAAGCGGGCCGCCCGCACATGCCCGACTACGGAATTTCCGGCGCCGACGAGGGCGAAGGGCTGTTGCCCTGGGAGTGGGCCGCGGAGCGTCTGTCGGTTTCACACAATTACATGGTGGCGACGACGCGCCCCGACGGGCGACCGCATGTGATGCCGGTGTGGGGGGTGTGGCTCGACGACTCGTTCTATTTCAGCACCGGACGGCAATCGCGCAAGGCTCGGAACCTGGGCGTCAATCCGCATTGCGTGATCTCGACCGACCGCGCCGACGAGGCTGTGATCCTCGAAGGGGTGGCCGAAGAGATCGCCGACCGCTCCTCGCTCAAGGAGTTTTACAAGGCTTACAAAGAAAAATACGACTGGGACCTGGAGGAGATGGGGTTTGATAAAGAGCCTGTTTATATCGCCCGGCCTCGCGTCGTTTTCGGAGTCAGGGAGCGCGACTTCACAGGCAGCGCGACTCGATGGACGTTCGATAACAAGGTGGTTAGTGGTTAGTGGCTGGCGCCTTTTATCTTTCCACGCCGGGAATATTCCACCCACAGTCTTTAGGCTTGGGCGGATGTCAATCGCGGCCAACCACCGAGATGTCTGACTTTCTGTTTTTACAGAACCTTTCCACAGCCCGGCTCGTTAGGCGCTTAAGGGAGACGAGGGTTTGACGGGGGGCTTGCAATCGCCAAGACAATGATCAGGAGCGAACAACCTTTAGTGGGAGCCAATGCGGCTTTGATTAAATCGGACGCAGAATTAGCGCGGCGGTGCCGCGCAGGAGACAGCGCAGCCTGGGAGCAGGTAGTGCATGAATACTCGCGGCGCGTCTTCAACCTCGCCTACCGGTTCACCGGACGTCACGAATCGGCCGAGGATTTGACGCAGGAAGTCTTCGTGCGCGTCTACCGTTCCCTTGACCAATACGACTCGCAGGCCGGCGACCTGGCCAATTGGCTGATGCGGCTCGCCCGCAATCTGGTGATCGATGATTACCGCCGGCGCTGCCGAACCCCAACCGACATGGGCGACGACATAGGCGACCACGAGTATCACCTCGAATCGCGCCACGACGCGCCCGATCGCGGGGTCGAGCGCTTCGAGCGCGCGGAACAGGTGCATGCCGCGATCGCCAAGCTTCAACCCGATTTGCGCGAATGCGTGATCCTTCGCTACATCGAGGAGCTGACCTATCAGGAGATCGTCGACATACTCCAGATTCCCATCGGCACGGTCAAATCGCGCATCAACCGCGGGCGAATCGAGCTGGCGAAAATTTTGCGACGGATGAAGGTCGTCGAGACGCTATGACAGGGTGGTTGGTGGTTGGCGGTTGGTGGTTGGCGCCGTTACTTGCTCGCCAACCGACAACCGACAACCACCAACCACCAACCACTAATGCTAATGAATTGCGTAAAGTTTCAAGATTCACTATCTGATTATCTCGAAGGCGCGCTCGATCCGCGCGCCCGCGCCGAACGCGCGGCCCACCGCCTGATCTGCGGCGAGTGCCGCGAGCTTTATAACGACGTCCGCGCCACGGTGCAGGCCCTCAACACGCTGGCCTCGGGCGACGCCGAGCCAGAAGGGCTCCCCGGTCGCATCATCGCCCACACGACCACCGGCGAGATGCTCAGTTGCGGCGAATTCGACAAACTGCTCGAACGCTACTTCGACGGGGTCATCCTCGCTCCCACATTTCAAACTTTCCAATCTCATTTTGAAAAATGCCTCAAATGCCGCCGACTGCTCAGCGGCATCGAGGATGCGATCGTCATGCTCCAAGATGCCAAAGACGCCGAGGTCGATGTCCCCGGCTCATTGCACGACCGGATCGTCGCGGCCACGATCGGGAGTGGGCGGTCGAGTCGAATCAAGCGCGCGCGATCATCCCTCGTCAATTTCGCGCAGGGGCTGATGTCGCCGCAGATGGCGGTGGCGGCGATGATCATCGCGCTGATCAGTCTGCTGGTCATCTCGCGCTTCGGCAGCGTCGGCAATCTGACCACGAGCGCCGAACAGAAGGTCGAGAGTCTGGTCAATCAGGGGCAACAGAAAATCAACGGCGCCGGCGCCATGGCGATTTCGGGCCTTCAGCGGGTCTCTTACGGAGTGAACGCGATTCTGTCCAGCGGCGCCGCGACCCGGCCGACTGCCCCGAGGACCCCGGCTGCCCCGGCTGCCCCGGCTGCCCCGGCTGCCCCGGCTATAGGACCCGCCACGAACTCTTCTCCGGAGCCCAATCGCGCGCGTGGCGCCGCTCAACCGCCGCATTCCGAACAGGCCCCCGATTCGACGGATCATCCTGATCGTGACACGCGCCGGAAGCGCCAGAATCCGTAGCGAGAGGTGAACGCCGAGATGAACTGTGTCTTCCATCTAACCAACACCGCAAGCGCGCGATGCAACGCCTGCGAACGTCCGCTATGCCCCGCCTGCGACCATCGCATCAAGGGGTCTCCCTACTGTCAGGATTGCATCGTAGCCGGAATCGAGACGATGCGGCGGAACGTGAGCGCCGGACGTCATGCCTTCAATCAATCTGGACGCCAGGAAGAGAAATCCCCATTGATAGCGCTGCTGCTCGGACTCGTTCCTGGCGTCGGCGCCGCCTATAACGGCCAGAACATCAAAGCGCTGACGCATTTCCTCGCCGTCGCGGGATTGTGGGTGCTCGCGGACGTCTTCGGCATGCCGCTCGAAATAGCTTTCGGCCTCGGCTGCGCCGGTTTCTACTTCTATTCGGCTTACGACGCCTATCAATCGGCGCAGCGTTTGCGCAGAGGCGAAGACCTTCGCGTAGAAGACGAACGGCTGAAGCTCTTTCTGCAACGGCGCATGAATGTGTTCGGCGCATTGCTGATCGGCCTCGGCGCCCTCGCGATGCTGGATTTTTGGATTCCCAATCTGCTCCACCGTGTATGGCCAGTCTTGCTGATCATCGCCGGCGCTTATCTGGTCGGGAGCTATTACCGGGGCGGGCGGGCGCCGCAGGCGAGGGCCGTTTATCAAAATCCTCCTCCGTCCGCGGTCACGTCGAGTCTCGACACCGGCGCGCGTGATATGGCGAGCACGCAGTACCGCGAGCGGTAGCAGGCGCCTGCAAAAGAGGCTCGCGGCGCGAATCCTTCTAAACAGATGGGTGTCCGCCATGCGTCGCCCTGATGGAGGGCGTCGAATCAATAATCACCCCCTCTCTCACGACGCCTGGCGGCCACACTTGGATACAATGCCCAAACGCTTTGCCACACTGCTGCTAGGGATCGGCCTGATCGTCATAGGCGCGTTGTTCTTCGTCGCGCCGGAGCAAGCCTTTGCGGTTCGGTGGCTGGTGCGGCTCTGGCCAGTCGCCCTGATCCTGGCAGGGCTGGTGCGCGTCACCGGCTATCTGATCGACCGCCATCCACGATCTCCGGCAGGCGGTATGATGATCACGGCAATCGGCGGGGTTCTGCTCTCGGCCAACTTGCTCGGACACAATTCGCCGATCCTGATCCTTGGTAAATACTGGTTCTGGATTCTGCTGGCCTTCTTAGCGGGCCGGTTGTTGAAGCAATACACCCACCGAATTGAAGACGGTACGCGCCCGAACACGTTCTCCCCGGGCGCGATCGTGGTCATGATCTTGATCGTCGCCGCCGGACTGGCCGCGAGTTTCGCCGCTAAAAACGGTCCTGGCCAATTCAATCTGCGCTTAGGTGATTTGAGCGTCGGCGATTACGTCTTCGGCGATCCGATTTCCGTCGAAGACGAAATCCCACAAAGTTTTGCGCTCGCGCCCAATTCGCGACTCTTCATCAATAATGCGAACGGCGACATTGAGATCAATTCGGCCCCGCAGTCGCAGGCCACCGCGCGATTGATCAGGCGCATCCGCGCCGCGAGCGAAGAGGAGGCGCGAGGGGTCGCAAAGAACATCAGTCTGCAAATCGCCTCCAACGGCGTGGGCTATCAATTCAACGTCGCCGCCCCCGGAGTCCGGCAGGATTTCGGCGTTTCGATCGTCATCACGCTGCCGCAGAATCTGCCGGCGGGCGTCGAAATCAATAACGCGCTCGGCGTCGTGAAGCTCGCCGATTTGCAGGGCGCCCATGTCATCCGCGGTTGCGAACGCGCCGAAATCACCCGCAACGCCGGCGGCGTGACGGTCGAAAACCCACGAGGCGCAGTCGAACTCAGCGAGATTCAGGGGCCGGTCAACTTGACTAACACGCGTCAGGCGGTCAATCTGAGGGCGATCAACGGCCCCGTCAGGCTCGACGTCAAGGGCGGCGCAGTCAACATTGAACACTCTTCCGGCCCGCTCCAGTTGCAGGCTGCTGACGCGCAGATCGAGATCACCGAGGTCGGCAATGACGCCTCAGCGACTGCGCGCGTCGTCGACATCGAACAGGCCCGCAACAGCCGCATCAAATTGCAAGAGATCAAGGGCGCCGTCGCGATCAAGGCCGAACGCTCGCCCGTCGAGGCCGAGGAGGTAGCCGGAGATTTCAAGGTCGATTCTTCCTCGGACCGCGTGCGTATCAATCGAATCAGCGGCGTTTTGTGGGTCAAATCGAAGAACGGCGCGGTCGAGGTCGAAGAGGTCAGAGGGCTGACGACGATTGAAGCCACGCGCGACGTGACGGTCCGTAATTTCCGCGGCCAGCTAAGCGTCACTTCGAAGGAGGGCGCGATTGACCTCGAAACTTCTGAAAAACTCAACGGCGACCTAAGCGTCGTCAGTGACCGCGGCAGGATTCGCGTCGCGCTTCCCAAGGACAGCGGCTTCCGACTCGAGGCCAATGCCGGCGCAGGCCGCGTGACGGCGCAGGGGTTCGATGACACCGAATGGACTCATGAGGAGAGGTCTTACGTAACCGGTTATAATATTACGAAGTCTTCGCCAATGGTCTCCTTGCGTTCGAGCCGCGGCGAGATTCAACTGCGATCCTCAGGGCTGGCGACGGCCAGCCATAATTAAGAGCGGGACCTGGCGTAAGGAAAGTTGAGATGGAAGCAAAAAAGACAAAAAGGGGCAAAAAAGGGGATCCCCACGGACTTTTGTCTTTTTTGCGGCGCCTTTCAATACGTGCGAAAGAAGCTGATTTAAAAAATTTATCCTGACATCAGGAGTAGGACAGACTCTAATCTGCCCCGCTCTCCAGTGGGTGAAGCGATGACCGCAATCCTTAAAATATTGGCTTTATTGACGTCTCTGGCCACGACCATACTGGTAACCGTCGCCAGCGTGCGGCAAGGATTAATTATTGTCTGGGCGATTTTCAGTGTTGTAAAAATCGTCGTTGTAGTAATATTTGTAGCGTTGCTCCTAGTGATTCTTTACCTACTCCTCACCAAAAAAAGTGATTCCCCCGACCCATAGCTAACGCCAGTTGATAAGTATCAATTCCTGACCAAATGGCAGGTTGATGTCCCGCAAGAATTGATCCGCGAAATCCTGTAAGGAAGGCAAAGATAAACCGCTCTGGCCAATCCCACACCTTAAGCGGTGGCGGTCGCGTGTCCGCAGAGAGGTCTATGTGATAGATTTGCGGCTCGTTACCATCCCTGCAGGTTCAGCGCCGCGAGCTGTTGCGAGTTGGTCTCCGTTGAGATACGACGCGCTACAGTTCGCGGCGCTGAATCGAAATCCGACAGTGATATGCCTGCCGTAAACAGGAAATGAACTATTGAACGCAATTCATGCAACATGTAACCACTAACTCCGAACCCTTCTCGGACAACCGTTTTCACAGCTCCGGGTAATCATCACCCGGCGGCATCCATATTCTGGAGGATAAAAACGTGAAGAATATCAAGACCTTAATCCTGGGCCTTTGCCTGCTGACAGCTTTTTCTGTCTCGGCGTTCGCCCAGCAAAAATCACTCTATGATCGACTCGGCGGCAAAGACGCGATTTCGGCCGTGGTCGATGACTTCGCCGGAAACGTGCTCGCCGACACGCGCATCAACAAGAAGTTCGCAAAGAGCGATCCCGCGCGCCTGCTGGCCAACCTCAAAGATTTCGTCTGCTTCGCCACTGGCGGGCCGTGCCGATATACGGGCCTTACTATGAAGGAATCCCACAAGAATATGGGCACAACGGCGGGCGAGTTCACCGCGCTGGTCGAAGACCTGATCAAAACCTTGAACAAGTTCAATGTCCCGGCCGCTGAACAGAAAGAGCTGCTCACCGCGCTGGGCGGATTGAGGGCTGACATTGTCGAAAGCGAATCACCCGCCACCGGTGGGGATCTGCCCGCAACCTTCAAACCCGCCCCGCCGCTGGGGGAAAGGGGCGCGCCCGTCGCCGCTGCGCCAGCCGCTGCGCCAGCTCCGACAAAATCGCTCTTCGACCGTCTCGGCGGCATGCCGGCG
>Ga0190270_10001208_pt1 | contig 11878 bp, 9 predicted proteins | sample Popmic320T_FD_133748 | JGI IMG/M metagenome (GOLD analysis project Ga0190270, IMG submission 133748) | Populus adjacent soil microbial communities from riparian zone of Weber River, Utah, USA - 320 T | ecosystem: Environmental > Terrestrial > Soil > Riparian zone | place: USA: Utah | collected... | reverse complement strand
TTCTATTCGATCAATCCGAGCGGCCCGTCCATTCGATTAAACAAGATCAGCCTCAGAGCGCAGGACGACCTGATCTCGCTGGCCTCCGCGACCGGCGGGGCGGCCTTCCTCCCGGCAAGCATTAAAGATTTAGACGAGGCGTTCGGACAGATCGCGTCCGACTTGCGAGCGCAATACCTGCTCGGCTACTACTCGACCGCCGAGCGCGCCGACGGGCGATTCCGGCGAATCAATGTGCGCGTGCCGAGGCGACCCGACCTCCGCCTCCGCGCGCGCCAGGGCTACTACGCGTCGAGGGCGTAAAATTGTAGGGGCGGGTTTTCCCCGCCCCATCGCCTGGAATTCCTTCGTAAATATTTCTCCACAAAGTCACACAAAGAACCATGAAGGCGGCGCGTCATCTTCGTGAACCTTCGTGTGGCTTGGAGGAGAAAATCACTCACACCGAAGCGCGATCATCGGATCCACCTTCGCCGCCCGCCTCGCCGGTATCCAACATGCCAGTAAGGCGATCAACACCAGCGACAGCGCGATCACGGTGAAAGTCATCGGGTCGGTCGCGCTTACGCCGAAGAGCATGGTCTTCATCAACCGCGTCAGCGCATACGACGCGATCAGGCCGATCGCGGCGCCGGCGCCGGCCAGCGTCAATCCCTGCCTTACCACCATCCTCATCACGTCGCGCGCCTGAGCGCCGAGCGCCATCCGCAAGCCGATTTCATGCGTGCGCTGCGAGACGCCGTAAGCCAGCACGCCGTAAATCCCGACCGCCGCCAGAACCAGTCCGAGCGCCGCGAACAGGCCGAGCAGTGACATGTAGAACCGCTGCGGCGCGACCGAGCGCCCCACCAACTGCTCCATCGAGCGCAGCCCGTCGACTGGCACGGCGGGATCCAGCCCGCGCATCTCGCTGCGGACGGCCTCGCTGAGCGCCAACGGGGCGCCCGTCGCTCGCAAGACGAATTTCGCGTGCAGCGCAAATTCCGTCATCCCATCTGTGGCCTGTTCCGTAGGGATGAAGACCATCGCATCCGCCGGGCGGATCAAATTACGCTGCTTCGTATCATTGACCACGCCGACGACGCGGCGCATTGCCAGATCGCCGCGCTCGCCACAGCAGACGTACACTTCCTGGCCGAGCGGTTCGACGTTGGCGAAGTTCTTCCGCGCGAACGCTTCGTTGATGATGATGACCGGTTCAGCGCCGACCACATCGCCCTCATTGAAGCGTCGCCCGCGCCGCAAGGACATTTTCATCGCATTAAAATAGTCGTTGGAGATCAGCCGGTACTCGGCCGAGCCGGAGGGCTTGCTCTGGCCCGCCAGCATGTAAGGCAGGTTGAACCACCTGTCGAGCGGCAACTGATTGGTCAACGCGGCGGATTCGACTCCTGGCAGGCTGCGGAATCTCTCCAACGCGCGGCGATAGAGGTCATTCATTTTCGCCACGGTGTCGTATCTCTCGCCTCTAGGCGAGAGATAGAAAGTCAGCGTGTCGCGCGCTTCGAAGCCCTTATCGACGCCGCGCAGATTGGCGAAGGTCCGCAGCAAGAGTCCAGCGCCGATCGCCAGCGTCAGCGCCAGCGCGATCTCGGCGACGACCAGCGCGCCGCGCAATCGCCCGCGCGCGACCTCCGCCACGGTTTTGCCCGCGCCCTCTTTGAGGTTCCGAATCACGTCCACTCGCAGCGTTTGCAGCGCCGGGGCGAGTCCGGAAATGACGCCGGTCAGAAGGCTCGCTCCCAACGTAAAAACAAGAACGCGCCAGTCCACACTTACCTCCTCGACGCGCGGAATCATACCGTTGGGAACCAGCGCCAACATCGCATCCAATCCCCAGACCGCCAGCGTCATCCCTGCGGCGCCGCCCACGAGCGCCAGCATCAGGCCTTCGGTCAGCAGTTGACGAATCACACGCCACCCTCCCGCGCCCAGCGCCATCCGGACCGCCACTTCTTTCCGCCGCCCCGCCGCGCGAGTCAATTGCAGATTGGCGACGTTGGCGCAAGCGATCAGCAACACGAAGCCGACCGCGCCGAGCAGAATCCACAGATGCTTTTGAACGTCCGCCGTCACACTCGAGCGCCAGATCATCAAACGGTGCTCTACTTTCCCTTTCTCGTACTGGCTCGGAAATATAGCGCCGAACTTGTCGAACAGCGCCAGCGTTTCTGAACGCGCCTGATCCGGCGTGACGCCCCGCTTCAAACGCCCGATGACCGTCCAGTTGTACCCTTCATTTTGGCTGGCCTGGTTGACGCGCATCGGCAGGATGACATCCGGAGGTCCGACGTACTCAAACCCGGGCGGCATAATGCCGACGACCGTATAGCCGGCGCCGTTGAGCGTGATCTTCCCGCCGACTATCCCGGCGTCCGCCCCGAAGCGCCGCCGCCATAATCCGTCGCCTAGAATCGCCACGCGCTCGCCGGCGGGGCTGTCTTCTTCCGCCGTGAAGCCTCGCCCGAAAGCCGGGGCTACGCCCAGCGTGCGGAAGAAATCCGCCGTGACCCGCAGATGGCCTATGTCTTCAGCCTCGCTCTCATCGGACAGATAGAGGTCCGGCCCTCTCTGAGTCCCGGCGACGGCTTCAAACGATTGAGCGTGGTCGCGCAGGAAGACGAACTTCGGTTCGTTGAGCGCGCCGGCGCCCGCGCCGTCGGAGGGACGCCCAATCTCTACCAACCTTTCCGACTCGGGATAAGGCAGCGGACGTAACAACACCGCGTTGACAATCGTGAAGATGGCCGTGTTCGCGCCGATGCCGAGCGCCAGCGTGAAAATGGCGATCAATGTGAAGCCGGGTTTCTTCAATAAAATTCGCGCGCCGTAGCGCAGATCTTGCCAAAGAGTTTGCATAAATTTCTCCACAAAGACTTCTCCACGAAGCCACACAAAGAAACACGAAGGCGGCGCATCATGTTCGTGATTCTTCGTGTGGCTTCGTGGAAAAAATCACTCGCTTCGATGATCGTTTTCTCCATCGTCTTGATCCGAATACATCCGGCGCTTATTCAGATCTGAGAGCCATCATTGGATCTACTCGCGCCGCCCTCCGCGCTGGCAAATAGCCAGCCAGCGCGGCCACTGTGAGCAACAGCAAGCCAGCCAGTCCGATGGTCAGCGGGTCATTCGGCGTCAGGTCATAAAGTAAACTCGCAATCAAGCGTGTGGTCGCCAGAGCCGCGATCAGTCCCGCGACCAAACCAATGACGACCAGCGACAACGTCTCCCGCATCACCAACCGGACGACATCTATCGCTTCGGCGCCGAGCGCCACCCGAACGCCGATCTCCCGTGTGCGGCGCGCCACATCGTAGGACATCACGCCGTACAATCCGATGCACGCTAGAAGCAGCGCCAACAGGCCGAAGAAACTGGAAAGCTCCGCCATCAACCGCTCCTGAACCAAGGATTGATCCCGGAGTTGGGGAATGGTTCTGACGGTGGAGATCTCCAGACTCTTGTCAACGACCTGTATCTCCTGACGGACCATCGCCAGTAACGGCGCTGGGTCCGCCGTCGAGCGCGCGACCAACACGTCGCCGCCCTGGCCGGGGAAATAGATCAGTGGACGTGTCTTGTCGCGCAGTCTGCCGTAAACGGCATCTCTTGCCACGCCGATGACCTCTATGTTGGCCTCGATCGGCTTCGACGGATCGCCCCAGCCAAAGCGCCTCCCCAACGGACTGGTTTCTCCGAAGTAGTGGCGCGCCATGGTCTCGTTGATGATTGCGACCTTCGGAAACTCGCCAGGCTTGCCGCCGGCCTCCTGCGGAGTGAAGTCCCGGCCCAGTAGCAGCGGCAGCCCCATAGTCTGAAAATAACCAGGCGTCACATTGTTGGTATAGACCTGGCGGCTTTCATCCGGGCGGTGAGTGTAGCCTTCGACCCCAATGCAACAGGACCTAGATCCGCCCATCCGAAACCCGCTTCCTGCCATACTGGCGGAGCGGATGCCAGGCGCGGAATTCAACCTTTCGAGCAGCCGACGGTAGAGGTCGGGGAGTTGTTCCTGCTTGTAACCGCTTGCCAGCGGATTGATGCGGGCTTGTATGACGTTTTCAGCGGCGAACCCGAGATCGAGCGTGCGCAGGTTGCGCAGGGTTCGCACAAACAAGCCGGCGCCAGTTAGCAGCAGGAGTGACAATGCGACTTGCATAATCACCAGAAGACGGGAAAGGCGCGGACGCGCAAGAACGGTCATTTTGAGCGCCGCATTGACATCCTGCCGCGTGGCGGTCAGCGCGGGCGCGAGGCCGAAGAGAAGCGCCGTCAACAGCGATACCGCAATCGTGAATCCGAGTATCCGCGCGTTGGGCGTGACATCAATTGGGATCGGAGTGGAGTCGTTCGAAACCAGAATCAGTAGGAGATGACTACCCCACCACGCGAAGAGCAGACCGAGCGCGCCGCCGATTGCGGCCAGCAAAACGCTCTCGCTAAGGAACTGGCGAACCAGCCTGAAGCGTCCTGCGCCAATCGCCAACCGGATGGCCACTTCTCTTTGCCGAGACGTTGCGCGCGCCAACAGCAGGTTGGCGACGTTGGCGCAGGCAATGAGCAGCGCCAGTCCGACCACTACCATTAGGATGCGAAGCGGTTTGGAAAACCTGTCGCGCATTTCCGAGGGACCTTGGCCGCCAGGGATTAGTATGATCTTTGCGTGGCTTATCTTCGTCCACTTGCCCAGATCGCTCGGCTCGGAATTGATCTGCCCGAGTAGCGCATTGACCGCCGCTAGAGCTTGCTCTTCGCTCACGCCAGGTTGGAGCCGCGCAATGATTCGTAGCCAACTGATATTGGCCTGGTCGAGGTACGATTGTCCCCGCCTGAACTGGGGCTGCATCATCAGCGGCGCCCAAATGTCCGGCGCTCGTCCTACGGACTCTCCAAAAAATTCGGGCGGAGCCACACCGATGATGGTGAACGGCTGCCCCTTCAAAGTAATGTTCTGCCCGATGACCGTAGAATCTCCGGCGAATCTCCGCCGCCAGAAGTCGTAGCTCAGCGCCGCCACCTGATGCGCGCCAGGCGTCTGGTTGTCAGCCATTGTGAGCAGGCGACCGGCGACCGCGTTCACGCCCAGGACCTGAAAATATTCCCCGGAAACAAGCTGTACCACGGCCTGTTCCGTCCGTCCGCTCGGCTCGGGGCCGACCATCTCCACACGGTTTGTGTCGTCTTCGGCGGCAAGGACGCCTGTGAAGACCCGAGAACGATCACGAAGCCGCTCGAATAGCGGGTATGAGAATATCTCGTTGCGCTCGCCACGTTCGTTAAAGCCCTCGAGCGCGACAAGCTGCTCCGGGCTTTTCACCGGTAGCATCTTCAGCAGGACAGCATCAACCAGGCTGAAGATCGCCGTGTTGGCCCCGATGCCGAGCGCGAGCGAGAGCGCGGCTACGGTGGTGAAACCGGGATTTTTCCATAGCAGACGAATCCCAAAACGCAGGTCTTGAAACATCTCATCCTCCTTGTGAAGAGTGTTCAACCATCGAAATATCGCGCCACACTTCGCTATTTGGTGAGATACCCTAACTCCTCTAGAAACTTCCAGCTCTTGTCATCAGCGTCGGCAGTCGCCTTGGGGATGCGCCGCCAGATGCTCGAAGACCTGCTGCTGCTCGCAGAAATCCACAAAGTCCGCCGGCGAAGTCCCGAAGCGGCCTGTGGGCCCGCCCTGCGGCAACGTGCCCCAGACCACCGCCAACCGATCCATGTCCTTGAACGGCAGCGGACGCAGCAGCAACCCATCGATCAACCCGAACATCGCAGAATTCGCGCCGATTCCCAGCGCCAGCGTGATCGCAGCAACCAAAGTGAAACCGGGTTTCTTCCGCAACATTCGCGCGCCGAAGCGCAGATCTTGCCATAGTGCGCCCATAATCTCTCCTCGTCGTGTTTTTATTGCTCAAGGACGTTTCCCGCCTTGCGAAGGTTTATTTTCAGAGGGCGGCGTTTCCAGTTCTCGCTGCAAAGCGTCCAATTGATCATTAAGCTCTGCCAGCTTGGCCTGTTCGATTTGCAATTGCGCGGCGAGTTGGGACTCATTCTCTCGCACCCGCGTTTCCTCTTGCCCCATCATCCCCAACCTTTGCTTGGTAATCTCCAGTTCTCCCTCTTTGGCGCGACGCGTTTTGGCGTCCAAGGTCTCACTCAAGTCGGCTTCGATTACTTTCAACCTGTTCTGAATCTCGGCCTGCTGCATCGGCAGATACATCCTAAATCTGGACGCCTCTTCGCGGGCCCAACGCAATCTATCAGCCACACGGTCCACGGTTTGTTGTTGCGATCGCATCCGCTCGATAACCACTTGCGAGTGATGCGCGCTGAGGTTCGACCGCTGGATTGCGAGCCGGAGTTGACGCACTTCATTCACCAGCGCTTGCATAGCTTGCTCGTTATCGCCTTGCGCTTCCTTAGCGTTGGCGCCGGTCGCAGTCTGAGGGCCGCCGAATGAGGTAAAAACCAGGGTCGCCAGAAAGAGCAGACAGATTATGGAAATGGCTTTGATACGTAACATGTTCATCTCCTTTTGTTGCTGGTCGCATAGCGACGCCTTGAATTTAGGCCGGCGTTTTAGCTAATCGTGTCTGAGCGCGATCATCGGATCCACCTTCGCCGCCCGCCGCGCAGGGATGTAACAGGCCGTCAGCGCGGCCGCCGTCAGCAACACGGCAATCGCGACGAAGGTCAGCGGGTCGGTCGGCCCCACGCCAAACAGCATGTCTTTCATCAAGCGCGTCAAACCGAATGAAGCGAGGAGTCCGATTCCCACGCCGGCGAGCGTGAGCCCCATTCCCCGGCCGATGACGAGGCGCAACACGTCGCCGGTTTGGGCGCCCAACGCCATCCGGACGCCGATTTCGCGCGTACCCTCAGCGACCGTGTAAGAGATCACGCCGTACAAGCCGACCACCGCCAGGATGAGCGCCAGCGCCGCGAACAGCGAGAGCAGAAGCGTGTTGAAGCGCGTCCCCGACAGTGAGGCGCCCATTCGCTCTTCCATCGTTCTGACGCCGGTGATCGGCAACGCCTTATCCACCGCGAGCACTTCGCGACGGACATCCTGAACCAGACCTTGCGGATCGCCGCTCGTGCGCAGCGCCAATGTGAGTGACCGCCGGAAACGGCTCAGCGTCGGGCTGCGCGCCAGCCAGGCTTGCGAATAATCCCAGTACATCTCCGGTTCGGCTTCGATCCCTGCCCACCAGTGACGCACATCGCCCACGACCCCAACGATCTCGCCCAACTGGTCCTCGTAGCCGCCGAGCGTGATGCGTTTGCCGATCGGGTCTTCGTCCGGGAAATAACGCCGCTGAAAGGCCTGGTTGATAATCACCACGCCCGCCGCCTGCCCTTCATCCTGCTTCGTAAAATCGCGGCCTCTGACGAGCGCGATTTTCATTGTGCGGAAATAGCCGGGGCCGACCATGCGGTACTGCACGTCAGGAACCTTCCCCGACTCCGGACGCGGGCGGCCTTCGACGGTGAATGGGCGTACGCCGCCCATTCCGCTGAACGGGAGCGCGTGTGTCGCGGCCACAGACTCAACTCCGTGAAGGCTCCCGAGGCGCTCGGTGAGTTGTTGATAGAAGCTTATGACCTGCTGCGGTTCCCGGTATCTGGCTTCCGGCAATGTCAATCGAAGCGTGAGCGTGTTGCGCGGGTCGAAACCTGAGTCGACCGATTGCAGACGCAGAAAGCTCCTGATCATCAACCCAGCGCCGGCAAGGAGGACCAGTGACAGAGCTATTTCCGAAACCACCAGCGCGGAGCGGAGACCCGCGCCAGCCGTCGCGCCACGACCGCCGTTTTTGAGCGACTCGTTCAGGTCGAGCTTCGAAGATTTCAAGGCCGGCGCAAGCCCGAAGAGCAACGCCGTCAAAAACGTGAGCGCAAGCGTGAACCACGCCACACTCGCATCCATTCCCACCCCTCTTTCGCGCAACTGGTCGAAAGGGCTGAGAGCCACCAGCGCGTCCACACCCCACCACCCGATCAGCAAGCCTGCCAGTCCTCCAGAGCCAGCCAGCAACAGGCTCTCCATCAACAGCAACCGGACGATCCGCAGGCGGCTAGCCCCCATCGCCACACGAATCGCGGTCTCCCTGGTTCGTGTCGCGGCCCTCGCCAGCAGCAAGTTGGCGACGTTGGCGCAAGAGATCAACAAAACGCAGGCGACCACGCCGAAAAGAATCAGAAGGATTCGCCGCCAACCACTCACGACCAATTCCTGCAGCGGAACGATATTCGCGCTTAAACCGGCGTTGAAGCCGGGATTCGCCTGGGACATTCCCTGGGTAATGACGCCCATCTCAGCGCGCGCCTGCTCGATCGTCGCCTGCGGTTTGAGACGCGCTATTACTTGAAGCATGCGGCCCGTCATTCCATCCAGCCCGCGTTCCGCGTCGAGCGCGGCGGGCGCCCATAAATCAATATTGCCCGACGGAAAGCTGAACCCCTCCGGCATCACGCCGACGATCGCGTAAGGCTTATCGTCGAGCGTGACGGTTTGGCCGACGATGTCCTGCGACCCGCCGAAACGCCGTCGCCACAAACCGTGGCTCAGAATGACGGCGCGCTCGCTCCCGGGACGGTCTTCCTCATTCGTAAAAGCGCGGCCCAGTCCCGGCGCGGCGCGCAAAAGGCCGAAGACGTTGGCCGAGACGCGCGCGCCTTCCAACATCTCCGCCCCGTCGTTTCCCGTCAGTGTGAAGCTTTGGGGGCCAAATGCCACGATCTCTTCAAAGACCGTCTGCTGCGCTTTCCAGGTAAGGTAATTGCCGGGCGCAACGCTCCCTCGGTTAACGCCGCGCGCCAGGTTGGCTTCGTAAACCATCACCAGGTGATCCGGCTCCGCCACGGGCAGCGCCTTGAGCAGCACCGCATTGACGACGCTGAATATCGCCGTGTTCGCGCCTATGCCGAGCGCGAGCGTGATGATCGCAATCGCGGTAAAGGCGGGATGCTTCCGCATCATTCTCAATCCAAAGCGCAAATCCGCGAGCAATGAATTCATGGTTTCCCTCTCTCTCAATCCTCAACAGCCAGCGCCAACAGCGTCACATCATCCTGAAAACTCCCTCCGCTGAAATCGGCCACTGCGGCGAGGATTGTTTCGCTCAGTTCGGACGCGCTCTGACGTCTATGTTCGACAAGCAATCCCAGCAGCCTCTCTTCGCCGAAGAATTCGCCCGCGTCGTTGGCGGCTTCGGTAATGCCGTCGGTGAAGCAGAGCAGGCGGTCGCCCGCGCGCAGCTTTACTCCGCCCTGCTCGTAACGGCTTTCGGGAAATAGGCCGAGCACGATGCCGCCCTCCGAGAGCCGCGCCGTTCGTCCGTCGCGCCGCACGAGCAGTGGCGGGTTGTGTCCGGCGTTGGCGTAAACGAAGCGCCGGCTCGCGGTTTCAAACAGTCCGTAAAAGAAGGTGATGTATTTGCCTTCGGGGAGATTGCCGCAGACGGCGCGGTTGATCTGCTCGCACAATCGCTGCGGCGGCGCGGCGGCGTTGGCGAAGGCCTTGACCAGCGCCTGCAGGTTAGACATGACCAGCGCCGCCGGCATCCCTTTGCCCATCACGTCGCCGACGCACATCGCGGCTCGTCTCTCGTCGAATTGAATGACGTCGAAGTAATCGCCGCTCACAGAGCCGGCCGGACGCCAGGCGACGTCAAGTTCGACGCCTTTGATGGCCGGCATATGGCGCGGCAGCAGGCTCTGTTGAATCTCTTCGGCGGCCGCCAGCTCACGGTCGCGCGTGGCTTTCAAACTTTGCTCGCGGCGTCGCGCGCGGCCCGCCATAATCTGATCGCGCAAGATCCGCAGCAGCCGCGCGTTCTCCCACGGCTTCTGCACGAAGTCGGCGACGCCTCGCCGCATCGCTTCGACAGCAAGCTCAATGTTAGCCCAGGCAGTCATCGCCACGACGGGCAGCGCGCTGTCGAGCGCCCGAATCCGCGAGATCAGGTCGAGTCCCTCTTGACCCGATGTCGTGTCGCGGGCGTAATTGAGATCAATCAGCACGAGATCGAAATCGTGCGATCTGATCGCCTCGAGCGCTTCGGCCGGCGAACTTGCGGCTTCGGTCTGCCAGCCTTCGTTTCGGAGCAGCATCCGCAGCGCCGCCAGCACATCCGGATGATCGTCGGCGATCAAGGTTCGCGGCGCTGGCATCATTGGCAAAGTGGCTTCCATTTCCCTTCCTCCATCGGTAGTCCTTCTCCAAAGGGGATTTCCTACTTTTTCAACCGTGCTTATCCAATTGGCGTGCCATCAAGTAAGGATAGCTAACTCGTTGAAAAGCCACTGTCGGCGGCGTGGCCTGTGGCTGAGAAGCGCCGCCGAAGTGTCCGTTTTTGGGAAAGCTGCGTCCGAATTTGGTTCCGAAGGTCCCTGGTTTGTCGTATTACGCAATGTGGCGTTTATCAATCGAGAACTGGTAACATCGGCGCCCGCAATCACACGAAACGAGGAATTGTCATGTTCTGTCCTGGATGCAGTTTTCACGTCAGCGATGATCTCAAATTCTGCCGACAATGCGGCGCCAACCTGCACAACGTGCGCGATGCGATGTCGTCCCGATCCAACGGGGAGAAGTTCGATTGGAGCAAGACCTGGTGGGCTGAAATGATCTACTCTCCCGAAGAACTGGAACGGCGGCGCGGCATTACTCCTGAAGAGAAACGCCTCAACGAGGAGAAGAAACGGCTCAATGAGATTAAGGGCGGAGTCATTACCGGTCTGATCGGCGTCGGCGTGATGATCTCCTTCTATTTCTTCTTCGGCGCCGTGGCGAGGCAAGGAGATCCGAACGCCGCGGAGATCGTACGCAATCTGTGGTTGTTGGGAATAGTCCCGACCCTGATCGGGGCCGGACTCCTCATCAACGGTTTTTTCATCAGCCGGCGTTTGGTGGAGCTCAACGAACAACTGGCGCGAGCGGCAATCTCCGCATCGCATGCGCCAATCGCGCAACCAACCGTACATGCGGGCGCGCTGGAGGCCAAAACAACCGATCAACTGATAGTTGACACTGCGCCGGAGGCGGGTTACAGCGTAACCGAAGACTCCACAGCGCATTTGCTCGAGCCTGTCCCCGCGCCCATGCGCCGTGAAACCAATTGATGAATATAAAAAGAGGAGCAGCTATGTTCTGTCCGGGATGCGGTCTTCAAGCCAGCGATGATCTCAAATTCTGCCGGCAATGCGGCGCGAATCTGCACGGCGCGCGCGAAGGAATGACGTCGCGCTCCACGGGGGAAAAGTTCGATTGGAGTAAGACCTGGGTGGCGGACATGTTCCTCACCGAAGAGGAGCGGGGACGGCGGCGCGGCGTCACAGCCGAAGAGAAACGGCTCAACGAGATCAAGGGCGGTGTCGTCACCAGCTTCGTTGGCGTCGGCGTCATGATCTTCCTACGATTCTTCCTTGGGGTCGTGGCGGATCATAAGTCTCCGGGCGATGCGGAGATCCTTCGCAGCGTGTGGATGGCCGGAATAATCCCATTCATGGTCGGAGTCGGGATCATCTTCAACGGCCTGTTCATCAGCAGGCGCATCGTGAAACTCAAAGAACAGCAGGCGCGACCAGCAATGCCCGCATCGCCAGCGCAGACAGCGTTTCCCGCCAAAACGACCAATCATCTAGTCGATAACGCCGTACAATCGGCAGGCGCCAGCGTGACCGAAGACCCCACACTGCATTTGATCGAGGATCGAGAATCGAGGATCGAGGATCGATAAGCAGACGGAAGAAATTTTTGGGATGTAATCATCAGGACATTTTTCTTTGTTCATCGTTGATTGTTCATTTGTCATTGCCGGAGCCACGCCATTCAACAATGACAAATGAACAATCAACGATGAACAATAGA
>Ga0190270_10001207_pt1 | contig 11879 bp, 10 predicted proteins | sample Popmic320T_FD_133748 | JGI IMG/M metagenome (GOLD analysis project Ga0190270, IMG submission 133748) | Populus adjacent soil microbial communities from riparian zone of Weber River, Utah, USA - 320 T | ecosystem: Environmental > Terrestrial > Soil > Riparian zone | place: USA: Utah | collected... | reverse complement strand
CCCGAGAAGGTGATGACCAACGAGGAGCTGTCGACCATCGTCGAGACCTCGGACGAGTGGATCCAGGAGCGGACCGGGATTCGCGAGCGACGCATCGCGGCCCCTGACCAGGCACTGACCGACATCGCGCTTCCGGCGGCGCGCGCTGCGCTCGAGGATGCCGGTGTCGACGCTACGGACGTCGACTTCCTCGTGTGCGCGACGGTGACGCCCGACATGATGTTCCCGACCTCGTCGGCGCTTCTCGCGGACGAACTCGGAATGTCCCACGCCGCGGCGTACGACCTGCTGGCGGGCTGCACCGGCTTCGTCTACGCGATCGCGCAGGCGTACGCGATGCTTGCCTCGGGCCTTTCGCGCCGGGCGCTCGTCGTGGGCGGCGACGTGCTCTCGAAGATCCTCGACTGGGAGGATCGCTCGACGTTGGTGCTGTTCGGCGACGGGGCCGGAGCGGTGGTCATGGAGCCGGTCGAACGCGGCGGTTTTCTCGGGTTCGAGCTCGGCGCGGACGGCGGCGGCGGCGAGTACCTCTGGTATCCGGGCTCGGGCTCGCGGCACTTCGAGAATCCCGAGTCGTTCGTGAAGATGAACGGCCGAGAGGTCTTCAAGTTCGCGACGCGGGTCATGGTCTCGTCGGCGAGAGACATCCTCGCCGAGTGCGGGAAGACGGTCGACGACATCGACGTCTACGTGCCTCACCAGGCGAACAAGCGGATCATCGACTACGCGGCCGCTAAGCTCGGCGTCCCTTCGGAGAAGACCATCGTGAACGTCGATCGCTTTGGAAACACCTCGTCCGGCTCCATCCCTCTCGCGCTCGCCGATGCGCGCGCGGACGGGCGGCTGCAGGACGGGGCGCTGGTGCTGATGACAGGCATGGGTGCGGGCCTCACCTGGGGATCCGCGCTCATCGAATGGACGAACGGGAGGGCCCGATGACCAAGGTTGCGTTCTGCTTTCCCGGCCAGGGGTCGCTCGAGGAAGGCATGGGCCGCGAGATCGCGGAAGCCTTCCCCGTCGCCCGTGAGGTGTACCGCGTTGGATCCGAGGCGACCGGGCTCGATCTGGAAGCCCTGTGCTTCTCGACGCCGCTCGACCAGCTCGTCGAGACCGAGATCCAGCAGCCGGCGCTCGTCGCGACGAGCCTCGCGATCCTCGCCGCGATGCGCGAGCGTGGTCTCGAGCCGGACGTCGTCGTCGGGCACTCGGTGGGCGAGTTCGCGGCGCTCGCGGCAGCGGGTTCGCTCGAGACGGGCGCGGCCATCGGGCTCGTCCGTGAGCGCGGGCTCGCGATGGCGGAGGCGGCCCGCCAGCGCCCCGGTGCGATGGCGGCGATTCTCGGACTCGCCGACGAGGAGGTCGAGAAGCTCTGCCGCAGGATCGTCGGCGTGTGGCCGGCGAACTACAACTGCCCGGGTCAGATCGTCGTCTCCGGCGAGCACGAGGCAGTCGAGGAGTGCTGCGCCGAGGCCGCAAGCCTCGGCGCCCGACGAGCGGTGATGCTGAAGGTCTCGGGTGCGTTCCACAGCCCGCTCGTCGCCAAGGCGGCCGATCGGCTGCGCCCCGCCCTCGAGCGCGTGCGCTTCACGGAGCCGCTCTCGCCGTTCATGTCGACGGTTACCGCGAAGATCGAGCCTGCACAGAGGATCGCGGCGCTCCTCGTCGACCAGCTGACCGGCCCGGTGCGCTTCACGCAGGCGGCGACCGAGCTCATCCGCTCCGGTGCGACGACGTTCGTCGAGGTCGGACCCGGAAACGTGCTCTCCGGGCTCGTCAAGCGGATCGATCGCGGTGTGAAGACGATGTCCGTCAACTCACTCGACAGCCTCGACCGGGCCCACGAGGCACTCGCGCGGTGAGCTTCTGTTCGCTCGAGGGCCGGACGGCGCTCGTGACGGGGGCGTCGCGCGGGATCGGGCGCTCGATCGCGACCGAGCTCGCTGCCGCGGGTGCGTCGGTCACGTTCTCCTATCGCTCCGGTGTCGACGAGGCTGCCGCGCTGGCATCCGAGATAGGAGCTCAGGCGGTGCACGCCGACGTCTCCGATCCGGCGTCCGCCCGGGCGCTCGTCGAGGAGGCGGGTGACCTCGACATCCTGGTCAACAACGCGGGCGTGACACGCGACGGGCTGCTCGTACGCATGTCGGACGACGACTGGGACACCGTCATCGACACGAATCTCGCGTCGTGCTTCTACACGTGCCGTGCGGCAGCGCGGGGGATGATGAAGAAGCGCGGCGGGACGGTCGTGAACATCTCCTCCATCGTCGGCATCCACGGCAACTGGGGCCAGACGAACTACGCGGCGTCGAAGGCCGGCATCATCGGCTTCACGAAGTCGCTCGCGCGCGAGCTCGGCAGTCGGAACGTCCGCGCCAACGTGGTCGTTCCCGGGTACGTGAAGACGCAGCTCACGGACGTCCTCCCCGAAGAGGCGACCGGAGCGATGCTTCAGAACACGCCGCTCGGCCGTCTGGGGGAGCCCGACGACGTCGCGGGTGCGGTTCGCTTCCTGTGCTCGGACGAGGCCGCGTTCATCACGGGCGCGGTGCTGCTCGTCGACGGCGGGCTGGGGATGTAGCGATGGACGGCTCGCAGAACGGGCGCCGCCGCGTCGTCATCACCGGGGTAGGCATGGTTTCTCCGCTCGGAAGTGATGCGGAGTCGACGTGGACGAGCCTCGTCGCGGGCGAGTGCGGCGCCGGTCCGATTACCCGCTTCGATCCGAGTGAGTACGCGGTGAGGTTCGCGTGTGAGCTGAAGGACTACGAACCGACGACGTGGATCGATCGAAAGCAAGCGCGACGGATGGATACGTTCTCGCAGTTCGCTGTCTCGGCTGCGCGGATGGCGGAGGCGGACAGCGGGATCGTCATCGCGGATGAGCCCGACCGTGTCGGTGCGGCCATCGCCACGGGGATCGGCGGTCTCACCGCATTCGAGGACTGCGTCAGGAGGCTCATCGAGCGAGGTCCGGACAGGACGAGTCCGCTTGCCATCGTCCAGATCATCCCCAACATGGCAGCGGCCTGGGTGTCGATGGAGCTGGGTGCGCAAGGGCCACTAGCCGCCGAGTGCACCGCTTGCGCAGCGTCGAACATGGCGATCGGGGACGGGTTGGACGCAATTCGCCTTGGCCGCGCCGAGGTCATGCTCTGCGGAGGAACAGAGGCGCCAGTGACGCACGTCGGCATCGCCGGTTTCAGCGCGATGCGGGCACTTTCGCAGCGCAACGACGATCCGAAAGCCGCCTCGCGGCCGTTCGACTCCGGCCGCGACGGGTTCGTCATGGGGGAGGCCGCCGCCGTGGTCGTCCTCGAGGAGCTCGAACACGCGCGCGCCCGCGGCGCGAAGATCTACGCGGAGCTGCTCGGCTACGGCGTGTCGTCGGACGCGACGCATGTCACGGAGCCCGATCCGAGCGGCACCAACCCGGCTCGCGCGATGAAGATGGCGTTTGCCGACGCCGGGATCTCGCCCGACGAAGTGGGCTACGTCAACGCGCACGGCACGTCGACGCCGCTGGGTGACTCCTCCGAGACGCGCGTGCTCAAGCTGGCGCTCGGCGAGGAGAAGGCGTTCGCGACCCCGGTCTCGTCGACGAAGGGCGCGACGGGACATTGCCTCGGCGCAGCAGGAGCGGTCGAGGCCATCTTCACGATCTTCGCCGTGCAGCGAGGAGTACTCCCACCGACCATCAACTACGAGGTGCCTGACCCGACCTGCGACCTCGACTACATCCCGAACGAGGCGCGTCAGCAGGAGACCGAGGTCGGTGTGTCCAACTCGTTCGGCTTCGGCGGACACAACGCGTGCGTCGTTTTCCGTCGCTGGGACGAGAGCGCGTAGCCCTCACGCTCGCCGTTCGAGCAGGATGGTGTCGCGCCAGACGCCATCGAGTTGTGCGATCCGTTCCCGGCGGCCGACGACGCGGAATCCGAGCTTCTCGTGAAGCGCGAGACTCGCCGCGTTCTCCCGGAAGATGCTCGTCTGGATCGTCCAGAGGCCCGCGTCGTCCGCGCTCCGAATGAGAGCGTCCACGAGCATCCGACCGACGCCTCGGCCTCGCGCGTCCGAGCGCACGTACACCGAGTGCTCCACGACGCCCGCGTAGCAGTCTCGACGCGAGGTGGGCGAGAGCGCCGCCCAGCCGACCACGCGGCCCTCGCCGACGGCGACGAGGCGGTGCTGGGGGACGTGATCGGCGTCGAACTCCGCGAAGGTCGGCGTGGCCGTCTCGAACGTGGCGAGACGTGTTGCGATGCCCTCGGCGTAGATCTCCTCGACCGCGGGTCAGTCGTCTGCGCCCATCGCGCGGATCTCCATCACGACGCAGACTAGGCTTGCCACGTGGACAGGTGGGCGACATTCGACTGCTACGGGACGCTCGTCGACTGGAATGCGGGCATCCACGCCGAGCTCGAGAAGCTCTTCGGCGTCGAGCTGTCTGATGGGCTCCTCGTTCGCTACCACGAGCTCGAGCCTCAGATCCAGGCGGCGAATCCCGGCGCGTCGTATCGCGAGGTGCTCTCGATCGCGCTCGAGGCGCTGGCCGCCGAGACCGGGCTGACGCTTCCCGAGGGCGAGACGAGCGCACTCGCGCGGTCGCTCCCGGACTGGCCGGTCTTCGACGACGTGCGCCCCGGACTCACCGAAGCGCACGAGCGCGGATGGAAGCTCGGGATTCTCTCGAACACGGATCGCGACCTCATCGACGCATCGGTCGAGGCGCTCGGCATCCCCTTCGAGCTCGCGATCGTCGCGGGCGAGATCGGCTCGTACAAGCCGGCGCACAAGCATTGGGAGGTCTTCTACGAGACGACCGGGGCCGATCGACGTGGACACGTGCACGTCGCGCAGAGCCTCTTCCACGACATCGATCCGGCGAACGAGCTCGGCATCCCGTCGATCTGGATCAACCGACTTGGTGAGCCCGACGATCCACGTCCGACGGTGACGCTCACGGGGGTCGGCGAGCTCGCGGACGCGTTGGACGGGCTCGCGCCTGCATGAACGAGGAGACGCTGCGCGTCCCGAACGAGAACGACGCCGACCAGGTCGCACGGCTCCTGAGCGAAGGCTCGCCCGAGCCGGTCGGATCGGACAGTGTCCTGCGCGATTGGTCGTTTCCCGGTGTTCGGACCGAGCTGGATGTGCGGCTCGGGTCCGGCTCGTACGCGTTCGTCGACGGCTTCGGCGACGGACGGGTGTGGATCGAGGTCGCCGGCCGTCCGACGACCGAGCTTCTCGACTGGGCGGAGATGCGGGCGCGCGAGCTGGGCTCGCGACTCCTCTCCGGCGGCTGGACGACGCAAGAGCCGGTTCTGCGCGAGCTCGAGCGACGCGGATTCAGTCTTGTCCGCACGTCGTACCGGATGGGGATCGACCTTGCCGAGCCCGCCCCGGAGCCCGTGTGGCCCGACGGCGTCGGCGCGCGTGCGTTCGAACCCGGAGATGAGCAGATCGTCTACGACCTTCACCAGGAGGCGTTCAAGGACTCGTGGGAGCCGATCGAGGAGACGTACGACCAGTGGGCCTACCAGTTCCTCGTGCCCGAGGTGCTGGCACCGACACTGTGGACGCTCGCAGTGTCGGGAGACGAACCCGCCGGCTTCGCGATCTGTCATCCGCACGCCGTGCGCGGCGACCTCGGCTGGGTACGCGTGCTCGGAGTCCGCAGAACCTTCCGAGGACGCGGGCTCGGGCGGGCGCTGCTGCTCCGCGCGTTCGCGCAGTTCCGGCACCACGGCATGACGCGAGCCGGGCTCGGGGTGGACGCGACGAGCCCTACCGGCGCGAACCGGCTCTACGAGTCGGCCGGGATGCGCGTCTACGCACAGTTCGCGGTCTACGAGAAGGACGCCTCGTGAGCGCATTGCGAGCACGCTGCCCGAACTGCCGGACCTTCACGGCGGTGGCGATCGGCGACGGCTACGAGTGTCACAGCTGCGGGATGACGTTCTCGGCCGGGCTCGTGCGGGTGCCCGCCGCGTGGGGTTCCGGCGGAGAGGCCATGGCCGAGGGCGCACGTATCGACCTTCCGTATCCGGAGGTCGCCGTCGTCGAGCGCGCCACGCTCGACGAGCAGAGCGCTGTGGTGGCCGAGTCGCTCTCCGCCCGCCCGATCGTGGTCGGCGGGTGCTGCTGCACCCATGAGGGTGCCGTGCGGGGCCTCTCTCGACGAGTCGAGCGCCTCGGCATCGTCTGGATCGACGCTCACGGCGACCTCAACACACCGGAGACCTCACCGTCCGGTAACCAGTGGGGCATGCCGTTCCGGATGATTCTCGATGCAGGCCTCGTCGGGCACGAGGACGCTGCGCTCGTCGGGGCACGAAGCCTCGATCCGCCCGAAGTCGAGTTCATGGCCGAGTGCGGGATCGACGCCTCCCTCGACCGCGCGCTCGCCGGGGTCGACGCAACCTACGTGGCGCTCGATCTCGACGTGCTCGATCCGAGTGAGGTGGACGTCCTCATCCCCGAGCCGGATGGACCTTCCGCGGCCGAGATCGAGGCGCTCCTGCAGAGCATTGCCGGGAGGACGCCGCTCGCGGGAATGGGCGTCACGGGGTTCCTCGCCACCGAGCGCAACGCCGTGCTCGCGACGCGCATGCTCGCCGCGGCTGGCTTCTGAGAGCCGGCACTAGTATCCAGCGCATGTCTTCCGGGCAAGGTGGCGTCGACGTCGAGGTCGAGAGCAAGCGCCCGGACGAGCCGTCGCAGGGCAAGGCTCATCCCAACACCTGCCCGAGCTGCGGCTCGCACTACCGCGACGACGAACTCGCGCAGACGCTCCGGGTCTGTCCGCAGTGCGGGCATCACTTCCGGGTCGGAGCGCGCGCTCGAATCGAGCAGCTCGTCGATCCAGGGTCGTTCGTCGAGGGCGACACCGACCTGCGCTCGGCCGATCCGCTCGAGTTCTTCGACCTGCGCCCGTACACGGAACGTCTCGCCGAGGCGGAGATCGAGACCGGGCTCGGCGACGCGATCGTGTGCGGCGCCGGAGCGATCGAGGATGAGGCATGCGATCTCGCCGTCATGGACTTCGCATTCATGGGCGGCTCCATGGGGAGTGTGGTCGGCGAGAAGTTCGTCCGATCGTGCGAGCGGGCGACCGAGAACCGTGTACCGCTCGTCTCGGTCTCGGCCTCGGGTGGCGCGCGCATGCAGGAGGGAATCCTCGCGCTCATGCAGCTCCCCAAGACGATCTGCGCTATCGACGAGCTGCACGAGTCAGGTGGAGCGATGCTTTCCGTGCTGACGCATCCCACGACGGGTGGTGTGCTCGCGAGCTTCGCGAGCCTGGGAGACGTCGTGCTGGCGGAGCCCGGTGCGCTCATGTCGTTCGCAGGCCCTCGCGTCGTCTCGCAGACAACCCGCGAGAAGCTCCCCGACGACTTCGGCCGCGCCGAGTCGAACTTCCGGTACGGACACCTGGACGCGATCGTCCCGCGCACCGAGCTGCGTGCGACGCTCGGCCAGCTTCTCCGCCTCTTCGCGCGCACCTGATGCCGAACGAGGCCGAGATGCGGCTGCGCGAGCGCCTCAGTAAGCTCGGCGGCATGAAGCTCCTGCGCGGTACGAAGCTCTCCGGTGAGCTCGCGCGGCTGCAGGATCAGCTCGACCAGCTCCAAGCGGATCCAACTGCCGAGGAGATCTGGCAGTCGGTCGAGCTCGCGCGCCATCCCGACCGGCCGTACACGCTCGACTACGTGGAGCGAATCTTCGACGACTTCTTCGAGCTGCACGGAGACCGTGGTCGAGCGGACGATCCCGCGCTCGTGACGGGTCTCGGGAAGCTCGACGACCAGACGGTCGTCCTCATCGGCCATCAGAAGGGGCGCGATCTCAAGCAACGCGCGAACCGGAACTTCGGAATGGCGTATCCGGAGGGATACCGCAAGGCGATGCGCGCCATGGCGCTCGCGGGGAGGCACGGCTTTCCGCTCGTGACGATGGTCGACACACCGGGGGCGTACCCGGGAGTCGCGGCGGAGCAGCACGGGCAGGGCGGTGCCATCGCGCGCTCGCAGGCCGCGATGGTGCGCCTGGACGTCCCTACCGTCGCCTGCGTCATCGGCGAGGGCGGATCCGGAGGCGCGATCGCGATCGCGGTCGCCGATCGCGTGGTGATGCAGGAAAACGCCATCTACTCCGTCATCTCTCCGGAAGGCTGCGCGGCAATCTTGTGGCGGGATGCGGGCGAGGCACGCAAGGCCGCAGCCGCGTTCAAGCCGGACGCGGCGCACTGCCTCGAGCTCGGAGTCGTGGACGCGATCGTGGCCGAGCCCCTGGGAGGTGCTCATGCGGATCCCGACGCGGCCTCAGCGCTCCTCGAACAGGCCATTCTCGCTGCATTCGAGGAAATCGAGGCACTCGAGCCCGACGAACGCCGCCGCCGCCGCCGCGCGAAGTACCGCGTGATGGGCGTCCTGGCCTCCTCCTGACGTTTTCCCCAACTTCCACAGGCTTATCCCCTGCCCGTATTAGGGCCTGAGCAGGGAAAAGGGTCATCGTGCAGCCAGTTGGTAAAGAACGCGTTGCGAATCGGGCGACAATCCACAGGTGAGCCTCGACGAATACCGGCGGAAGCGTCGTCCCGGAAAGACACCGGAGCCCTTCGGAGAGCCGCGACAATCCGATGCCGCGCCGCGATTCGTGATCCAGCGACACGACGCGAGGCGCCTCCACTACGATTTTCGGCTCGAGCGCGAAGGCGCGCTTGCGAGCTGGGCGGTTCCGAAGGGCGTTCCTCTCAGGCGCGGTGAGCGGCACCTCGCGGTCCACGTCGAGGATCACCCGCTCGAGTACGGCGACTTCGAGGGTGAGATCCCAGCCGGCCAGTACGGCGCCGGCACGGTCGAGCTCTGGGACCGCGGAACGTACGAGCTTCTCGAGGAGAAGCGCGACGGAGGTCTCACTGTCCGCCTGGACGGCGAGCGTCTCGAGGGGGTCTGGACGCTCGTGCCGGCCTCGCTCGACGGTGATCCGAAGAACTGGCTGCTCCTGCGGAAGGAAGGCGGCGTGGGGGGCGGGACGTATCAGCCGATGCTCGCTACGGCGACGGACGCGCTTCCCGTCGGTCAGGGGTGGGTCTACGAGCCGAAGTGGGACGGGTTTCGCGCGATCGTGACGGTGGCGGGTGGCGAGGTGACGCTCACGAGCCGTAACGGCAAGGATCTGACGGGCAGGTTCCGCGACGCCGCTCGTGCCGCTGCTCTCGCGATTCGCTCGTCCGACGCAGTGCTGGACGGAGAGATCTGCGCGCTCGACGAGGACGGCCGTTCCCGCTTCTCACTGTTGCAGGAGAACGTCGGCACCTCCATGCTCATCCTCTTCGACCTGCTCGAGCTCGATTCCGAGCCCCTGCTGGCCCAGCCGCTCGCCGAGCGGAGGAAGCGCCTCGAGCAGCTGGTCGCAGGCAGCGCCGGCGTCATCGTCTCGCCGCAGTTCGACGACGGGCAAGCGCTTCTCGCGGCGGCGCGCCAGCAGGAGCTCGAGGGCGTCGTCGCCAAGCAGGTTGCGTCTCCCTATCGTCCGGGACGGCGTACGCCCGACTGGCAGAAGCTGAAGCTCAGGCAGACGCAGGAGGTGGTGATCGCCGGGTACACGCGCGGGCAGGGGCGCCGAACGGGAGGGTTCGGCGCGCTCGTCGCCGGAGTGCAGGAAGCGGGTGTGCTGCGCTGGGCGGGCAACGTCGGCACCGGGTTCTCCGACGACGAGATCAAGCGCCTCCGCGAGCTGCTCGCTCCACTCGAGCGGCCCGAGTCGGCGTTCGCCGAGGTTCCGAAGATGCCGCGTGTCCGCCGTTCCGACGTCACGTGGGTCGAGCCCGTTCTCGTCGCGGAGGTCGAGTTCGTGGAGTGGACGCACGAAGGACGCCTGCGTGCGCCCTCGTATGTCGCACTTCGTGAGGATCGAGCCGCTCCCGATGTTCGTCGAGAGCGCGTGCCGCTGCCGCCGCTGATAAAGCGCGGGCGGCGAGAGCTGCGCTTCTCGAACGTCGACAAGCTGTTTTGGTCGGAACTCGGAATCACGAAGGGTGATCTCATCGCCTACTACCGCGACGTCGCCGAGGCGCTCGTCCCGCACCTTCGTGGGAGGCCGTTCACGATGAAGCGGTATCCCGACGGCTGGCAGGGCAAGAACTTCTTCCAGAAGAACGCGCCATCGCACATGCCCGACTGGATCGAGCGCTCGCCGTTCCCTGCGTCGACGCGCGAGGGCGAGAAGCGGATCATCGAGTACGCGGTCGTGAACGACGACCTGGCGCTTCTGTGGATGGCGAACATGGGGTGCATCGACCTCCACACGTGGGCCTCCCGCGTGGACAAGCCCGAGCGACCGGACTGGGTGATGTTCGACCTCGACCCGTCGGAGGGCTCCGGGTTCGAGGAAGTGATCGAGGTCGCACAGCTCGTCAAGGCGACGCTCGACCTGCTCGAGCTCGAGAGCTACCCGAAGACATCCGGCTCGCGCGGGATCCACGTGCTCGTCCCGATTGCCCGGCGCCACACGTTCGAAGAGGTGCGCGAGTTCGCGGGCATCGTCGCTGGCGCGCTCGCCCGCGCGCACCCGGGGCTCGCGACGACGGAGTGGACGAAGCAGAAGCGACGCGGCGTGCTCGTCGACGCGAACCAGAACGGGCCGGGGAGGACGAACGCGACGGTCTACTCGGTGAGGCCGCGCGCCGGAGCTCCGGTCTCGACACCGCTTCGCTGGGACGAGGTGAAGGCCGGGCTCGACCCGCTCGGATTCACCATGGAGGTCGTGCTGGACCGGGTCGCGCGGCATGGCGATCTCTACGAGGGCGCTCTCGCCGGCAAGCAGTCGCTGAAGGCTGCGCTGAAGTCGCTCCGCTAGTCGCCGAGCTTCTTCGCGTGTCCGAGCATGGAAAGCTCGACGATGTCGCGGCGGAAGAAGAGCGCCACCGTCCAGTCGACGACCACGCGGAGCTTCCGGGTGAGCAGCGGGAGCTGGTACAGGTGGTACGTCCGCGTCACGAACCAGCCCGGGAACCCCCACAGGTGCAGGCCCGGTAGCTCGGCGATCCCCTTGAAGCGCCCGAGCGTCGCGACCTGGCCGAGCATCCGGTAGCCATAGGGCTTGCGCTCGCCGGTCAGGTTCTTCGCGAGCCGCCGCGCCTGCCGTAGCGCGTGCTGGCACGTCGGCGGGTCGGTGATCCCAGGGGTCTTGCAGTTCTGCACGGCTGCGCAGTCACCGAGCGCCCATACGTCGTCGCTGCCCTCGACCTGAAGCGTGTCGTCGACGACGACCCGGCCCCGCCCGTCCAGCGGGAGGCCGAGCTGCGCCAGGAGCGGGTTCGCGCGTACACCTGCCGTCCACACGAGCGTCCTCGCAGGAATACGTGTGCCGTCGGCGAGCACGGCCTCCTGGCCGTCGTACGACTCCAGCGTCGTGCCGACATGGATCTCGATCCCACGACGAGCCAGGCGACGTGACGCGTACTCCCCGAGGCGCCGCGGGATCTCCGGAAGGATCTTCGGTGCGGCGTCCACGAGCACCCACCGCTGCGGGACATCTCGCAGCCCTGGATACGAGCGGAGCGCCGCCTGCGCCATGTCGTGCAGCTCGGCGAGCGCCTCGACGCCTGCGTAGCCGGCACCGACGAAGACGAATCCGAGCTCGGCCGGATCGTTCGGATGGATCGACGCGCGCTCGAGCTGCAGGAGCACGCGGTTCCGCAGGGCGATCGCGTCGGCAAGATCCTTGAAGCCGAGTCCGTGCTCGAGCAGGCCCGGTACCGGGAAGGTGCGCGTGGTGGCTCCGAGTGCGACGACGAGCCGCTGGTATCCGACCGCGAGCTCACCTGCGAGCGACTCCACGACGATCGCTTTGCCTCCGCGATCGTGGCCCTG
>Ga0190270_10001206_pt1 | contig 11880 bp, 11 predicted proteins | sample Popmic320T_FD_133748 | JGI IMG/M metagenome (GOLD analysis project Ga0190270, IMG submission 133748) | Populus adjacent soil microbial communities from riparian zone of Weber River, Utah, USA - 320 T | ecosystem: Environmental > Terrestrial > Soil > Riparian zone | place: USA: Utah | collected... | reverse complement strand
GCACCAGGCTTAGGTTGCGTTCCGAGTATTGCCGGTTCAATTCGTTGAAAGCAGCTATCTCGGCATCTTCCTGCGCGTAAGCCCTAACTACGCGCACGCCGGAAAAGTTTTCCTGTGCCCTAGCCGTGATTTGGGAAAAGAACTCCTGAATTTTTTCGAATCGTACATGCACCTGTTGACCGAAAAACTTTACGGTCAACGAAACCAGCGGCATGGTGACAAATAGTAAAAGCGTGAGTTTCCAACTTATGAAAAAAAGTAAGGGTAGAACAATAATCACTATCAATAGCGTTTGTAGTGAATACATGATCATTGGGCCGGCTAGTTGTCGAACCGCCGCGAGGTCGTTGGTGGCCCGCGCCATCAGGTCCCCTACGCGGTGCTCCTGAAAGAATGATTGAGGTTGGTCCACCAGGTGCTCGTAGAAATCCTGGCGCAGGTCATATTCAATCTTCCGTGAGATGCCGATGAGTATTCGGCGCTGAAGGAAAAGAAAGATGCCGCTGAGGATGCTCGCTGCCAACACTCTCAACGCCGCAAAGGTGAGCAGCGACCACGAAACCTGGCTCCATGTTGTGTCAATGGTCTGGCCGACAATCAGCGGGATGTAAAGGCCAAAGACGACGCTGGCGCCTATACAGGCTATGCCAATTGCGAGGGCGAGCTTGTACGGGCGGAAGTAACGCCAGAATTTTCTTAGGTCATTCATGCACAAAAGCCCGCGAAACATCGACACCTTCAGCTAAAACGGCGAAAGGTTATGATGCGCGATTTTGTGTCAGGACGCCAGAAGGGAAGGGAACTAGATTAAGGACTCGCGACAGGTGAGGTAGCGTGCGGAAAATCAGAGCCTTTGCATAGTATCTATTAAATCAAATTCGTGATCGTCAGCCTTCAATGCAGGCGGGGCAGAAATGATATCGACCACCAGGCTTTCTTCGGCTGGTGAACTGACGCGGTTGCGTCCGGCATTCTTTGAAGTATAAAGAGCGCGGTCGGCGGCCACGACAAGCGAGTCGCGCGACGATGCATGGGTCGGAAAAGTTGCTACGCCGAAGGAAGCGGTGACTTTCCCAAACTTAGGCACTTCCGTCTGCTCGATCCTTTGTCGCAAGCGTTCAGCAACCAGCACTGCGCCTTCGGTATTAGCCTGTGGGAGGATAATCACAAATTCATCTCCACCAAATCTGGCTGGAGTATCTACTGCGCGCAACTCAGCCCGTAGGTTGTCAGCGAGCATGCAGAGCGCGACGTCGCCGGCGTCGTGACCGGCTTGGTCATTGATATGTTTGAAGTTGTCCAAATCAAGCATTATCAGCGAGAGAGGTTGGCGCATGCGTGTGGCAAGATGCAAATCACGCTCGAGTTGCAATTCAAACGAACGGCGGTTATAGCATCCGGTAAGGCCATCGGTGAGGGCCTGTTGCTGCATCTGCGCAAAGAGGTGCGCCTGGTTAACGGCGACCGCAAGCTGATCGGCTACGGTGTGCAAGAGCAACAACTCATTGTCTGCCCACGCTCGCGTTACATCATCAGATCGAACTAACAGCAGTCCGACGTAACTTCCCTGGTAAATGAGTGGAACCACCGCGTCGGCCGGAACACCGCTATCCGTTGAGTGCTCGCCGTCGACCACATACGCTTCAGGAAGATCCGAAAGTCGATTGCTGATCAGGTCAACATCGCCGAGTAGTTCGTTGGCGGCACCGCCATGGGTGGAACGGGGGCGAATGTAGTGCTTGGTCATCTGGCGGCCGACGAGTGCACCTTCAACTCTTACCACGCATGCATGAACATTAAGCGCACGACCAACTTCATTGGCAGCGGTCTGCAAAACGCTATCAAGTTCGAGTGAATTTCTGATGGCCGTAGCTAGTCGGTTAACTGCGATTTCGCGTTCAGCTTGTTCCTGTAAAAGTCTTGCAAGTTTCGTCGTTACGCCAAGTGTCAATTGCAGCGAAGTGGCTTTAGGCATGGAGACGCGAACCGCATTCGAAAAGGTCTTTGAATGGAACGGATGCTCGGCGGTAACGCGGGCCATCAAGTATTCCAACGCTGAGTAAACGACGTCAGGCTCAAACGTCCAAACGACGAGGTCCCTCGCGTCTTCTCCCTCGGTGCTGTGAACCGACGCCAGCAAAGCAGAGAATCGCGCATCTGCGATTACCACAAACCGTTCCGTGATAGCGCCCTGGTCGGTTTCCTCAAATACCACCGTATCTTTGTCCTCTCTCCCTCGGCTGAGCATGCTACTGGACATTGCGTCCTGAGGTCGGAGCCACAGGAAGAGGTTTTTGGCGGTTTGTTCGAGTTCCTTGATGCGAGCCATATCTCTGGCCGCGCGATGAGGAGCAGCGGGCAGACTTTCGACCACGAGCGCGCCCAGATTGTTTTCCAGTACGACATCCTCAAAATAGCGATGAAGTTGCGCGATGGTGGATCCGGCACAGGGCACGGGCATCAACTGTCTGGGATGTTGGGCCAGGAGGGAATGATACAGGGAATACATAGGTGAAGAATCACCGAAGGAACTGGGTCAGGATCGGGAGATTTACTATTTGTTGAGGCGTTTACCGCACGGCGGCTCAAGGAAGGCCAATTTCATTTTACATTGATCAACACTCACTGTCTATCTAATTTCTGGAAGAGTAAATTTCTTACCGCTAAAGCTTGATGTAAGTGCTAAGTGCTGTGGCAGTCAAAGTTCCGTCGTGGTCAAACACCTCAGCGGAGACCACGATCAGTCTGCGTCCGGCTCGAACCACTTTGGCGGTTGATATCATCCGTCCTTCGGTGACTGGTCGCAGGTAGCTAATTGTGAGGTCAACCGTGGTTACCCTCTCCCTGGTAGCAAGCAGGGGCATGATGGCGAAAGCCATTGCGCTGTCGATTAGTGACGCAACAGCCCCACCATGAACGACGCCGTGGTTTTGGGTCAGTTCCTTTCGCACGGGCATACCGAGCGTAGCAATCCCGCGCCCTATATGTTCGAGCTCGATGCCCAGAAGCGCTGCGTAGGGGACAGCGGCAAGAGCTTTGTGAATTCGTTTCAATTGGGTCGCAGTGAGCTTTGCTTCCCTCATGAGCGATAACTCACTTCACCGCCCGTCGGTTCGACAATGACCGCCGTGCCGTAGGCCAGCACTTCAGTCACCCCGGTCGAGAGTTCCGTCGTATCGTAGCGTGCGCCGACCACAGCGTTAGCCCCGATCTCAGTTGCATGCTGCAGCATGATGTCAAACGCATCCGAACGCGTTTGTTCGCAAAGCTTCGTCCACGCGGTAATATTGCCCCCGACAATCGTTTGCAGCGAAGCTCCGATGGTGACAAAGATGTTGCGCGAGCGAACCACGATACCGCGAACAATTCCCAAGTTTTGGCTGACGCGAAAGTTTGGCAGTTCAAAAGCGGTGGTGACCATTTGATGAGATACCGAGTAACGCGGTGGACTCACGTCATATGGTGCTCTTCGATCCAAAGGGTCTCTATTCATAATTTTCCTCGTGTGGGCTCAGGAGCTGAACAAGCTGACTTTTTTTGTTTTCGGTTTCTGTTCACTTGGTATCCAAAGGTAATCCTTCAACTCGCAGCGGCCGCTCTTACTGAACTGCACGCCTTCTGTTTCCAGCATTCGCTGCTGCTTGTCATGTGGCAAGGCGATGCGGCCGGTGGAACACGCGCCTTTGGCATTGATTACCCGATGCCATGGAGTTTTATCATCGGAACCGTGCATTACAAATCCAATGGTCCTGGGTGTGTAACCCTCGCCCAGGATTTCGGCGATCTGGCCGTAAGTCATCACGCGACCGCGTGGTATTGAACGGACCAGGCGATACACGCGTTCTCGATACTTCTTGTCAGTTTCTTTCTTCATGCAGCTTCAACTCAAAGTACGCAGTACGGCTCGAGCTGGCGCTCCATCGCCGCTACCGCCGGCAATTTTCAGTGGCAGGCAAATCAGTTCATAGGAACCCGCCGATATTTCACGAAGATCGAGACCCTCAAGAATCGTGACACCGTTGGAAAGGAACATTAGATGAGTTTCAAATTTCTCTGAACGGAATTGTTCAACAGATAAGTAGTCGATGCCCACCAGTCTGATGCCAGCTTCGACCAACAATCTAGCGGCGGCAGAATCCAGGTACGTGTAATCGGACCGAAAACCTTCGCCAGGATTGTTCCAAAATGCTGAGTTGCGCGTCTTGAAAAGTATCCGTTGAGTGCCCTGGAGCGAAAGGGCGGCAACAAACTCCTCTCCTATGACTTTGATATTCACGGGAACTTCAACCACTTCGGCGGTCCCGATGAGATTGTCGAGAGACAGAAATTCGACTTTGCTGCCACCCTCGATGAAATGTGCCGGCGCATCAACGTGAGTCCCTGAGTGGGCGCCAAAATGCAAAAGGGAAACATTTGCATGATCCTCCGGTATCTTCGACCATGGCGTGATCTCAATCCCGGGATCGCTGGGATAGGTTGGCGTTGTTGCGGAGAGTGGCACGCTTACATCGTAGATTTGCATGGAATTGGGGGTGGCGGCCTGTTTTTGGCGGGCATAGTAATTGGCGATTTTGAAATGTGTCAACGTGCAACTAAGTGAGGGGCCCCTTGCGATGTTTGTCATCAGTTCGCTAGCATCCCGCGATCACTCTCAACTGGAGGCTTATTATCGGAATCGAAATTGAGAACAAACCACGCGTGGCCGCATCCAGTTATCTGAACTCGGCGCCGCTAATCTGGAGTTTCAATCATGGCTGGCGCCGGAATGAAGTCGAGCTTTTCGACGCAGTACCTGCGCGGTGCGCAGATCTACTGGCTGCTGAGAGCGTGGACTTTGCCCTGGTGCCGGTAGTCGAATACCAGCGAATCGCAAAAGCGAGGTTGGTGCCTGACGTTTGTGTGGCCTCGCGCGAACAAGTGCGCAGCGTTGTCCTAACCTCACGGCTGAGTAACCTTAAAAAGATAAAGACCGTGGCCCTCGACGAATCGTCTCGCACATCAGCGACACTTGTTAAAATTATCTTCAAAGAGTTCCTGGGATTCGAGCCGCGATGGACCACCACTTCGCCTGATATCAAACAAATGCTTCGCGAGAACGATGCTGCTTTGATCATCGGCGATCCGGGGATGCTATTTGCCAGGGATCATCTGCACCTCTGGGACATGGGCGGGCTGTGGAAAGAGAACACCGGCCTTGGGTTTGTGTTCGCTATGTGGATGTCGCGGGAAAAGATTGAAACTCAGATACCTGATTTTGCTGCCGCTCGGGAAGAAGGTTTGGCTAAGATTGAAGAGATCGTTTCCGAGTACGCAAGTCAAACCCAGCTGGCTCCCGAGGAAATTAGAGACTATCTCAAAAAAAACATTGTCTTTCAGATTGATGAAAACTTAAGCCTTGGGATGCAATTGTATTTCAAACTTGCGCACAAGCATGGATTAATTCCGGAAATGAAACCGCTTCAATTCTTGGAATCCTCCTTGTAGAGAGACCGCTGAGGGAGGAAATGAGTGTAATGCAGCCTGTTAGTTTTGCTGACGATACGATATAGGCGTTCTTGAATTCATGAACCGCTCATACTGAACGGTCCAAACTAACAGTTTGCGTTACATTGCCGCTCTGGATTGCTTAAGACTGGGTCAGCTAATAGACTATAACCATGCCGTCAGAAGTCAGCGAAATCCTCGAGCGGGCCTTGTCGGGTGGGCGTCTTTCGAGCGAAGACTGCACCTCGTTGCTTGAGTCTCACGACATCGCTGCGATTGGGGCCGCGGCCGATGAAATACGCCAGCGCCGTCATCCCGACAATGTTGTTACCTACATCATCGATCGCAATATCAACTACACAAACGTCTGCAACGTAGTCTGCACGTTCTGCGCGTTCTACCGGCGGCCCGGAGCGCCTGACACGTACGTTCGAACCATCGAAGAAATCTGCACGAAGATCGACGAGACTATTGCTCTCGGCGGGACCGGCGTTCTGATGCAGGGAGGATTGCATCCGGACTTTGGCATCGAGTGGTACGAAAACCTACTCAGAAAGCTTCATCAGAAGTATCCTGATTTCCAGCTCCATTGTTTCTCGCCGCCGGAAATACACAACATTCATCTGATTTCCGGTCTCGACTACGAAACGATCATGGGGCGTTTGAAGGATGCGGGACTTTACAGTTTGCCGGGCGGCGGCGGCGAGATTCTTGACGATGAAGTTCGGAAACGTGTTTCCACGAAGTGCACGACTGATGAATGGCTTGACGTGATGCGAGCGGTCCACCGCGTCGGTCTGCGTTCGACGGCAACGATGATGTTTGGTATTGGGGATACGATCGAGCATCGCGTACGACATCTACAGCGAGTGCGTGACCTTCAGGATGAAACAGGGGGCTTTACGGCCTTCATTCCCTGGACGTTTCAAAGAGAGAACACTGCACTGGGCCGGCGAATTAAGGACGAACCTACCGGCGTCGACTATTTGAAAATGCTTTCGGTGTCGCGGTTGTTTCTCGACAATATTGAAAACTTCCAGTCGTCGTGGTTGACCCAGGGACTAAAATTGGGCCAGGTCGCCCTGCGTTTTGGCGCCAACGATATGGGCTCGATCATGATTGAAGAGAATGTGGTGTCAGCCGCTGGGGCACACAACCGTGCAGATGAAAAAATGCTGCGTTACCTGATTCGCGAAGCCGGCTTCGTTCCTCAACAGCGCGATATTCTCTACCGCCACGTCAATCGAGGAATTGGAGGACGGGCCCACGATTGGGTGTCTGAGCCCGCAGACGTCGCAGTCGGTTAGTCAGTCTTCCTTCGTATTCAAACGACTCTCTCTCGGTAATCAACTATGTCTCACCGATCATTTTTCCTTAGCGTCACAGTCTCGATATTGTTCTTGAGCGTCGCTGCGCGTTCACAGGAGACTGCTCCTACACGAGGATTGGATGAGAGCGCGGCGGTTGCACTGCGGAAGAAGGCAATCGAATTGCTGGAATCGGTTGCGGGTCAGGTAGACAGCTTACACTCAGCTGAGAACCGTGCACGTATTGGATCAAACGTCGCTGAGCTGCTTTGGAACCATGACGAAAGGCGTTCGCGCGCCCTTTTCTCGGCTGTCGAGCAAGACATCAGGTTGGGGTTCAATGACACTGATTCAAATGAAGCAGCACACTTCCACACGCTACTGGTTTTTGCGAAGTTGCGAAGCGACACACTTGGCCGGATTGCCAGGCACGATCTCGAATTAGCCCTGGAGTTTCTGCGCGCAACCCGGCCTAATCCGGACGTGCGATTGCCGCCTCAATTGCATGGAGGCGAGAAATCCCTGGAGTCGCGTCTGGCTAGCCAAATTGCGGCGAAGAACCCCCAACTCGCACTCAAACTTGGCCGTCAATCCCTGGCGAAAGGCTTTTCCTACGATCTCTTGTCAGTGCTTACTCAACTACAGCCGAAGGACAAGGATGCGTGGCTGAGTTTTTACAGAGAAATCGTTGACAAACTGAAGGGCGCGAACCTGGAGCAAGATCCGGCAGCAACTGAGTTTGCTCTATACCTCGCCCGGTCGTTTGAACCGCCCGAGGCTGACGAGCAGGTTTACCGGGAGTTGATCGGCGTCCTGGTGGCGAGCGCTTTCGCAAATGGCTGTGCAGATGTGACAGCCGACTACGCTCCGAGGATTTGCGTCGACGTCGGTGCGCTATTTCCGAGGATAGAAAAGTACTTCGCCCAGAGCGCCGCCTCCTTAAAGCGATGGGTCGGGGATGGGCAAAACTATCACGGTCCAACGATGTCGGCGCACATGCAAGAAGTCATTGCGAATGGAACAGTCGACGAGATTCTTGCGCTGACGGGGAGGGATCCGTACCTGGACCGGCAGGTCTTGTGGGCGGCTATGAATAAAGCAGAAGCCTCGGGCGACATTGCCAGGGCTCGCCGGATCGCTGCCGAGACTACGGATGAGGGGCAGCGTCGCTACATGCTCGCTCAGATAGATCGCAATGAAATGTCGAGGTCTGTGAACCAGGAGAAGCTGGCTGCAATTCAACAACAGCTCAGTCGCTTCCGCAGCAACGACCAGAGGATTCAGTATCTTTTGCAACAAGCCGCTCAAATTGGTGGAAACGATCGGAAGGTGGCATTGGGGTTTCTCAATCAAGCCGGCCAGCTCATTGATTTGGCCAAGCCCGGCAGAGCACAGCTCCAGGGACATCTCGCGCTGTCGATGCTGTATTGCTCCCTGGGGAGCAACCGCGGCTTCACAATTATGGAATCACTGATGCCGAGGCTGAACGAACTGGTGACCGCTGCCTCAGTCCTGGATGGGGTTGAAAACAATTACTTCAGGGACGGAGAGTGGAATATGACGGGTCAAGGCGTCCTAGGCAGTCTGCTGACCCACCTCGCTCACAATGCCGGATGCTTTGCTGTCCTGGACTTTGATCGCTCAGTGACTTTAGCCAGACAATTTGACCGCCCAGAATTGCGTCTGATGGCCCAGCTAAGACTCGCGCAGGGTGTCCTGACGAAGCAGCCGAATGCGCTGCGGAGGCTCGAATGAACTGCCCATCTGTATTGCATGACCAAACCAATTAAATCAATCACTACTTTGCTTTTCGACTGGGACGGAACTGTCGTTGACTCCGCCCATCTCGGTCTGCTTGCTTATGAGAAGGCATTCGCGGAGTTGGGGACACCATTTGATCACGACACGTATCGAACGGTCTATTCCCCAAATTGGCTTACGGTCTACGAAGGTATGGGGTTGCCGAAAGAGCACTGGCAACGGGCCGATGAACTTTGGACACAGCACTACGGTGAGCAAAACGCCCAACTGATCGAGGGGGCCGGCCAGACGCTCGCGAAGTTAAGCCAGGATGGCTACCGAATGGGTGTCGTGAGCAGCGGAAATGATTGTCGTATCAATCGTGAAATCAAGGAACTGGGACTGTCCGATTTTTTTGAAGTAGTCATCTGCCACGAACAGATAAAGAATCGGAAGCCTCATCCTGAAGGTCTGGAAATAGCGATGGGCGCGCTCGGTTGTTTGCCAACGGAAACGTGTTATGTGGGCGACACGCCCGAAGACATTGAGATGGGCAAGCGAGCCGGAACATTTACGGTCGGCGTACGCAGCGCTTATCCCACCAGTTGGAAACTGAAGGACCAGAGTCCTGATATCCACATCGAGTCGATTGTCGAGCTCACGGATCATTTCTAAGCGATGAAGCCAAGTCGCTGGCCCAGAGTCAAGATATGCTGCATCGCGAGCGTTGCTGAAGCGTGGATGGCGATCGATCACGGTGCCTCGGCGCTGGGCCTGGTGTCTCAAATGCCAAGCGGACCAGGGCCAATTCCCGAAGACTTAATAAAAGAGATCGCCACGGTAATTCCACCCGCCATAAGTTCTTTCCTGTTAACCTGCCGGCAGGACGTTGATGAGATCATCGGACAACAAAAGCGTCTCGGCGTAAGCACAATTCAGATCTGCGACCGGCTGGAGAAGGGAAGTCACGGGCAGCTTCGGAAGGCTCTACCTGGAATTTCACTGGTCCAGGTGATTCACGTAACCGGACCAGAATCCATTGATGAAGCCGTCGCAGTGTCTCGGGATGTTCATGCGATCCTCCTCGACTCCGGCAATCAGACGCTGGCGATCAAAGAGCTGGGCGGCACAGGCCGGGTTCATGATTGGCGCTTGAGCGCGCGCATACGCGAAGCTGTGGAGATTCCGCTTTTTCTGGCAGGCGGGTTAAACCCTGCGAACGTGGCAGAGGCTATCAATCACGTAAGACCGTTTGGAGTGGACGTTTGCAGCGGACTGCGGACAGAAGGAAAGCTGGACGAGGAAAAACTTGGTGCGTTCTTCAACGCGATTGCTGACAATCGTAACGCAAAGAGTTAGTTTGCAGATCGTGAATCAGAAGATCGAGAGATATCCAGAACCGCCCGACCTTTTTCCAAAGCCTTGTAAGGTAAGGTCCCCAAACTAACAATTTGCGTTACTATTGGTGGCAAACTAACAGTTTGCGTTACGAAAACAATGAAGCTCATCTTTCTGCACGGAATGCCCGGGGTTGGTAAGTTGACTGTCGCCCGCGAACTCGCCTGCGTCACGGGTTACAAACTCTTTCACAACCACCTCACCGTCGATCTGGTCGGCTCAGTTTTCGAGTTTGGAACGCCTCCATTCATCGAAATGAGGGAGAAGATTTGGTTGGACGTGTTTTCCGAGGCAGCGAGTGGCGACCTTGAAGGATTGATTTTTACTTTTGCGTTCGAGCCCACGGTACGCGAAAGTTTTGTCGAGGGTGTAAGAACCACGGTCGAATCCAGGGGTGGCGAGGTTGTTTTCGTGAAGTTAATCTGCTCGCCGGAAGAACTGGAGAAACGTATCCCGAGCGAGGCTCGTTCACGGTTCGGCAAGCTGACTTCGCTCGAGCAGTTTCGCGAACTGAATGACGCCGGCGCATTTGCCGATCCTGGGATTACCCCGGACCGATTGGTTTTGGATACGACGAATCTAAGCGCCGGGGAAGTTGCGTCAAGGATCGCGAGCGAGCTTAAGTTAGTGACTGCCAGGAGTTGAGAGTCTGAACCCGTGACAAGAATCCCGTTTAGATGGCGCACTTGTGCGCCCAGTACATTGAATATCGACCGAGAGGACAAGTCCGCGTTCTAAACGGAGTGGGGAACTTAGGCGCGGTACTCTTCCGCTAGAACGTGAACCTCAGCGCCAACTGCACTTGTCTTGGATCGCCTACACCCTGCCGTAGGAACCCATCAAAGTTAAACAAGCCTGGCGTGACGAGCGGGTTCACGTTGTTCTCTGTATTGAACGTATTGAACATTTCCACGATCGGGATGAGCGCGTAACGTTCACTGAACCTGAACGGGCGCTGAAGCCGCCAATCGAATGAGAAGTACTCGTTGTTTTTGCGTAACGTATTGCGATTGGGGCAGCGCGGGGCAGTCGGGCACCCTGGAGTTATAGGCTGCGCCGTACGTGCTTGCACGCGTGGGCTAAACTCCAAATCTGCGGGTAGATGAATCACGGCAATAAGATTGAAACGATGACGCACGTCCCTGTCTGACAGCGAGTAATCCAATTGAAGATTGTTGATATCGAACGCTCGGTCGGTGAACGGGTCGCGCTCGTTTGAATCGTCGTCTTGATCCTTAGCCAGCGTGTAGTTCCATTCAAACTGGTAACCCTTGCTGAAACGCTTGCGCATACCTACGGTGAAGCCGCGATAAAGTGATTTTCCAACCGCGCTCGCGACCATAGTTTCGCCCAGGTAGTCATCAAAGAAACCCGTGCGGGCGTAGTCGAGGAATCGAGTTAAATGGACTCCCTTCGCGTGCGTGAAATCGAAATAAAGTGAGAGATTAGTTGCGAGCTCCTGTTCGAAGCCGACGTTGACTGTGTAGATGCGCGGATTGGCGTAATCGCGACTAAAGACGCGAACTCCCGAGAAACACGGGAAGGGGTTGTTGAAGGGGCCGGCCGCGCTGAAGTTGTTAATAGTTTGGCATGAACCCGCAGTTGGCGTGACTAGCCCAGGCCAGGTCGGCCCACCGCCGAACAGTCGAATCAAATCCGTGTTAAGGAAAATCGTTTGCTGCTGCACGCCGTTCGTCGTAATCGATCCGACCTGCGTGAGCATGTTCTGGCGCGCGTTATAGATGCCGGCGCTGCCTCGCAATACAGACTTTCCTTTGCTCCCAATATCCCATGCGAACCCGAGGCGCGGTTGAAACATCTTCTTCTGGTTGTGCAACGTACCATCGGATGGAAATCTTGGATCGTTCAAAAAGATCCCATACGCAGTTTGGGATGGCGGAACTACCGGATCCGGGAATATTTGGGCCTCCCAACGCAGGCCGTAGCTGAG
>Ga0190270_10001205_pt1 | contig 11889 bp, 13 predicted proteins | sample Popmic320T_FD_133748 | JGI IMG/M metagenome (GOLD analysis project Ga0190270, IMG submission 133748) | Populus adjacent soil microbial communities from riparian zone of Weber River, Utah, USA - 320 T | ecosystem: Environmental > Terrestrial > Soil > Riparian zone | place: USA: Utah | collected... | reverse complement strand
GAGCAGCTTGTCGAGGTCCTTCTTGCTGTACTTGCCGATCGGCTTGTCCATGTCGAAGCCGGCGCCGCTGAAGATCCGCCCGTACCAGCCGTCCATGCTGTAGCCGGGGATCGTGAGCGCACCTTCAGCGAGCGACTTGGTCTCGTCGTACAGCGCCGTCAGGTCGAAGTCGCTGACCGCGCCCATCCCCTCGCATCGTGGGCACATGCCCCCGAGGTAGACCACGTTGCGCACCACGTTCTTCTCGACCCTGCCGCCCTTCTCGGTGCTCATCACGCCGCTGGCCTTGCGCGTCGGGACGTTGAACGAGAACGCGGTCGGGGGCCCGACATGGGGGTCGCCCACGCGACTGAACAGGATCCGGAGCATTGCGTTGGCGTCCGTGGCGGTGCCGACGGTGGAGCGAGGGTTCGAGCCCATCCGCTCCTGATCGACGATGATCACCGTTGTGAGGCCCTCGAGCAGGTCGACCTCCGGACGCGTCAGCGTCGGCATGAAACCCTGCACGAAGGCGCTGTAGGTCTCGTTGATCAGGCGCTGCGACTCCGCGGCGATCGTGCTGAAGACCAGCGAGCTCTTGCCCGAGCCCGAGACCCCGGTGAACGCCGTCAGCCGGCGCTTCGGGATCTCGACGCTGACGTCCTTGAGGTTGTTCACGCGCGCGCCCTGCACGCGGATCAGGTCGTGGCTGTCGGCGTCGCGCATCGCGGGCGGATCCGGGCTCAGCGCGCCGCCTTCTTCACGAGCGCGACGATCTTCTTCTCCTCGGCGGCGGTCAGCTCCGTGAGCGCCCACGAGGTCGGCCACATGGCGCCCTGGTCGATGATCGCCTCGTCGCTGAAGCCGAACGTCGCGTAGCGCGCGTCGAACTTGTCCGCGGGCTGGAAGAAGCAGAGGATCTTGCCGTCCTTGGCGTACGCGGGCATCCCGTACCAGGTCTTCGGCGCGAGGTTCGGGGCGGCGGCCGAGATGACCTCGTGCAGGCGCTTCGCCATCGCCTTGTCCGTCCCCTTCATCTCGGCGATCTTCGCGAGCAGGATCTTCTCCCCGTCCGCCTTCGCCGCCTCCGCCTTCAGCTCCGCGGCGCGCTCCTTCATCGCAGCGCGCTCCTCGGCCGTGAAGCCCTTGGTCGAGCCGGTGCGCTTCGTCGTGGTGCGCTTCGTCATGGTCGTCTTCTCAGCCATCGCGGGTCCTCCTCAGGTCAGCTCTTGGATGCGGATCAGGTTGCCCGCGGGGTCACGGAACGCGCAGTCGCGGACCCCGTACGGTTGATCGGTCGGCTCTTGGACGACCTCGGCATCGCCGGCCTGGAGCCGGTCGAACGTGCCGTCCACGTCGGTGGTGGCCAGGTTGATGCTGGCGAAGGTCCCCTTGGCCATCATCTCGGCGATCGTGCGGCGCTCGTCCTCGGTGATGCCGGGGTTCGCCGCCGGCGGGTACAGCACGATGGACGTGCCGGGCTGGTCGGGTGGGCCGACCGTGATCCAGTGCATCCCCCCGTATTCGACGTCGTTGCGGACCTCGAAGCCGAGCGTGTCGCGATAGAAGGCCAGGGACGCGTCCGGGTCCTCGTGCGGGAGGAGGGTCTGGAAGATCGTGATGTCCATGGCGGTCATGCTACGTGCGGCTCGCGGAGCGGCGCTTCTCGATTCCTGACCGGTCGGGTCACCTGTTTCGCGACACAGGGCGGCATCCCCGCCATCGCGCCCGCCTCCTGGCGCCGGTACGTGCTGGGCGGCACACCGACCAGCTCGGTGAAGCGCGTGCTGAAGGTGCCCAGCGACGAGCAGCCGACCTCGAAGCAGACCTCGGTGACGCTGCGGTCGCCACGGCGCAGCAGCGCCATCGCGCGCTCGATGCGCCGCGTCATCAGGTAGCTGTACGGCGACTCGCCGTACGCGAGCCGGAACTGCCGGCTGAGGTGGCCCGCCGACATGTGCGCGTCGCGGGCGAGCGCCTCGACGTCCAGCGGCTGCGCGTACTCCCGGTCGATCCGGTCGCGGACGCGACGCAGCCGCGCGAGGTCGCGCAGGTGCTGCGCGGCGGCGGGTCTGCTCGTCACCTCCCGATCGTGCCACAGTGCGGACGATGCCGCCGGACCGGATCGAGTTGCCGCACCCGGTCGACCTGGCACGGACCGTGCGGCCGCTGGTGCGCGGCCGTGGCGATCCGACCTGCTGTGTCGACGGGCCAACCCTCTGGCGGACCCTGCGGACCGAGGACGGACCCGCGACCCTGCGGCTGACGCAGATCGATCGCGCCACGATCGAGGTCGAGGCGTGGGGGCCGGGCGCCGATCGGGCCTGGGCGACGGCGCCGAGCCTCGCCGGCGCGCTCGATGACCCCGCCGCGTTCCCCCTCCCGGCCCACCCGGCGGTCGCCGAGGCATTGCGCCGGCGCCACGACGTGCTCCTGACGCGCACGGACCCGTTCCCGGTCCTCGTGGCCGCGATCGTGGAGCAGAAGGTCACCGGGATGGAGGCGCGCAGGGCGTGGCGGTCGATCGCCCTCGCGACCGCCGAAGCGGCGCCGGGCGACGCCGGCCTGACCCTGCCCCCCGATCCCGCGCGGCTCGCCGGCCTCCCATCGTGGGAGCTGACGAAGGTCGGCGTCACGGACCGCCGCGCGGCCACGCTCCGCGAGGTCGCGCGTCACCCGCGCCGGATCGGCCTGCTCGCGACGGAACCGCTCGCCGACGCGAGGACCTGGCTCGCGAAGCTCCCCGGCGTGGGTCCCTGGACGGTGGCCGAGGTGTCGCGTCTGGCGCTCGGCGATACCGACGCGGTCTCGGTCGGCGACTTCCACCTCCCCCACATCGTGGCGTGGAACCTGGCCGGGGAACCACGAGGCACCGACGAGCGCATGCTCGAGCTCCTCGCGCCGTACGCGGGGCAGCGCGGACGGGTCCAGGTGCTGCTGGAGTCCTCCGGCGCCTCGGCGCCGAGGTTCGGGCCGCGGATGGCGCCCCGCGTCATCGAGCCCGCACCCCGCGGGTAGCATCGCGTCGTGCCCGATCCGTACCGCACGATCGTCGAGCCGTTCCGCATCCACTCGGTCGAGCCGCTGCGGTTCCTGACCGCCGAGGAGCGCGCCGCGAAGGTCCGCGCCGCGGGGTTCAACCTGTTCGACCTGCGCGCCGAGGACGTGCTGATCGACCTGCTCACCGACAGCGGCACCGGCGCGATGAGCCGTGACCAGTGGGCCGCGATCCAGCACGGCGACGAGTCTTACGCCGGGTCGCCCTCGTGGTTCACGTTCCTCGAGGCCGTGCGGGAGCTGTTCCCGTTCCCGCACGTCATCCCGACGCACCAGGGTCGCGCCGCCGAGAAGATCCTGTTCACGGCGATCGCGAGCCCGGGGACGATCGTGCCGAACAACACGCATTTCGACACGACGCGCGCGAACGTCGAGTTCACGGGCGCCGAGGCCGTCGACCTCGTGATCCCCGAGGGCCGCGACCCCGCGAGCGAACATCCCTTCAAGGGCAACATGGACCTCGAGGCGCTCGGCGAGCTCCTCGCCGCGCGCGCCGCCGACGTGCCGGTCGTGGTGGTCACGGTCACCAACAACTCCGGCGGCGGGCAGCCGGTCTCGGTCGAGAACCTGCGTGGCGTGCGCGCGCTGTGCGACCGGTTCGAGGTACCGCTGTTCCTCGACGCCTGTCGCTTCGCCGAGAACGCCTGGTTCATCAAGCTGCGCGAGCCGGGCTACGCCGGGGTCGCCGTCCCCGACATCGTCCGCGAGATGGCCGCGCTCGCCGACGGGATGACGATGAGCGCGAAGAAGGACCCGATGGGCAACATCGGCGGGTGGCTCGCGATGCGCGACGACGACCTGGCCGAGCGGTGCCGCAACCTGCTGATCCTCACCGAGGGGTTCCCCACCTACGGCGGGCTCGCGGGGCGCGACCTGGAGGCGATCGCGCAGGGCCTGCGCGAATGCGTCGACGAGCACTACCTGCGGTACCGGATCCGCTCGACCGCCTACCTCGCCGAGGCGCTCGACGCCGCCGGCGTCCCGATCGTGAAGCCGGCCGGCGGGCACGCCGTGTACCTCGACGCGCGCGCGCTCCTGCCGCACGTCGGACCCCTGGCCTACCCGGGACAGTCGCTCGCCGTCGCCCTCTACGAGGCGGGCGGGATCCGGGGGTGCGAGATCGGGACCGTGATGTTCGGCCGCCGGCCCGACGGCACCGAGGTCCCCGCGGCGATGGATCTGGTCCGGCTCGCGATCCCCCGCCGCACGTACACGCAGAGCCACGTGGACTACGTGATCGAGGTCGTCACCGACGTCGCCGGGCGGGCGGCGTCCCTGCCCGGGTACCGGATCGTCGAGCAACCCGCCCAGCTGCGGCACTTCACGGCCCGGTTCGAGCCGGTGGCATGACCCTCGTGGTCGCGGCCGCGCTGGCGGCCTTCGCGGGTGGCGCGATCCAGTCGGTCAGCGGCTTCGGCTACGCGCTGCTCGTCGTCCCGGTACTCACGGTCGTCTCGGGTCCCCGCGTCGCGGTCGTCGTGATGACCGCGATCGGCGTCCCCCTCGTGATCGCGAACGGCTGGCGGTGGCGGGCGCGGCTGCGACACCGGATGGCCGTGCTGCTGGTCGGGACCGCGCTCCTCGGGATCCCCCTCGGCGCGCTGTTCCTCCGCACCGCGGACGAGCGCCTGCTGACGGCGACGGTGGGGATCGTGGTCATCGCGATGACGATCGCGATCTGGCGGGGCCTCCGGGTCCCACCGGGGACAGCGACGCTGACCACGGCAGGGGTGCTCTCGGGCGCGTTCGCGGCGAGCACCGGGACGAACGGACCGCCGGTCGTGATCGCGCTCGACGCCGAGGGGCTCGAGCCCGACGCCTTCCGGGCCACGCTGCAGACCGTCTTCGCGCTCGAGGGGTCGCTCGCGTTCGTGACGTTCATCGTGAACGGCTTCGTCACGGCCAGCCTCGTGCCGGCGATCGTCGCGGGCCTCATCGCCGTGGCGGCCGGGGCCGTGGTCGGGGACCGGATCGCGCGACGCGTCGACCAGGCGCGGTTCCGCTCGATCGTCCTCGTGACGTTGGCCGCGTCCGGCGTGCTGGCCGTGGTGAGCGCGCTGACGGGGTAGCTCTCTACACTGCGCCGGTGACCGCGGACCCGAAGACGATCGAACGCGACGGCGTCACGCTCGCGTACCAGGTCACCGGCGAGGGCGAGACCCCGCTGCTGTTCGTGAACGCGTGGTTCACCGACCTCGTCGCCCAGTGGCGCCAGCCGCGCCTGCGGTCCTTCCTCCAGCGTCTGGGGACGTTCGCGAGCGTCATCTCGGTCGACAAGCGCGGCGTGGGCAGGTCCTCACGGGTGCCGGCCGACGCGTTGCCCGGGATCGACACGAAGGTCGCCGACCTGCTCGCCGTGCTCGACGCGCTGGGCAAAGGGCGGGTCGCGGTCCTCGGCACGTCGGAGAGCGGGCCCCTGGCGGCCGCGCTGGCGGCCCGACACCCGGACAGGGTCACCGCCCTGGTGCTCCACGCCACCCGGGCGAAGTACGGCGCGCCGGCGCCGGACTACCCCTACGGGTACGGCGAGGACGAGCTGGCGCCGTACGTCGAGTGGTACGAGCGCGGATGGGGCAGCGAGGCGTTCGCGGCGGAGTTCTACGCATGGGTCGCGCCGAGCGTCGCGGCCGACCGGGCCGAGATCGACGCGTTCGTCGAGCTGATGCCCGTCGCGGGCGACGCGGCGACCGTGGCCGCGGCGACCCGGCTCACCTACGCGACGACCGACGTCCGCGACGCGCTGCCGTCGATCGCCTGCCCGACCCTCGTGATCGGCCGCACCGGTGACCCGGTGACGCCGGTCGAGGAGGTCCGCTGGCTCGCCGACCACATCCCGGGCGCCACGCTCGTGGAGCTCAAGGGGGACGACCACCCGATCTGGGCCGGCGACGCTGCGACGGTAGCCGACCGGATCGAGGCGTTCGTCGTCGGTCGCGGCTAGACGCGCCCGTCGGCGATCTGCTCGGCGAGGTGGGTGAGGCCGCGGACGGTGGGAACGGCGAACGACTCGTCCCACGCCACCGGCCAGGTGGAGAACTTCGCGATCACGACCTGGGCGGGGACGTGGATGATCGCGTTCTGGCCGTTGATCCCCGACGCGAGGTAGACGGGCTTGGACGGATCCACCACCCACCACTTGTTGCGGTAGAAGGCGCCGGGCGGGTACTCGTGGGCGTCCTCGGACGCGAGGAACGCGGCCACCTGATCGGCGTCGGGGGTGAGCGTGTCGCGGACCCACGCCCGCGGCACGACCTGCCGCGACGCCCGCCGGCCGTCCCGTCGTATCAGCTCGCCGAACCGCGCGAGGTCACGGAGCGTGCAGCAGATCCCACCGTCGGCCATCGGGTGCCCGTGCCCGTCGACCGTGATCTCGGCGTCGAACTCGGCGCCCATCGGCTGCCACAGCGTCTCCCCCACGACGTCGGCGAACCGGCCGCCCGACGCACGCTCGAGCACCCACCCAAGCAGGTCGGTCAGGATCGACCGGTAGTCGAACGGACCGCCGTGCGGCCCCTGGTTGCGCAGGGTCCCGTAGTACTCGGTCATCGCGCGCGGCAGCCGGCGCGATGTCCGCGGCCGCCACAGGTAGATCTGCTCGTACACGCGCACGTCGGCGTGCAGGTCGGCGTAGTCCTCGTTGAAACGCGTGCCGGCGCGCATGTCGAGCAGGTGGCGGACGGTGCAGCCGTCGAACGACGTCCCGGCGAGCTCGGGGATGTGCTGGGTCACCAGGTCATCCTGCGAGAGCAGGCCGCGTCCGACCAGCACGCCGACCGCGGTCGAGGTGATCGACTTCGACACCGACATGCACAGGTGCGTGGTGTCGGGCGTCATCGCGTTGCGATACTCCTCGGTGAGGATCCGCCCTCGGTGCAGGACGAGGAACCCGTCGGTGTACGTGTCCTCGAGCAGGCGCCGGAGCGTCGTCGCGCGTGGCCCGGTCCGCACGCGCGCCCCGAGCAGATCGCGTTCTTCGCGGGGGAGCTTCCAGGGCGACCCTTCGCCGCGCCGGATCTTCGCGGTCGGGATCAGGTCCCGCACGTGCTGGAACCCCCACCGGTTGTACGGCGGGTCCTGCCAGTTCGCCAGAGTCACGAGCGCCGGATCGGGCGGCGGCGAACCAACCATCAGACCGAGCTCGGCCGCGTCGGGGACGCGCCGCGTCATGGCGGGTCCTCCGGCGTCTCGCTCTCGCGCACGTCCGCCACGTCCTCCGCGACCGAGCGCCGCCGCGCCCCGGGTCGCACGCGGGAGACGGCGAGCGCCACGACCGTCACGAGGTACAGCTGACCGACGAGCGCCTCGGTCACCGCGAACATCCGATCAAGGTTCCCCGCGGCCGTGAAGTCGCCGTACCCCACCGTCGTCATCGTGACGTAGCTGAAGTACGAGAAGTCGGCGGGCGTGGGGTCGGCGACCTGGACGAAGAACTGCCCGTCGATCACCCGATCGGAGATCGAGAACACCTGCACGTAGAAGAGCCCGATCAGCAGGTAGACGCACAGCGCGCCGCCCACCACCGTCGCGTCGACGTGGCTCTCCCGGATGACGCGGCGGATGATCGCCGCCGGGGTGGCGACCGCGAACAGCAGCCCGACGACGTGCGTGGACAAGGTGGCCGACTCGCCCTCGATCAGGATGCTCGCGAGGCCGAGCACGACGAGCACGGCTGTCACGCCGATGGCGATCCGCCCGGCACGCCCACCGACGTCGCTGATGCGGAGCACGAAGATGAGCACGGCACCCTGGACGAGTAGCGACAGGGCACCGATCGGATTGCTCTCGCCGCGGCCCGCGCTCAGGAGGACGACCGCGATGATGCCGATGAGCGCGACGAAGTACGGGGGCGGTTGCGACGGGTCGATCCGACGGAGACGCATCGGCCCGGATCATAGACCGCCCCCGGGCTAGGCTCCCGTCATGGACACCCACCGCGCGATCACGCTGACGCTCACCGACGGGGTGGTCGAGGCCACGAACCGCCGAGGGGCGACCCTCCTGATCCACCCCGATGGGACGCACGGGTTCACCCCCGTCGAGCTGTTCCTGGCCGCGATCGGCAGCTGCGGCGCGATCGACGTGGACCTGCTGATGCGCAAGCAACGGGATCCCGTCGGGCGCATGACGCTCACCGTCGAGGGTCACAAGGTCGGGTCCCGCATGATCGACTTGCGCGTGACCTACGACCTCGAGGGCGAACACGATCCGCGCAAGGTGGACCGCGCCGTCACGAAGACCGCCGAGGACCTCTGCACCGTCTCCCGCACGCTCGCGACGGCGTCACCCGTCACGCACGCGATCGGGGAGACCGCCGGGGGGTGATCGTCCGATCAGTCGGCGTCCGGCACCAGCAAGCGCCGGACGCCGTCCGGGTAGACGTGGTCGAACGCGACGAGGTCCGCGAGCTGGAACACCTTGGCGACCTCGACATCCGCCGGGGCCAGGTCCGGCACCGCGGCCCCGTCCAACCGCTCCAACACCGCACCGTCCACGCGGGCCTCGTAGACGAAGCAGATCTCATGGTGTGGCGCCCTGAACTCGAAGCTGTTCTCGATCACGCCGAGGAACGTCAGGTACTCCCGAGGGAGCTCGAGGTCGAACTCCTCACGCAGTTCTCGGACCGCGGCGTCGCGGGAGTCCTCACGGAACTCGATGCCGCCTCCCGGCGGGCGGTAGAAGGTCCCCTCGACCTCATCGACCATCTCAGAGACGAGGAATCGGTTCCCTGCGCGTAGGAAGACGAAGGCGCACGGCCGTGTGACGTTCGGGGTCCCCATCAGCTGCGGATGCTGACCCGGAGCTCTCCCGACCGTCGATCGATCTGGCATGATGACACCCGTCCTCGGAGGTCTTCGCGACATGACGCACCGTGTGCTCTTGGACGTGTCCAGCCTGGCGTACCGAGCGTTCTACGCGGTGCGCGACGGCCTGTACACGAAGGACGGCAGGCCGATCGGCGCCGCCCACGGGTACCTGGACATGGTCGCGCGGCTCGCCGCGTCGCGACGGCCCGACGAGATCGTCCACGTCTACGATCACGACTGGCGGCCCGTCGCCCGGACCGACATCTACGAGGGGTACAAGGCGGCCCGCCCCGACGAGCCCGAGGAGCTGACCCCGCAGTTCGAGCTGATCCGCCGGATGCTCGACCTGACCGGCATGCCCCAGGCACAGACCCGGGGGTGGGAGGCCGAGGACGCGATCGGGGCGTTCTGCCTCGACGCACGCGAGGACGACCGCCTCGAGATCGTCTCGGGCGATCGCGACCTGCTCCAGCTGGTCCGCGACCCAGTGGTGACGCTCCTGTTCACGGTGCGGGGCGTCAGCGAGCTCCACACGTTCGACGAGGCGGCGGTGATCGAGAAGTACGGCGTGCCGGCGTCGCGGTACGTCGAGTTCGCGGTGCTCCGCGGCGACCCGAGCGACGGGCTGCCCGGCGTGAAGGGCATCGGCGAGAAGACGGCGCGCGACCTGGTGACGGCCTACCCGTCGATCGACGCGATGCTCGAGGCGGCGGCCGCCGGCGACCTGGCCATCAAGCCCGCGATCCGCGAGCGCCTGCTCGGCTCGCGCGACTACCTCGCCGACATGCTGCGGCTCGTCCCGGTGAACGCCGATGCCCCCATCGAGGTGTGGGCGGGCGAACGCGACGACGACGCCCTCCGGGCGCTCGGCGAGGAGTTCGCCATCCGCGGTCCCGTGCAACGGATCCAGGCTGCGTTGGACGCGTCCCGCCCGGCCTGATGGGCCGACGACTCCTGCTCGCCAGCGCGCTCATGCTGTTCATCGAGCTCGGGCTGATCCGTTGGACGGGCGCCTACAACGTCTACCTCTCGTTCTTCACGAACTTCATCTTGCTGGCGAGCTTCCTCGGGATCGGTCTCGGCTTCCTCCGCCAGGAGGGACGGGCCGCGCTCTTCGGGCTGACGCCGTGGTTCCTCGTCGCGCTCGTGGGGTTCCTCGCCGTGTTCCCGGTGGCGGGCGGCCGCGCCGACGGCGTCCTCACGGTGGTCGGCGCCTTCGGCATGCCCGCCCTCCCGAAGTGGATCTCGCTCGGGGTGGTGTTCGTGCTCTCGGTCGGCGTGATGGCCGGGATCGCATCGGGCGTGGCGATGTGGTTCGGACGGTTCGAGCCCCTCGTGGCCTACCGGCTCGACATCGTCGGGAGCCTGCTCGGGGTCGGCGGGTTCGCCCTCCTGTCGCTCCTCGAGCTCCCGCCCCTGGCGTGGGGCATCCTCGTCGCGACGGGGTTGGTCGCGGCGGGAGCGCGCCGGGGGTGGCGGGCGCTGCTGCCGATCGGTGCGTTCGTCCTCGTGCTGACCGCCCTGTCCGTCGCGCCCCGGACCGACTGGTCGCCGTATCAGCGGATCACCACGACCACGGTCGCGCCCGACGGGAGCTTCGGGATCGACGTGAACGGACGTCCGCACCAGCGTGCGATGCCCGTCGCGTTCATGCGGAGCGACCAGGCGTTCCGGTTCGTGCCCTACGCCCGCAGCCCCGGCAACCCGCTCGGTAGCGTGCTCGTCATCGGCGCCGGGAGCGGGAACGACGCCGCGATCGCCCTCGCCGAAGGGGCGGCGCACGTCGACGCGGTGGAGATCGACCCCGTGCTCGTCCGCCTGGGCCTCGAGCGGCACCCGGACCACCCGTACCAGGACCCCCGGGTGTCGGTGCACGTCGACGACGCGCGGGCGTTCCTGCACGGCAGCGATGATCGGTACGACCTCGTGCTCTTCGCCATCCCGGACTCGCTCGCCGCGTTGGCGGGGCAGTCGTCGCTCCGGCTCGAGAGCTACCTGTTCACACGCGAAGCGCTCGAAGAGGTCCGCGACCACCTGGCGCCGGGCGGCGCCGTCGCCATGTACCACTACTACCTGCCGGTCGTCGTGGATCGGTACGGGGCGGCGCTGGCGGCGGTGTTCGGCACCCCACCCTGCCTCGACGTCAGCGAGGGGGCGGGCGCCCGCGCGAGGACCGTCCTCACGGTCAGCGAGGAGCCCAGCTCCCTGGCCTGCGACGCCACCTGGCAGCCGTCGGCCGCGAGACCGACGACGTCCGAGACCGACGACTACCCGTTCCCCTACCTCGCCGGGCGGGGCGTCCCGCCGTTCTACGTCGTCGCCTTGCTCGCCATCGCCGTCGCGTCGCTCGCGGCCATCCGGCTCGCCGGTGGGCCCTCGCTCGCCCAGGTGCGCCCGTACCTCGACCTGGCGTGCATGGGCGCCGCCTTCCTCCTCCTCGAGACCACGAACGTCGTCCGGTTCGCGCTGTTCTTCGGGACGACGTGGATCGTGAACGCCCTCGTCTTCGGGGGCATCCTCGCCTCGGTGCTCATCGCGATCGAGGTCGCGGCCCGCCGCCCCGCGCGACGGGTCGGTCTGCTCTTCGCGCTCCTGTTCGCGTCGATCGCCGTCGCCTTCGTGGTCCCGCCCCGCGCGCTGCTCGACCTCGCGCCCATCCCACGGTTCGCGGCCGCCACGATCCTCGGCTTCACGCCCGTCTTCCTCGGGAACCTGATCTTCGCGAACCGGTTCCGCGACGTCGCGTCCTCGACGCTCGCGTTCGGCGCGAACCTGCTCGGGGCGATCGCCGGCGGCCTGTTCGAATACACCGCGCTCGCCGTGGGGTACCGCGCGTTGCTGCCGGTCGTCGCCCTCGCGTACGCGGCGGCGTTCCTCGCCGGGCGGCACGCCCGGGCCCGACCGGCGCCGCCGATCGCCCGCGAGGCTCCCGACCCGGCGATGTCCGCTCCCGGGTAGCCGATGCTCTCTCCTGCGGCGGATGGCCCAGGCCGCATGGGCCGAAGGTTGGATGCCGGAGCCCCGTGGCCCGGTGTAGCCTCCTCGGGTT
>Ga0190270_10001204_pt1 | contig 11891 bp, 9 predicted proteins | sample Popmic320T_FD_133748 | JGI IMG/M metagenome (GOLD analysis project Ga0190270, IMG submission 133748) | Populus adjacent soil microbial communities from riparian zone of Weber River, Utah, USA - 320 T | ecosystem: Environmental > Terrestrial > Soil > Riparian zone | place: USA: Utah | collected... | reverse complement strand
GCGCACGCTGATGAGCGCGGCCCGCCGGCCCGGTTCGATGGTGCCGTAGTCGCCGCCGAAGCCGAGGGCGCGGGCGCCGGTTCGCGTCGCGCCGTCCAGCAACTGCGCCGCCCGGACCCCAGGGGCGCTGCGCCGCGCCGCGGCCAGCTCGCTGAACAGATTCAGGTCGCCGACGCTCGCCAGGCTGTCGGTCCCGAACGCCACCGGCACTCCGGCGGCGAACAACGCCTCCAGGGGCGGCGTGCCGGCGCCGACGTAGGCGTTGCTGCGCGGACACGAGACGAGGGTGGCCCCGGTCTCGCGCAGCAGCGCGATGTCGCTCGGGGTGCACTGCACGCCGTGCACGACGACGGTGGACGCGTCGAGGAAGCCGCGCTGCCGCAGGTAGGCGACTGGCGACACGCCCGGCGGCTGCCAGTCATCGTTCCAGACGCCAAGCGTTTCGAGCAGGCCGCGCCACGGGCCGGACCCGTCGGCGAGCAACTGCACCTCCTCGCGCGACTCTGCCAGGTGCACGGTGGTCGGCACGCCGTGCACGCTGGCATCGTGCCGGATGGCGTCGAAGAGCGCGGGGGCCACCGAATACGGAGCGTGCGGCGCCACGCTGAACCGGATGGCGCCGTGGCCGCCGCGAGCCGGGGCGGCCGCCGCCGCGATGCGTGCGCGCGCGTCGGCCACGCGCGCCTCCGGATCGGCCACGGTGAATCCCAGGAGCTCGTGGAACACGTGGCCAGATAGACCCGACGCACGCAACGCGGGCACGGCCGCAAGCGTGTTGCTCACGTCCCCGAACAAGACAGTGCCCGAGTCCCGCGCCTCGGCGATGGCCGCCGCGGCGGCCGTCGACAGCGTGGACGCGTCAGGCGTCTCGCGTCTGGCGGCCAGCAGCGGTCGCACCCAATCGGTGAAGGAGGCGGCCCGACCGATGCGGCCGCGAAGATACGACAGCTCGAGGTGGGTGTGCGCGTTGACGAGCGCCGGCAGCAGAACGCGGCGGCCGAGGTCGACCGCATCAGCCGGCCGCTCCGCCGAGACCCCAATGACGCGGCCGTGTTCAATCGTCACGCAGCCGCCGACGATGGGCGCCCCGGCGATGGGCAGCACCCAGCCGGCCGCAAAGCTACTGCGCAAGCCGGAGCTGCTTCCCGGCGCGGCTGCGCGCCGGATATTTCTTCAGCTCCTCGGGCACCGACGTATCGCCGTCGGCGCGTGCCGTGGCCAGCGACAGCAGTCGCGGCACGTCGCGTTCGCGGAAGACGGGATCGCCCAGGATCTCGTAGTGCATGTTGCGCCGCTTGGCGGCGAAGCCGGCCGCCTCGACGTTGGTGACGATCTCCACTTCATCCATGCAGTAGCTGGCGCCCGCGGCCCGCACGACGTTCTCTTCGATCATCACGCTGCCCATGTCGTTGGCGCCGTAGGCCAGGCTCAACTGCCCGACTTTGCCGCCCTGAGTCACCCAGGACGCCTGCAGGTTGTCGAAGTTGTCGAGCACGATGCGCGACAGCGCGAGCGTCCGCAGGTAGTCCACGCCGGTGGCCTCGTAGCCGCCGTGCTCGGTGTGTTCGGGCTGGTAGCTCCAGGTGATGAAGGCGGTGAAGCCGCCGGTCTCGTCCTGCAGGTCGCGCAGCCGCATCATGTGCTCGATGCGGTCCTCGTCGGTGTCGACGGTGCCGTACATCATCGTGGCGGTGGTGCGCAGGCCGGCCTGGTGCGCTTCGCGCATGATGGCGATCCACTCGTCCGACGACGCCTTCGAGTAGCAGTTGAGCGCCTTGCGAACGCGGTCGACGAGGATCTCGGCGCCGCCGCCGGGAATGCTGTCGAGGCCGGCGGCGATGAGCCGATCGATCACCTCCCGCGTCGGCAGCCCGTTGAGCCGCGAGATGTGCAGGACCTCGGGTGGCGACAGCGCGTGCAGCTTGAAGTCGGGATACTTCGCCTTGATGGTCCGGAACAGGTCCTCGTACCACTGAATCGGCAGATCGGGATTGTGGCCGCCCTGCAGCAACAGCTGGTTGCCGCCCAGATCGATCGTCTCCTGGATCTTGCCGAGGATCTCGTCGAAGCCGAGCACGTAGCCGTCCGTCGACCCGACCGTGCGGTAGAACGCGCAGAAGTTGCAGCGCGCCACGCACAGGTTCGTGTAGTTGACGTTGCGGTCGATGATGTAGGTGACGGTCCGCGACGGATGTTTGCGGGCGCGGATGCCGTCGGCGAGGCGCCCCAGGAGCGTCGTCGGCGCATGCCGGTACAGCTCGAGCGCTTCGGTCCGGTCGACGCGGCCCCCCGCCGCCACCTTGTCTGCCAGCTGCTGAATGCTCATCGGATGCGTTCAGAAGAACTCCAGGTCGCGCGTCGGTCCCAGCCCGAGCGCCGCGGCCCGATCCAGGAATAGCCGCAGGCCGGCGGCCTCGTCGGCGCCCAGCCCGTAGCGCACATTATCCCTTAGATACGCGGCAGCCCGGGCCGCGCGCGGCCCCGCCGCGCCGGCGTATTCAGCGGCAATTGCCTCGATATTCGCCAGTCCCTCGTCGCGTGCCGCCTGCAGGGCCATGACGTCGTCCGGCGTCACCGCGCCAGGCCGTCCGGTCCAGGCGGCGTACACGAACGGCAGGCCGGTCATGGCCGTCCAGGCCTCGCCGAGGTCGATTTTCGTGACGCCGAGCGCCGCCGCGTCGGCTTCGAGCGCTGGATCGCCGATGAGAAGGGCGGCGTCGTGCGCCGCGATCATCGCCTCCAGGCTCGGCCCCTGCGGCACGAAGGTGGGCGCGATGCCGAACCAGTCGTGGCACAGCACCCGCGTCAGCGCCACCGAGGTGCGCGAGCTGGTGTCGAGCGCAATGGTCCGGACCTCGGCGATCGGCCGGGTCGAGAAGAGCGCGACCGACGTGACCGGCCCGCGCGAGCCGATGCCGATTCCGGGCACGAACCTGTAGTCCGGTGCGTGCAGGTATTCGATCGACGGTGTCAGCCCGAGATCAACGGCGCCGGTCTGGAGGAGCTCGGCGCACACCGCCGGCAGGTCGTAGCGGATCCGCCATCGAGCCGGCTCGCGATCGAGCGCCCAGGTCAGCGGACGGGCGTTGAGATACCCGACCGCCCCGATGCGCACGCTCATGCAGGCGCGCCGCGCCCGCCGCGCGCGACCGGCTCGAAGCCGGCCGCCTCGATGTTGCGGCGGATCTCCTCGATCGGCGCACGGCGCCGCCCTTCGGGCGCCGCATCGGATGCCGATACGCCGTCCACGTCGTCGGCCCCGAAGGTCAGCGCCACTTGCGCCAGTTTCGGGCCGTACCGCAGCCAGTCCACCTGAATGTGCGGCACCTGGGGCGCGGCGAGTCGCGCAATCGCCACCGCCTTCACGTCTTCGTAGCCGGTCGTCGGCTTGAACGCGCTCAGCGAGAGCGGCAGCGGGTTGATCGACTCGATGCTGCCGAAACGGCGCTGGAGCTCGCCCACCTCGAGCCAGAACGCCGCGCGGTCGCCGGCGATCGGCTTGTGCAGATGGAGCCGCACGCGCGAAAAGCCGCCCTTGCGGAGCTGTTCCAACACCGCGGCACGGTCCTGCAGCGTATCGACCGCCACTTCTGCGATCCCGTCGAGCCCAGCGTCCTTGAGACGGGTGAGCACGCTCACCACCCGCCCGCCATCGCCGGCCAGCCGCTCCACGTCGGCCCACGTGAAGCCGGTGACCGTGCGCGCACCCGCCATTGCCCGGGCGCTGCCGACGGCGGCCTCGGCGATGTCGAGCGTCTCCGGCGCGCCGGTGATGCGCAGTTCCCCCGCCGCCGGCGGGACGGCGTCGGCGAACGACCGATCGAATGGACACATGGCGACCCGCAGGAACGTCACGGCGGTGCCGTGGAGCCGCCGCTTCAGCGCGTCGGCGAGCATGCCGGCCGGAAGGATGTCGTGACTCGCGGCGAGCTCCGCGATCGCCGACGCCTCGAGATCCTGTCCACCGGCGATCCGCTCGAGATACTGATCGAAGGGTGAGGCCGCAATCATCGATGTCCTGCTCCTAGCTCCCGCCCATCGCCTCGGCGACGCGGGTGGCGAGCGTCAGCGCGTCGCGGCCGGCCGCGGCGGTGACGCCGGGCGCGCGGCCGTCGCGGATCGCGTGCACGAAATCTTCGAGCTCGCGGCGCAGCGGCTCGTCGTTGGCCACCTCGAGGCGGCCGCCGTCAATCGCCGGCCGCCCGTCCCCCGCCACCAGACGGTACACCTCGACCTCGCGCGCGGCAAAGTCGATCGACACGTAGGAGCGGCGCTGGAAGAAGCGGGCCTTCCGCACCCGGTCGCGGCTGATGCGGCTGGCGGTGAGGTTGGCGATGCAGCCCGACGCGAATCGCAGCCGGACGTTGGCGATGTCGGTCTTCGGGGTCAGCACGTTGACGCCGACGGCTTCGATCGCCACCACCTCCGACCCGACGGCGGTCATCAATAGATCGAGGTCGTGGATCATCAGGTCGAAAATCACGTCCACGTCCAGACCGCGATCGGGGAAGGCCCCGAGGCGGTGGACCTCGACGAAGCGCGGGTCGGCGATGTGCGGCAGCGCCGCAGCCACGGCCGGGTTGAAGCGCTCCGAATGTCCAACCGCGCAGAGGACGCCGCGCTGTGCCGCGGCGTCGACGATGCGCGAGGCGTCGGCGACTGAGAACGCCAGCGGCTTCTCCACCAGCACCGCGGCGCCGGCGTCGATGCAGCCCAGCGCGATGTCCGTATGCGACTCGGTCGGCACCGCGATGGTGACCGCATCGACACGGCCTCGCAGCTCGCGCCAGTCGGTGTGGGCGGCGGTGCCGTGTGCGGCCGCGATCTCCGCGGCGCGCCCCGGCGCCGTGTCCACGACACCCACGAGCTGCACGCCGGGCATGGCGGCGAGCAAACGGGCGTGATGCCGACCGAGATGGCCGACGCCGATCACCGCGACGCGGAGGCGGCGGTCGCCGGCCGCCGGCACGCCGTCAGGCACGCGCCCGTCCGAACACGGCGATGTCGGCGGCATCGGCAGCGGCGAACACGGCCTGACCGTCCAGCACCAGCGTCTTGCCGGCGTCGACCGACAGCGCGGTCGCACCGGCGGCCCGCATGGCCTCGATGGTGGCGACGCCGATCACCGGGACGTCGAAGCGCATGTCCTGTTTCGGCTTGGCGACCTTGACGACCCGCACGCCGGGGCCGGCAATCCGTCCAGCCCGGCTGATCACTTCGTCGGTGCCTTCCATCGCCTCGACGGCGACGATCGCCCGCGTCTTCACCGCGACGGTCTGCCCGACGTCAAGGCCGGCAATCGCGTCCGCCGCGGTGTAGCCGACCACGAAGTCCTGACGCTCGTCGTCGCTCGGAGCGCGCGCGCCGAGCACGCCGGCCCGCGCCAGGAGCGGGGTGAGCAGCGACGTCGAGTCGATGAGTTCGATCCCGCGATCGAGGAGCACGTCGGCCACCGCGCCAATCAGGCCGTCGGTGTTCCGCGTGGTCAGCCGGGTCAGGACCGACAGGAAGGTCAGGTCCGGCACGATGCCGCCGCTGAAGATCTTTGCGTGCTTCACCTGGCCGGCCAGGACCGCGTGAGTGACGCCGGCGTCCTGCAGCAGGCGGATGCACGTCCCGAGCTGTCCCAGCGAGATCCAGTGAATCGCGGCACCGTGCCGGGTGGCGGCGCCATTCAACTCGGGAAAGGCCTCTTCCTTGGCGGCAATGACGGTCACGTCGTGTCCCTGGGCACGGGCCGCGGCGAGGACGAGGAACGGGAAGGTCCCGTTGCCGGCGATCAGGCCGAGACGCATGGCGGCGCTATTCCTCCGCCACGAGCTCTTCGGCGCGCCGGGTCGGCCGCCGCAGGATGACGCCTCGCTTCGACGTGCGAATGAAGTCGACGAGCGATCGCACCTCGTCCGCGGTGAGGCTGCCGTCGCGTCGGATCGCCGCGAGCGCCCGGCTCGTGTTCAACTTCGACTGCAACAGGTAGCGATAGGCACGCTTGAGCTGGCTGATGGTGTCGGGCGTGAACCCGCGACGTGACAGCCCGATGCTGTTGACGCCGAACACGCGCGCCGGCCGGCTGCCGATGGTGCGCGCGTACGGCAGCGCGTCCTTCGTCACCACGGAGTAGCCGCCGATGAACGCGTAGGGTCCGACGCGGCAGAACTGGTGCACCGCGGATCCCGCGCTCACGTTGGCGTAGTCGTCCACGGTGACATGGCCGCCCAGCGTCGCGTGCGGACCGAAGATGGTGGCGCTGCCCACGCGGCAGTCGTGTGCGACGTGCACGTAGGCCATGAACAGATTGCCGTCGCCGATCCGCGTCTCGCCGCCGCCGCCCTCGGTGCCCCGGTTGATGGTCACGAACTCGCGGAAGATGTTGCGCCGTCCGATGGTCAGCCGGGTCGGCTCGCCGTGGTACTTCAGGTCCTGCGGCGCCAGGCCGATGGACGCCATCGGGAAAATCTCGGTCTCGTCGCCGATGGTGGTGATGCCGTCCACCACGACCGAGGCGCCAAGCCGGCACCGCTCGCCAATGGTCACGGCCGGCCCGATCACGCAGTACGGGCCCACGGTCGACCCCCGGCCGATTCGGGCACCGGCGTGCACGATCGCGGTGGGATGCACCGTCGCGGGTCCCGGATCGACAGCCAGCAGCAGCGTGGCCTCGGCCACGACGTCGCTGCCGACGTAGGCCGCGGCCCGCACGATCGCCAGCCGCGCGCGCATCCGCTGCAGCGCCAGCTCGAGCCGGAGCTGGTCGCCGGGCACGACGCCGCGCCGGAACTTGCCGCCGGTGATGCCGCGCAGCGCCACCCGGGCCGTCGGCAGCCCGCAGTGCTCGAGTACCAGCGCCGACGCGGCCTGCGTGAGCGACTCGATCTGCAGGACCGCGGGCATGAGCGGCAGCCCGGGAAAGTGCCCCTGGAAGAACTCCTCGTTGATCGTGACCTGCTTGATGGCGACCAGACGGCGTCCCGGCTCGTAGGCGACAATCTTGTCGACCAACCGGGCGGGATAGCGGTAGGCGTGGCGCGGCAGGAGCGCCGTGAGATCGGGAGACGAAGCGGCGTCTGGTGCGATCACGTGGTCACGAAAACGCCTGCGCCGCTGGAGACCGAAGGCCCCGACGGCGCCGGAAGACTGCCCGCCTGCGGCCGCTCCGGCCGCAGGCCTGCCTGCACGAACGGCACGAGCGGCGCTACTTTTCCGCGGGCGCCGGCGCCGGCGGTGCGGCGGGCTTGGTCGTCGCCGCGGGCGCGGGTGCCGGCGCGGGCGGTGCGGCGGGCTTGGCCGTCGCCGCCGGCGCTGCCGGTGCCGACGAGTCGAGCGCCTTGATGATGTCGGACGTCAGGTCCATGGTCGGATCGGCCCACACGAGACCGCTCTCGGTGGCGTTGAAGACCATGTGCACCTGCTTTTCCTTGGCCACCTTGTCGAGCACCGGATTGAGCTTCCGCGTGAACTCTTCCTGCAGCTGCTGCTGCAGCGCCTGCAGGTCCTGCTGCGCGTCCTCGGTGAAGCGCTGGATGTCGCGCTGCTGCCGCTCGACTTCAGCCGTCAGTTGGGCGCGCGCGGTGTCGTTCAGCACGTTGCCGCCCGAGTCGAGCTTCTGCTGCGCCGACTGCATCGCCTTGTTCTTCTCGTTCAGCTCGCGCACTTTCTGGTCGTTCAGCGCCTTGACGCGCTCGTTGAGCGCCTTGCCCTCGCTCGACTCCGCGGCGATGCGGTCGATGCGGACGTAGGCGTACTTCAACCCGTCCTGGAAACGGGCCGGCGGCGCCGCCGGCACGGCGGGGGCCGGGGCAGGGGCCGGCGCTGCGGGCCGCGGGGCAGGCGCGGGGGCCTGACCTGCCGGCCGGGGCGGGGCCTGCTGCGCGCGGGTCTCGGATGCCGCCAGCAGCATGCTGACCGCCAGGGCCACGGCTAACACTCTCATCAACGTCGGTCCTTTCTGTACTACCAAGCGAGCGTCCAAGGCCCGCCACCACGAAAACGCGTCCAATGGACTGATGACGATTTTACTCCAGCCGTACCCGCCAAGTAAGATCGAGGAGTTGCGCCTGCCAGCGCCGGAGACATCCATTCGAATGCATCATCCTGTTCGCCCCGGGTCCCTGGACCGTTCCGTACGCGCCCTCTGGGTGCCCGCTCTGCTGGTCGCCGCGGTGGCCGTGAGCGCCTGCAGCGACAATTCGACTCCCAGCGGCCCCACCGGGCCGCCGCCAACCGCGGTCACTGAGACGTTCGATGGCACCCTGACCGTCAACGGCGCCGTCACACAGCCCTTCGTCGTCGGGACCGCCGGCACCGTCGTGGTCCGGATTGCTGCGCTCGAGCCCGCCGACGCGGTGATTGGCGTGAGCATCGGCACCTGGAACGGCGTCAGCTGCCAGATCGTGATCGCCAACGACAACGCGACGAGCGGCGCCTCGGCCACCGGTAACGCCACGGCCACCGGCAACTACTGCATCCGCGTCTACGACGTCGGCAAGCTGACGCAGCCCGTCGGCTACCAGTTCACCATCACGCACTTCTGATACTTGTTGCCTCTGGCCTCTGGGCTTTAGCCTCTCGCCCGCCGAAGCCTTACCTGGGCCCAGCCAATATCCAAGGCCGAAGGCTGGAGGCCACAGGCGCCAAGAAGCCTAGAACGTCGTGCCGACCGCGAACCGGAACGTCTTGTCCTTGGCCGGCTCCAGGTCGTTGTCGAGCACTCCGGCTCGTGAGGGGTTCCAGGCGTAAATCAGGCGGAACGGAACGTTGAGCACCGGCATGAAGAAGCGCAGCTCGACACCCGTGGAGGTCTTGAACGCACTGGCCTGGCCGACGACTTCCGTGCGGGTCGTCGATCCGTTCGGATCGAGCAGGCCGCTCCTCGCGAACGGATCGACCAGCGGCGGAATGATCGGGAACGTCCGCGTTATGTCTTCCGTCCATACGAACTTCTCGCCGAAGTTGCGCACCTGACCGGCGTCGAAGAACGTCACGATCCGGACCTGGCTGGCAATCGAGAACATGTACTCGGCGTTGAACAGCAGGCTCTTGTTGCCGCCGAGCACGATTGGCGATCCCGGCACAGTGGGACCGATCGAGCGGATGTCGAAACCGCGCACGCTGTACTCGCCGCCGAGGAACAGGCGCTCGAAGATCGGCAGCGCCGGGGTGCAGACGAGCGCCGGCGGAACCACGACGCACGACGAGTTGCCGACCGGCGCGATGTACTCGGCCTGGGCGCGGAACCCGACCGAAGTCCGCGACGTGTGCTTGAAGAACATGATGCCTTCGGCGCGCGGCTTGTAGAAATGGGTGTTGCCGCCGACCAGCGCCAGGTCGATCGAGGCCGTGAGGCGGCGACCGGTGGACGGGAAGATCGGGTTGTCCACCGTGTTGTGGACGAAGCTGGGGACGACCTTGCTGATCGAGCGCTCCCCGCCCTGGCCTACCAGCAGCGAGTCGTAGACGAACGGGTTACGGCGCAGGATGTCGACCTGGGTCGGCGTCAGCTGCGACAGGTCTCCCACCGATGAAATGATCGAGCAGCCCGTGGGCCGCAGCAGGCACGACTGGTCGATGAGCGCCTCGTTGAGATCGCCGATGCTCGTGGTCTCGTACGAGTAGTTGAAGAACATGCGGCTGAAGTTGGCTACCGGGAACCCGAATACCAGGTTGCCGCCGGTGGACCTCTGGGTGTAGTAGCCGACGTACTGCAGCGAGCGCTTGTAGATGTCGAAGCCGCCGGTGATGTTGCGATCGAAGAGAAACGGCTCGGTGAACCCGAGCTGATAGTTCTGCGACCGGTCGCCGGCCGTCATCGACAGCGTCAGGCTCTCGCCTCGGCCCATGAAGTTCGAAGTCTGGAATGCGAGCTGGCCGAAGATGCCCTCGTACTGCGAGACGCCGGCGCCGAAGGTGAGCTGGTTGCGGTTCTGCTCCTCGAACTTCAGCGTGACGTCCACGGCGTTCTGCTTGCCGGGCGTCTTCTCCACCTTCATGTCCTTGTCGTTGCCTTCGAGGTTCTTGAAGTACCCCAGCTGATTGAGCCGGCGGACGCTGAACTTGAGCGCTTCGGTGCTGAAGACGCTGCCTTCGAGCAGGCGCATCTCGCGGCGAATGACGTTGTCGCGCGTCGTGGTGTTGCCGGTGAAGGTGATCCGGTTGACGAAGTACTGCGCCCCTTCTTCGATCCGCATCGTCACGTCGGCCACCGGCGCCGGCCTGGCGGCCTCGCCCTTGGTGTCGGGGGCCGCGCGCAGGAATTCGGGAACCTGGGCCGCCATCGTGTCTTCGACGGTCGGATCGTCGCTGAACACGATGTCCGGAAACGCCGTGAACTCCATGTACCCGGCGCCGCCGTAGATCTCCTGAGACTTCCGGCGCCCATCCTCGAGCTTCTTGCGGCTGTACCACTCACCCTTTTCGAGCTCGAAGAACGGCCGCAGCGCCTCGCTCTTCACCAGCGAGTTCCCCGAGAAGCCCAGCTCGCCGATCCGGTAGCGCGGCCCCTCGGTGACGGGAATGCGCAGCTGGATCCAGCGCGTCTTGCCGTCCTTGGTGTTCTCCAGCGTCTTGAGCTCGGGCTGCCCGACGCGGGCGCGCACGTAGCCATGGTTCTGGTAGTACTCGACCACGCGCTCGACGTCGGCTTCGTACTCGGATTCCTTGTAGGTGCCGCTGCCGGTGATGAACGAAATGATGCCCTTCGGCTTGTTCTCCTTCAGTTTGCGCTGGAGGGTGCCGTCGCCGATGGCATCGTTGCCCACGAACTCGATGCTGCGGATCTTGATCTTCGGCCCCTCGTTCACCAGGAACGTCACGTTCACCAGCTTGGGCCCGCCCGCCACCGGCGTAATCGTGTGGCTCACCTCGGCGTTCGTGAACCCCTTCTCGGCCATGAACGAGCGCAGCACGCCCTCGACTCTCCGCACCGTGCCCTGGTCGAGGAAGGAGTCGAGCCGCAGCTCGACGTTGAGCTCGCGCAGCTTCTCGTCGATCTTGGTGCGATCGATCTGCTTGCTGCCCTGGTAGTCCACGATCTTGACCCGCTCGCGCTCTTCCATGCGGTAGGTCACGATCTTGCCGACGGCGCCGTTGTCGAACGTGAAGTCGTTGACCTCGATCGACAGGTCTTCGAGGAAGTTGGTGCCCCAGAGCGCCTTGAAGTCACCGAGCATCGTCTGCTCCGTGGCCTCGTTGTAGGGCAAGAAGATGCCCTGCGACGGCTGGCTCGTCCGGAGCTTGATGTAATACATGTAGGTTTCGCTCTCGATCGTGGACGCGTTGCCCTGCCGGTCGAAGCACGGTTCGAGGATCCAGATGAACGGCTGGGACCCGGGGGGCGGGAGAGCCGCCGGGGCCGCGACCTGGTTCCCGCACGCGGTCGTGGTGAGCACGCCCGGGACCTGGGCGGGAGAAGCCGGCGCCTCGGGCGCGGGGGCCGCGTTCGACGCGGACGTGGTGGCCTCCGGGGCCTGGGCCGCGGCGGGCCGGGCCATCGGGCCGGATACGAGCGCAAGGGCAGCCGCCGCCACCGCGAGGCCGCCCAAAGTAAATCTACCCATCACACTCCACAATCCCCGCACCGGCACCCGAATCCGAGCCCCGCCGTCGCGACCGGGGGACGCCCTGCCTGTAGCGATCCCATTGAGTTTACAGAATTTCGGCCGCCCGTTCCCCGGCCCCGCAAGGGGCCAGGGCCGGGCCTGTCTTCTTGGACGAGCCGGGCCTGGAATCGGCCGGCTGGAAGCTGCTGAAACTTAGACGAGCTGGCGCCCGCCCGTCAGCTCGCCGGCCGGCCGGTAGGTGATCTGGCCGGCCTCGAGGTAAACCTCCACCTCCCCGTCGCGCAGGTTGCCGCGAATCAACTCCTCCGACAGCGGGTCTTCTACGTGGCGCTGAAT
>Ga0190270_10001203_pt1 | contig 11892 bp, 9 predicted proteins | sample Popmic320T_FD_133748 | JGI IMG/M metagenome (GOLD analysis project Ga0190270, IMG submission 133748) | Populus adjacent soil microbial communities from riparian zone of Weber River, Utah, USA - 320 T | ecosystem: Environmental > Terrestrial > Soil > Riparian zone | place: USA: Utah | collected... | reverse complement strand
GTGAAGGAAAACGGCGTCGGGAAATCATCGCCCGGCTGCTCCTCGAAAGCCTTGAAGTCAATCGAACGCGCGTCGAGTCTGGGAGGAGTGCCGGTCTTGAGCCGGGCGATTCTGAAACCGAGTTCGCGCAAATTCTCCGCGAGTTTTATTGACGGCGGCTCGCCCGAACGTCCGGCGGAGAACTGCTTGGCGCCGATGTGAATCAGACCGTTCAGAAAAGTACCCGTCGTGATGACCACAGCATCGGCCCTAAGCAACCTGCCGTCCATCAACTCTACGCCGGCGACGCGATCGTCTTCGGTCAAAATTCTTATGACCTCTCCTTGCCGCAGGTAGAGATTAGGAATGGATTCGAGCTCGCGCCGCATCTGGCTCCGATAGAGGGCGCGGTCGGCTTGCGCCCTGGGCGCTTGGACGGCAGGGCCTCGACTGCGGTTGAGCATTCGGAACTGGATGCCGGTTTGATCTATCACCCGGCCCATCAAACCTCCGAGCGCGTCGATCTCGCGAACCAGGTGTCCTTTCGCGATTCCCCCGATGGCCGGGTTGCAAGACATCTGGGCGATCAAATCGAGACTAAATGTGACGACGGCCGTCTTCGCGCCTACTCGGGCGGCGGCGTTCGCGGCTTCGCATCCGGCGTGTCCCGCCCCGATCACCACAACGTCGAATTGTTCGTCAAAGTGTGGCATGCGCTACTTTCCGATGCAGAAGGTCGAAAATATCTGATTAATGATGTCCGTGATGAGCGTCTCTCCGGTTATGACCCCGAGACTTCGCAGCGCCAGATGCAAATTTGCCAGAGCCACCTCTTCTGTGAAGCCTGCGGCCAAATCCTGCCTGGCCTGGCGCAATGCGGCCAGCGCATGCTCCAATGCGGAGTAGTGACGCTCATTCGTAATTATAGCATCTTCAATACCGGCTTGAGCTTCGGCGGCGATCAACCGGTGGATCGCCTGCCGCAAGTCATCGATCCCCTCGCCGGTGAGAGCAGAGATTTTTACGACCCGATCGCCGCCGGATAATTTGCTTATCGCCTCCTCAGAAAGCGCGACCCCCAGGTCGCATTTATTGATGGCGTAGAGACTGACTGGGAACTGGTCGAACAATTCAATCTCTTCAGGAGGGAGGGACGAGTTCGATTCGACGACAGCGATTACCAGGTCTGCCTCACTGATCGCAGTCCTCGTTCTTTCAACTCCGATCTTTTCGACGATGTCCTCGGTGTCCCGGATTCCCGCCGTGTCTATCAAGTCTACGGGGACGCCATTGATGACGAACGACTCGTTCAGAGTGTCGCGCGTGGTTCCGGGCAGGTGAGTGACGATCGCTCTCTCTCTTCCGAGCAGGGCGTTGAAGAGTGAGGATTTGCCGACGTTCGGACGCCCGATCAAGGCGAGTTTGATTCCCGAGCGAATGAGCTTTCCAAACCGGTAGCTTGAGGCGAGCGCGCCGAGTCGTTCGATGAACTGATCAATGCGTGAGAGAAAGAGGTTGATGTTCAACGGGTCGAGATCGTCTTCGACGAATTCGACCGACGATTCGAAGTGAACGATCATCTCGACCAGCCCCTCTTTTATCGGCTGCAACCGCTTCGAGATTTCGCCCCTCAACTGTCTGGCGGCGACGCGCGCCTGATGCGTCGTTTGAGCGTGAATGAGATCCTTGATCGCCTCGGCTTGTGTCAGGTCCATGCGCTGATTCAGAAACGCGCGCATGCTGAACTCGCCGGGCTGAGCCAGTTCGGCTCCGAATGAGGTTAGCAACCGGAGAATCTCCGACAAGACCACCGGGCTTCCGTGGCAAGCCAATTCGATCACGTCCTCGCCGGTGAATGAATGAGGCGCCTTGAAGAAGGTGATTATAGCCTCATCGATCATCGCGCCGGTTTCGGGATTGATCAGGGGCCAGAACGAGGCCTGATTGGGATCAAAGTCCGCCCGATCTCCGTCGCGGACCAGGCGGCGGGCGAGATCGGTCGATTGATCTCCACTGATCCGGACGACGCCGATGCCCCCGTAACCTTGAGGCGTGGCGATGGCCGCAATCGTTTTTGATCGCTGCGATGACATTTATATAAGATTGAGGATCGAGGATTGAAGATCGAGGATCGAGTGGCGATGATCGATGAAGAGGATGGAGGATTGAGGATCGAGGACCGAAAACAATCTATTCTCGATCCTCGATCTTTAATCTTCGGCCTTCAGGAGGGAAGAACTTTCACTCTTCGCATCTGCCCATCTCCTTCGCTCTCCGTCCTGATACCCTGGAAATCGACCAAGGCCGTATGAATAATCCGGCGGTCTTGCGCGTTCATCGGATCGAACACGAATGGAGTTTTGGTTACTTTCACTTTCTCCGCCGCTTTACGAGCCATGATCTCGAGTTCCTGCTTGCGGGCGTCGCGGTATCCGTTGGCGTCAAAATCGATCTGCGTTCCCGTCGCGACAGCGTCGGCGAAGGCCCGGCGGGCGATGTATTGCAGCGCGTCAAGCAGTTCCGCGTTGTGTCCCAGCAACAGTGGCAGGTCGAACCCCTGGAACATGACTTCGATGTGGTTCGGCTCCAATTCGCTCACTTCGACTCTCAGATCAAGCGACGATTTGTCGATCAAATCTTTCACGAAGCTTTCGACCTTAGTTTTCAATCCTTCGAAATTTTCCCGTGTCATAACTAATTTGCAAGAGCCTCTTTAGTTTTTCTCCCTTTCGGAGATTTCGGCCTGCCCTTCGGAGATTTCGGCCCAGGACCGTCAGAACCTGACGTATCGGCGGCGGCGGCGGGCGGGTTTGTAGGGTTAAGGCGGTTGATAATGTACTGCTGCGCGACGCCGACCAGGGTGCCCACCATCCAGTACAGCACCAAGCCCGCAGGAGCGGTTCTGAAGAATGCGGCGGTCAGAATCAACGGCATGAGGTATTGAACCTTCTTCTGTATCGGATCGGCCGTTGAGGGCGTCAACGCCGTTTGCGCGATCATTGTAACGCACATGACGATCGGCAAAATATAAAACGGGTCCATCGAGGAGAGGTCGTGAATCCAGCCGAAGAAAGGCGCGTTACGAACCTCGATTGACACCGTGAGAATGGCGAAGACCGCTATGAAGAAGGGCATTTGCAATAACAGCGGCAGGCAGCCCATTAAGGGATTGCCTTCCTTCATCAGGGCGATCTGCTCTTTTTGAAGGTCAAGCATGCGAGGGTCATTCTTGTCCAGCTTCTTCATCCGCTCCTGAAGATCTTTCATTCTAGGCGCCATGGCGGCGGCGCGCTTCATGATGATGGAGCTTCTCCACCGCAGAGGGAAGAAGAGCATGTTCAGAGCCACAGTCAGAATGACGATTGACCAGCCGAAGTTGTGAGTGAACTGGTTTATGACGCGCAACGCTTTGAGCATGAACTGCGCGATCGGTTTGATCATAAACCTCACGAAGTCCAGAATGCCGTAACTGACAATGTCCTCAAGCGGCGTCTTATTATTGATGCCAAAATCGCCGCTGACCTTACTCAATAAGGCGAGATCCTTAGGGCCAGCGTAAACGTGATTGACCGCGCCGTCGGTGAGCGCCACTGCGATCGAGACGTATTTGTCATTCAAAAGGCCGACTGCCTGTGCGGCCTGTGGCGGCACAAACGCTATTGCGAAGTAATTGTCATCGACCGCTGCCCACGTGACGGGCAAGGAGGTCGGGTGCGCCCCGCCTTTCAGGCTGTCAGCCGTTTTCCTCTCCACATCGCCGTCAGTTTCGGCATAGGTCAACTGGGGCGCGTGTTTATACGAGCTGACTTCCTTCACGTTTTGGTCGCCGAAGTTAGGGCCGATGATGACGTAAGCCTGAACCGGGGTTCCGTTACGCCTTACGCTTCCAACGAAATCGAAATCGAAGCCTGAATTATTCTGCCCCCGCCCTTTGAAGATTATTGCCTTGGTCGCTTCCACGCCGTTATTGGCATAGGAGAACTTGATCTCTTTCTGCTCCCCATTCGTTACAGCGACTTCCTGGTCCGGGAGATTTTCCACGTTATAAAACGCGGAATTCAGCTCGTTCTCAAGAGAAGGGTCGGAGGGAATGTAAAAACGAAAAGGCGCGCCGATCTTCTGACTAAGGTCGTTGGAGATCAGATTGACGCCTTTGGGCGGATCAATCGCCTTTCCCTCAGGGAATCGGGTCATCGTCCATTCGGTCACCACGCCGCCTTTGTTTGACAGTGTGGCGACCCAGTAATCGGTTTTGACCTTGATCTGTCGAGGCTCGGCTTGAATCGCCGGCTGCGCCGAGAGGGGAGGCGCCAATTGCTTGGGGCTTTCGGGTGTAATAGCGACTGACGGAGAAGCAGAGGGGGTCGTCAACGCCGCATTACCGGCGCCCTGTTGCGGCGTCTCCGGTTTGGACGCAAAGAAGTGCGACCATCCGATGAAAATCACCGCCGATAGGATAAGAAATAAAATCAGTCTTTTTTCCATTTATAAACTCGTTGGCGCAGCGCCGCTTGATTACGCGCTGCGCTGCGCCGGTGTCCCGATGTTTAACGAACCGGGTCATAGCCGCCCTGGCTGAAAGGATGACAGCGCGATAATCGTTTCATCCCGAGCCACGCGCCCTTGAGGAATCCATACTTGCTGATCGCTTCAACAGTATACTCCGAACAGGTCGGCGTAAATCGGCAAGCCGGAGGGAGCATTGGCGAGATTGCGTATTTATAAAATTTCAGCAGATGGACTGCGATCCATTTCATGACAAAACTTGCTCATCACGCGCGCGAAAGATTTTTGAAGCTGTTCGAAATCGGCCCCGACCAACTCTGATTTGACGTTAAGGACCAGGTCAAAACCGGCAGGATAGGAAAGGCGAAGTTCATACTTCCTCACGATCTCTCTGAGTCTTCTTTTGCAGCGATTGCGAAGCACGGCGCCGCCTATTTTTCGCGTGACGGTGATTCCATATCTCCGCTCGCCGGCGTCGTTTCTCAGAAAGAAGGCCGAAAAGAAAGGAGTATGAATCCTGTGGCCTTGCTCATAAACCCTGCGAAATTGCCGGCTATTGCGCAACGTCTGCATCAGTTCAGTAATGGCTTGGCGTCAGCCTTTTGCGCCCTTTCGCGCGGCGGCGCTTGAGAACGAGGCGGCCGCCCTTCGTGCTCATGCGCTCGCGGAATCCATGTGTTTTGGCGCGGCGGCGGTTGTTCGGTTGAAAAGTTCGCTTCATTGTGACGCTCCTAAAGTTGACATAGTACTGTTATTTGAAAAGGAGGAGACTAACAATCGTAGTTTGCCCTGTCAAGGAATTGATACGCTTGTGGCGCCGGCGCCGCTTCATCTAAGATGGCTGCTTGAATCGGCTATGGCGAATATCATCTCTCTTGACCAATTAAGAACGGAGCGCGAGCGTCTGCGGCGTCTGGGGCATCGTGTGGTCTTCACCAACGGATGCTTCGACCTGATTCACTCCGGGCACGTGAAATACCTTCAAGAGGCGCGGCGGCTGGGGGACGCGCTGATAGTAGCGCTCAACAGCGACCGTTCGGTGCGCGAGTTGAAAGGCGAGAAACGTCCGATCCTCGATCAGAACGAGCGCGCCGAAGTGATGGCCGCGCTCGGTTGCGTTGATTACGTGACGATTTTCGACGAGCCTACGCCGCGCCTAGTAATCGCCGAGCTGCTGCCTGACGTCCTGGTAAAAGGCGGCGATTGGGGCGTCGACCGGATCGTCGGGCGCGATGAGGTCGAGGCCGCGGGTGGCGAAGTGTTAAGTTTGCCTTTTCTCGAAGGCTGTTCGACCACCGATCTAATCGAACGGATCATGCGGCGTTTTGGTGGACAATAGGACATATGGGACTCATAGGACTCATAGGACTTTGCAAAGTCCTATGAGTCCTATGAGTCCCATATGTCCTATGAGGAGTTTATAGTGTCTGCTCTCTTTCAGCGACTCGAAGAGAATGAAAATTTTCAGCGGCTCGTGGCCGAGGCGCGCGCCGGGAGACGTCTGCTCCGCATCGCTGGGTTGGGGAGCGGGGCGAAGGCTTTGGCGCTCGTCGCGCTGCAACGGGCCGTCGGCCGGCGCCTGGCCGTGGTCAGCCTGAGAGACAGCGATCTGGAAGATCTCGAACGAGACCTGCGGTTTTTCTACTGCAATCTCCATGACCGCGCGGAGTGCGAGAACGAAATCTTCATATTGCCCGCTTCGGAATCCGACCCGTACAGCGGCGCGTCGCCGCACGCCGAAATACTCGAACGGCGCGCTCTGGCGTTGTGGCGGTTGGCCGCCGGCGTTGGCGACGTCGTAATGCTCACCGCCCGGTCGTTGATGCGGCGGTTCGTCGCGGTCGAAGAGATCAAACAGGCGACAGTCGCTTTGCGCGTCGGTGAGCAATTGCCCCTCGATTACCTGATCGAGCACCTTGCTTCGGTCGGCTACGTGCGCTCGGACCCGGTCGGGAGCGTCGGCGAGTTCTCTTCGCGCGGAGGGATTCTCGACTTTTATTCGCCGAGCGGAAGCCTGAGTGAAGACGGGCGCGCGGTCAATCCGGTCCGCGTCGAATTTTTCGGCGATGAGATCGATTCCATCCGCGAATTCGACCCCGAGACGCAGCGCTCGATCCGCGAAGTCGAAGAGACGCTGATCACTCCGATGCGCGACGAGCGCGCCGGCGCGGCTGACTTCAGACGATGGGCGAAACTCGCGCGCGAGCGCTGGGGCGATGAGCGGTATGAACGCGCGCTGCGCGACCGCACTGCTTTCGCCGACGAGGGCGAAGAGTTTCGAGGTTGGGAATACCTGATGCCGCTCGCGCGCCCGTTGGCCGCTTCGGTCTTCGATTATCTACGCGACGCCATCCTCGTGGTAGACGAGCCTGCCGAGGTCGAGAAACAGATTCGATCCACCCTCGAAGAATTGCAGCGCGGATACGAACGCGCTGAGGCTGTGGACGAGCTGGCGCTTGAGCCGGACAAACTATTCTTGACGCCTGACGAGTTGCGCGGTCGGACGGGGGAGCTCCCGCGCCTAGAGCTGCGGTTGTTGGGAAGCGCCGCGCTGGCTTTCGAGGAAGAGTTGGCGACTGAAGATGTCCACGCCGGCGCGAACCTGGAAATCTCCCCTGATTCCGGGCCTGATTCCGGGCCTGATTCCGGGCCTGATTCCGGGTTGGACTCCAGATTGACTGCGTTCATCAACCGAGAACCGTCGGTCCCGCTGTTTCTTTTCCCGCCCGAGGCGACGACGACTGAGGTCGAGATAACTTCGCGCGCCGTGCGCCGGTGGCATGGACGTTTCGGCGATCTCGCCGCTGAACTCAAGCGGCAATCGGCCTCCGGCTATCAAACCGTCCTCGTCCTGCCCAGCAGCGGCGTCGCCGACCGCATCAGCAAGGCGCTCAACGAGTATGATGTGTTTGGCGCGGCGAGCGTCATCGTCGGTGACCTCTCCGCCGGCTTCGCCCTGCCGCGATCGGCCCTCACCATTTACGCCGAAGGCGACATTTTCGATGAGGCGGTTCACGGGGCCGAAAGGCCTGCGAAAACGAAGCGGTCGCACGCCGCCTCCTTCCTCTCCGATTTCCGCGACCTGAAGATCGGCGATTACGTCGTACACATCGACCACGGCATAGGCCAGTTCCAAGGGCTGGTTCAGTTGGACACTTCCGGCCCGGAAACCTCGGCTGAAATCTACGCGCGGATGATCGGCGAGGCGCCTAAGAACGACGGCCGTGGCAAGCGCGAGTTTATGCTGTTGACTTACGCCGACGGCGCGAAGCTTTACGCGCCGGTCGAACGACTCGACCTGGTCCAGAAATATTCCAGCGGCGAGATGAGCGCTCCGGCGCTGGACCGTTTGGGGGGAATCGCGTGGCAGAAGACCAAGGCCCGAGCCAAACGCGCGATGCGCGACATGGCCGAGGAGTTGTTGAAACTTTACGCCGAGCGCAGGCTGGTCAAAGGCTACGCATTCAGCGGCGACACGCCCTGGCAGCAGGAGTTCGAATCGGCCTTCCCTTACGAACTGACGCCCGATCAGACGACGGCCATCGTCGACGTGAAGGGCGACATGGAGCAGCCGACGCCTATGGACCGCCTGCTCTGCGGCGACGTCGGATACGGCAAGACCGAGGTCGCGATGCGCGCCGCCTTCAAGGCCGTCATGGACGGCAAGCAGGTGGCGGTGCTCGCCCCGACGACGGTGCTCTCCTACCAGCACTGTCAAACCTTCCGCTCGCGCTTCGCCGCCTTCCCGGCGCGCGTAGAGTTGCTCTCGCGCTTTCGATCGCCGAAGGAGCAGAAGGAGGTCGTCGAGGCGGTGGAGTCGGGCGCGGTGGACATTCTGATCGGCACGCACCGCGTGTTGTCGCGCGACGTGGCCTTCAAAGAACTCGGCCTGGTGATAGTCGACGAGGAGCAGCGGTTCGGGGTCGCGCACAAAGAGCGTTTGAAGCGTATGAAGAAGCGCGTGGACGTCTTGACGATGAGCGCGACGCCGATCCCGCGCACGCTCAACATGTCGCTGCTCGGGATGCGCGACATGTCGATCATCGAGACGCCTCCACGCGACCGGCTGGCGATCCAGACCAATGTCGCTCCGTTTGCCGAAAACATCATCCGCAGCGCGATCGAGCAGGAGTTGCAGCGCCAGGGGCAGATCTTCTTCGTTCACAACCGCGTCGAATCGATCGTCACGGTGGCCGACCTGATCCGCCGCATCGTCCCTCAGGCGCGGATCATCGTCGCTCACGGCCAGATGGGCGAAAAAGAGATGGAGCAGGCGGTGCTCGATTTCGTCGATTACCAATACGACGTGTTGGTCGCCACGACGATCATCGAGAACGGCATCGACATCCCGCGCGCCAACACGATCGTTATCAACCGGGCGGACGCTTACGGGTTGTCGCAGCTCTACCAACTGCGCGGGCGCGTCGGGCGCTCGAACCGCCGCGCTTACGCCTACCTGCTCATCCCCTCCGACCAGGAGCTGTCGCCGATCGCCAGGAAGCGGTTGGCCGCGATACGCGAATTCTCCGACCTGGGCGCGGGCTTCCGCATCGCCGCGCTCGACCTTGAGCTGCGCGGCGCCGGCAACCTGCTGGGCGGCCAGCAATCGGGCCACATCGACGCCATCGGATTCGATCTATACACGCAGATGCTCGAACGCACCGTCCAGGAGCTTCGCGGCGAGGAGATCGTGGAGGAGACGGGCGCGCAGTTGAACCTGGGCATAGACACGCGCATCCCCGACGATTACATAGCCGACATGAGCCAGCGGTTGCGCACTTACAAACGCATCGCCTCGGCGCGCTCGGACGAAGAGTTGAACCGCATCAGCGAAGAGGTCTCAGACCGATACGGGCGATTGCCGATGTCGGTGGAGAATCTCTTCGGTTTCGCACGCGTTCGGCGCGAGGCCGAACGTTTGGGGATCATTTCGATCGACCGGGTTGGCGAAAACCTCGCCGTCAAACTCGGCGAAAAGGCCCGCGTCGAACCGGGCAATCTGCTCAAGTTACTGGAAGAAAATAAATCCGCGAGCTTCAGCCCGACCGGCGTATTAAAAATTAAGATGGTGGGCGCGGGAGACGATTTGTTAGCCGACAGGGTCTTCACCACGCTCGGCGAGATTCTGAGCCGGCTGCAGAAATCATAGTGCCGCTGTGATCTAGCCACAGAGTCACAGAGGCACAGAGACAAGGAGATAAGGAAAGAAACACCTTGCTTCACTGTCTCCCCTTTCTCCTTGTATCCCCCTCTCCATCTCCGTGTCTGCGGAGTCTCTGTGGCCAGTTCGTCCGCCTTGCAGACGAACTGGCCGCGGCGTACAATTTGGCCTCAAAATCTGAGTCATCCCCGCACGGACAAATACGACTATGCGAGTCAAACTAACGGCGCTTGCTATCATTGTGATCTGTTGCGCTTTCTGCGCTTGCAGGTCGCCCAAATCATCGTATTCGGGGTATTCGGAATCGGAGGATGACAACTCTCCGGTAATAGCCGACGTCAACGGGGAGGCGGCGCGCAAGGCGGCTTTCGAACGCTTCGTCAAATCGCGTTTGTCGGACTTTTCCGAGCAGAGCGAGCAGAGCCAGGAAGAAAACGATAAGCAGCGCAGCCAACTGCTGGACGAATTCATCCAGCGGCAGTTGATCATACAGGAGGCGCGCAAAAACAACATTGAGCCCACCGACGACGAGATTCGCCGTGCGTACGAAGAGCAGCACAAGCAGGCCAACGCGCAGGGGGCCGACCAGAACCAGGCGACTCTTAAAAGCGACGAACGGCGGTTCGAGATATTCAACGACCTGCTCATGCTCAAATACCAGGCGGAGTCGCTCAAACTCAAAGAAGTGAGTGTGACTACGCAAGAGGTCGAGGACTATTACAGACGGAACGCCGAAAGCTATAAAGGCAGGTCCGGATTTCTGGTGCGTGAGATTCGCGTGTCCCAAGAAGATCAGGCGCAGAAACTCTACCGGCAGGCCCTGGCCAAGCCCGCAGATTTCGCCGTGCTGGCGAAAGATAATTCCGAATCGCCGACGGCCGTCAACGGCGGGTTGATGGATTATGAAGCGCAGCGCCTCCCGCAAGTGCTCGAGCAGGCGATCACCCCTCTTAAAGTCGGCTCGATCAGCAGAGTGGTGAGGTCAAGTTACGGATTCCACATCTTCAGACTGGAGCGCCGCGCGGAGCCTGTGCCACTCGACAAGGCGCGAAAAGAGATCGAAGACAAGCTGTTGAGCGAAAAGAATCAGAAACTGATTGACGATCTCAACAAGCGTTTGCTGGCCCGCGCCAAGATCGGAATTTATCGCGACCGCCTCGGATTTAATTATGTGGGGAGCTTGTGACCGCTGACTGTCACGCAAGTATTTCATCCCCGCCCGTTCTTTGATGGTGTGTCTTTTAACTGTTTCCGAGGAGTCAATCATGTCGCCTTGCGACGCTGCGGAAACGATGAAAACTCGCCACGTAATAACGGTTACTACGTGGAGCGTTTTCGGAGGAGATATTTTCTATGAATAAGAGATTGATTAACGTAGCCCTGTTGCTGGGGATCGCGTTGCTGGGGGCGAACATCGCCTGGGCTCAGGAGGGCGATGTGAAGCCGATCGATGAGGTCATCGTGCGCGTCAACGCGGGCGTGATCATGCGCTCGACCTACGAGACCGCGCTGCGCGAGTTGCTCGAAGAGCTGAAGAAAAAATACAGCGGCGAAGAGTTGGAGAAGCAATTCAACGAATATAAGCCGCGCGTCCTTGACGACCTGATCAACAATCAATTGCTCGCGCAACGCGCCAAAGACCTCTCGATCAACGTCGACGCCCAGGTCAGCCAGCAGTTACTGCGGTACATGAAGGAGACCAACTGTGACTCGGACAAATGCCTCGAACAGAAGATGCGCGAGGCTGGTTTAGACATGGATGAGTTCAAGCGCATTCTCTCGGATAATTTCTCCACGAGGGCGGTGTTGGGGCAGGAAGTTTACGGCAGGATCTTCAGGTCTCTGACCGAAAAAGAGAAGCGCGAGTTTTACGAAAAGAACAAACAACAGTTATACGCCGAGCCTGCTGAAATCAAGCTCAGCAACATCTTCATCGCTTTCGGTAAAGATCAGGACCAGGCGCTCGCGCGCGCAAAAGAGATAGTGGTCCAGGCGCGCGCCGGGGCGGTCGATTTCAAAACCCTGGCGCAGAATTCCACCGAAAGCGAGGCGGGCAAAAAGGACCCGTCGTTGGGCACGTTCAAGGTTCCCGACCTCAAGCCCGAGGTCAAAGCCGTCGTGGAGAACGCCAAGGCGGGCGAGGTCACTGACCCGATCAAACTCGAAACTGGCTATTCGATCTTCCACGTCGATGAGCGCAAAGAACAGAATCAGTTGCCATTCGAGGATGAACGCGTTCAGAACTC
>Ga0190270_10001202_pt1 | contig 11893 bp, 10 predicted proteins | sample Popmic320T_FD_133748 | JGI IMG/M metagenome (GOLD analysis project Ga0190270, IMG submission 133748) | Populus adjacent soil microbial communities from riparian zone of Weber River, Utah, USA - 320 T | ecosystem: Environmental > Terrestrial > Soil > Riparian zone | place: USA: Utah | collected... | reverse complement strand
TGCTCTGCGCTTGTCTCAATCAGCCCAAGGATCCGAAATCTCTGCATAAACTTGCTGATCCGGGGCCTTGTGGCGCCGACCATCTCCGACAATTCTTCGTGTGAAATTTTGTGCTCGATTCGTATGCTGCGAGGGTCTTGCTTGCCGAGCTTTCGGGCCAGGTGCAATAACGTCTTGCCCAGTCGCTGTTCGCTATCAGCCGTCACCAGATTGGCGATGACCTGCTGTTGATCGGCGATGCGCACCGCCAGGTACTGCACGAAGCCTTCGAACAATAAGTCGCGCCTTAAACGCGCAAAGAAGCTAGAGCAAGGGATTTGTTTTAAGGTCGTCTCTTCCATGGCTGTCGCCGTTTCTAGACGTGCGCCTAACCCTGACAGGCACAGTTCGCCAAAAATATCTCCCGCCGTGTGGATGGCGAGAAGACACTCTTTCCCTTCCGGCGAAAGCATAAGCAGCTTGATCTGTCCGCTTTCGATGAAGTAGACCGTCTCGGCGCGGTCCCCACAAGTGTAGACGTGGTCGTGTTTCGCGACCTTAATGGCGCGCGAATCTTTGATCTCTTGCCGCAACGAATCACGCAATTGTTGTTTGAACCGCTCAGCTTGAGGAGCCTCTTGAATCATGATCGTGTCTCCTTTCGATGTCCACTGAGTATGAAACCGTTCACCCCCCATCACTTTCAGATGCACTTCGGGCTGATAGAAGTAACTCTCGCTTCGCGCCTAAACATCGAGAAGCCGGCGCCCAGGCTTATGAGGAGCAGCAGTGCGATCGCTAGGAAAGACCACGCCAGGCCGGGTTCCGACAGAGTTTTCGAGTCGCGCCCGCCAACAACTAACAACACGAGTGGCCCAACCACCGCCCCAATAAACATAATGAGAAATTTAAAGCCGAGGAGCCAGTCGCGGGAAGCTGCTTTGAGGTCCCGCAGATAGTCTTGAACTAACATGGATAACTCCATAGGTGTGAGCTATTGGTTTCGGGTAGTCTGGATGATTCCAGCAGAGGCCGAAGAAGAGAGCGAGCTTAGCTTTCTTCCCAGCCACCTTGAAATTTTGGCGAACGACCGAGATTATCTCGGGGCATAAGCGCCAATAGAAACAGGATGATTTCGTCTTTGATTCTGAAGGTGAGCTGTGTGATTCAGGTAGTCTGGATAATTCCAGAGGAGCTGATAAAGAGAGTGAGCCAGGCTCGGTTCTTAACCACCCTATGCTTATTGGGTGGCTTTGTCAACTATAGGCAAGGTTAATTCATTCTCTAAATCGAAACATCCGGGACTGGTATCTCCCCAGGCTTGCAGCGGAGCAGGTCTTATCGATGAGCGCTCGCGCGGATCGTAAATTCCGCGCCGCTCATTAAAAGGTGGAGGGCTGGCTGTTTTGGCGCTCGCTCCAACAGCGGTCCCTGGCTGTGAAACAGCGCCATACATATTTTTCATGGTCGTTAGCAGGATGTTCGTCCGCTGAAGAATTACCCTATGAAAGAAATATGCAAGCATCTCCGGGCTGAATTTCATGGCTGATCGGATGGATGGCAAAAGATGTGTATACTAGCGTCATGGAAATCGAGTATGAATTTGATTGTCCGTATTGTTGGCAACCAATCACGATGCTATTGGATTTGAGTGTACCGCGGCAACAATACGTTGAAGACTGCGAAATATGCTGTCGCCCAATTCTCATTTCATATGATTCAAACGGAGAGGACCTTCTCTCATTTGAAGCTCAGGTAAACATGTGATGAAGCCGGGTCGAGTTCCCACCGATATTCATCTATTGTTTTTTCTTCTTCTTGGCCATGATCATTTATCTCCTTTGCAGCAGGACTCACATCTTCAGCTCGGCGCGATGGCGCGGCTCAATGCACGCGGTAACCCGCCGGGTAATGCAGATGCAGATTCGCTTCAGTCGTGACTTCAATGCGGCGGAAGCCTGAGCCGGTATTCGAGCTGCGATAGGTCACAAGCCACTGGCGGGCGAGAAGGTCGTTGAACTCTCTGAAGTACGGATCGAAGGTCACGAAGTCGGTTCCGGTGAAGAACGCCTCGCCGCCCGTTTCGTCCGCCAGGCGGTTGAGAGAGCCTTGCCCGTAGCTGACCGCAATCCGGCTCACGCTCGTCAGCCCGACCGACGGCGCATAGAAAGTGAAGACGGCGCCCCCGCGCCGCTGCGCCTCGCTGATCGCCCGGTCGAGATCAATTGACTGGAAAGGGCTGGCGCTGCGGAACCCGCGCGAGACATCAAGGCCGTCTGACACCAGCAGCGCCATCCTTTGCCCCGCCGGCTGCGTGTCGAAGCAGCGCAACGCCTCAACCACTTCCACATATGGGTTGAAGGGCGCCGCCGACTCGTTGCTCCGCAGGATTCGCAGCGAATCGGCGGCGCGCGCCAGGTCGGTAGTGAAATCCTGCGCGACTGTCATACTCGGCATGCGTCAGCACATGGCGTACGTAGACGTGTTTCACTGGGTAGAGAATAATCGTAATCAACCGGTAGTCGTTCCCTTTGATGTCGAAGACCACGCAGTCGCAGTACACATCCGCATGGCGAAAAGATCGCGCGCATCCGCGAAATTCCTCCAGTCGGCGCGGCTCGGCGCCTTTTATCATTCCATCAAAGGCGCTTCGGCGTCCGGATGTTTTCGCCAGAACTCCCGAAGTCGCCTCTTGCTGATGATCCTCACGGGCGCACTCCTATTACAAATTATCCCGTCTTGGGATCGCCATATCAGGTCCTGCTGACATTGCTTAACTACGGGTTTCCAATGAAGTAATGAGGTTGGCGATGTCTGTATACCCCAGCGCCTCCCTGAGTTGCTGCAGGACATCTAAGCCGTATCTCTTTACATCCTCCGCAAGGTGTCCATCCAAAGGGGTAAACAGCTTCTGCAATCGGCAACCGGCGCCGATCGACTATCAACTGCCGATTCTCGGATTTTGAATCGGCCCGAACCCGCACGAACTGAGATCATCAAAGATTAGATAAGTGGCGAATCTGGACCCGAATCGTTGCCATACCCCAACTACGACATCGAGCTCAATGCCGTGCGGTCCGAGCGGCAAGTGGAACAGCAGGGCGAAGCGCGCGCTATTGCCGGCTGAGCAGCCAGATGTCGCCATCGGTCTCTTCCAGGCTGAAATAAAGCAGGCGGTCGTCGGGCGATAGCGCCAGGCGATCGAGTTGGTGCGGCGCAACGGAGTAGACCACGCGGTATTTCCTGGTCTGGCTGTCCATCAGGAAGAGCTTTCCGCCGGCGCGAAATAGTAACCTGCGCCGGTCATTGAGCCAGACCATGGCGCGGCCGTCGAACTCGGTCAGGAGATGTTCGAATTGCCGGGACGCAAATGAATAGGAACTGAGGCGGGGGGATGGGGCATCTCTACCTGCCTTGCCGACGCCGATCAGGTAGCGGCCATCGTCCGACCAATCGGTGGGCCAAAACCTCACGTCCGGCTCGGCGGCGCTGAGCAGCGGCTGCGCCGACTGCTCATCCCACGGCCTGGCCAGTTCCAGTAGGAAGGGCCGGCCGGGGTACAGCGTGTAGACGAGGCGGTCACCCGCGGGCGACCAGATGGGGAGGAACGCTCTAGCGCCGTCGGTAAAGGTGAGCCGCTGTAACTTACTGTCGGCAATGTTGATGGTCCAAATCTCCCATTGGTCGCTGCGGTTAGAGTAGAAGGCGAGGCGTTGGCCGTCGGGCGAGAAGCGCGGCCCACGGTCTTTCGCCGCGTCATTGGTCAACGGGCGGCGTTCGCCCGTGCCGTCGCTGCGTACCAGGAAGAGGTCTTCCTGCTTTTCGCCGATCGAGCTGTAAGCGAGCCATTGCCCGTCGGGAGAAAGATTCAAATCGGTGGCCCAGCGCGAGCCTTGCGTTATGGGCGTGCGCGGCCCGACGACTATGCCGCGCCGCGGATCGAAAACGACCCGTTGCAGATTTTTGCGCGGGTTCGTTTGCACATAGGCCAGCCGCCGCCCGTCGCGCGACAGTGTGGGGTGCTGGCTGTAGACCGCCTCCGTGGCGATGCGTTCGGGTTCGCCCAGCGGCCGGCCTGTGCGTTCGTCCAGCGCGACGTACCACAGGTTCATGCTGCCGGCGCGATCGCTGACGAAATAGAGATAACGCCCATCCGGTGACCAGATCGGATTCCAATCCAGATATTCGTCATTGGTCACGGCCACCGGATCGCCGCCTTGCACGGGCCGCGTCCAGATGTCGCGGTGCGTATCCCGGCGCGCGCCCCAATAAGCGATCCGGCCCCCGTGCGGCGACCACTGGGGCTGTGCCGCATCATCGCTTGCGACGGGGCGCAGCGCGCCGGTGGCGACGGTGACAACCCAGAGCGGGCGCTCGCCGGCGTTGCGATCATCGGGCCTGACCACGTTTTCCCTGGTGCAGAAAATCTCGCGGCCGTCGGGCGACCACGCCGGATGATAGTAGTAACCTGGCCCGACAAGCTGTCTGACCTGCTCGCCGCGCGCGTTCATCACGAAAATGCCCCCGCCATTGCGCTCGGAGCGAAAGGCTATCCATTGGCCGTCGGGCGAGAAAGCGGGCTGCGTGTCGTCCACGGCCGAGTCGCGGGTCAGATTGATGAGCCTGCGTACGCCCGCCTGCTGGTCCACTTCCTGCCATAAGATGTCCCAATTGCCTTCCGCATAGCTCGCGTAAACCAGCGAGCGCCCGTCCGGCGCCAGGCTCGGAAAAAGCTCTGGGCCGGCCCCGTCAGTGAGGCGAACGGAGCTGGCGCGGCTCCACAGTAAACCGCTCGACGGGCTTTCCTTGAACCATTCGACCAAGCGCGGCCAACCCGCCGCCAACGCCGCGACCATCCCCAGGCCGAGCGCCACCTTCCAGCCCCGGGCCAGGCGCCGCGTGCGGGCCGGCGGCGGCGCAGCGGCAGGCTTGGTCTCCAGCTCCCGTGCGAGTTGTTGCAGATCGGCGCGCAGTTCCGCCGCCGTCTGATAGCGCATGGCGCGGTCTTTCTCGAGCGCGCGGTGGATGAGCCGAGCGAGCGCGGCAGGCGCTTCGGGTCGCAGTCCTGCGATGGACGCTGGCTCCTGGAGCAAAATCGCGTCGAAGAGCGCCGCCGCGTCGCCGCCCGTGAAAGGGCGCGCGCCCGTGACCAGTTCATAAAGCACTATTCCCAGGCTGAAGATGTCCGTGCGGTGATCGATCTTTTCCCGCCGCACCTGCTCCGGCGACAGGTAGGCTAACGTGCCCATCAACACGCCTGGGTTGGTCTCGAGAGCGAGTGACGGCGGGGTCAATGGGGAGAGTGGAGGGAGGACAGAAGGGGGTGAATTCTCCTTGTCTCCTGGTTCTCTTGTCTCAGTGTCTCCCACTTCCCCGGTCGTCCCCACGAGCTTGGCGAGGCCGAAGTCCAGAACTTTGACCAGCCCGTCGGGGCGCAGCATGATGTTTTCGGGCTTGATGTCGCGATGCGCGATTCCAGCTGCGTGCGCGGCTTCGAGCGCGCTGGTGATTTGCAGGGCCAGGGCGACGATCTCGTTGAACGCCATCCTTCCACCTGTCAACTGCTGGCGCAGCGTCTGGCCGGCCACGAACTCGGTGGCGATGAAGTGGACGCCGGCCTCCTGCCCGATCTCATAAATGGTGATGATGTTGGGATGATTGGTGGCCGAGGCGGCGCGCGCCTCGCGTTTGAAGCGCTCGACCAGCTCAGGGTCCGACGTGAACTGCAGGGGGAGGAGCTTGAGCGCAATGCGGCGGTCGAGTTGCGCGTCGTAGGTCAGATAAACCTCGCCCATCCCGCCCACTCCGAGCAAAGAGAGGATGTCATAATGACCGATGCGCCGCCCGACGGCGGAGCCGGCCGGCATTGTCGCGCGCGGATCGGTCGCAGACGCTGAAATCCCGACGGCAGTCGTGAGCTGCGCGGCGCGCGCGTCCGGAGGCGTCTGGACGGCGCTCGCGAAAGCGGGCGTTTCCATAAAGCTGCCCGCCTCATCGAGCGCGGCGAGCAGCGCCTCGACCTCGCCCCGCAAGCCTTCGTCGCCGGCGCAAGCCGCGGCGAGCCAGACCTCGCGCTCTGCGCCCTCGCGCTCAAGCGCCGCTTGAAACAATTCCTCGATTCGCTGCCATCGTTCAGCCTTCATCCGCCGCTCCTCGATCAGGCGCGTACGCCGCACAGTGAAAGAAAAGACTGGTTGCCGATACGGGAGTTTTTACGCGCCTTGCTCGGGTTATTCAATAGCTATGAGCCAAGCTCACACCCCCGCAGTGAAATCATTTCAAGCCGTCAGAAGCAGGGCCGGAATCACTTACGTCCCTTTCGTTTTGACCACTTACCTTCAACCTTCCCGGTGTGATCCATCTCACACCGATGCTGTGAACAGCCTTGCTGCGCTCTTTCTCCTGCCATAGTAATTTACCGGAGTCGAACGAAGAAACGGATTGCAACTATCAACGCTAATAACCGGAAAAGGCGCCAACCATGAAAAGAATGTTGACAAACCGAAATTCGATCTCAGGTCTGGCAGCGATTCTGTCGCTCGTCCTCTGTTTTGTTCAACCATCAGTTCGCGCGCAGGAATTGGAGCCGCGTTGGGCCGCTGCCGCAGCGAGTGGCGACGGTCTCCCGGTACATCAATTCTCGATGAACTACGGCAAGGTCAGCTTTGGCTATGGGCAAACGCTGCGGCTTAATTTCACTTATGCCGTGGATCCGGCCCAAGCCAGCCAATTACCGCCTGCCATTCGCGTCATGGCGCTGTTCAGGGATACATCGGGCAACACGATTTATATCTCAGCAGCGAACGGCGGAGTTTGGAAAACGAGGAATTCTGGCCAATCGTGGTCTTTCGAGGTGAATCGAGATCAGCTTCCGCTCGCTGGCGCCCCACGCACAGGCGCGGTGGCGATTGTGCCGGAGTTAGTGATTGAAGCTCCGGCGGGCATGGGCGCGGATTTCCCGACCTCGTTGGAGATCACCGAGAACCTGACTGGCAAAGTGGAATTCCACCAGCAAGGCAAATTCTTGACACTGCGTCCGCGCCCGGTGGACGGCGGGGGCCAGACTTTGGTTTTCTTCCTCGGCGGCATCCCCGCGCCGATCAGCGTCAGTCGCGGACAAACGCTGCGCGTCAACCTTACGCATCTGTTGCCGTCGCAGTTGGCCAATCAGCCGCTGAGCGGGGAAGTCTCGATCACCTTCTATGACTTGAACGGGGTCGCGCACGCCACTTTTAACGCCACCACCACACACGGCCAAACACTCTCTTTCGACCTGGACCGCGATCAATTGAATCTGGACGGCGATCCCGGCACGGGGCGCGCGCTGCTGCGCCCAGAGATTCATTACCGGCTCCGACTCGACGCCGCGCTCGGCGCGCAACTCCTCGCGCAAGGAGAGATGTCACGACTCCTGGTTTCAACCGAACTTGTGGACAACAACACGGGGAGATCAAATCAGGGCTGGGGGAGCTGGGAAATCTCGCCAGCGCGCGTCCTCAATAATTGATGCTGACGAACGGCTAAGTTAGCCGTGTCACGGCGTTGGCGGACAATTTCGATCCGGAGTCTTTAATGCCCACGATTGAGTTCATTGACGACGTCAAGGGGAGAACCCGCTCCAACGCAGGCAAACTTTCTTGATCTTTGCTTCAGGGCCGAGAGGTACTGTTAATTGATAAGCGCATTGTTGCGCCATTGGCAAAGGGCTGGAGCAATCCGGCCTTTTGTTTTTTCGCGCGGCGCGCTTGCGCGACTCTTCGCTGTGGCCAGTCTCACACCGCGCGTGTGAACCACTTCGCTGCCGTCTTTCTCTTCACAAGCTAAGTTATCCAAGTCGGAAACATCAACCACCGCAACCGTGAGGAAGCGACTAACCGAGAAAGAGAGGATCAGATTATGACCAGCGACATCACTCGTCACAGCTTGAGCGCGCGACTGGCGGCCTGCGCCTTACTCACCGTATTGTTTTCAGCAGCGGCTTTCGCGCAATCAGCGACGTCACAAACGCCTGCGCCAAAAGCCAATCTGATCATCGAGCAAAAAGCCGTCCGTTTCGATCTGCGAGGTTCGGCGCGCTCGTGGCAGCTTGAAGTATTCAATCAGCCCGGTGATCTGATCTTTGCCAGCGGCGTCGTCAATCAGCAGACGGTTGAATGGGCTTTGAACGATCAGCAGGAAAAACCGCTGGACGACGGGCTGTACGTTTACACGCTGAAGTTCTGGGATGAGAACAACCAACAGGTTTCAGTCCAGCGCGGCCACGTTATCATCAACCGCGCCAGCGCGAACGACCGCGTCTGGGTGACCAGCAACAATTCAACAGGCGTTGGCTCGGATTCGGAACTGACCGTTGTCGGCTCGACGGATTCAACTGTCGGCGGAGCCACGCTTCTGGAAACTCGCGCTTCCGCAACTGGTAGATCAACTGACGCTTCAACCAACACTCAGCAACTAAAAGACAGCGTCGTTATCAATGCTGTTGGCCAAATCACCGGCGATGGCACGGCAAACCGCATCGCCAAATTCACAGGCGCGAATACGATTGACGATTCGGTGATGACCGAAGCCGGTGGCAACATTCAGGTCGGCACAAATTCCAATCTGGCCAGGCTGACAGCCATTCACACCAATGTCAGGGGCATTTACGGACGCAGCGATACGGCGGCGGGCGTATGGGGACAGAGCCTCAGCAGCAACGGCGTTTACGGTTACAGTTCAACCGGCAATGGCGCGTATGGTTCCAGCATCGGCGGATTGGGCGTGCTGGGCGTGAGCACCGCGAACCATGGCGTCTACGGCACGACCGCAACCGCGAACTTCGCGGGCATCTTCGGGACCAATAACGCCCTCGACAGCAGAGGCGTCTGGGGTATCGCTGATAACGGCGGAGATGCAGCGGGCGTTTACGGCGAGAGCGCCAATGGGCGAGGCGTTTTCGGCGAGAGCCAAACCGGCACGGGCGTGCGTGGCCAGAGCGCCAGCAGCGCGGGGGTTTACGGCTTCAGCTTTAGCGGGCAGGGCATTTGGGGTGTCAGCCAGACCAACTACGGCGCGCAGGGCCAAAGCAACGGCAATCACGGCGTCTACGGCAGGACCACGGCCGCGAAATTCGCCGGAGTTCATGGCCAGAGCGTCAATCAAGACGGCATCGGCGTGCTGGGCGAAGGGGTCGTGAGCAACAATCCCAGCACACCGAGCGACACGAATCAAACCTCCATCGGCGTTTACGGCACGGCGGGCGGTTACGGCGTGGTCGGCGTGGGCTTCGCCGGGCACGGCGTAGCGGGCTATGGTAGTTTTCTGGGCGCGTCTATCTACGGCGGATCGGGCATCAATGGGGATAAGGCGGCCTGGGCCGGATACTTCAACGGCGATGTCGTCGTTGACGGCATGCTTCAGGTCAACAACAACTTCGCCGCCAAGATTGATCACCCGCTTGATCCGGCCAACAAATATCTCAACCTGTCGTTCATCGAATCGTCTGAGATGATGAGCGTCCAAAACGGCAACATCACCACCGACTCGAACGGCGAAGCGATCGTCACATTGCCTGAATACTTCCAGGCGATGAGCGGCGATTTCCGCTATCAACTGACCGTCGTCGGCCAGTTCGCGCAAGCCATCGTCGCGCAGAAGATCGAAGGCAATCACTTTACGATCAAAACCGACAAACACAACGTCGAAGTTTCGTGGCAGGTGACCGGCCTCCGCCAGGACGCCGCCGCCAAAGCCAATCGCAAGCCGGCGGAAGAATTGAAACCGGAAGCGGAACGCGGCCATTACCTGCATCCAAAACTCTTCGGTCAAGCGGAAGAGAAGAGCGTCGAATGGGCGCGTCATCCCGAAATGATGAAGCGAATGAAGGCCGAGCGCGAACAACAGCGACTCGAATCAGGCCAGAAGCCACAGCAATAAACCTTCCGCTGCAAGCCATCAGGAGCAGGGCCGGCGATCAACGCCGGCCCTTGCAGTCACACACATCATCCAAAGGAGCCACCATGCCATTCGTCAGGAACAGAACGGGCGCCCTGCTGTCCGCGATAACAGCCGCACTGTGTTTGAGCTTCAGCGCAATAGTCATGCCGGTCAGCGGCGATGCGACCAAGCCTTTTACGGGACGGACCGCCGCTACCTACCAATCGCGATTAGCCGATGATCCGCCGATTACAAGCGGCGTCTGCCAACAGGAGAAGTTCGCGCTCTTCGAAGGACCGGATAGCGGCGACATCACCGGGATTGACAACGGCTGCACGAAGGCAGCTGACGATCTCAAGGCGGCGATTGACGCAGGCAAGAAGCCGGTTACCAGTACCGCCTTTATCTACCTCAGCGAGTTGGAGCCGTTTCTGGGCAGGGGCTATCAGAAGCTGCCGTGCTTCCTGAAAGCCCTGAAAGGCACGCAGTTCGCGAGCGCGACGCTGGTCATTGATCGCAGCGTAACGCTCTCCGAGCCCTTGATTCTCCCTTCGCGGTTCACGCTCGCCGGCACAGGCATTGACGGAACGGGCAACCTGATATTCACCGGATTGGCCGACGGCGTGGCGGCCATCAGCTTCGACAACCAGGCGACCAACATCACCATCCGCGACATTTCTATCGGTCGTCTCAACGGCGGTGTGAATGTGGGCATTGATGTTTCGCGCGCCAACAAGGTCTTCATCCGCGATGTGCTCGTCACGGGATTCTTCGCTGGCATCTACGGCAGCCGTCCGGGCACGACCGCAATCTCGGTCTACATTGACCGTTGCAGCGTATTTCAGAACGACTACAACATCGTCATGCACCGCAACGCGTTCCACTGGCGTATCCGCGATTGTATCTTGAATCAAGCCGGTTGCTGGGGATTGCGCATCTTCGGCCCGCTGGGCGATCCCGTCCCGGCGAACGGAGAACCGGTGTATGGCAACGACCATCTTGTACAAGGTTGTCGCTTCGAAGCATGCGGCACGGGCGGAGCGTTGCTCGGCTCCGACTCGGCGATGCTGATGAACAACCGGTTCGAGCAGAACGGAGGCAATGGCGGTGTCGGCGTTATGATTCAGTCAACGGCGTCACGGACCAGACTTATATCCAACCTTTTTTCCGGCAATAGCATGATCAATCAGGGAACTCAGACACAGTCATTCGGAACAATAGCCGACCCATAAACGGCTAGGTAAATAATCGGAGGTATCTGGTTGCACATTTCTATGAGCCTAAAATGCGCATTGGGGTGGTCCTGTTTCAGCGGACAGTAGTGTTGCTTAGTATTTACGTCCTTTCCTCATTGATTGTCAAAGTTTCGCACCGCGGCGATCGATGTCGCGATGCAGTTTAAACCCGATGAGATCGAGCGCTCATCGAGTGAGAGTAAGTGCGAAAGCTCTTACCTGTTGTTCCAGCCGCAGCGAGGCGTTGGTCAAGGGCAGGGCGGCTTCGCCCTGCTTGCGAAGCCCTTGACCGGCGTCGCAGCGGAGGCTATCCGGGGCGCTGTGTTCTCGGCAAAAGTGTCCTGACTTCAGCCATGAGACCGATTTTGTGTTGCTTGTTGCTCGCGTCGAGAACCGTAATCGTGTCGCCGTCGCTCACGCCGACCACCCTGCCTGTGATTGTCTGCGGTTGCGCCGCGACAGACAGGCATGGCAGCGCGGCGAGTAAGGCGGCTACGACGGATTGTGTAACTCTCCCTGCTTTGTCGGGTTCGTCGGTCACTACGCCTCCTTACTCGACGTTGCACGCATTCGGAGATTCCGGCGGGCTTCGGCGTGTTCTGCTGCTGTGGCCCGGTGAAATTCTTTCGGTTCCGATTCATCCACAAGTAACAACGTCAGAGTGTCGCCCTTGAGCCTGCCTGTAATCTTTCCATCTATTTCTTTTGCCACTAGCTTTTTGTCGCTGCCCTGCAAAGTCCACGAACTAGTCAAATTCATGCCGA
>Ga0190270_10001201_pt1 | contig 11902 bp, 6 predicted proteins | sample Popmic320T_FD_133748 | JGI IMG/M metagenome (GOLD analysis project Ga0190270, IMG submission 133748) | Populus adjacent soil microbial communities from riparian zone of Weber River, Utah, USA - 320 T | ecosystem: Environmental > Terrestrial > Soil > Riparian zone | place: USA: Utah | collected... | reverse complement strand
GCAGCCGATGACCTACCCCGACATCGAGAAGCTCGTCCGCGCGATCAACGACGCGATCGAGGGGATCGTCTTCCGCAACGACTCCCAGGTCGCGCGGCTCTACGCCGAGAAGCTCTACCGCACGTCGCTCGGAGCGTGGGTCGTGATCGGCCCCCTCGCCCAGCCCATCCCGGAGCGGCTCCTCAGCGCCTCGGACGGAGACATCCACCAGGCCGCTGCCGTGCAGCGGATGCTCGGATGACCGAACGCGAGGCACTCAGGCTCGGGCGCAGGGTCGTCCGCCACACGCTCGCCGGGCGCGACGGCGACACGTTCCCGCTGACCGCGAGCTGGATCCAGCGAGTCAGCCGCCGCCTCGGGCAGCCGCTCGGACGGGACCGCGCCTACCAGGTGCAGCACGCGCTGCGCAACGCCGGGGAGATCCACGAGGCGGGCTCGTATCCGCAGCGCCGCTTCGGCAAGCTCACCGGCTTCAAGGTGAAGCTCTGGGGCACGGCTATTCGCCTGCGGCAAGCAACATCATCTGTTCCTGACCGAAGCGCGTGGTGGCGTCATCCGCTCTTCGGATTCACGGCGACGAGCTACCCGGAGGGGCTCCCGAAGCGCTTGCGTCGCTGGAGGGAGCCTCGGGGGGCGAGCTGCTCGTGAGGAAGAAGCGGAAACTGACGAAGAAGCAGGCCAAGGCGTTCCTCGCCACGCCCACTGGGCAGGCCTGGCTGGAGAGGAAGATCGTGGAGAAGAACGCGAACCGCCCCGACCCCGGCCCGCGCCCCGCTCGCTGGGCCGAGACGAAGTACCCGTTCCTGGCGACGATCAACGGCGAGCCCGTCACCGTCTGGCCGGACTGGATCGAGCGATGAGCGAGATCGAGCGCGACATCTCCTTTGAGACGCTCGCCGAGATGTGCGGGGCGGACATCACGCAGCTCACGAAGTCAGCACGAGGCGAGCTGAACGCGGCCCTCAAGCAGCTCCGCGATGCGCTCCCGGACCTGGCTGACCTGGAGCTGGCGCTCGTGATCGAGGACAAGGCGAAGGCCTACCGGCAGGTGATGAGCGACGCGATGCTCACCCCGAGCGCGCTCGTGAAGCACTGGCCCTCGCTGGAGTCCAGGCGCGAGGAGCTGACGACCTCGACCGCCTACCCCGAGCACGATCCCTACGACGACTGCCCCACCTGCGACGGGCTTCACCTTGTCCCCGCCACCGATGTCTTCGTGGACGGCTACGCGCCCTGCCCGGCGTGCAACGCGAAGGCGGCGCAGAAGGCGGTCGAGTACCGCGCGAGGATGGAGCGCACCTACGGGCACCGGCCGAAGGGCCCCGACCAGGAGGCGCTCGCCGCGCTCGGCAGGGTCGTCGGTGCACGCCCGCGCCAGACGGGGCTGATCCCCGGAAGGCCCGAGATGAACGGCCAGTAGGCCTGCCGGTACACTGCGGGTTGTCAGGTCGCTCGACCAGACTCCCAACACCCGATCGGAAGGAACATCATGGCCGAGGCCTACCAGGCCGTCGCGTACCGGGGGTCCAAGATCCCCAACCTCTACAAGCGTGGCCCCTCGTTCTATCTGCGCGTCAGCCACGAGGGCAAGCTCAAGTGGTTCAAGCTCAAGGCGCTCGCCGTCCAGGACGCGGTGCGCGAGCGCGACCAGTTCTTCTCCTCGCCCGTGCAGGAGCGGATCACCACGAACGTCCGCCTGCGCGAGCACTGGGACGCGGTGCTGGAGTACCAGACCAGCCCGTCCGTCCCGGCGAAGCAGCGCTGGAGCGATCGCACGCGCGTCCTCTACACCGGGCTCTGGCTCTCGCAGATCAAGCCGGTGCTCGGCGAGATGCGCGTCTCCGACATCACCGCGCGCGACGTGGATCGCGTCTTCGATCGGATGCGCAGCTCGACCTACACGCGCGGCAAGACCGCGAGGCCGTACTCCGAGTCCTCGATCCGCAACGCCTACGTCGTCCTCTCGATGCTCTTCCGCGAGGCGCAGAAGGCGCGGTTCGGCCCGCTCGTGGCGCACTCCCCGATGAAGGGCGCGACGCTCCCCGAGGGGCCCTCGATCGGCGCGGTGCTCGCCGATGAGATCCTCACCCCCGAGGAGGTCGAGGCGCTCGCCGGGGCCACGTCGGAGCGCTTCGCGATGTTCTTCCGGCTCGCCGCCGCGACAGGGATGCGTCTCTCCGAGGGGTGCGGCCTGCTCTGGACGAACCTCGACCTGGAGCGCGGTCTGCTCACGCTCACGCATCAGCTCCGCACCGTCTACACCGAGGACGAGCGGGAGGGCAAGAGCCTGCTGGAGCCCGGCCAGCGGCTCGCTCCGCTCAAGGGGCGCAAGGACATCGCGGGCTCGCAGTCGCGCGAGCTATGGCTCTCCCCGACGATGGTCGCCCAACTGCGCGAGTACCGGCAGTGGGCGATGGGGAAGGGGCAGTACCGCAAGGACGGGTTCGTCTTCGCGACGCGCGCGCACACGCCGATCGGGCAGGACAACGTGAAGCGGGCGCTGGCCCTGGCGGTCGGGCAGGTCGGGCTCACGAAGCCCGCTGGCTCGCACGCCTTCCGTCACGCCTTCGCCTCGCAGATGTTCGCGGCGGGCGCGGTCGTGGAGGAGGTACAGCACGCGCTCGGGCACGCCTCGCCGGACGTGACGACGAAGCGCTACGTGCGCCTCATCCAGTCCGACCAGCGGCGTGATCGGTGGCAGGAGTTGCTCGCCCGCGCGGGCATGTAGGCACGACCCTCAGCTCTCCAGATTGAAGGCCCCGAAAGGGGCCTTCTTTCGTCAGGTGTAGCGTTAGGTGTACCGAACTGAGTCTGCTGGACACTTTGCAAGGGCCGCGAATCTCGCAAGCCCTGTATCCATCGAGAGCGGGCGAAGGGGATCGAACCCTCGACATTCAGCTTGGGAAGCCGGGCCTGCGACTTCTAGGCCGCTGCCGTCCTTCTGCTTCTACTCTGCATGGCTTGAACGCTGCGATTGTTCTCCACCGGATTTCCACCGGCAGACGATCCGCAGAACTTTCAGGTCGCCAGGTGTAGCACTGGTGTAGCACCCTCGCGAGCCCGTGGGGCACTGCTGCCGTTGCACGATCGGCACACGACCGGCAGACTTCGGGGTGTCGTCAAGCGGGGCATCCCAACACCCGCAGGAAGGAGCCGCATGGCCCACCAGGACGTAAGCACGCTCATCAAGGAGGTCCGCCGCAACGGCTTCACCGTCGAGATCGGTGACGGTGGGATCGGCAAGGTTCTCTGGAAGGGCGAGCCGGTCTACAAGCACGAGCAAGACGGCGGCACCCCGCTGATGATCCACACGTCGCCGAGCGATGTGCGCTGGCGGAAGAACATGGTGCCGATCTTCATCCGCGCCAAGGTCCTAGACCGGGATCCGTGGAGCAACCACACAGAGAGGAAGCTCACCGTGACCCCACAGACCTCGCAGGCCTTCGTAGAGAAGCAGCTCATCCCCTGGATCGAGCGGCGCTACGAAGAAGGCTTCAAGCCAGGCGTCCTAGCGAACGCGATCCATACGCGCTGGCCCGACGTAGCTCCGACTCAGAACGCCATCGCCGTAGCTCTCTCCAACATCGTCGGTGGCAAGCAGAAGGGGCTAACCGCGAAGAAGTACGCAGCTTGGAAGGAAGTTGTTGAGGGCTGGTCGAAGCAGCCTGCTTTGCCGCCAGCTCCGAAGAGTCAGAACGGCAACGGAGAAGTCGTCTCGCTCGCGGAGGCTTTCAAGGAGAAGGCTCCGAAGCTTCCGAAGGGCGAGCTTGCGAAGCCCTCGATCCCTCTCTCAGCTCGGATGCTCGCGATGATGATGGACTCGTATCCCGATCGCGATGAGGCTCTGCTGCTGCATCTTGAGCTGGTCGAGATTGAAGAGCGCGTCTACGCCTAGACGCCAATAAACGAGGGGGGCCCCGAAAGGCCCCCCTCTCCCAACACCCTTTCGCATCCACCTGACTTCCGAAGAGGTCTAGTGGGATCACGGAAGGTGCTCAAGGGAATGTAGCGAGTTAGAGGCAGTGCTGCTACAGCAGTGCTGTCATTGTCAGAAGCTTGAAGCTCGCTAGTCCATCGCGTCCCAGTGAGCGTGAGGCGCTGCGTGGTCGCTAGAGATCCTCGCAATCACCGAGCCAGCTCGGAAGCTAGAGCCCTCGGGGATCCGACTGTCGATGTGCCCAAGCCAGTAGCGCCGCCCAGTCTGAACGTCGCGCAGGTACATAGCTTCGCCGCCCTGAGCGCCGCCCCAGCGCTCGACAACTCCACCGAAGGGAGCGACGACTGGCGTCCCAGCCTTCGCCATGATGTCGATCGCGGTGCGCTTGCCGTGGTTCCAGTCGAGCCCATCGGTGACGTGCGTGCCCCTCCACTGGGTCGGGAGCTTGAGCGCGCCCTTCGGTGGTGCGGGGGTGCCAGCCACCGAGCGAGGCACGGCAGGGACCACCGACTGCTGCATCGAGAGGGTCTGGCGCTGGGTCGCCTCAGCCGCTGCACCGACCAGGCGCGAGAGCTGCTTCTCGGCGTCCACCTTCCCGCCTCGCGCGATGTCCGCGAGGTTCTCTCGCGCCATCGCCGCCAAGGGGTCTGAACCATCGAGGAGCGTCGAGGCCTGCGGGGGTGGGGCTGCCGCTCCACCGGCAGGCGAGGGGGATCGCCCTGCCGGGGCTGACCCCGACGCTCCTCGACTGCCCAGCTCGCCGAGGTACTGGTTGACGACCTGCGCCCAGCGCCTTTCGTCATTGCCGTCCGAAGCAGGCGCGTACTTGCGGACGATCTGCTCGGGTGTTGAGAGCCCCTCCCGAATGTACCCCTGCGAGAGCCCCTTCGTAACCGTCGAGATGCCCTGCTCCCACGAAGCCCAGTTCGTGCCGGACATCCAGCCCCAGGCGTTATGAGGCTTGAACGTGTGCTTGCCGAAGCTCGACTCGATCCCGCTAATCGCAACCACGAGCGCGGGATCGACGCCGTACTTCTTCCCGGCACCGACGAAGATGTGGCCCATGCCTGCGAGGGGCGAGCCCTTCTTCTTGAGGAAGCCGTCGATCATCTGCGGTGTCGTCATCGCTCCTCCACGAAGAAGGGCCCCGTCTCCAGGGCCCCTCGGGCAGCGTCGTATCCAGGTGGGGTCATGCCGCCGCCTTCTTCATCTGCTTGGCCCGGCGCACCGCTTCGTCCGCTCGGTTCTTGCCCAGGAAGAGGACGCGCTCGATGTTGCGCCGGTACTTGATGACGCCCTCCTCGCCGTACTCATCGAAGACCTCGCGCGGGTCGGGCACCCCTTCCACCATGTCCGGGTGCTGCGCGGCGAGCACGTCCCAGACGATCGCTGTCTCCTGGAGCGGAGTCAGCTTCGGCTCGCGCCGGGTGGGCTGCCAGCTCTTGCGGTGCTTCGTCTTGATCTCGTCCTTGAGCGCCGCGCGGATCTCGGAGACGGTGTAGTAGGCCTTGATCGAGCGCTCGATCTCCATCGGCATGTGATCGCCGGGGATGATCTGATTCCAGGCCGAGCGCGCCTGCTCGCGCGCCTCGACCATCCGCTCGGTGACCGTCTTGGCTGCGCCTCGCTCCTTCGCCTGCTGGTTGAGAATCGCGAGGTTCATCCGCTGCGGCGAGAAGCGGATCACGCGGCGCTGGATCGTGTCGAGCGCGCCCTGCTCCATCTGCACGGCGGGCTTCGTCTCGTCGCGGATGTCCGCGTAGGTGCCCCAGAAGGGGACGTACTCCGGGGCTGCCTTCGTGAGGATGTCGCGGATCGAGGTCGCCTCCCCGAACTCGCCCTGGCCCCGGATGATCTGGAGCGCGAGGTCGGAGGGCGGCGCGAGGAAGCCCGCGAGTGAGCGGAAGGTTCCAACCGGCTCGCCGCTGATGAGGCTGCTGACCTGCTCGGAGCCCGTCGCGAGGAGATCCCCGAACGCCCCGAGCGGGTTGACCGAGGCGACGTTGCTGACCTCGCCGCGCTCGGCGTTGATCGGGACGAGCGAGTTGTAGTAGTCGGGTGTCGGGCCCAGCTCCTCTTCCTGCTCCTGCCCGAAGCCGTAGGTCATCGCGACGGCTGCGCCCGCGCGGAAGGGGTGCTCCTTCACGTAGTCGAAGGGCCACGCGGTCGCGCCTCGGATGAACGGCCAGACGAAGACGACGGGGCGGACCCAGCGCTGCTCCCAGGGGGAGAGGCGGTCGAAGTCGATCATCGCCTGCGAGGCTCGCTCGGCCACGATCTCGCGGTCACGTCTCGTCTTCTCCGTGCGCCCGTCGAGCAGCTCCATCTGCCGGGAGCGCGTCCGGTAGCCGAGCTGCTTGGCCGAGCCCGACCAGGCGGCGGCGCGGATCCAGTCGTCAGCCAGCGAGGAGACGACACCCGCCGTCTTGCGCTCGGCGAGGCGTGCGCCCGAGAGCACCTGGCCGGTGTCGCCGCGCGTCATCGCGGTCGTCACCGTCTCGCCCATCTCGCTGCGCACGAGGCGACCCATCCCTCGGTAGCGGTCATCGAGCGAGCCGAGGATCTTGTCCACCAGGCGGCTGTCCTTCGTTGTCATCCGCGCGCCGTCGAGCAGGTCGCTGAACGCGAAGACCCCGCGCTCGGCGAAGAGCATGATCGCGTTGGCGAGGATGTTGCTCGGGATGTAGCCGGGCCCCATGTAGATCAGCGAGAGGCGGGCCATCGTGTTGGCGAGGGTGAGCGCCTTCACGGCCGGGTTCCAGAGCTGGTTGCCGGTGTAGGGGAGCATGAGCTGGTGCACGGTCGAGGGGTGCACCTGGCGCACCGAGCCGTAGGTGCCGTCCGGCCGCTTGACCTCGCCCGCGTCCTGCGTCATCCAGCGGTTGGCGAACTTCTCCAGCGTCGTCGCGAGCTGCGAGTCATCGGCGGTGATCCCTTCCATCAGCCGGTTCAGCTCCGCATCGACCTGCTCGGGGTTCTGCCCCTCCTTCCAGTGATGGGGGAGCGGCGTCGCCTCCAGGTCGATCAGATACCAGCCTTCCTTCGGCCCGCTCGTGGCGTCGATGGGCTCGCCGATCGAGTGGAGCAGCGTGCGCAGGTCGAGCTGGTACTTGAAGGTCATCGCACGGAGGTACTGCTCATAGAGGACGCCGATGTCAGCGCGGTAGTCGCCCTGCTGCCAGAGGATCATCTGGTTGCGGGTGTGCAGGTTGAGCGCGCTCGTCTTGCCCTTGCCCCGGATCCGCTGGGCGACTGGCGCGGCCATCTGCTTGAGCGAGGCCGAGCCCTCGGTGCCCTTGCGCCGGAAGGGGAGGAAGCCGCGCCCCTCCCCGATCTCGTCCTCGGGGATCAGACCCTTCTCGGCGAGGTAGCGGGACATCTGCTCGCGCCGCCCGGCGAACATCTCGTCGTAGCGCTCGCCGAAGAGATCGCGGAGCACCGTCTCGCGCTCGTCCTGGAAGAAGTCAGCGGCGTTCTGGGCCCCGGCGTAGCGGCGTGAGTCCGGCTTCGTCAGCGCCTTCTCGATCTCCCTCGCGCGGGAGAGGAGCATCTTCTGGCGGCGCTTGCCGCGCACGGCGTTGAGCACGTCGCGCTCGTCCAGCTCGCGCTCGATCGAGCGGATCTCCTCGGTCAGGTCGTCAGCGAGGTCGGGGTCGTTGTCGTCCATCGCCTCGTCGCGCTGCTTCTTGAGGTCGTCAATGTCAGCCTCAAGCGCGGCGTCGGTCCCGGCGTAGCGGGCGATCTCGGCTCGTGCCTCGGCGCGCTCCAGCTCGGACTGCGCGGCGGCGAGGAGGGTGCCCCAGCGGGCGATCGCCGCGTCGGGCGGGAGCGGGTCGTTGGCCTCGCGCACGACCTTGCCCAGCCGCTTCTTGAAGACCTCCTCGACCTCGGGGGAGAGCGGCGTGTCGTAGGCCTTGGCCCCCTGGTAGACGTTGCGCATCCAGCTCATCAGCCGCCCGAAGACGGCGCGGAGCTTCGGGTCGTCGCCGATGTCCTCCAGGAAGAACTGCTCCCAGCCGCGCGCGTAGCGCTCGTGATCCTCGACCTCCCACTCGCCACGCAGGAAGCTGCGCCCCTCGGCGAACTCGGCATCGAGCACGGCGATGTCCTCGGGCTCCATGTCGTGGATCGCGATGTGCCCCAGCTCGTGCACGACCGTCGAGATGTCTGCGGCTCCGAAGATCGAGAGCCGGTAGCGGTCGTTGCCGAGCAGCTCCATCGCGCCCTTGACGACGGGCACGCCCCCGGTGATCGGGTAGACGGCCTGGAAGCGGGGGACGCCCTCCATCATCAGCTTGACCTGCGTCTTCTCGGGGATGTCCACCACCCAGGAGTCGAGCGCGTCAGCCTCGTTGCTCTCGTAGAAGCGCCGCTCGACATCGCGCGAGTCAGCCCAGGCGTAGCCGTAGGTCCTGCCGCCACCGTCCGCGAGCGCCATCGCTTCCTCGCGGGTGAGCGGCGAGGCGTTGACGATCTTGCCCCACTGGACGTTGGACTTGTCAGCCCAGGAGACGTGCTGCGTCCAGACGTTCCAGCCGCTGCCGTCCTCGCTCACGAGGATGCGCAGGGGGTAGGTGCCCGAGTCCCTGCCGCCCGACTGCGCGGCCCTCATCGCGGCGATCTTGGACTCGCTCTCGGCGAGCACCTTGCCCCCGGACTTGATCTGGTAGATGGGGCCCGCTGCTCCCTCGACGGTGGCGACCTCCATCGAGTCGAGCTTCTCCCTGCGGGGGCGCTCACCGAGCAGGCGCTTCGCGTAGCCGGGGAGCTTCTGGTCGTAGGCGACCTGGAAGCCACCGCCGCCCATCGTCAGCCCCTCGCCCTCCAGGACGGCGGGCGGGCGACCGGCAGTGTTGGGCCTGACTCCCCGCTCCTGCTGCCCCTGCTGGTAGGCGATGATGTGCTCCTTCGCCTCGTCCAGGTTCATGTGCTCGCCGTGCCCGGAGAGGCGGAAGTCGCTCTGCGGATCCCACTCGAAGACGGTCGTCTGGCCGCGCGTGTCGCGGACGAGGAGCTGGCGCACGGCGGCGCGTGCCTCGATCCTCTCGTCGCCCTCGGGGAAGCCCACCCATACGGTGTCGCCGGGCTCCGCGTCTGAGATCGAGCCCACGATCCGATCCGTGTGCCCGTTCTCCTTCGGCCGGTCGATCCGCACCTGGCTGGGATCCCACTCGGGGATCTCGCCGCGCTGCTCCTTGAGCTTGTTCGCGAGCCCGGCCCCGAGCATGTCGGGGAGGCGGTCTGCGGTGATCGTGTTGTGGAAGACCTCCTCGCCAGTCGGGCCGTAGGCCACGAGGTCGTCGTTGTCGTCCCACTCGATCCGCGAGATGTTGCTCGCCATGAGCTGGTTGTAGCGCTCGGCCTGCTGGGCTCCGCTCGTCCAGGCGATCCTCGTGTGGCCGTTGTTGATCGCCTGCATCACGGCCTCGCGGAAGAGCAGCTCCTCCCAGGTGTCCTTCCAGGGAGCGTCCGCGATCCGGCCACGCTGGTCGAGCAGTCTCTCGCGCTCGGCGCGGGCGTCGCGCAGCACGTCGTAGGCAGCCTCGGTCTTGGCGATCGCCTCGTCCAGCTCGGGCGAAGACTCGGCCAGCTCCAGGTCGCTGATCGAGCGGAAGCTGTAGGGCAGTTCTCCCCGACTCTTGTAGTAGGCGTCTGCGAGCTGGGGCTTGTCGAGCTTGACCGTCCCAGAGCCCTCCTCGTACTCCAGCACCGTCCACTGCTCGCCGTTCGGGAACTTCACCTTGACGCCGGGGACGAGGCTCTCCATGAGGATCACATCGCGCGTGCGAGCTGCGTCCTGGAAGGCCTCGCTGACTTCGTTCAGCCTGACATCCTGGTCGCGCACGGCCTGGTCCATCTCGGGGTCGTAGTAGCCCTTCTCGCGGCCCTGCTGGTGCCAGTCGGACTGCAACTCCTCCAGGAACATGGTGCGCTCGCCACCGACGTAGCGCTCCGTGATGCGGATGTGCGCCATCAGGTTCGCCTCGTAGGAGTCGTCCACGTCGCTATGCGCGGAGGGGCCCTGGGACTGGGTGAAGTGCGGGGCCTCGTAGAGGATGTTCGCCGCGCGGGCGTCCTCGCGCTCGCGCTGGATCTCATCCCAGTCGGGCTCCATCGGCTCCTCGTAGACCGGATCGCCGTAGTCATCGAAGAGCGGCTCGCCCGTGTCGGGATCCTCGGCCTGGATCAGGTCGTGCTCGTCGGGGTAGTAGTCGCTCTCGTCAATGTCCCCGACGCCGGGCTCGTGGCGCGGCCAGTGGATCAGCGTCTCCCAGTAGGACTGCTTCGGGCCCCCGAGGGTCACGTCGTACTGGTGCTCGTAGAAGGTCTGGCCCTCCTCGTCCAGGTGGGTCGTCTCAAAGCGCGGCACCCAGGAGTTGAGCATCGAGAGAACCTCGTCGCGGGTGACCGACTTACGATCCTTGAAGAGGTTGTCGAGCAGCTCGTTGAGCCCACCATCGAAGCCCCGCTCGCGCCCGACGAACTCCATCTCCTCGACCTTCACGCCGGGGGCCTTCTTGAGGTAGTTCTCCAGCTCGGCCCGCCCGAACTTCTCGGACTTCATCGTCTCGACGGCGCGGAGCAGCGGCGAGAACCACTGCGGCTTGGGCACGCCCCAGCGGCCCGTCGCCGCGCCGTGGTAGCTCGGGGTGAGGCGCAGCTCCAGGTCATCGAGCGGGACGAGCCGCTCGTCCTTGTCGCCGTAGAGGAAGCGGACCGGGATCATGTTGTCCTCGGTCACGTTGCCGAGCGCGCGAGCGAGGCGCTTCACCTTCTGGGTGCCCTCCATCACGTTGACGATCACGCGCGAGGTCGCGCCGATCTGCGTCGTCTCGGCGGTGCGTGCCTCCTGGAGGAGGGCCTTCATCGGGTCGAGGCGAACGTCTGCGGGCTGGTTGGCCCAGCGGGTGACGACCCTCGCGAGCCAGGCCGAGGGGTTCTCGGGGTTGGCTCCGCGAGCGAGCCGATCCGCGAGCGCCATCGCGCCCTCGACCTGCTCGGGCGGGAGGGCTCGTGCGTAGGCGTCGCGCATCGCGGTGCGCGCCGGGCTGTCCGGGAGTGGGGGAGCCTCCTCGCCTCGGGCAATCGCGAGCTGCACGCGGATCGCGTCGAGGTCAGCCTCGGCCTTCTCGGTCGGAGCGCCGCGCCCCTTCGCTGCCTCCACCCGGTTGGCGAGCCGCTCCTCTTCCTCGACCAGCCAGCCCTCGCGATCGACCTTCTTCTCCAGGTCCGCGATGCGGCGACGGAGCTTGCCGATCTGGGGGGTGTCGCGCTTCGGGGCCTTGACCGACTCGTCCAGCATGTTGGTCGCGTCGGTGAGCAGGGTGCGCAGCCACTCCTCCTCGGGGATCCCCTCGGGCTTGTCGCGGTTGAACATCACGCGGAGCTGCTCGGACTCCTTCGCGAGCCCGGCCTCGCGGAGCGCGTTCTCGGCGATCGCGAGGTCACGGCGACGCTGACGACGCAGCCGCTTGGCCTCGATCCGACCGGCCCGGCGTGCCTCGGAGAAGGCACCGACGAAGCGGGCCTCCTGCGGGATCCGGCGCGAGGCCATGTCGTAGGGCTTCTGCACCACGCCCCGGATGAAGGGGGAGCGCGAGTAGCGTCCCTCGACCTCGACGCCGGTTGCCTCAGCGCCTCCACGCAGACGGAAAGTGCGAGGCTCGGGCGGGCGTGCTGCACCCGTCCAGGCCTCGCCAGGAGTGACAGTCGTCTGGCCGGGGACGAGCCCCTTGCCATATGTGCCGCCCGCTCGACCGACGCGCGCGAGCGGAGCGATCGCTCGTGCGGCGGGAGCTGCGACGGTGAGCCCGGTGAAGACGGCGATCAAGCCCTGGTTGTAGGACTCGCTCAGGGACTTGCTCCAGCTCGCCTCGGGCCCGTACTGCTTCTCCATCGACTCCAGCGAGGACTGCGCGAACTCCTGCCAGAGCTTCTGCCTCGCCGAGGCGGACTGGGGCATTG
>Ga0190270_10001200_pt1 | contig 11908 bp, 10 predicted proteins | sample Popmic320T_FD_133748 | JGI IMG/M metagenome (GOLD analysis project Ga0190270, IMG submission 133748) | Populus adjacent soil microbial communities from riparian zone of Weber River, Utah, USA - 320 T | ecosystem: Environmental > Terrestrial > Soil > Riparian zone | place: USA: Utah | collected... | reverse complement strand
TGTTGGAGAGGGCCATCAGCAGCAGCCCGCGAATGCGCGCCTGCAGGTTCTCTTCCGCGATGTCGCGCGGCCGGCCGGCGAAGCCGGGCGCGAGCGCGGCCTCGGCGGCGCCGACGACCGTCTCGATCGGCAGCGTCTCGAGCGCGATGCCCAGCAGCCGCGCCGATGCCTCCGCGTCGTCGAGGCTCGGCGCCGACGTGAAGCGCGAGGGCAGCCGCACCCCGGCCACGCGCCCGGCGCCAAGCGCGTCCACGGCCACGGCGGCCGAGAGCGCCGAATCGATGCCGCCCGACATGCCGAGAACCACGCCTGGAAAGCCGTTCTTGCGCACGTAATCGCGCAGGCCCAGCATCATGGCCTGGTACACCGCCTGGAGCCGCGGCTCCTCGTTCCACGCGGCCCGGCCCTCGCACCGCAGGCCGCCGCCGTGACGCTCCCATCGCGTGAGGTGCGTCGTTTCCGTCCACGACGGCAGCGCACACGCCAGCTCGCCGCCAGGGTTGACGATGAACGACCCGCCATCGAAGACGAGCTCGTCCTGCCCGCCCACCTGATTGACGTAGGCCAGCGCCAGCCCGGTCTCGGCAACGCGGTCGCGCACGAGTTGGAGCCGCTGCTGCGATTTCTCCACCTCGAAGGGCGACCCGTTCGGCACGATCAACAGCTCGGCGCCCTGGCGCGCGAGGTGCTGCGCGGTCTCCGAAAACCAGACGTCCTCGCAGATCGGCAGGCCCAGGCGCGCGCCGCGGAAGTCGACGGGCGAGGACAGGGGCCCTGGCGTGAACACGCGCTTCTCGTCGAAGACGCCGTAGTTGGGCAGCTCGCGCTTGAAGCGGAGCTCGCTCCGTCCGCCTGACACGAGCGCGGCCGCGTTGTAGAGGCGCCCGTCGTCGCCGCGCCAGGGGAGCGTCACGACCAGACCGGGGCCGGTGCCGCTTTCGCGCTCGAGCGCGTGCAGCGCCGCCGCCGCCGCGTGCACCAGCGCGGGCCGCAGCACCAGGTCTTCCGGCGGGTAGCCGACGAGGAACAGCTCGGAGAAGACGACGAGGTCGGCACCCTGACGCGCCGCGGCGTCGCGCGCCTCGCGGGCGCGCGCGAGATTTCCCGATACGTCGCCGACGATCGGATTCAACTGCGCGAGCGCAAGGCTCAGGCCCACCGGCGGATCGTACATCGGAACTCCGCGGTGCCCCGGCGGCGGGGCGGGGGGCGGCACGATAGAATCGCGAGGTCCGTTGATGAAACCACCCCAAGGCCGTCTGTGGAGATGGCGCCGCCGCCTTGCGGCGCGCCTGCTCGTCCCGCCGGCCGGGCCATGGGACGACGACGCGTCCGGCGAAGCGCCGCCCGTCCTGCTCGACGATCCCGACACCGAGATCTGGCTGCGGGCGACGTCGATGCCGGAGCAGTCACGATACGATCGCGTCGGCAGGGACGACGCGCCGTCTTACGGGCTCTGGGCGCGCTGAGCCCGCGCCAGCCATCGACCCACGCATGCGGATCCTCATCGCGCTGAAGCAACGAAACTACCTGAATGCCTTTGCCGGCCTCGTCGACGAGCTGCTCGGCCGCGGCCACGCCGTGCGGCTGGCATGGCCCGACGAGGACGTGTCGCGACCGGAAGAGGTCTCCGCGACCGGCGACCTGTCCATCGACGCGTGGAAGCCGAAGCGGAGTGACGAATGGGCCCCGGTGGCCGCCACCGTGCGCCGGGCGTCCGACTACCTGCGCTATCTCGAGCCGGCGTACCGGGACGCCGGCAAGCTGCGCGCGCGGGCGTTCGAGAAGCTGCTCCACTCGCTCTCGCACGGGGAGCGGCTGCCGGAGCCGGGTTGGGGCGATCTGGGCCTGGCGCTCTCCGCGGTGGAGCGCGGGCGCCTGCAGACGATCGCCCGGTTGATGGAAAACGCGATGCCGAGCGACCCGGGGCAGGAGGCGCTGTTGCGGGAATGGCGTCCCGATGTCGTCCTCGTGTCGCCGCTCATCGACCTCGGCTCGGCGCAGACCGACATCGTCAAGAGCGCGAAATCTCTGGGCATTTCCACCGGGATGCTCCTCTTCAGCTGGGACAACCTGAGCACCAAGGGGAGCCTGCACGTGCTGCCCGACCGGATGTTCGTGTGGAACGAGCTGCAGCGGCAGGAGGCGGTGCAGCTGCACGGGTTTCCGCTGGAGCGCACCCATGCTGCCGGGGCGCCACGCTTCGACGAGTTCTTCGGCTTGTCCGCGGTGACCGATCGCGCCGCGTTCTGCGCCCCGCTCGACTTCGACCCGCGGCAGCCGATCCTCATGTACCTCGGCTCGTCGAAGTTCGTGATCACCAGCCGGGAGCTGCCGTTCATCGCCCGGTGGATCGCGGCCATTCGCGAATCGGCCGATCCGCGGCTCCGGCAGTGCAACATCCTGGTGCGGCCGCACCCCGACGTGAAGAGCGGCGACGACGAGGGCCCCGCGCTGCCGGTGCGATGGAGCGGCCTGGAGGGGAAGGGCGTGGTGACGCGTCCCTTCGGGGATCCGCGCGCGCTGGTGCTGCGAACGCACTACCGCAGGGCGCAAGGCTTTTTCGAGGCGCTCACCCACAGCGCCGCCGTGGTCGCGCTCAACACCAGCGCCGCGCTCGAGGCGGCGATCGTCGGCCGCCCCGTGTTCACGATTCTCGCCGGGGAGGCCGCTGACGGCCAGGCGAGCACGCTGCATTTCCGGTATCTGCTCGCCTCGGACGGCGGCTGCGTGTCGCTGGCATCGACGCTCGATGAGCACCGGACCCAGCTCACGGCGGCGCTCGACGATCCTGGACAGTCGCAGCGCCTGCGCGCGTTCGCGACGTCCTTTCTCCGTCCGGCCGGCTGGAGCCTGCCCGCGTCGCGCGTCCTCGCGGACACGATCGAAGCGGTCTACGGAACCGCCGCCGTATGAGGACCGTGCGCCGCGTGATCGTGTGGGCGCTCGCCGTGGGAATCTTCACCTTCACCTGGCTGCTGCGCTTCAACGACCCGGGCGGCTCCTTCGCCGGCCTGACCGACGATCATTTTTTCTACCTCGCGCGGGGTTGGCAGATCCTGTTCGGCGATCTGCCGGTGCGCGATTTCGTCGATCACGGGGCACCGCTTTATTACTACCTGGCCGCGGCGGTGCAGCTGTTCTTCGGGCGAGGAACGCTGTCCGAGGTCGCCTTCTCGGTGACGATGCTCTCGTTGTGCGCCGCGCTGGTGTTCTGGCTGGCGGCCGAAGCCTCGGGATGGATCGCGCTCGGTGCCGTCGGCATGTTCTTTCACGTCGTGCTCGACCCGCGCTTCTACAACTATCCGAAGCTGCTGGTCTATGCCGTGGCCATCCCCCTGCTGTGGCGATTCCTCGATCGCCCGACCCCGTGGATCCGGTTCTGGATCGCGGTGGTCACGGTGGTGGGCTTTCTCTTCCGCCACGACCATGGCCTGTTCGTCGGCCTGGCGGTGGCGGTGGCGATCGCGCTCCTCGGCGGGGCGACGTGGCGGCAACGCCTCCGGCACGCGCTGGTCTACGGCGCGATCGTCGGCGCCCTGCTGCTGCCGTATTTCGCGTTCATCGAGTTCAACGGCGGCGTGATCTCGTACTTCAGTCAGGCCTCGGACTGGGCGGCGCGGGATCGCGAGCGGGCGCCGGTGGTGTTTCCGGGGCTGTTCGACAATCCCGAGGGCGTCTCCGACGCGGCGCGCGAAGGCGGTCCGCTCACACGCGCCATGGCGACCGTGCGCGACAACCTCGTGGCCTGGATGTTCTACGCCGAGATCGCGCTGCCGCTGCTCGCGCTCGCCCTGATCTGGGGGTCGCGGGCCGCCTGCCGGCCCACCTGGCCGCACGCCCGTGCCAAGCTGACGATGGTGGCGATCCTCGCCCTGGCGCTCGACGCCTTCTTCCTTCGCAGCCCTCTGGCGGCGCGCCTCGCAGACCCGTCGGTCCCGCTCGCCATTCTGGTGGCGTGGCTGTGCGTGGCGCTGCCGCAGGTGCTGCGTTCGTCCCAGTGGCGGTGGCCGGCCGGTGCGCCGGCCTGGGGTTTCGCCGCCGCCGCGCTCGTGGTGGCCGCGCCGATCGCCTTCACGCTGGCCGCGGGCATGAGCTGGGATCTTCATCGCCGGCTCGACAAGGCGGGGCTGACCGAGCGGGTCGGCAAGGGCTTCGAGCGGGCATCGGGCGTGGCGCGCCAGCTGCGCGACGACTGGCGTCTCGAGACCTGGTTGACCCGCTCCGACCGGCCCGATCTGCTGAACCTCTCGCTGTACGTGAACGCCTGCACGAAGCCCAGCGACCGTGTGCTCGTGCAGGCCTACATGCCGCAGGTGCTGGCCGTGGCGCGCCGCGCGTTTGCCGGCGGCCACGCGGATCTGCGGCCCGGCTTCTTCGGCACCGAGGACGCGCAGCGGCTCACGGTGTCGCGGCTCGAGCGCCAGGCGGTGCCCATCATCCTGTTCGAGGCGGACGAGGAGTTCGCGAACTTCCGCAAACAGTTTCCCCTGGTCATCGCCTACGTGGACGCCCACTATCGCCCGGCGGGGGCGCACCGGTTCGACGGCCGCTTCGGGACGACGCTGTACGTGCGCAAGGACCTGACGCCGACCGGGACCTACGCACCGCTCGACTGGCCGTGCTATGGGTCGGGCACCGTGCAGTCGTAAGGCGGCGCGCTCGCCCAAGGCAGCGCGAATCGCCCTGCGCGCCCCGCTACTGCGGGTCGAGCACGGCCAGGCCCACTCCGGTGCGGCCGTAGCCGTTGCCGTTGTAGAGCATGTACTGCCGCCCGCCGTGGGCGAAGAGCGCCGGGTATTCCACCATCTCCGAGTCCCAGCCGGTGCCGGATCCCTTCAGGCCGCCCTCGGCGCGGCGCGTCCAGCGCACCCCGTCGGCCGACTCGGCGAGGCCGATCGCGTAGGCATCACCGCGCACCGCGAACCACATGCGATACCCGCCGGCCTCGCGCACGACCCACGGCCGCGCGAAGGCGTGTTCGTCGGGCGCCGCGTAGTCGATGCAGACGGTGCCGTCGCGGGTCCAGACCGACCCGTCGGCCGATTCGGCATAGCGGATGTTGTAGTAATGGCGAGGCCCGGCCGGACCCTGCCGCCAGTCGGTCGCCGACACGTACCACATCCGCCAGCGCCCATCCTCGATCGAGACGAATGGCGAGGCGGTGAGGAACGGATCGGCCGGCGAGCGATCGAGGAGCGGCGCCGCCGAGCGCCGCATGAAGGGCCCGCCGTCGACGCTGACCGCGACGCCCGCCGCGAGATAGAACGGCACGGTGACGCCGCGGCTCCAGCCGGTGTAGTAGAGCAGACGGTCGCGGCCGTGCGCGACGACACACGACGTGGTCACGCCGCTGTCGTCGAACGCGCCGAGGGGCCCGAGGTCGAGCACCGGGTCGGGATCGAGCGGCGCCAGCGCCGGCGTGCCGCTCATGGTGAGCACGGTGCGGCCGATGCGGGCGCGTCCCTCGGCGTCGCGCAGGCTCAGATACACCGCCCAGCGATCAGCGTCGAGCGGCTCGAGGGCGGGCAGCGCGGCATGGCTCGCGGCCCACGGGGCGTGCGCGGCCTCGATCGGAAGGCGGCCGAGCCGGCGCCAGGCGCGGGTCACAGCTCGATCTCGTCGCTCGTCTTCTGAAACAGCTTGGCGCGCTCGGGGAGGTACACGCTCCTGGGAGCCGTGTCCTTCATGATGATGGCGCCGGCCCCCACCAGGGTCTGCTCACCGAGCGTAATCGAATTGCGCAGTGTCGAGTTGACGCCGAGGAACGATCGCGCGCCGACGCGGACGTAGCCGGAGACGACGACGTGCGAGGTGATGAAGCAGTGATCCTCGATCACGGCGTCGTGGCCGATGTGATTGCCGCTCCACAGCGTCACGTCGTTGCCGACGGTCACGAACGGCTGCACCGTGTTGTCCTCGAGGATGAAGCAGTTCTCGCCCGGCGGCGTCTGGGCCAGGTAGCTGCAGCGCGAGCTGACGTAGCTTTCGAGCCGGTAGCCGGCCGCTTTCATCGCCGCGTACTTCTCCGCGCGCAGCGCGTTCATCCGCGCATAGCTGAGCGCAACGAACATCGCGTACTCGCCGGGCGGGTAGCGCGCGACGGCGCTCTCCGCGTCGCTCAGCGGCAGGTCGAGAAACCTGTCGGCGGTGCGGTAGGCGGCGTCGACGACGAAGCCGGCCACCTCGTGCGGGCTGTCGGTGGTGAAGTAGTGGTGGGCGAGCTTCGCGATGTCGCCGGCACCGAAGATGACGAGTCTGGCCATTGCGTTACCGTCGCACGAGAATCGTGAACTCGTAGAGCGGGTAGTCGTGGAGCAGGGTGACGAACCGCGAGTAGGTGCGCTTGCAGTGGTCGAAGAGCTCCAGCGGATCGGCGTAGTACAGGTCGGGCCGCCGCTTTTCGGCGTCCGAATAGAGCGTCAGCGCGTTGAACCCGAAGCCGCGCCCCCCGAGCGCGGCCAGGTCGGCGATGGTCTCGTGAACATACGACGCCCACGCGGCGTCACTGGCCTGTTGCCTGACGTTGAGCACGCCGCTGGCGACCGCGTAATCGGCCGCGGTGAGCTCGGCGCGCTGCGATGTGGCCCGGCAGTCGCCGAGCGTGGCCACGTGCGCGCCCGCGGCCTGGATCATCTCGGCGCTGACGTCGAAGCCGACGTACGGCCCCTGATGTCCGCGCCCGCGCAGGTACGTCGCCAGCGCGGCGTAGCCGCAGCCGTAATCGACGATGCCGGCGTGCGGCTCGTCCTCCCACAGCCGCCCGAGCTGGCGGAACCGCAGCTCCTGCGAGGCCTGCGAGTTCCAGTCCATGCCCGCGGGCGTCGCGCCGTGCGCCCGCAGCTTGGCTTCGTAGTAGGCCCGGGCCTGGTCGCGCAGGGTCTCGGGGGTCACGCCGAATCACGCTCCCGCCCGTACTCTGCGCGGACGATGGTGTACGGCCGCCGTTTGGTTTCCGTGAAGATCTTCGCCATGTACATGCCGATGACGCCGATGCAGAAGATGATGAGCCCGCCGAGGAACCAGATGGACATCATGATCGACGCCCAGCCCGGCACGCCGATTTCGCCCGAGAGGCTCTGGTAGAGGAGGATCGCCCCGGCCGCGACCGCCAGCGCCATCACCGCGACCCCGGCCTGGAAGATGTAGACCAGCGGGCGGTTGCTGAACGAGGTGATGGCGTTGACGAGCGCCGAGATCCGCGTGCGCACCGTGTGGCTGGACTCGCCGCGGCGGCGCTTGCGGACGCTGATCGGATGCTGCTCGAAGCCGGTGATGGCCCACAGGCCCGCCAGGCACAGCTCCCGCTCCTGATGACCGACGAGCGCCTTGACATAGCGGCTGGTCATCAGCCGGGCGGTGACGACGTTCACGGAAATCGGATGCGTGAGCGTCCGGTTGAAGTCGCTGAAGAACATCTGTGCGGCGGTGCGCTCGACCCAGCCGCCCTTGTGCGCCTCCTGCACGCCGTAGACGACATCGGCGCCGCTCGTCATCATCGTGTCGTGGAATCGCGACAGCCACTCCGGGTCTTCCTCCAGGTCGCAATCGATCAGGAAGACCAGCTCGCCGCACGCGTGGGCGAGCCCGGTCATCATCGCCTTGTGGTGGCCGAAGTTCCGCGACAGATCGATGATCCGCAGGTGCGGGTCGCGCTCGTGCAGATCGAGGGCGGTTCGGAGCGACTCGTCGGGAGAGCCGTCGTTGACCAGGATGATCTCGTAGTCGCCGCTCAGCGCCCGGGCGGCCGCGGTGCAGCGTAGGTGAAAGTCGGGCAGGAACCGCGCCGACCCGTACATGGACGTGACGATCGAAAGTGCCGGTGCACTCATGCGTGCACACGTCTCGGGCACACGTCCTTCATGAAGTCCACGGCGCGCGGGCCGCAGCAGAACACCAGGTCGAGCGCCGACACGAAGTGCTCGAACGGCGGGTAGGGCTGCGGGTACTCGGCGTAGCCGTCGTAATCAGCGAACGCGACCGACACGCCGGCCGCGGCAAACGCCGTCTCGTCGATGTAGTCGCGTGCGGCCGGTCCGGACAGATACTCGGTTGCTCCCGCCTTGACGCACAGGTCGATCAGGCGTTCGTTGCGTCCCTCGCGGGGGTGATACTCTGACGACCACGTGACGCGCGTGGTGATGCCGAGCGCCTGGCACAGGACGCCGATGAACGCACGATTGATATCGCTGAGGCGGTCCGACGGCGGCGCCGTATACAGCGCCTCGAACGGCCCCGCATACGCCTCGAAGTGGGGCGCCCGGGCGTACGCGCCGCGAATCGTCTGCCAGTGACGCCGCGCCCACTCCCCGTCCGAGACCGTCGTCTCGGCAATCGTCTGCAGGTACTTGCCCTTGGACTGGACCGGAATCGTCAGCCAGGCGAGCCCGTCCTTGGTCTTGATCCGGTTGCGGCTGCGCCAGTCGCGCTTCGTGAACTGGACGTCGTCGAGCAGTATGAACTCATCCGCCGCCCTGATCAGGTCGAAGTAGCCTTTCCAGGGAATGTAGCTGGATTGGACGATCGCGACGCGTCGCTGCGGCATTCGATGAATCGCGGCCAGTCTACCATGCGGCCCGCGGAGCTCCGGGCTCGTGAGCGCATCACCGCCGGCATCGCCGTGCGTGGTCTGTGGCGCGTCGAGATGGACGCTGCTGCCGGACCCTTGGGCGCGTTTCAGGACGTGGGGCGCGGCCGGCCGCGCCCCACGCCGCCGTGACGGCCACGCCCGGCGGCGGAGGGTCCGGCGAGCTGCCGATCGTCGCGATCGATCAGTTCGGAGGTCCGACGAGACGGTGATCGTCGGCGTGCGGCCGCTCGATCAGCCGCGTGTGGCCGCATGGTACGATCTGCTCGACGGAGGTGACGGTGGCTGGTAGCGCGACTGACGGGACTACGTCCAAGTACGGCATCGTCGAGCAGGCGTCCGAGGGCACCGCAACGGACGCGCTGGCCGGCCGCATCCGTCTCGTCGGCTACGCGGTCATGCCGAGCGGCATTTCCGCGACCGCCGTTGCCGAGCTCGGCGATCGTTTGGATCGCGTGATGGCGCGCCAGGTGGAGGAATTCGGCGGCCCCGAGCGCATGGCCGCCATCGGCGATACGCTCACGGCGCGGTGTCCGCTCGTCTACGACGAGGCGTTCCTCGCGCTCGCCGCGCATCCGGAGCTGCTCGCCCTCGCGCGTGAGCTGCTCGGCGACTACATCGTCCTGATGCAGCAGAACGGCGTCATCAACCCGCCGAAACAGGCACATACGCAGCTCTCGTATCACCGCGACCTGCCGTATCAGCATTTCGTCTCGAGCCGGCCGCTGGCGATGAGCGCGCTCTTCTGCATCGACCCGTTTCGAATCGAGACCGGGGCCACCACCGTGATTCCGGCCTCGCACCGCATGGAGGCGTTCCCGGCGGCCGACGTCGCCGCGCAGCTCGACACGCCGGTGACGGCTGAGGCCGGGTCGTTCATCGTGTTCGACTCGATGCTCTTCCACCGCGCCGGCGCCAATGTCTCGGACCGGCCGCGGCGCGCGGTGAACCAGGTGTTCTCGGTGCCGATCATCGCGCAGCAGGTGTCGCTGCCGGACGCGCTCGAGGGCCGTCACGCCGACGATCCGGAGGTGGCGCGTCTGCTGGGCTACGAGGTCGCGCCGCCCACGTCGGTGCTTGCCTGGCGCGAGCGCCGGCTCGCGCGCACGGCGGCGAAGAAGGCCTAGCAGCCGCGTGCAGGTGGGTGAGCGCGCCAAGCTCCTGCCGAAGTCCCCCGATGGAATCGACTCGTAGGGGCGCATACGGCGCTGGCCTCAATGCCGTGGGTGAAGCTGCCCCGACTGGGCGCGGGCGGTTCGCATCGTCGAGCGGCCGGCGCTCGGCCTCGGCGAGCTTGGCGCTTTCGATGGCCGTCCTTCGGTTCGAACCGCTATCGACGGCAACCCTTACACGCTGTGCAACGGAGACGGCTACGGCCGGACCGGTTTCGGTACCGCAGAGTGGCGTGACGAGTGATCGACGAGCGCCGCATCCCCGAGTCCGCGCTCACCCGCGGCCGTGCCCCCGTATTCGGCGCGAATGATCGTGTAGGGTCGATCCTTCGTCTCCATGAAGACCTTCGACAGATAGATGCCGATCACGCCGAGACAGAAGATCGTGACGCCGCCGAGAAACCACACCGACACCATCAGCGAGGCATATCCCGGCACACCGATGCCGTGGACGAGCGCGCGCTGTACGAGGAGCAGGGCCGCGCCCATCGACAGCACGATCAGCACAGAGCCGACGTAAAAGATGTACACGAGCGGTCGATTGCTGAACGACGTGACCGCATTGACGAGCGCCGACACCCGCTGCCGAGTTCGGTACGATCGTCCTTCGCGATTCAACTTGGCCACCGGGACGGGCACCTGTTCGAATCCGGTCACGGCCCACAAGCCGGCGAGGCAGACTTCCCGATCGCGGTGCTGTACGAGTTGCGCGACATACCGGCCGGTCATCAGTCGAACGGTGGCCACGTTGCGGGGAATGCGCTGGTCGAGCAGCGCGTCGTAGATCGAGTACGCGACGTTGCCGGTGACCCGCTCGAAGACACTGCCGCGCCGCTGCTTCTGCACCCCGTAGACGACGTCCGCCCCCGTCGACCGCAGCGTCTGATGGAAGTCCAGCAGCCAGGCCGGATCCTCTTCCAGATCCGAATCGATCAGAAACACCAGCGCGCCGGTGGCGTGCTGCAACCCGGTCATGATCGCCTTGTGATGACCGAAGTTTCTCGACAGATCGATGACCCGGACACGAGGATCCTCGCGGCAGCACTCGAGGGCCTGGTCCAGCGAATGATCGGGTGAGCCGTCGTTGACGAAGACGATCTCGTAGGCGGCGGTGAGCGCCGACGCGGCGGCGTGAGCGCGCCGACAGAACTCCCGAACGTAGGCTTCAGACCGATACAGCGTGGTGACGATTGACAGATCCATCAGGCATCCTCGCCGCCGGGTCGACGAATCGGGGCTCGACTGCCGGCGCCCCCACCGGTGCGTCATGGTACAGGCTGGGCCACGTCGGCACAAGCAACCTCAGTGGGCCGACCCGTCACCCGGGCCGTCGGGTGGGCCGGCCACGAAATAGTACGCGTAATAGCGAACGCCCGCCGCGTTGAGCGGTTGAGTCCACTCGAGCCTCACGCGCCTGTCGGCGACGACTCTGTCCGGTCGGCTGGTGAGGACGAGAAAGTCCGGGACCAGCTCGACATCCGGCCGATGAATCAGCGCCGTTACGGCCGCCTCATCGAGCACTCGAAAGTCTTCGTGCAGCAGGGGCAGGTTCCTGAAGGGAACCCGCCTCTCCCACATGAAGAACAGAGACCCCACGCTGCGAAAGAACATTCCCAGCGGTTCGGTGCGGTCGTACCACATGTGGTACCGCCTGCCGGAGAGGCGCGGCCTGAGCGTCACGCCGGCTTGCAGCACCGCGTCGAAGACTTCGCCGCGGCTGGCCCCCCCTCGGGAGCCCGGCACCGGTTCTGAATAGATCAGCGCCATGGACGTGAACTTGTAGCCGTTTCGAATCTGCGTGGCGTAATCACTCGTCGCGAAATCGATGGCGGCCACGGCGACGACGAGGAGCGCCGCAAATGCCGGCGCCCGCCACCGGCCGGCCGCGCCGCGACGCTGCAGCAAGACCGTCGCCAGACTGAGCGCGGCAATCCCGACCAGAACGGCGGGGGCCGCATAGCGAGGGTCAGCGAAGCGGTAGGCCGCAGCCGCCAGCAGCAGCAGCAGGCACAGAATGCCGCCATATGCCCGCGGCGCCAGCCGATCGACAAACGGCGACACCAGCGGGCCCAGCGCCAGAAACGTCGGGGGGATCAGGTAGTTGACATAGAAGGGAAGCATCAGCCAAGGTGATTTCGCCACGTAGTAC
>Ga0190270_10001199_pt1 | contig 11910 bp, 12 predicted proteins | sample Popmic320T_FD_133748 | JGI IMG/M metagenome (GOLD analysis project Ga0190270, IMG submission 133748) | Populus adjacent soil microbial communities from riparian zone of Weber River, Utah, USA - 320 T | ecosystem: Environmental > Terrestrial > Soil > Riparian zone | place: USA: Utah | collected... | reverse complement strand
TCGGGTCCTCGATGGTGAGGATGTGCCCTTTGAGGCGTGAATTGATGTCATCGATCATCGCGGCCAGCGTGGTCGACTTGCCCGAGCCGGTCTTGCCAGTGACGAGGATGAGGCCGTTGTTCGCGCGGCACAGCTGATGGCAGGCCTGGGGCAGATTGAGCTGCGCCATCGACAGCGCCTTCGAGGGAATGGCGCGCATCACCGCGCCCATGCCGTTCAGCTGGCGCATCACGTTGACTCGGAAGCGGCCGTACTCGCCCATGTTGTAGGCGAAGTCGGCGCCGTCATGTTCCTCGAAGCGATGCACCGCGGTCTTCGGCATGATTTCGTACAGCGTCTGCTGCACGAAATCCTTTTCGAGCCTCTCGGGGCGCAGCGGCTGCAGATCGCCGTACAAGCGTATGCGCGGTGGATCGCCCGCCAGGAAATGCAGGTCCGAGCCCTTCTTGCCCAGGACTTCCTTGAGATATTCGTCGATGGCCGGCACCAGTGTTTCCTCAGCTGCCGCTTGCGGCTTGCGAGGTCGGATTGGTGACCTCGAGCTTGGGCATCATCGAAGTGTCGGTGGTGTAGCGCTGGAAAGGACGCCGGTCGCTGGCATAGGTCACCGCGTCGTCCGGGTCGATTTCCTTTCTCGAGAGCGAGTCGAGCAGCGCCTGGTCCATGAGCTGCATGCCCAGGTCCCTGCCGGTCTGGATCTGGTTGGGAATCTGGTGCGTCTGGTCCGTCTGGATGAGCTTGGCAACGGCGCGGGTCATGACCAGCGTTTCGCAAATCGCCTTGCGGCCACGATTGTCGGCCGTCTTGACCAGGATCTGCGTGACCACCGCTAACAAGCTTTGCGAGAGAAAGCTCTTGGTCTGCTCGCGTTCCTCGATGGGCAGCGCGTCGATGATGCGGTCGATGGTCTTCGAGGCCGAGGTGGTGTGCAGGGTACCGAGCACCAGGTGGCCGGTTTCCGCGGCCGTCATGGCCATCGAGATCGTCTCGGCATCGCGCAACTCGCCGACCAGGATGACGTCGGGGTCTTCGCGCATGGCGGCACGCACGCCTTCGGCGAACGAGGGAATGTGCGTGCCCAGCTCGCGCTGGATGACCTGGCTCTGCTTGCTGCGATGGACGAACTCGATCGGATCTTCCAGCGACACGATGTTGAGTCGCCGCGTGGTGTTCAGGTGATCGATCATCGCGGCCAGCGTGGTCGACTTGCCGGTTCCGGTCGCGCCGGTCACCAGCACCATGCCCTGGTGGTAGTCACAGAGTTTCTTGACGATCGGCGGCAGCGCGAGCCTGTCGATGCTGGGGATGTCCTGGGGAATCGCGCGGAAGGTCGCGCCCAGGCCGGTTTCCTTGCGGTAGACGTTGACGCGGAAACGGCCGCCGTCGGCGGACACGTAGGAGAAATCGAGGTCGTTGCCCTTGCCGAAGTATTCGTGCTGATTCTTGGTGAAGATCTCGGTGAGATAGCTCTCGAGCTCCGAGTCGCCGACATCGCGGAACTTGATGGGCATGAGATCGCCGTTCATGCGCAGCATGGGCGGGACACCGACAGCCAGGTGTACGTCGGAGCAGCCCTGCTGCATGCCGAGCTTCAGGAACGCGTCGATGCGAGCCACGAGCCAGTGATCCTCGAAGTTACTTAAGTTCTCTCACCCAAGCATGCGACGGTGAGACCGGGCCCAAGTGTGACGCAGTGCGCGTTTCAAGGCGAGTCGCAAGGTGCCGGACAGTACTGGCCACGAATACTGCGGCCCATTCCTCAGGGAACCCGGAAGAAATCGGCGGTCGCAGCCGCTCAGCGATACTTTTCGAGCGCCGCCCGCAGGTCCACCATGGTCTGGTAGCGCTTGTCCTTGTCGACCGACATGGCCTGCATGATGACTTCGGGCAGGCCCGGGGGAAGCCCCGGATTGATCTCGCGCGGCGCGCGCGCCTTGCCCTGCACGTGCTGGTACATCACCGACATGTGATCGCCACGTGCATAGGGAGGCACGCCCGTCATGATTTCGTAGAGGATGACGCCCAGCGCATACACGTCGGCGCGTTGATCCACTTTCTTGCCGAGGATCTGCTCCGGCGCCATGTATTTCGGCGAGCCGATGACGTAGCCGGTCTTGGTCAACTGCGTGTCGCCTTCGCGCTGCGCGGCGGCCACGCCGAAGTCCACGATCTTGAGCAGGCCCTCGTTGTTGATCAGCACGTTCGCGGGCTTGAGATCGCGATGCACGATGCCCTGGGCGTGCGCCACTTCCATGCCGGTGCAGATGTCGATGCCGAAGCCGAGCGCGCGCGCCAGCGGCATGGGTTTCTCGCCGACCACTTCGCTGCCGAGCGTGTGCGAAGGGAAATACTCCATCGAGATGGCGTAGTTGCCCTGGATGTACAGGAAGTCGTAGATGCGGATGACGTTGTGGTGCGTGATCTTGCGCGAGTAGCGCAGCTCGTGCACGAAACGCTTCATGATCTCTTCGTCTTCCGAGACGTTCGGGTTCAGGAACTTGAGAATGAGCCGCTCGTCGACCACCGTGTCTTCCATCAGCAACACGGTGCCGAAGGCGCCCTTGCCGATCTTTTCGACGAACTTGTAGCGGCCTTCGATGATGTCGCCCGGCTTCATCGTCGTGATGTCGAGCTTCTGCGGCCCGGCCATGACCTCGGCCTGCTTGACGGCCTTGGCCACTTCCGTTTCGGACATGAGCAGCGTGCGCGCCGGCTGGGCAGCCTGCGCGGGAGGAGCCTCCGGTCGTGGCCGCGGGGGAGGCGCAGGCGGGGCGGGCTGCGACGAATGAGGTGCGTTCGAAGTGGCCTGCGTGGCGCCTTCGGGGCGATGCGTGGGCTGCGAAGGCGTGGAAAAGCTCGGGCGATTCTGGGTCGAGGACGACAGGCGGTTGCCGCTCACCGAGAAGCGCGAGTCGAGATCCGAGAGCGCGCGCAATGCCGCCTGCGCCACGGTCTGTTCGGTTGCGCCGGTCTGACCCTGGATCTGGACGCGGATCTGTTCGAGCCGGCGCTCATCGGCGAGTTTCGCCAGCGAGGAAATCGCCTCGAGCCGGATTTCTTTCTCTTCGCGCGTGAGCATGGGCAACACGGCGTCGATGACCTTGTAGTCGCCGAGGCGACCGAGCGCGCGCACCACCACCGGCATCGAACGCGGGGGCGTGGTCTCGAGCATCTCGATCAGTCGCGGCACCGCGCGCTTGCTGCCGATTTCGGCGAGTGCATCCACGGCACGTTCGCTCACCCACCAGTCCTTGTCCTTGGTGGCTTCGATGAGATGTCCGACGGCGCGGTCGTCCTTGGTCTGGTTCAGGATTTCAATCGCGGCGCGGCGCACGTCTTCGTCCTGGTCGCCGACCAGTTGCAGCACCGCTTCGACGACCTTGGGGCCGCCGATTTTGCCGAGCGCATCCGCGGCCCGCGAACGCACCCACCAGTCGTCGTCGGAGACTGCCTCGAGCAGTTCCTTGACCGACTTGGCGTTGCCCACCTCGTTGAGTACTTCCACCGCCGCGCGGCGCGCGTTTTCGTTTTCGTCCTTGAGCACCGGGATCAGGTACTTGATGGTGTCCGGATCATTGGCGCGGATCACGGCGTCGATAGCCTTGTTCTGCACGTCGATTTCAGGGTCAAGCAGCAGATTGCAGAGCAGTTCCATGTCGAACGGGCCGCTCATGCGGGTCAGCGCGGCGAGGGTTGCCGCGCGGATGAGCTTGTTGGGGTCCTTCAGTTGCTGCTGCAGGGCACGCGAGACTTCCGGCTTGGGAAATTTCGACAGGATGTTGATGATGTGCAGCCGGGCCACCGGGTCCTTGCCGTTCAGGCGACCGACCAGCTCGGGCAGGTCGTTGTCGGTGGCGAGCTCACCCAGGACGCGGAATAGCGCGGCCTTTTCATTCGCCTCCTGCTTGTAGGCGGCGGCGAGCAGCTCGCGAACGGACAGGCGGGCGCGGTGCGCCGTGATGATGTCGAGCAGCGCGGACTTGGCAATGCCCTCGGTATTCAGGGCATCGAGCAGCATGGTCGGGGGATAGGCGCGGCTGCTCGACAGCGCCCAGGCGACCCCTGCGATCACGCGAGGACTGCCCGTGACCATGGATTCGATGAACTTGGGGAAGGTTTTCTGGTTCACGAGGCCGGTGAGGACCTCGATATAGGCAACCGTGGCGATCTTGTCAGCGTCAGCCAGCGCGGCGGTAACCGGTTCTATGGCGCCCGGACCGAGCTCGCGCAGCTTGGCAATGGCCTTCTGGGTCTGCGGAGCAGCGACGTCAGTCGCTTCCTTGAGCTCCGTAATGAACCGGTCAGCCCGGATGTTGGTGAAAAAACTCATGGAACGGGTGATCCGCGACTTGCACGCATTGAACGAACGCGATGTGCGAGCGCGGAAATTAGCAAGCCTGCCGTCCTTGTACCCTGAAGTCTGTTACAAAAATTATGCCATATGTCCCATCGACAACGGCCGATCCGGACCTTAGGTGTGACGATTTTCGTTAGAATCGCGCCCCCCGCTGGTCCCGGCGGACACACACAATCTTATGGTCCCAGAGCTTTCCGCAGAATTTCGCGCACTGGTCGAGAATTATCAGGATCCGTTTCTCGGACAGACCCTCGGGAACGCGCGCGCCGTCGAATCTGCGGAGCTGAAAGGTGAACGGGCTCACGTTCGCGTGGCCCTGGGTTTCCCCGTCGGGGACTACGGCAAGGAGTTCGCGCGCGGCCTGAAAGCGCATATCACGGCGGGCGGTGGCCCGGCCGAGGTCGACGTCGAACTAGTCTCGAAGATTACTGCGCATGCCGTGCAGCGTCAGCTTTCTCCGCTGTCGGGCGTGCGAAATATCGTGGCCGTGGCATCGGGCAAGGGTGGCGTCGGAAAGTCGACGGTTGCAGCAAATCTTGCGCTGGCCTGGGCACGGCAGGGCGCCAAAGTCGGCATCCTCGATGCCGACATCTACGGTCCCAGCCAGCCCATCATGCTCGGACTCACGGGTCAGCGGCCGGCCTCACCCGATGGCAAACGCATCAAGCCGCTCGAGGCACACGGCCTCGTGGCCATGTCCATCGGCTTCCTGATCGATTCCGAGCAACCCATGGTCTGGCGGGGTCCCATGGTGACCCAGGCGCTCACGCAGCTCCTCAGCGACACGGAATGGGGGGACCTCGACTACCTGGTGATCGACATGCCACCGGGGACCGGGGACATCCAACTCACGCTGGCCCAGCGGGTGCCGGTCGCGGGCGCGGTGATCGTCACCACGCCCCAGGACATTGCGCTCGCCGACGCCCGCAAGGGCCTCAAGATGTTCGAGAAGGTCAATGTGCCGGTGCTGGGAATCGTCGAGAACATGAGCGTGCACGTCTGCAGCAACTGCGGGCACGTCGAACACCTGTTCGGGGCCGGCGGTGGCGCACGCATGGCCGAACAATATGGCGTCGAACTGCTGGGCGAGTTGCCGCTGGACGCGCGGGTTCGCGAGGAAGCCGACGGCGGTGTGCCGACGGTGGTGGCCGCGCCCGACTCGCCGCACGCCGCGCCGTACTTCGTCATGGCGCGTCGCACCGCGGCCGCGCTTGCGCGCCGCGCCAAGGACCGCTCCAGCCTGTTTCCGAAGATCGTCGTCGAAGAAAGTTAGGGGATCAGCAAGAAGATGAGCATCAAGTCTGACCACTGGATCCGCCGCATGGCGGAACAGGACAAAATGATCGAGCCGTTCGCGCCGGAACAGGTGCGAACCGCCAATGGCCACAAGATCGTCTCGTACGGCACGTCGAGCTACGGCTACGACGTGCGCTGCTCGCGCGAGTTCAAGATCTTCACGAACATCAATTCCACGATCGTCGACCCCAAGGCCTTCGACGAAAAGAGCTTCGTGGACGTGACTGCGGACGTGTGCATCATCCCGCCGAACTCCTTCGCGCTGGCGCGCACCGTCGAATATTTCCGGATCCCGCGCTCGACGCTGGTGGTCTGTCTCGGCAAGTCGACCTACGCGCGCTGCGGCATCATCGTGAACGTGACGCCGCTGGAACCGGAGTGGGAAGGGCACGTCACGCTGGAATTCTCGAACACCACGCCGTTGCCCGCCAAGATCTACGCCAACGAAGGTGTGGCGCAGATGCTGTTCTTCGAGTCCGACGAAGTGTGCGGCACTTCGTACAAGGATCGCGGCGGGAAGTACCAGGGGCAGAAGGGCGTCACCCTCCCGAAAGCCTGATCGGGGACAGGTTTATTTTTGCAAACGAAGACGGAGACAGACCCGAGGTCAGTCCCGCTTCATTTGCAAAAATAAACCTGTCCCCTAGCGATCGACGCTCTCGATCGTCATGGTGAACTCGAGCCTGGTGCCGCGCAGCCGCTCGCCCTTGACCGGCAGATAGCCGAGTGCCGGCGCCACCCAGGTGCGCGTGAGGCGATCGCCACCGGTGCGCTTGCTGGTATAGACCACGGTGTCGAGCTTGCCGAGCCCGGTTTCAATCTGCGCGGTGCCTTCGCGGTTGAGCTCGTAATCCTTGATCTTGTCGGCGTCGACCAGGCGCACGGTAGTTTGCAGGGTGCCGGTGGCCAGGTTGCGCAGGCTCGCGATCTGCAACGACAGTGGGTCCTGCGTGCCTTCGAGCAGCTCGAGGTCGACGGTCTTTTCCCTGGCAACGCCAGTGACGCGTTTGTGTTCCCAATCGAAGATGAGTTCGACGGGCCGCTCCTTCTCGTCACTGCCGCGGAACTCGGACGGCACCACGCGGCCATCGATGATGCGGAACGTCGTGGCCTGCATGATCGAATCCGGCAGCGCCATGCGGAACATTCCGCGCGGCACGCTGCTGGACGAATAGTGGTAGGCATCCCCGCCCGAGCGCTTGAGCTCCAGGGTCAGATTGCCAGCGGTCATCCCTTTCCACTGGATCGAGTAGGTGGCGCGAAATGGTTTCAGGTCCACGGGGTCGGCCGCCGCAATTGCGCCGCCAGCGGCCAGCGCCAGCAGGCAGGTGAGTTCAAGCAGCCGCATCGTTTTCCTCGATGAGCGGGGCGACAAGGGGTTCGCCTTCGAAATATACCGATCCGCAACGCCATTCGATGCGCCGGCTGGCGATAAGTGAGCACACATGGGGATAGATGATGTGTTCGAGCGCATGAACGCGGGCTGAAATCGACTCCGGCGTGTCGCCCGCGCTGACCCGGACCCGCCCCTGCATGACCACGGGGCCGCCGTCCAGCTCGGCAGTGACGTAATGCACGCTGGCGCCGTGATGCGTGTCGCGCGCCGCCAGTACGCGCGCATGGGTGTCGAGCCCCTTGTAGTGCGGCAGCAGGGAAGGGTGAATGTTCAGCAGTTTTCCCTCGAAACGCTGCACGAATTCCGGCGACAGGATGCGCATGAATCCGGCCAGCGCCACCAGGGCAGCGCCACTGGCGTCGATCTCGGCGCTCAATGCGGCCTCGAAGGCGGAGCGGTCGGCGAATTCCTTCACGGGAACCACCGACGTCGGCAGGCCGAGCGCGGCGGCGCGCGCCAGGCCTCCGGCGGTCGGCCGGTCGGCGATGACTCTAACTACGCGGTAACGGCTGTCCGGGCCCTGCGCGGCACGCGCGATGGCTTCCATGTTGCTGCCGCGGCCGGAGATGACCACCGCGACCGGCAGCATCATTCCTCGATGACCACGCCGCGTGGGCCGTGCGCGACGCGGCCGATCACGCTGGCCGCCTCGCCATGCTCGCTGAGCGTCGCCAGCGCGGCGTCCACGTCGGCGGGCGCCACCACCGCGATCATGCCGATGCCGCAGTTGAAGGTGCGGTACATCTCGGCGGCCGCGATCCTGCCGGTCGTCGCCAGCCAGTCGAACACCGGATCACGTGCCCAACTGCGCCGCTGCAGCACGACTTCCATGCCATCGGGCAGCACGCGCGGAATGTTGTCGGTGATGCCGCCGCCGGTGATGTGTGCGAAGCCTTTCACCGGGATCTTGCGGGCCAGCGCCAGCATCGACTTCACGTAGATGCGCGTGGGCGTGAGCAGCCGGTCGAACAATGGCCTGCCTTCGAGCTGCGTCTTCTCGCCGGCTCCGGCCACCGACACCAGCTTGCGGATCAGCGAATAACCATTGGAGTGAGGTCCCGACGAGGCGAGGCCGATGACCACGTCGCCTGCCGCGGTGCGTGTTCCATCAATGATGGAATCACGTTCCACCACGCCGACGCAGAATCCTGCGAGATCGTAATCATCGCCGTGGTACATGCCGGGCATCTCGGCGGTCTCGCCGCCCACCAGCGCTGCGCCGGCGAGCTCGCAGCCCTCGGCGATGCCGCGAATCACGGCTTCGGCGACGTCGACGCGCAACTTGCCGGTGGCGTAATAGTCGAGGAAGAACAGCGGCTCGGCGCCCGACACGGCGATGTCATTCGCGCACATGGCGACGAGGTCGATGCCTATCTTGTCGTGCCGGCCGGTGTCGATGGCCAGCCTGAGCTTGGTGCCGACGCCGTCGGTGCCCGATACCAATACCGGCTTGCGGTACCGGTCGAGAGGCACTTCCACCAGTGCCCCGAAGCCACCGATCCCGGCCAGGACTTCCTTGCGCATGGTGCGCTTGACGACCGGCTTGATGCGTTCGACGAGTTCATCACCTGCGTCGATATCGACGCCGGCATCTCGATAGGTGAGGCCAGGTTCAGACATGGTTTTCGCTTGGGTGCCGGCGCGGCAGGTCGGGAAAAAACGTGCGATATTGTAGCCAATGCGAACCTTGACCGTCAGTTTGATCGCCCTGGCGTCGCTGTTGTGCGCCGGACGTGCCGAGGCCTTGCGCCAGGTGCGTGTCTACGAAGTCAACGTCTCCTCGCAAGCTGACGCCGCGGTGCAGGCGCAGGCGGGCATGCGGCAGGTGCTGGTGCGCGCCACCGGTGCGCGCGATGCGGCCAATGACCCGGCCCTCGGCGGCGTACTCGCGAATGCGCAGCAATACGTGATCGCGACGCGGCCGGCGGCCACGGGCAGCGCGACTACGCTGGTTTTCGATGCTGCGGCGCTGGAACGCGACATCACCGCGGCCGGGCGCAGCATCTGGGCGAGCGAGCGTCCGCTGGTGTTGATCGTGCTCACGGGCGGCCCCGCCGCCGGTGCCTTCGAAACCCGCCGCCAGGTCGAAGGCGCGCTGGACGCGACCGGCGGCCGGCGCGGCCAGCCGATTCGTGTGGCCCGTCCCGAGGCGTTGGGCCTGGCCACCGTGGGTGAAATCCCCACCGACGCCGCACTTGCGGCCGCGCAACGCCTGGGCGCCGATGCGGTCATCATTGGTTACGGCGATGCCGTACCCACGGGCGGATCGTGGCGCTGGATTCTCGCCGCGCCGGGTATCAACGAAACCTGGAATGGCTCGCTCGAAGAAGGCGTGCACGGCGCGGCTGACCTCTTTGCGCGTAATGCGCAGGCCTTTGCCGCGCTGCCCGAGATTTCCATCCTCGTGGAAGTCGAGGGAGTGTCGGGACTCAGGGATTATGCGCGCGTAACGGAAGTTCTCGGTTCGGCCGGCGGCGTTCGCAGCGTGTTGCTCGCCGAGGCTGCCGGCACGCGTGCCACTTTCGCGGTGCTGACCCGGGGTGGCGCCGATGCGCTGCAGGGTTCGCTTGCAACCAACGCCAGCTTCGAGCGTATGGATCCGAAAGCGGGCGGCGCGATCGCATTTCGCTTCCATCCCTGATGTTGCGCCACCTTCCCAATCTGATCTGCCTGGTGCGTATTGCGCTCGTGTGGCCGACGGTCGATGCATTGCAGTCGGGCAAATACTGGACGGCGCTGATCCTGGTGGCGGTCTGCGCGGTGTCCGACGGTGTCGACGGCTGGCTCGCGAAGCGATTCAACTGGACCTCGCATCTCGGCAAGTTCCTCGACCCGCTCGCCGACAAGCTGCTGCTCGTGGCGCTGTTCCTGACCGCCACCTGGGTCAACCTGGTGCCCTGGTGGCTGACAGCCGTGGTCGTGGCGCGCGACGTGCTCATTGGCTCGGGCGCGGTGGTGTACCGCTTCTGGTTCGGCCCGTTGCACGGACGCCCCACCATCCTCAGCAAGATCAACACCGGCATGCAGCTGGCGGTCGCGCTCGCGGCGATTCTCGGCGCGGCCACCGGTCTGCCCACGCCGGAGATGGTGACGGCGCTGGCTTTCCTCACGCTGCTCACCACCATCGCGTCCGGGGCGGACTACCTGTCGGCATTCACGCGGCGCGCGCTGGCGAGTTGAAGCCATGCGGCAGATGACGCTTGGCGTGCAATTGAAGGAGCGCGCGACCTTCGCGAGTTTCTTCACCGCACGCAACCAGGAACTGGTGGCGCACCTCAGGCATGTGGCTGCGGCGGCGCCGCCGGGAGCCACGTGGCTCGCCGGACCGCATGCTTCGGGCAAGTCACACCTGCTGCAGTCGGTGTGCGCAGAGCTCGCGCCGGGAAAACGCGCTGCCTATCTACCGCTCGAGACCCTGTTGCCATTCGGGCCGGGAACCCTCGATGGAGCGGAAACCCTGGACGTGGCCTGCTACGACGACATCCAGGTGATCGCCGGGCTCGATGCCTGGGAGGAGCGCCTGTTCTCGATTTGGCAGCGCGCGCTGGAGCGCAACTCCACGCTGTTGTTTGCCGCGCGCGAGAACCCGGCGCACGTCGATTTCCAGCTCATGGATCTCAAGTCGCGCCTGTCATCTTCATCGGTGTTCGTGATGCGCGAGCTCAACGATGACGAGCAGCTCGAGGCCCTGGCGCTGCGCGCCAGGCTGCGTGGACTGGAGATGCCGCCCGAAGTGGCCCGCTACCTGCAGCGGCGTTTTCCGCGTGACATGCGCACTTTGTGCGAGATCTTCGACACGCTGGATGACGCGGCCTTCGCGGCCCAGCGACGCCTGACCGTGCCGTTCATCCGCGACGTCATCGAGGGGCCCGGCGGCGCCTGAGAGCCGGTATCAGCGGCGCGCCGTGCGTCCCGCCACCAGCGTCGCCGCCACCTCGGCGAGACGTTTGCCCTGGACCTGGGCCAGCGCCATCTCGTCCTCCGAGAGCGCGGCGGGTTGCGCCGCGAGTCCGGCAACATGCGATGCACCGTACGGCGTGCCGCCGGTGCGCGTCTGGTTCAGGCCGCGTTCGGTGAACGGAATACCGCTCAGCAGCATGCCGTGATGCAGCAGCGGCATTGCCATGGTGAGCAGCGTCGCCTCCTGCCCGCCGTGCAACGTCTGCGTGGAGGTGAACACGCCCGCGGGTTTGCCGGAGAGCGAGCCGTCCAGCCACAGCGCCGAGGTGCCGTCCAGGAAATACTTGAGCGGTGCCGCCATGTTTCCAAACCGCGTGGGGCTGCCTAACAAGAGGCCGTCGCAACGGCGCAGGTCGTCGAGCGTGGCGTAGGGCGCTCCCGCGTCGGGCATCGCCTTCACCGGGCGCTCGTTCTCGGCGCTCACCGGCGGGACGGTGCGCAGCGTGGCAGTGCAGCCGGAAACGGATTCGACACCGCGGGCCGCGTGGCGTGCGAGTTCGCGGGTGGCGCCGTGGCGCGAGTAATAGACGATGAGTATTTCCGTCATGCCCGACTATCATGCCGCATGATCTGCCGTCGTTCTTTTGTTTCGGGCCGCGTGCAGGGTGTCTTCTACCGGGCCACGTGCGTGCGCAAGGCGCAGTCGCTTGGGCTCACAGGGTTTGCACGCAACCTCGCCGATGGTCGTGTCGAGGTGCTGGCCTGCGGTGATGCCGCGGCCGTCGATACCTTGGTCGCGTGGTTGTGGGAGGGCTCGCCGGCCTCCAGGGTCACCGCGGTGGAGACCACCGAGGTGGATGCCGCGTCGATTCAGTTGCCGGCGGCCTTCACTTCGGCGTGACCCAGGTCGTCGGCGCCGTTCCAGCGCGTCCACTGGCCGATCACCTTGTCCGAATACCAG